>WOYI010661399.1_pt2 | contig 33281 bp, 32 predicted proteins | sample 6423411 | NCBI WGS metagenome assembly WOYI01 (sample SAMN13441803, study PRJNA592873) | oil field metagenome | biome: oil field; feature: oil-well bore; material: oil-contaminated soil; isolation source: oil-contaminated soil from oil-well borehole | place: Germany: Wietze | collected 2016-10-18 ...
ATCTGCGCTGTGTAATCTGAATTGTTTAGCCGAATACTCAGAAAATCCGAAGAAAGAACCTGAATGAAACGTGTCGATGATTTTCGCCTGCAATTAGGCTCGCATGAATTGGTGCCCATCATGGTGGGCGGTATGGGCGTGGATATTTCAACCGTCGCGCTCGCCCTTGAAGTGGCTCGCCTGGGCGGAGTGGGCCATATTTCGGACGCCATGGTACCCACGGTGTCTGATCGTCGGTTCAACACCAAGTTCGTCAAAGACAAACTTCAGCTCTACAAGCTCAACGTTGCTAACACCGATAAATCCAGCGTTAAATTTGATTTGGACATGCTTGCTGAAGCCACGGCGCTGCACGTGCGCCATGCTATGGACGCCAAACAAGGCAGCGGCATGATTTTTGTCAATTGCATGGAAAAGCTGACCATGAACGCGCCCAAGGAAACCTTGCGCGTACGCATGAGCGCCGCGATGAATGCCGGAATTGATGGCATTACACTCTCAGCCGGCCTGCACCTGGGCACCTTTGCCCTGATTGAAGACCACCCGCGCTTTCGCGACGTCAAACTCGGCATCATTGTTTCCTCGTTGCGCGCCTTGCAACTGTTCCTCAAGAAAGTCGCGCGCACCAATCGCCTGCCTGATTACATCATTATCGAAGGCCCGTTAGCGGGCGGACATCTGGGCTTTGGCATGGATTGGATGCAGTATGATCTCGCCACGATTTTTGTCGAAATCCGTGACTGGATGGCCGCGCAGCAACTGGACATTCCGCTGATCCCCGCAGGCGGCATTTTTACGGGTTCGGATGCCACGGGTTTTCTTGCCCAGGGTGCAGCGGCGGTGCAGGTAGCGACACGTTTTACCGTGACAAACGAGTGCGGCCTGCCCGATCACGTCAAACAGGAATACTTCAAAGCCAGCGAAGAAGATATCGTAGTCAACACGATTTCACCCACCGGCTATCCCATGCGCATGTTGAAAAACAGCCCCGCCATTGGCGATGGCATTCGCCCCAACTGTGAGGCTTATGGCTACTTGCTGGATGCTAACGGCAATTGCCAATACATCGATGCCTACAATCGCGAAGTGGCGCTGCATCCCGATGCAAAAAAAATCAGGGTGTGGGATAAAACCTGTCTTTGCACGCAAATGCGCAACTTTGATTGCTGGACCTGCGGCCAACAAACCTATCGTCTCAAAGACACCTCTCGTCGCAGCGCAAACGGCGACTACCAACTGCTCACTGCCGAACAGGTTTTTCACGACTACCAATTCAGCATTAACAACGAGATTGCACTTCCTGGCTAATCATTAGCGGTGGTAAAACTCGTTTTTATATTTTTGGCAGCACCCAATACAACCCGCTCACCGCCGCCACATTCGCCAAAGCGATCAGGGCGAATAGCGCAGGAATCGAAACCCCTGCGGCGAGCATAGCGGCGGCACCGAGCGCCCCCACCACCATAAACAGCGCGTTGACAATATTGTTGGCCGCAATCATGCGCGCACGATACGAGGGCTCGCTGGCCTGTTGCAGCAAAGTGTACAGCGGCACGGTAAATAAACCGCCACAGATACCCAGTCCGGTGAGATCAGCTAATACGCGAAAAATAGCGGGTTGATGCAACAGCGCCGTTGCGCTCAATAAAGTGCCTGTGGCTAATGGCGTCACACCAAGGCCAATCGTCTGCGAAGCAAAATAAAGATCCAGGGCAAACAGGCTCAAGCCCAAGCCCCCAACCAAGATCAGCAATTGCATCCGCACACGCTGCTGCCGCGTGAGCCATTCACACAAGAATGAGCCTGCACCGATGCCCACAATAAAAGCAGCCAGGAGCAGCGTGACGCTGCGCTCATTCCCACGCAAAATATCTTTGGCATAGGCTGGGATTTGCACGAGGAAAATCGCGCCATACAACCAGAACCATGAAATGCCCAGCAGCGCGCCAAAGGCGGGACGATTCTGCCGCGCATACGCCAGATTGTGCAAAGTCTCGGCAAACGGATGACGACTCATGCGTAAACTCGGCGCTGGTGGTACGGCTACGGGAATACCGCGAGCAGCAAAATAGCCACCCAGCGCAATGACCCCACCGACGGCAGGAATCCACACAGTGGATCCTTCCACACCAGCCAACAATCCACCCAGTAAAGTGCCCGACAGGATCGCAATAAAAGTGCCCGTTTCAATCAGCGCATTGCCACCCATGAGTTCTGAGGCGGCGAGATGCTGCGGCAAGATCGCATATTTGATGGGACCAAACACCGTCGAATGCAGTCCAAGCAAAAACAGCGCAAGCAATAAAACTGACAGCTGTTGCATTAAAAAGCCCACTCCAGCAATGAGCACAATCATCAGCTCAAACAGCTTCACCCATCGCGTGAGCCAGGCTTTGTCGTACTTATCGGCTAGCTGTCCGGCGCTGGCTGAAAACAGAAAAAACGGCAAAATGAAAATGCCTGCCGCAAGGTTCGCCAGCACGCCGGGCGAGAGCGTTGTCCAGTGGTTTGCCTGAAATGTAAGCAGCACGATCATCGCGTTTTTGATGACGTTATCATTCAAGGCCCCTAAAAACTGGGTGATGAACAGAGGCAAAAACCGCCGCTGGCGCAAAAGATTAAGGGGACTAGGCGAACCAGGTAGAGCAGAAGAATCACTCATGCTTTTAATAACTCCTCGCGCCCGCCCAGCCAGCGGTCGAGATGCGCCTGGGCAATCGCGGGGGTTTCCCGCAGCAAGGTATCCGCCAGTTGCCGTGCCTGTTCAACCAAGGCGGCGTCTTCCAGATCCGCATAGCGCAACAGGGGTAAGCCACTTTGCCGTGCGCCGATAAATTCGCCTGGCCCGCGCAGACGTAAATCTTCCCTGGCGATCTCGAAGCCATCCGTACTTTGAAAAATCACTTTGAGCCGCGCACGCGCTATCTGCCCCAACGGCTGGGCGTAAAGCAGAATGCATACAGATTGCGCCGCCCCGCGCCCGACGCGGCCGCGTAACTGATGCAACTGCGACAGACCAAAGCGTTCCGCGTGTTCAATGATCATCAAGCTGGCATTGGGTACATCGACGCCGACCTCAATCACCGTCGTTGCGACCAGCACATGAATCTGGTTCGCGGCGAAGGCCGCCATGACAGCGGCTTTTTCTTCGCCCTTTAACCGGCCATGCACCAGCCCGATGCGTAGATCGGGTAGGTCAGCCAAAAGCTGCGCGAAAGTGTCTTCAGCGGTTTGCAGCTGCAGAGTTTCGCTTTCGGTAATCAGCGGGCACACCCAATAGGCCTGCCCGCCGACACGGCAGGCCTCACGCACGCGAGCGATAATCTCGGCACGTCGTGTGGCAGAAACCAGCCGGGTGCTCACCGGCGTTCTGCCTGGCGGCAGCTCGTCTAGGACGGAGACATCGAGATCTGCGTAGTAGCTCATCGCCAGCGTGCGCGGAATGGGTGTCGCCGACATGGTGAGCTGGTGTGCAAAGCGGCCTTTTTCTTTCAACGCCAAACGCTGGCGGACGCCGAAGCGATGTTGTTCATCCACAATCGCCAGCCCCAGACGATGGAACATCACGCCTTCTTCAATGAGCGCATGGGTGCCTATCATCAACGCCGTCTCACCAGTGCCGACTTTTTCAAGCACGGCAGCCTTGTCCCGCTTTTTCAGGCTGCCCGTGAGCCAGGCCACCTCAATCCCCAAGGGTGCCAACCAGACAGAAAGTTTACGGTAATGCTGTTCAGCGAGAATTTCTGTCGGTGCCATAAGCGCTGCCTGATAGCCTGCCTCGACAGCATGCAACATGGCCAACGCAGCGACAATGGTTTTACCGCTACCCACGTCGCCCTGCAGCAAGCGTTGCATCGGGTGTGGCTGAGCCAGATCGCCAGCGATCTCATGCCACGCGCGTTGCTGCGCGCCGGTTAACCGGAACGGCAACACGGCGAGTAACTGCTGCGTGAGCGTACCGTTGGCCTCAAGCTGTGGCGCACCGCGGGCACGGCGCGCCGTATAAGCTCGGCGCAAAGATAGTTGCTGAGCCAAAAGCTCATCAAACTGCACGCGTCGCCAGGCTGGGTGATGACGCGATTCAAGTTGCTCAAGTAGACACCCCGGAGGCGGCGCGTGCAACAAACGCACCGCATCGGAAAAAGCGGGCAATCCGAGCTTGGCCAACTCGTCAGCGGGCAAGGTGTCGGTGAGATCGCCCTGTGTCAGAGCGCGGTCGATCAATCGACGCAAGGTAGCCTGCCCCAATCCGGCGGTGGTAGGATAAACCGGCGTTAGACTCGTGGGCAGTGCTGCAGTGCCTGCGTCTGAACTTGCCACAACATGGAACCGGGGGTGGATAATTTCAGCGCCCAAAAAACCATCGCGCAATTCGCCAAAGACCCGCAGGCGCGCGCCGGGTTGCAGCACTTTTTGCTGACTCGGATAAAAGTTCAAAAACCGCAGGGTGAGTGTGCCGCTGTCAAGTGTACCGCTGTCAAGTGTGCCGCTATCATCTTGAACGCGCACCACCAATTGTCGGCGCGGACGAAACACCAGGTCACAACTGACTACCACGACCTCAAACTGCGCGGCCACCCCAGGGAGAGCATCACTCACCGCAGTAATGCGAGTTTCGTCCTCGTAGCGCAGCGGCAAGTGCAACACAAAGTCGACGTCACGGCGCAAACCCAGCCGCGCCAAGCGCCCTGCCAGCGTGTTGCCAGCCGACCCCGCTAATTTTTTTTCGCGACGTTCAGCCAATCACCAGAACCGCATCGGCCTCGACCAATGCATCACGCGGCAAGGCTTTTACACCCACCGCAGCCCGCGCTGGATAGGGCGCTGTGAAATACCGCGCCATGACGTCATTCACTTTGACAAAGTGCGCCAGATCGGTGAGATAAATCGTTACACGCACGGCGTCATTCAGCGTTGCACCAGCGGCTTCACTCACCGCTTTCAGATTTTCAAAAACGCGCACAATCTGCGCATCAATGCCTTCAGCCATTTGCATGGTGGCCGGATCCAAACCAATCTGGCCCGACAAATACACCGTATTACCCGCTTGCACGGCTTGTGAATAAGGACCAATCGCAGCAGGCGCCGCAGAGGTTGCAATGATTTTTCGGCTCATCAATTCATTCTCGGATAGGTTAATAAATAATGACAAAATAACTACTTCAGCATCACCAACACGCTCTCTTCAATGCCCAGCGCCTTGAGCTTGGCACGTGCCTCATCCGCCTCTGCACGCGTAGCAAAAGGGCCCACATGCACCCGGGCTTCAACCACAACAGGTACGCCTTGCGCCTGCATTTTTTGACGCAGCTTTTCTGCATTCGCCACGGTATTGAACACGCCTAACTGCACGCCGAAATGTTGCGCTCCTGAGGATTTTTTCGTCGGGATGAGTGGCTGAGAAACAAATACCTCTGTGGAGTCAGCCGTTGTCATTGCGGGCGGCGTTGCGTGGGCAGCCACAGCAGGCTGTGCTCCGGTAATATGAACAATACCCGCTTGCTGCGGGGTAACCTCTCCGGCACCTGTTACAGGCGAAGCAATCGGGGGTGGCGACTGACCAGCTGGCGTGGCAGGTAAAGGTAGCAAGGGCGATGCTGGCAACGACTGAGATGTCGATGGTAGCTGCGGCAAAGCGCCCTGCGAAACCCACGGTAAGCCGCTGGAGCGTAGCGCACCCCCAATTACCCAGAGGCCAAGCAGGCCCACCGTAATAATGGTGATCGTCGCAATCCGCGTGACGGTGCGATCTTTAATGGCCTCGTCCATCATGTTCGCGGGTTCTTCTTGCGGCTCTATGCCGTCTACCATCGTTATTACCTTTCGCCAACGCTGTATGTAGTAAATACCTTGTGCGTCCACGCTCAATCCAACCGGCCTTGATCATACCGCGTCTGCGATCACATTAAAATGAGATCATCCTGTTCGGGTAAAAATACCTGGCCGTTTAAAATCAGTCTCTGGATAACACGCGAATCAACCATTTTTTACTATCACCTCGCACCAACCCCTGCCAACACCATGAATAACGAACTTTGCATTGGCCTTGTTTCCATTTCTGATCGCGCCACGAACGGCGTGTATGTGGACCAAGGCTTACCCGCCTTAGAAGCCTGGTTTGCCAGCGCGCTCATTTCTCCCTGGCGAATGGTGACGCGGTTGATTGCCGATGAACAAGCCTTGATTGAGCAAACGCTGATTGAATTATGCGACACCGCAGGCTGTCATCTGGTGCTAACTACCGGCGGCACGGGCCCAGCGATGCGCGATGTCACCCCCGAAGCAACGCTGGCTGTGGCGCACAAAATCATGCCGGGTTTTGGGGAACAAATGCGCCAAATATCGCTGCAATTTGTTCCCACCGCCCTGCTCTCGCGCCAAGTCGGTGTCATACGCGGCCAATCGCTTATTCTCAATTTACCTGGCCAGCCAAAGTCAATCAAAGAAATACTGGAAGGGGTAAAAGATGCAGAAGGCAATCAGCAGGTTCCAGGCATCTTTGCCGCAGTGCCTTACTGTATTGACTTAATCGGCGGGCCATACATCGAGACCAATGAGGCTGTGGTCAAGAGCTTTCGACCGAAATCGGCAATCAAGCCAAAGACAACACCGCAGTAAGTCAGAGCACCCTATCCAGCCAGGCGCCAATGTCCGCCACCTCTTGCGGACAAACGGCGTGCCCCATGGCATAGCTTGCCCACTCCACCGGGTAGCCTAGCGCCAGCAGCGCATCGCGTGAGCTTGCAGCCCGGTCAATGCTGATGATCTCGTCTGCTTTTCCATGCGCCATGAATACGGGTAAATCGGCATTCACCAATTGGCGCTCAGCAGCAAGTTTCCCGGCCAGTGGCAGATAGGTTGACAAAGCCATCACGCCAGCGAGCCGTTCGGTATGCCGTAACGCCGTCATCAGGGCGACCGCACCTCCTTGCGAAAAGCCTGCGAGAACAATGCGATCAGCGGCAATGCCACGCGCACGCTCCTTCGCGATCAGTGCTTCAATGTGCTGTTGTGTCGCACGCAAACCCGCCTCATCCTCAACGCCGCCACCCAACGAAAAAATGTCATACCACGCACGCATGGACATACCATTGTTGATTGTCACGGGACGTACCGGCGCATGCGGAAACACAAAACGAACAGCAAGTCGAGATGGCAAATTGAGCGCTGGCACAATGGGTTCAAAATCATGCCCATCCGCCCCCAGACCATGCATCCAGATGACAGCTGCATCGGACGATTTGCCAGCGGTGTTGCCAACTTCTACCTCAACCATTTGTGAAGATTCATTCATGGATAGCACCTTGTTTCGTGGTTCGATATTTTAATCAGCACTGATCACCATCGCTACGCAACTGAGCACGCGCTTCTTTTTTCATGGAATACATTTTTCCATCGGCAATCTGCAATAACTCTTCAATACTCTGGCTCGAACCCGACCCAGTGACGCAACCAACGGACAGCGCAATCGGCCAGCCTTTGTTTTTAAAATCGGTCTTTGCCACTTCAATGATGCGATTGGCCAGCATTGAGCAAGAAGTAGCATCTGTTTCGGGAAATAATAAAGCAAACTCATCCCCACCAAACCGGGAAACCACGTCACCTGCCCTGGAGTTATTCGTAAGAATTACCGATAGCGCTTTGAGCGCCTCATCCCCCGCGTGATGGCCTTGTTCGTCATTCAAAGACTTGAATTGATCGATATCAATGAACAACAAAGAATAAGGCTTGCCTGACCGCTCGCTTCGCGCCTGTTCAATGGAAAATTTTTCAGTGAATTCAAGGCGATTAGCCAAACTCGTCAACATATCCCTGCGTGAAAACTCTCTTTCACGCCACACTTTGGCAATCACGCGACCAATCACAGTAAAAGTGACACTACGCGCAAAGGTGTTCAGTAGCCAGGCATTCCATGGGTAATCCGGATAGACGGCAAGAAACTCGCCTGTCGTCCAGACAATGCCCACAAAAATACCGACGATGGTCGGTATCTGTGTATCCGAGCGTCGCAAGGCACGAATCGAACTCAAACGTGCTGCATGAATAATAGGTATGCAATAGAAAACATCGAACGAGTAATAGGTAGCCGACTCGCGATAAGCGACAAAAGCGATCAGCAACACCTCTGCAACAATAAAAACCAAATTCCAGAAGTTATTAACTATTCTCATCTACCTGTTCCACGGTGAGTGCATCCAATGAGTCGCTACACATTACAATCGTCACACTCGAAAATTTGCTTATCCCGATGATTTAAAAAAATTTTTGGCAATTCTAACATTGCATTCCATGCACCAAGGACTTTACACTGAATTCACTATTGCTCAAGCCATTGAGCTAACAGCATGGCACCCCAGGCCACCCCAAAACCCGTGAGATCACTGGCCACAGCACCCAGACCGCCGGTACAACTGGCGGCGGACAGATCAACATGCAACCAGGCTCGCTTATTGGTGAAGCGCTGAAGAAATAGCGCTGCCAAAATGTGATCCGCCTCGCCATCCAGTGTGCACTGTTTAATATCGGCCACTTTGGATTCAAGCGCAACAGCATAATCTTCCGCCAGAGGAAATACGCAAACCCGTTCGCCACTGGTCACGCCTGCCGCTACAGCCAAATCAACCAGGGGCGCTGCGCTGGCAAAAATGCCGGAATACCTCGTCCCCACGGCAACATGCATTGATCCGGTGAGAGTGGCGAAGTCGACCACGAGATCAGGTTTGTTGCGTGTCGCCAGCGTCAGCGTATCGGCCAGCACCATGCGGCCTTCGGCATCGGTATGCACAACTTCGATGGTCGTGCCATCAAGCGCGGTGATGATGTCGTTCTGTTTATACGCTGTGGCTGAAATATGGTTATGGGCAATCGCCAGCCAGCAGTCAATAGCCACCGGCAACTGCATTTCAGCCGCCGCCAGCGTCAGCGCCAGGGCAACGGCTGATCCATTCATATCTTTGTGCATACCGGCCATATACCGCGCGGGTTTGAGATTGTGGCCACCTGTATCAAAGCAGATGCCTTTGCCCACGAGTGCCACATTTTTTAATTTCTTGCGAGTTTTATTCGCGGGAACCGTCGGCCGATAACTTAGATGCACAATCGCCGCATCATCCTCATGTGAGCCTTGAGCTACGGCACAAAAAGCACCTGCACCCATTTCTTTCAACTGCTTTAAACCATATTCCTCAATACCCAGGCCGTGCTCTTTCGCCAGGCGCCGAATACGTTGGCGATAGGTTGCAGGCGTCAGTTCATTTGGCGCCAAAGCCGTCAATTCACGGGCGAGATTATTTGCCTTGGCCAAAGCAATGACCGGATTAAGATCAGCCGTTTTAAGTGGACTGAATAATTCAATCTTTTCCAGCGCTACAGCAGGTTTTTTCTTGCGGACAGGTAGCGGGAAGCCATTCACCAATGCCGTAAACAAAAGATCCCGCGAAACATCTGCATCCGTTGCCCATAGAGTCAGTGTTTTCGGTGATTCCTCCAACAACAGCATTACCGCTTGTCGCAAACGCGTGAGCTGTTCAAAACGGGGGAGTGTTGTATCACTCATGAGCAGCGCCACACGCTGGCCATCAGGCAAATCAATGGCCAACGGAGTCTTGGCGAGATCTGTCGGCTTCATGCCCTTGCGTTTCAACACTGCCAGCCATTGCGCACGTGCCGACAGCCCGATCGGCAAATCGGTATCTGCGGGAATGGCGATGAGGACATGGCCAGCAGTGTCAGATGCAGAAAAATCATGTACAGGATGTACAGCGATACGGGGGAGTGTCATGTTTTTAATCCATCTCTGAAGATGGTTACGCTTAAGCTGGAGCATGAATTATATGTGCTCGTCACTCGTCACTCGCCAGCTGAAAAATTCAATAGCCAATCTTCGGATAAGCCATGCTCCCCCTCATCTGGATATCAATTCAGTGCATAAGTCTATTGAGTTTACGGCGATTGCCACAATATACAAATCCTGAAATCAATCGAGAGATTCACATGTCTGCAAACATTCGTCCAACCGCTGTTGCTGGTACGTTCTACCCGGCCCACGCCGCGCCATTGCTCGACCAGGTACGGCACTTTCTTGAACGCACGCCCCCTCACAAGCAAGTGCATCCACCCAAGGCCATCATCGTTCCCCACGCCGGCTATATCTACTCGGGCGCCATTGCTGCCAACGCTTATGCGCTATTGCGTCCGCTACGCGACACGATACGTCGTGTCGTGCTGCTGGGTCCTGTGCATCACATGTCGGTGCGTGGCTTGGCTGCCCCCAGCGTGGCGGCATTCGCCAGTCCGCTGGGCACAGTGATGCTAGATCAGGCGGCGCTGGCAACTCTGGCCAACTTGCGACAAGTGATGGTGGATGATCGTTGCCACGCGCGCGAACACTCTCTGGAAGTTCATCTGCCATTCTTACAAAGCATGCTGGAGGATTTCAAACTGGTGCCGCTGGCTGTGGGCGATGCCAGCGCCGCCGACGTAGCAGAAGTGCTGGAGCGGCTATGGGGCGGCGACGAGACGTTGATTGTGGTGAGTTCTGACTTGTCGCACTACCTGACCTACCCTGCCGCGCAACAGAGGGACGCGACGACAGCGCAAGCTGTGCTTGATTTGCGTACCAACATTTCCCACGAACAGGCCTGCGGTGCCACACCGATGAATGGTCTCCTGTTGGCCGCTCGGCATCACGGCCTGCGGCCAGTGCTGCTTGACCTGCGTAATTCCGGGGATACGGCTGGCGACAAGAGCCGTGTCGTGGGTTACGCCGCATTTGCCCTGTATGAGGATAAACCCCATGCTCATTGATAGCGCAAAAAAAACCACTGCGCTCAAAACCAGTCCGAACAACGAAACCGCTAACGCAATGGGCAACGTACTCTTGCCCATTGCGCGTATGGCTATTGCCAACGCACTCGTGCAAACGGGGCAAGTGGATGAATCCTTGTCCAGTGAAGGCTTCCCAGAAACGGGTTCAAACAAAAGTCTTCTTTCGGATACCCCGTGCCTGAATCAGCCGGGGGCAAGCTTCGTCACCCTGACCCAGAAAGGAACGCTACGCGGCTGCATGGGTACATTGGAGGCACACCGCACGTTGCTGGCTGATATCAAAGCCAATGCGTTGGCCGCCGCTTTCCGTGATCCGCGTTTCGCTCCTCTGCAGTTGTCTGAATTAGCGGTCACCCAGGTTGAAGTGTCGCTGCTCTCGGCCATTCAGCCCATTGTGGTTAATAGCGAGCGTGAAGCGCTAGACGTTTTACGCCCCGGCATAGATGGTGTTGTGCTGGAATACCGCCACTATCGCAGCACATTCCTGCCTCAGGTATGGGAACAATTGCCGGAACCCGAATTATTTCTGGCACATTTGAAAAACAAGGCCGGGCTACCGACTGATTTTTGGGCCGAAGGGATTCGCCTGTCAATTTATGGCGTGAGCAAATGGAAGGAGTCTGCGCGATGAAACATGAGCCCATGACAAACACGCCAAGCATGACAACCGAGTCGGATTACCCGGCCCGTTATTGGCATGCCAATGATGATGGCCGCATTCAGTGTGACCTGTGCCCGCGCGACTGCAAGTTGAACGACGGTCAAAGGGGTGCCTGCTTTGTGCGCCAGCGCATAGGCGATCAGATGATTCTGACTACCTATGGCCGCTCCTCCGGATTTTGCATTGACCCCATCGAAAAAAAGCCGCTTAACCACTTTTATCCTGGTAGCAGCGTATTGTCTTTCGGCACGGCAGGCTGCAATCTGGCATGCAAATTTTGCCAGAACTGGGACATCAGCAAATCCAGGGACATGGACAAGCTGATGGATCAAGCCTCGCCCACCGCCATTGCCGATGCGGCCGAGCAATACGGTTGTAAAAGCGTCGCCTTCACCTACAACGATCCCGTGATCTTTGCCGAATATGCGATGGACGTTGCAGACGCATGCCATGCACGAGGCATCAAAACTGTCGCAGTGACAGCCGGCTATATACATGACCAGGCACGGCGCGACTTCTTTGCCAAAATGGATGCCGCCAATGTGGACCTGAAGGCGTTTACCGAAGATTTTTACTTCAAGCTTACCGGCTCGCAACTGCAACCCGTACTGGATACGCTGATCTATCTCAAGCACCATACCGATGTGTGGTTCGAGATCACCACCCTGCTCATCCCCGGTAAAAACGACTCGGACGAGGAACTCGCCGCAATGAGCCAGTGGATCATGCGCGAACTGGGACCCGGCGTACCGTTGCACTTCACGGCCTTTCATCCTGATTACAAGATGCCGGACATACCGGCCACACCAACCGCAACGCTGACCCGTGCCCGCGAGATCGCCCTCAATGTCGGGCTTGACTATGTGTATACCGGCAACGTCCATGACTTGGCAGGCGGCACCACCTCCTGCCCTGCCTGCCAGACGCCGCTTATCATTCGCAACTGGCACCAGATCGTTCAATACCATATCACCCCGGAAGGCCATTGCCCAAATTGCAAAATGCCGTTAGCCGGACGGTTTGAAGCATTCAGCGGAAACTTTGGCCAGCGGCGCATCCCTATCGCCATCGGCGCTACGTACAACCTATGAGAATGTCATCATGACCACACCCAAACTAATGCAACCCGGGCAACTCGCACATATTCCACATGGCGACATATTCATTGAGGGCCTGCTGGAACTGCCGGAGAACCCTGCAGGTATTGTCCTGTTCGCTCATGGCAGCGGCAGTAGCCGCCACAGCCCACGCAACAACTATGTGGCCCGCATATTGCGTGAAGCCGGGATCGGCACACTGCTGATGGACTTGCTCACGCCGGAGGAGGACGATAATTATGAAACCCGCTTTGACATTTCCCTGCTGACTCGGCGCCTGCTCGCCGCCACTGTCTGGGTGAGCAAGCGCATCGACTGCCAACCCTTGCCGCTCGGCTATTTCGGAGCCAGCACGGGTGCTGCTGCTGCACTGCAGGCCGCCGCCAAGCTTGATGGAAAAATCGCCGCCGTGGTGTCGCGTGGTGGGCGCCCAGACCTGGCCGGGGCTGACATCCTGGGCAAGGTAGTTTCCCCCACCCTGTTGCTGGTCGGCGGAGATGACGACGAAGTGATTGACATCAACCACCGCGCCGCAGCATCCATGTGCTGCCACAATGAATTAGTCATCATCCCCGGTGCCACTCACCTGTTTGAGGAACCCGGCACCCTGGAAAGCGTAGCGCACCTGGCAGCGACGTGGTTTGAGCGCTATTTCAAATAAAAAATAGGCAACAGCCGACGACAGTGGCATTGCCTCGCCGCATCAAGCATCACGCAAAACTTCAATGACCTCATCGTCTTCCACCTGCGGAAAATCACGGTAAAACTGCCCTACCGCCTGGAAATTGAAGGGGGTTTGCAAACACACCATCTCGTCGGCATATTGCGCTACTCGTTCCACCGTATCGAGTGGCGCAACCGGCACAGCGCACACCAGTCTGGCCGGTTTCTTTTCGCGCAGGCTGTGCAAGGCTGAAATCATGGTGGCCCCGGTCGCCAGGCCATCATCAACCACAATGACGGTACGCCCGGCTGGATCAATGGGCGGGTGCAGGGGCGTATATTCGGCCCGCCGACGGCGAATGGTTGATAGCTGGCGCTGCTTTTCCTGTTCCAGATATTCCTTAGTCACACCCGCTGCTGCGGCATATTCGGCCACATACATCCAGCCCGACTCATCCACCGAGCCAATGGCGAATTCCGGATTGGCGGGCATCGCCAACTTGCGCACTAAAACCACATCCAACTGTCCTTCCAGTGCATCCGCAATGATTCGTCCCATGGGTACTGCACCCCGCGGAATGGCCAGCACCAGCGGGTTTTTGCCCTGGTAAGCAGCAAGTGCTGCGACTAATTTATGCGCGGCCTGGCTACGATCACGAAAAAGCATGGCAACCTCCTGAAAAAACGATAACGATACGCTTTTTTAATCTTGTCCTGCCGCGTGATGATCTAACGTGCTTTAAAATTCACTATCCTTTCATTCCACAACTCGCTCTATGCGCCAATACCTCGACCTGATGCGCCACGTGCTTGACCACGGCACGGAAAAATCCGACCGCACCGGCACCGGCACACGCTCGGTGTTCGGCTATCAGATGCGCTTCGACCTGGCCGCGGGCTTTCCGCTGCTGACCACCAAGAAACTGCACCTGCGCTCGATCATCCATGAACTACTGTGGTTTTTGCAGGGTGAAACGAACATCCGTTATCTCAAGGAAAATGGCGTCTCGATCTGGGACGACTGGGCCGACGAAAATGGCAATCTGGGTCCCGTGTATGGGCATCAGTGGCGGCACTGGCCAAACCGTTCAGCGCAAAGCCCCGCTGGCGAAATTGACCAGATCGTCCAGTTGATCGATGGCCTGAAAAAAAATCCGGATTCGCGCCGCCATATTGTTTCCGCCTGGAACCCGGCGGACATCCCGCAGATGAAGCTGCCGCCTTGCCATGCGCTGTTCCAGTTTTACGTCGCCGACAACAAGCTTTCCTGCCAGCTCTACCAACGCAGCGCCGATATTTTTCTGGGCGTGCCGTTCAACATCGCCTCGTATGCCCTGCTCACTTTGATGGTGGCGCAGGTATGCCAGATGCAGCCGGGTGATTTTGTATGGACCGGCGGCGACTGCCATCTTTACAGCAACCACCTCGAACAAGCCAAACTGCAACTGACGCGCGAACCACGCCCGCTGCCGCGCATGCGGCTGAATCCGGCAGTGGATGACATTTTCGCTTTCCGTTTCGAGGATTTCACCCTGGAAGCGTATGACCCGCATCCGCACATCGCCGCGCCGGTGGCCGTGTAAGCCCGCAACCGCGGCAGCCAATCACACATGATCCTCGGCGGCGACATTGGCGGCACCAAGGTACTGCTCGGGGTGGCGGAAAATGGCGCGCTGATCGTTGAACGCCGTTACGCCAGCGCCGACTTTTTGAATTTCACCGACCTGCTCGCTGCATTCTTTACCGAGACGCAAATTAACCCGGCCCAGGTGCATGGCGGCTGTCTGGCGCTGGCCGGCCCGATTGCCGATGACGGCTGCTCAGCCCGGCTGACCAATCTGCCCTGGATTATCGACAGCAAGAACCTATCGCGCCGCTTCGGCATACCGACACTACGGCTGGTCAATGATTTCGCCGCCGCGGCGCTCGGCGCGGTCACCACACCCCTTGATCAACGCATAACGCTACAGGCAGGACAACCCCTGCCCGATGCCCCGTGCCTGGTCGTTGGCGCGGGCACTGGTCTGGGCATGGCGATCGTCTTGCCGCAGGTTTATCCAAGCCCAGGCTGGCGCATCCTGCCCGGCGAGGGCGGCCATGTTGCCTTTGCGCCCGCCGATGAAGAACAACTCAAGCTATGGCAATTCCTGCACGCTCGCCATGGCCGGGTGAATTGGGAGCATGTTGTCTCGGGACCAGGGATTACCGCTATCCATGAGTGCCTGACGGGTGAAATTCTGCCGCCGGAAGAAATTTCATCACTGGCCTTGGCCACCACCAATCACGCGGCGCACCGTTCGCTGGCACTGTTTCTTGCTGCTTACGGCGCCTTTGCCGGCGATATGGCATTGGCTTGTCTCGCACGCGGCGGTGTTTTTCTTGCCGGCGGCATCGCCAGCAAACTTTTGCCGCTACTGCCAGGCAGCCCCTTCTTGACGGCTTTCAACGCCAAGGCCGAGCATGCGGCCATTGCCGCCAAGATGCCGATTTATACCCCCATCGACCCGGCACTGGGGCTGAATGGCGCATTGCGCATGGCACAGCAAAGTGGCACCTGACCACTGGGTATTTACTGCTCTCAAACTACTAAGCAGGCATCAGCACCAACAACGCCAGCGGCGGCAAAATCAGCTCCATTGACGCCGGTTGCCCCATCCAGGGCAGCGGCTCGGCGCATACCCGCCCGCCATTGCCCAGATCACTGCCGCCATACAGTGCAGAATCACTGTTTATCCGCTCGACATAATCGGTAGCCTGCGGCACGCCCAGCCGGTAGCCGTAGCGCGGCACCGGCGTAAAGTTGGCGACCACAATGGCATGGCTGCCATCGCGTGCGCGACGCAGCCAGCTCAGTATCGACTGGTCGGCATCATGGCAATCGATCCACGCAAAGCCTTCGCCGGAAAAATCCAGCTCATGCAGCGCCGGGGTGTTCAGATACAAATGATTGAGATCGCGGGACAACCGCTGCACGCCGGCATGCAGGGGATATTGCAGCAGATGCCAGGGCAATTCTTCCGCCGCATGCCATTCCCGGGACTGGCCAATTTCCGCCCCCATGAACAGCAATTTTTTACCGGGTGAAGCCATCTGGTAGGCCAGCAACAAGCGCAGATTGGCGAAGCGCTGCCATTCATCGCCCGGCATTTTCCCCAGCAGCGAACCCTTGCCGTGCACGACCTCATCGTGGGATAAGGGCAGGACGAAATTTTCGGTGTAGGCGTACAACTGGCCAAAGGTGAGCTGATTGTGGTGATACCGCCGATGCACCGGATCCTGCCGCATGTAGTGCAGCGTATCGCTCATCCAGCCCATGTTCCATTTCATCGAAAAACCCAGCCCGCCCAGCCAGACCGGACGCGACACCATGGGCCAGGCCGTGGATTCTTCGGCGATGGTCAAGGCGCCGGGGAACTGGCCATGCACCATTTCATTCAGTTCGCGCAGAAAGGCGATGGCTTCCAGATTTTCACGTCCGCCATGCACATTCGGCGTCCATTCGCCGGGTTTGCGCGAGTAATCGAGATAGATCATCGAAGCCACGGCATCGACGCGCAAGCCATCAATGTGGAATTCGGACAGCCAGTAATGCGCCGAAGACAGCAAAAAGCTCCGCACCTCGTTGCGCCCGTAATTGAACACATGCGTGCCCCAATCAGGATGGATTTTCTGGCGCGGGTCTTCATGCTCGTAGAGCGAAGTCCCGTCGAAATGGGCCAGCGCCCAATCGTCCGCCGGAAAATGCCCGGGCACCCAGTCGAGAATCACGCCGATATTCGCCTGATGCAGCGCGTCGATCAGGAAACGCAAATCATCGGCGCCGCCAAACCGCGAGGTCGGGGCAAAAAACCCGGTGCATTGATAGCCCCAGGACTCATCCAGCGGATGCTCCATCAACGGCATGAATTCGACATGCGTGAAGCCCATCTCCCGCAGATAGGGCACCAGATGGGACGCCAGTTCGCGATAACTGTAGAAACGCCCATCCGGGATATGTCGCCGCCAGCTGCCGGCATGCAGTTCATACACATTCATCGGCGCATGCAGCCAGTCACGCGTCGCGCGCGCGCGCAGCCACTCGGCATCACCCCAGGCATGTACTGGTGAGGCCGTGACGCAACAGGCGGTGGCCGGGCGATACTCAAACGCCCGCGCATACGGGTCGGCCTTGAGGCGCAGCGCGCCACTCCCGCGCACACGAATTTCAAAACGGTACAAGGCGCCAGTCGGCAATTCTGGAATAAACAGTTCCCAGACACCAGAAACACCCAGCGTCGCCATCGGGTGTACACGTCCATCCCAAGCATTAAAGTCGCCGACAACGGAAACCCGTTCGGCATTCGGCGCCCAGACACGAAAGCAGACGCCGGCCACCCCATCGCGTACCACCAAATTGGCACCCAGTGTCCGCCAGGCCTGGTGCAGGCGACCCGCATTGAACAGGAACAGGTCATCCGCCGGTGGCTGTGGCGGGAAAGCATATGCATCATGCTGTTCCACGCCATCAATGCACAGCCGCCACGGACACGGCGGCGGCGTGTCGCCATGCCATTCAAAAAGGCCGCTGCCTATTGCTGTTAACGGTGCCCACTTGCCACCGGCAAGTGCGACGGCAACTGATGCAGACTGCGGACGAAACACGCGCAGGCACCAGCCGATCTCCTCGGCATGCAAGCCGAGCACGGAAAAGGGGTCATATTCGCGCGCCGCCAGCAGCGCAGAACAGGCAGGATGGGAAATCACGTTGTACAGCCTCTCATGGGTATCTTGGCTATCATAGCCGTTAATAATGCTGAAATACCGCGCATGCCAACACTGGCAATGCAACAGGTAAAGCGAAAGTGGTGCGTGGTGGATTGTCACGTTGCAAGGTTTTGACACGGGCTTGCCTTTCACGCAGGCTGCTGCGCCTCATTCAACGCCGTATCGCCAGCGCCGACTTTTTTGTATGCGCTCAAGCAAGCACTCGTATGGGAGGATGCATAAGTCGTACAGTCGGCCAGGCACAATATTCGAGGATAACCCGTTGCGTCATCCTCGAATATTGGACACAGAAAAATGCGTTAATACCTGACCCATAACGGGCAACCTCCGCACGATGCCTTGATTCTGCTAACAATAAAAGATATAACCAAACGCCAACCTTCCCGTCAGATGGGAAATGCAGCCACTTGAGGATACTTGAGGATAGCTGATGGACAAGAAACACGGAGAAGAAGAATCAGCGGTATTATGCGACATGGTCAAAGCACCGCTTGTTGCAGATGTCCCCGGCGTATCGCCTGAATCGCCCACCGACGAACTTCTGCACGAACTCTGGAGGCACCAGATTGAACTGGAGATGCAGAACGAAGAATTGCGACGGACACAGCTGGCTCTCGAGGAATCACGGGATCGTTACCTGAATCTCTACGAATTTGCCCCGGTCGGCTATTTCACCCTGACCGATACAGGCCTGATCACTGAAACGAATCTCACTGCTGCCATACTCCTCGGTCTGGAACGCAAGAAACTGTTACAGCACCGCTTCGATTTTTTCATCCACCCCGAAGACCGCGACCGCTGGTGCCGACTGTTCACGAGCTTGATGCAGCATGCGGGCCGGGAAAGGCTTGATCTGCGGCTAACCTGTGGGGACGGGACCCTCCTGCATGCCCATCTGGATATCTGGCACCATGCATCAGATGGCAAAGCGTCGGGAATACACATCATGTTGACCGACATCACAGGGGACGTGCGCATGGAACAGTCACTCGCACTCAACGAAGCGCGCTTGCGCGGTATCCTCAATTCCGCAATGGACGCCATCATCACTGTCGATGAGGCGCAGAATATTGTGTTCTTCAATGCAGCTGCCGAATCGATTTTTGGCTGGTCCCGCGAGCAAGTGACAGGGTCGCCGCTTGCCCTGTTGCTTCCGGAGCGTTTCCGCACCGTGCATGCTCACTATATCGGACAGTTCGGTGAAGCTGGCAGCATCTCGCACCCGATAGATGGATCCCGTACCATCGCGGCACTGCATCGCAATGGCACCGAATTTATGATCAACGCATCGATCTCGCAGATCAACGAGAATGGCGCCAAGTTCTACACGGTAATTCTGCGCGATGTAACCGGGAAAGTCATGACAGAGAATGCCTTGCATAGATCGCAGGAAGAGTTGCGCAAACTCGCAGCGACAGCGCATTCGATCCGAGAACAAGAGAAACGTCATATCGCACGCGAGCTGCACGATGAACTGGGGCAGTCGTTAACATCGCTGAAAATGGACGTGATGTGGCTCATGGACCGGCCGACCACCGATCAAATAACGCAAGTGAAAAAATTCGAGGATATGCTGTCGATAATCGATGGGCTGACAGCCACTACGCGTCGCATCTCATCCGACCTGCGACCCCTGATGCTTGACGACCTGGGCCTTGTTCCCGCAGCCGAGTGGCTAGTACAAAATTTCATGGAACACACGGGCATACGTTGTGAGCTTACGATTACAATGCCTGAGCATGCGCTTCAGGAACCCTATGCCACAGCTATGTTCCGCATACTGCAAGAAGCGCTCACCAATGCCGCCCGGCATGCGCATGCCACTCTGATAAAAATAATTCTTGCGCAAACTGATGGGGATATCTACCTGTCGGTACGCGACAACGGCTGCGGATTCATCACATCAACTCTACGCAACCAGTCATATGGACTGATAGGAATGCGCGAGCGCGTCTACTTGCTTGATGGCGCAATCAAGATAGATAGCGAACCAGGCCGGGGAACAACGATTGATGTGCGTATCCCAATTCCGCTCATCCGCCCCGAGGCATCAGCATGATCCGAATTGTCATCGCCGACGACCATAGCATCATTCGCGAAGGCATAAAGCAGATACTTTCCTCAGCGGTAGACCTGACGATTATTGGCGAAGCGCAGAATGGACATGAAGTGATGGAACATGTGCGTGCATCGAACTTTGATGTATTACTGCTCGACCTTTCCATGCCTGGCAGAAGTGGTATTGAACTAATCAAACAGGTACATGGTGAAAAGCCAAAACTGCGCATCCTCGTGTTCAGCATGCATCAGGAACACCAATATGCGGTGCGGGCCATCAAGTCCGGCGCATCAGGCTACCTGACCAAGGACAGCAACTCGGCTCAGTTGCTGGCAGCCATTCGCAAAGTTGCCGGTGGCGGCGCATTCATCAGCCTCGATGTCGCAGAACAGTTTGCCCTGGGTGCCATGCCCGAGGCTGACCAGCCACCGCACAAAACGCTTTCTGACCGCGAATTTCAGGTTCTGCACCAGCTGGTATCCGGCAACACCGTCTCGGACATCGCCAGGCAACTGAGTCTTTCAGTCAAGACGGTGAGTACGCACAAGACACGACTCATGCAGAAAATGAACATGCACAACCAGACAGAGCTGATCCACTACGCCATCAGCCACCAGCTGATCGACAACCCCGAGTAGCCCGACTGAGCCTGTAGGACAATTCCTACACGCTGTCCTACTGCGTCCTACATCGCTATCAGGACTTCACTGACAGTCATATTAAGCCACCGCCGATAGCAGGCGACTTTGCAGCCAGCGATACTGGCTGCATGCAGCAATCAAACCTACACCAAGACACTGGAATTTTCATTGTCGACGACTCGCCCCTCATCCGGGAACGTCTGGTGAGGATGCTTGGAGAACTCGATGGTATTTCTGTAGTCGGTGAAGCCGAAAGTTCAGCAGAGGCTATCGTGGGCATCATCCGCACTTGTCCGGACGTCGTCACGCTTGACATCAATTTGCGCAATGGTAGTGGCCTTGATGTGCTGCGTGCACTGCGCGGATTGCAGTCCAACATGTTCGGGATCGTTTTTATTGTGTTGACCAATTTCCCGACTTCATATTACCGAAAAGTCTATATGGAAGCAGGGGCCAGTCATTTCCTCGATAAGCATGCCGAGTTTAAAAAAGCCGCGAACATCATTATTGCGCTGAGGCCAACCACCCATTAGCGGCCTGCTTCGCAAATCAAGGAACACAATGAAAACGGGAAAACAAAGGATTGCCGCAAAGGACAAGAAACGAAACAAATCATAGTGATAACCAAAAATAATTGAGGAGCTAGCCATGTATAGAGCGGATTTACCGAATGAAAAAGAAAGCATTCAGTATTCGAGTCAGTTCTACCAGAATTGCCTGGCTCGATTTGGTGATACAGGTAAAAACCCTGCCATGGTGCTTGATGACACTGGCAAAGTGCTTTTTTGCAGTCAGCAAGCCGCAGATATTTTGGGTAATGAGATCAATGATCTGCTGGAGCGACCTATCAAAGACTATGTTCCTGATATGCCCTTCAACTCCAATGCACCTGGCAGCAATGTCGTCAATGCCGCCTATGCGGGCCGACAAAACCAGTGGCGGGAATATGGCATTTTCAACAATTCCGGGAAGGAAACCTTTTCGGTTGAATTGCTTTTCGATGTATTCGAGGTAGATATCCGTTACCTGATTCTCCTTTGGGTACGCATCCCGGCGGCGCGGTTTATGCGGAAGAACACAGATAGGCATAGCGCTGCAAAAACGCCAACAGGCACTGTACGGTTCCTGCGCGAGGGTATGGAAATGGCTGAGAAACCAGACATCAGCTAAAGCGCTACTGACGCCGAGACAATATTTATCAACCACCACAGTGGAGGTACACAATGGAAGCAGCTTCAACCCCAGCAAGTACAAGCAAGAAGCGCGCCAAGAAATCAGCCGGATTTTTGGCGAACAGCGATTTGTCCTCCATCGATCCCGACCTGCGCAACCAGATGATTGCAACGGCCGCCTACTACCGCGCCGAGCGACGCGGATTTAACGGTGGCGACCCGAGTATCGACTGGTACGAAGCGGAAATGGAAGTCGACCAGATATTGCGGGGTTCCGCCCCGGATGACAGGAATATGGCGCAGCTGGAAGCACTACTGGTCGAGTGGGATGCCCAGTTTGAAGAACTCAAGAACAAGATTGTCAAGGCAAAAGCCAAAACCCGCACCGAATACCAGAAGCAACTGCAATTGATAGCGGACAAGCGAGCCGTCATCAGCGGAAAGCTCAAGGATTTGCGGCGGCACACGGGTGAAGTCTGGGACGATCTCAAGAGCGCTATCGAGAATGCGTGGGATGAAATGCGTCAGGAGACAGAGCACATCACATCGCGTTTCATGCAGGAAGAGGCCCCCACTGCGGGCAAGAAAAAGAGGGGGCCGCAATGAACCGTCTGCGAACGCTGGTACTAGTTGGTGTTGTGATTGGCCTTGCGGCATGCAACAAAAAAGATGAATACACCCTGCCCAAAACCGGGACAGGAGAAGCCGAGATAAAAGGCCCCGCCGCCACGAGCGCAAACAATCTTGAGCGCGAGCATTTTCTGTCCAGTGCGCAGCAGGAAGTGGCTGAATTAGGTGCCAAGATTGAAACATTAAGGAAACAGGCCCAACAACGGGCAACCGCCGAACTTCAGCCCAAGATCCTGGCGCTTGACCAGGAAATGAAAAACCTGCAAACCAAGCTGACTGAGCTCAAAGCAACAACGACCGACCAATGGAAGACTATCAAAGTCGATGTCGAGTCCGCGATAGACCATCTCAGGAATGCAATCGACAAGGCAGGTGAAAAATAGAGATCAAGTCAGAATCCATCAACCGCAACACCGCAACATCATCCCAAAAGGAGAACCAGCATGGCAAATATCACCCGTTTCAATCCATTCAACGAACTTGCCCGTATCGATCCGTTCGCTGATGTAGGCGATTTTTTCAACGGATTCACCTTGCGGCCCATCCTGCGCGATTTTGAGGTTGAACCGCAAATCAAGCTCGAAGTATCGGAAGAAGACAAAGCCTACCGGGTCAAAGCGGAAATCCCGGGCGTAAAAAAAGAGGATATCCACGTCACTGTCGACGGCAGGCAGGTCTCTATCAGCGCCGAAGTAAAAAAGGAAAAGGAAGAAAAAGAGGGCGAGAAGGTGATTCGCAGCGAACGCTATTACGGCAAGGTTTCGCGCAGCTTTTCTCTTGAACAGGAAGTTGACGAAAGTGGCACGCAGGCCAAATATACCGATGGCGTACTGGAACTGACACTGCCCAAAAAATCGGGAACTGTCTCCAGGAAGATCACCGTCGCCTAGCAGCCGGGATACGCCCCGCCTGCTAGGCATCACTTGCTGCGGACGGGGGGGCGTCAGCCAGACCGGTGCTGGCGCAAGACATGCTGGTTGCGATTGGGGATAGGCAGGATGGCCGCCATTGACCGAGGAGTTTCCCGTGCCGATAAAACAGGTGCTGTTTCATGATGCTGCACGCAGCAAGATCGTCAAAGGTGTCAATATCCTGGCGGACGCAGTCAAGGTGACCCTCGGCCCGAGTGGCCGCAACGTTATTCTGGAGCGGGCCTATGGACCGCCCGTAGTGGCCAATTCCGGCGTGGTGGTGGCCAGAAGCATTGAGCTTGAAGACAAGTTCGAAAACATGGGTGCGCAAATGTTGCAGGAGGTCGCCAGCAAGACATCCTCAGTGGCGGGCGACGGCACGACGACCGCCACGGTGCTGGCGCAGGCCATTGTGCAGGAAGGCATGAAATACGTGGCCGCTGGCATGAATCCGATGGACCTCAAGCGCGGCATCGACAAGGCCGTGGTTGCCATCATTGAGGAATTAAAGAAACAGTCCAAACCCTGCACCACGAACAAGGAAATTGCCCAGGTGGGCACCATTTCCGCCAGTTCCGACTTATCCGTTGGCGATACCATTGCCCAGGCCATGGAAAAGGTGGGCAGTGATGGCGTCATCACGGTGGAGGATGGCTCCGGTTTGCACAACGAGCTGGAGATCGTCGAAGGCATGCAGTTTGAACATGGCTATCTCTCGCCCTATTTCATCACCAGCGCCGATAGGCAAACCACCGTGCTCGAAGACCCGTATATCCTCTTGTGCGACAAGAAAATTTCCAGCATTCATGATCTGCTGCCCGTGCTGGAGAAAATTGCGCAGACCGGCAAACCGCTGCTGATCATCGCGGAGGATGTCGACGGTGAAGCTCTGGCTACGCTGGTGGTCAATCATTTGCGTGGCATTCTCAAGTGTTGCGCCGTCAAGGCTCCCGATTTCGGTGACCGACGCAAGGCGATGCTGGAAGATATTGCGGTGATCACCGGCGGCACGGTAATTACCGAGGTGCTCGGCTTGTCTTTGGAAAAAGCCGCCATTGAAGACCTGGGCACGGCAAAACGCATTGAAGCCACGAAAGAAGACACCACCATTATCGGCGGCGGCGGAAAGCCCACAGATATCCACAACCGCATCAAGCAAATCCGCGAGCAGGTCAAGGATGGCGTCAGCGATTACGACAAGGAAAAGTTGCAAGAGCGCGCCGCCAAGCTCGCCGGTGGCGTCGCGGTGATCAAGGTCGGCGCCGCCACCGAAACAGGGATGAAAGAGAAGAAGAGCCGTATCGAAGATGCGCTGCACGCGGCCCGTGCTGCGATCCAGGAAGGCATCCTGCCCGGCGGTGGCCTGGCGCTGCTGCGTTCGCGTCAAGCGCTCGCGGCACTTGGCGGAGACAATCACGATCAGGACTGCGGCATCGGGATTGTGCGACGCGCACTGGAAGAACCGCTGCGTCAGATTGTCGCCAATACAGGCGGTGATCCCTCGGTAGTGCTCGACAAGGTGCTCGCGGGGATCGGCGATTTCGGCTACAACGCGGCGACTGGCGTTTATGGTGATCTCATCGAGATGGGTATCCTCGACCCGACCAAGGTGACGCGCTGCGCCTTGCAGAATGCCGCTTCCATCGCCAGCCTTATTCTCACCACCGACGTCATGATTGCAGACCTGCCACCAGGGGTAACAGAGTCTGGTGCGACTGATGGAATGGGGCTGGAGTGACGATGATGAGACAGTACGCAATGTTCAATAGCGCATCAACCACATTGATGTAGCATTTTTTCGTATGCAGTAATGCAAGTCAGGTTGTCGGCCTACAGGTCATGGTGCAGAAACTTGTCCAGGACTTGAGCAAATCGGGAGAAAACCATGAATTTCACCGCAAGTCTTGTGTCACCAACCCCGGATAAATCCGGCCATGCCGATGCGGCGATGCGTATCCTCAAACGCTTGTTACGCCACTTTCACAGTTCTGCTGCGTTGCGCCTGTGGAATGACACAACCCATCACATCGGCCACGCCCCACCCGCTTTTACCCTGGTGATACGGGATCCCGCCATCCTGCGCAAACTGGTGTTGCAACCCAGTGCGCTGGTGCTCGCCGATGCCTATTTTCGCGGGCTGCTCGATGTTGAGGGTGACTTGTACTCCGTACTGCGTCTGAAGGGATACTTCCAGACGCTGGTTCTTCCGCTACGCGAACGCAGCGCTTTGTTGCTGGATGCCTTGCGGCTACCGAGAAAACCTCTGACGGCGATTCCGCCAGCATCTTCTTCTGCTGCCTTGCTTGAGGGGGAAAGGTTCTCTCATGACCATTCCAGGCAAAGCGATCACGCCGCCATTTCCTTTCATTACGATGTATCCAATCAGTTTTACAAGTTATGGCTGGATGAGCAAATGGTGTATTCGTGCGCCTACTTCGAGACGCCCGACAGCACGCTGGAACAGGCGCAGCGCCACAAGCTCGATCACATCTGCCGCAAGTTGCGCTTGAAACCTGGCGAGCGCTTCCTCGACATCGGCTGCGGCTGGGGTGCGCTGGTATGCTGGGCGGCGCAGCATTATGGGGTAAAAGCCCATGGCATCACGCTGAGCCAGCAGCAGCATGACTATGCGCAGCGGCGCATTGCCGCCGCAGGACTGCATGATCTGGTGACTGTGGAACTGCGCGACTATCGCGACCTGCAAGGTGAGGCGGTCTTTGATAAGGCCGCCAGTGTCGGCATGTTCGAACATGTCGGGCTGGCCAACCTGCCCGTTTATAACGCCACCGTTCACCGGGTATTGCGGCCGGGCGGTTTATTCCTGAACCACGGCATTACCCATGATGAAGAGGGCTGGCACCCGAACATCGATACGGAGTTCATCAACCGCTATGTCTTCCCTGATGGCGAGCTCGACACGGTGAGCAATATCCAGCGCGGCATGGAGCATGCCGGTTTTGAGATTCACGATGTGGAAGGCCTGCGCCCGCACTACGCACTGACCCTCCGCCACTGGGTGCAGCGGCTGGAGGCGGCGCATGACGAGGCCTTGCAGCATGTCAGCGAAACGGCCTATCGCGTCTGGCGGCTTTATATGGCAGCCTGTGCCGTGGAATTTGAAGCCGGCGGCACCGGGGTCTACCAAATCCTGGCGTCACGCCGGGGCACAACGGAACCAGCCTTGCCACTGACACGGCGCGACTTGTATGCCTGAACATATCGCATACGCTTGGCGCATAAGATGACAGGCGCCAGCCTGCAACACTTTTCAAAATAGTCGTGGATAATTGGATTACCTGCGGTTAACTGCTGATCAGTCAGGACATTTATTGGACACGCATGAATCCCTTATCAGTCATTCACAAAACATCTGCCGACCTGCGGGTCGAACCGAACCTGCTCGATTACGAAAAGACGCGCAAGACATTCACCTGGGAAGCCGCACAAGCGGAACTTGCCGGACTCCCCGGCGGCGGCCTTAACATCGCCTGGGAAGCGGTGGAACGGCATGCGGCCGGGGTCTTGCGGGATAAGGTCGCCTTGCGTTTTTTGAGTGCCACGGCGCCACCCCGCAATCTCAACTACGGGGATTTGTCCCGCCTGACCAACCGCTTTGCCAACGTCCTGAAAAAACTCGGTGTCGCCAAAGGTGAGCGCCTGTTCATTCTGGCCGGACGTATCCCTGAGCTTTACATCGCACTGCTGGGCAGCTTGAAAAATGGCACTATCGTCTCCCCGCTATTTTCCGCCTTCGGCCCGGAACCCATTGCTACGCGCGTGAACCTCGGGCAATGCAAGGTGCTGGTCACCACGGATTTTCTCTACCAGCGCAAGATTGAAAAATGGCGCGAGACCATGCCTTCGCTGCAGCATGTACTCCTCGTCGCGGAAGACGGCGGGCAGACGAACATTCCTGGCACGCTGGATTTCGCCAGCCTGATGGCGGAGGCCAGTGACGCCTTCGAGATCGAGCGCACCACGGCGGAAGACGCTTCGCTCCTGCATTTCACCAGCGGCACCACCGGCATGCCCAAAGGCGCCATTCACGTACACGCAGCGGTGGCGACGCACTATGCCACCGGCAAATACGCGCTCGACCTGCATGCGGATGACATTTACTGGTGCACCGCGGATCCCGGCTGGGTAACCGGCACCTCCTACGGCATTATTGCGCCGCTGCTGCATGGGGTGACTTCGATTATTGACTGTGAGGAGTTCGATGCCGAGCGCTGGTACCGCATCCTGCAGGACGAAAAAGTCGGCGTTTGGTACACGGCGCCGACGGCCATCCGCATGCTGATGAAGGCCGGCGCCGAGGTCGCGCGGAAATACAGCCATCCGCAACTGCGTTTTATCGCCAGTGTCGGCGAGCCGCTCAATCCGGAGGCGGTGTGGTGGGGCAAGCAAGTACTGGGCTTGCCCATCCACGACAACTGGTGGCAGACGGAAACCGGCGGCATCATGATCGCCAACACACCCGCCTTCGACATCAAGCCCGGCTCCATGGGCCGCCCCCTGCCCGGGGTTGAAGCCTGCATCGTGCGGCGCCATGAGGCGACGGGAGAGGTTGAGGTGATCGAAGAACCGGATACGGACGGCGAACTGGCGCTGCGTCGCGGCTGGCCTTCGATGTTCCGCGGCTATCTCAATAACGAGGAACGCTACCGCAAATGCTTTGCCGGTGAGCTTTATCTGACGGGCGATCTGGCCCGGCGCGATGCGGATGGTTACTTCTGGTTCATCGGCCGCGCCGACGACATCATCAAATCGGCAGGCCACCTGATCGGCCCCTTCGAGGTGGAGAGCGCACTCATGGAACATCCTGCGGTTGCAGAAGCTGGCGTCATCGGCAAGCCCGACCCGATGCTTGGCGAAATGGTGAAAGCCTTCGTTTCGCTCAACAAGGGTTACACCGAGAGCGAGGCACTGCGCAGCGAATTGCTCGGCCACGCCAGGAAGCGCCTTGGCGCTGCTGTAGCGCCAAAGGAAATCACCTTTCTGCCCACGCTGCCGCGCACGCGCAGCGGCAAGATCATGCGCCGTCTGCTGAAAGCCCGCGAACTCGGGCTGCCTGAAGGTGACACCAGCACACTGGAAAGCGGAGGCTCGGCATGATCGCGCCCCCCCCCAGCGGCCCCGTGCCTTACGCGCGGGATTTCGCCCGGCAACTGCTGACTGACATGCTGCGCATCCGGCGCATGGAAGAAAAATCGGCGGAACTCTACGGCGCGGGCAAGATACGCGGCTTTTTGCATCTCTACATCGGCGAAGAAGCCGTTGCCGTTGGTGCATTGCATGCGCTGCAAGCCGAGGACAATCTGGTGACCACCTATCGCGAGCATGCGCACGCGCTGGTACGCGGCATGCCCATGGACGTCATCATGGCCGAAATGTATGGCAAGCGCGAAGGTTGCTCTTTGGGGCGTGGCGGATCGATGCACCTGTTCGACAAGCGCACACGGTTATTCGGCGGTAACGCGATTGTCGCCGGGGGCTTGCCGGTGGCAGCCGGGCTTGCACTGGCGGACAAAATGCAGAAAACGGATCGCATCACGGCCTGCTTCTTCGGCGATGGCGCGGTGGCGGAAGGCGCATTTCACGAAACAATGAACTTGGCGGCGCTGTGGCAACTGCCGGTGCTGTTCTGCTGTGAAAACAACCGCTATGCCATGGGCACGGCGCTGGAACGTTCCGAATCGCAGACCGACCTGTGCGCCAAGGCGGCCTCCTACAAGATGCCGACGATCAAAACGGATGGCATGGATGTCGTCGCCGTACACGAAGCGACCCGCGAGGCACAGGCGCAGGTGCGCTCTGGCGCCGGACCACTGTTTATTGAATATCAGACCTACCGCTTTCGCGCCCACTCGATGTTCGATGCCGAGCTCTACCGCAGCAAGGCGGAGGTGGAGGAATGGAAGACGCGCGGCCCGATTCACACCTTTAGCGCACGGCTCAAGCAAGAAGGCAAACTCAGCGAGGAGGAGTTTCTTGCCCTTGATGCAGAAGTCAATGCCGAGGTAGCGGCGGCCGTGACTTTCGCCGAAGCCGGCACATGGGAACCGCTGGAACATATGCTGGCCGATGTTTATACCCCCGCAGGAGGCCAGCTGTGATCGATAACACTAACAAAAAACGCATCAGCTACCGCGACGCCTTGCATGACGGCTTGCGCGAAGCACTGCAGCAGGATCCGCGCGTCTTCCTGCTCGGCGAGGATGTCGGCCGCTACGGTGGCACCTATGCCGTATCGAAAAACCTGCTCGACGAATTCGGCCCAGAGCGCATTCGCGACACGCCGCTCTCGGAGCTGGCCTTTGTCGGCATGGGCATCGGTGCGGCACTGGGCGGCATGCGCCCCATCGTCGAAGTGATGACGGTGAATTTCAGCCTGCTGGCGCTGGACCAGATCATCAACACGGCGGCGATCTATCACCACATGTCCGGCGGCCAGTTTTCGGTGCCGCTGGTGATCCGCATGTCCACGGGTGCGGGCCGGCAGGTGGCAGCGCAACATTCCAACAGTTTTGAAGGCTGGTTTGCGCACATTCCCGGTATCAAGATTCTGGCCCCGGCAACGATTGACGACGCCCGCCACATGCTCGCCGCCGCGCTGGCGGATCCTGATCCGGTCCTCCTCTTCGAGCACGCAGCGCTCTACAACATGGAAGGCGAATTGCCTGCCGACGGTTCGGTAGACATCAAGTCAGCCAAAGTGCGCCGCGCAGGCACGGACGTGGCGCTGATCACCTATGGCGGCTCCCTGCCCAAGGCGCTGCAGGCAGCCGAGGCATTAGCGCAGGAAAACATCAGCGCCGAAGTGCTCGACCTGCGCGTACTGCGCCCGCTGGATACCGGGGCCATCGTGGCGTCGGTGCGCAAATGCCATCGCGCGGTGGTGATTGACGAGGGCTGGCGCAGCGGCAGCCTCTCCGCCGAGGTCATGGCGCGCATCATGGAGCAGGCTTTTTTTGACTTGGACGCACCCGTGGCACGTGTCTGCGCGGAAGAAGTGCCCATCCCCTACGCCCGTCATCTGGAAGAAGCCGCCCTGCCCCAGCCGGAAAAAATCATCACGGCGGTAAAAGCCTTGCTCGGAGAATCCGCATGATCGAATTCAAGCTACCCTCGCTAGGCGCCGACATGGACGAAGGCACGTTGCTGGAGTGGCTGGTGCATCCCGGCGACAAGGTGAAAAAGGGACAGATCGTCGCGGTTGTGGATACCTCCAAAACTGCCGTGGATGTGGAATGCTGGCAGGAAGGCACGGTGGCCGATCTGCTGGTGGAACCGCAACAGAAGGTGCCGGTGGGCACTGTGCTGGCCTTGCTGCTCGAAGCCGGCGAAAGCGCTGCTGACGCGGAGAAGTACAAGCGAGAAAATCTTGCCCCACCGATAGCGGCTGCGCCGGTCGTTGCTACGCCCCCTGCGCCTGCGCCGACCATCAGCGCTCCAATGAAAAAGTCGGCGCTGGCGGGACGGCGGCCCATCACGCCGATCGCCCGTCGGCGTGCGCAGGAACTGACCGTAGACCTCGACACAGTCACAGGCAGTGGCCCCGACGGCGCCGTCACGCTGGAAGACGTGGAACAAGCCGCAGCAAGACGTGCCCAGGGCGCGGCCGCATCCAATGACAAACAGGCAAACAAGCCGACGGACAGGCAGGCCGAGATGCGCAAAGCCATTGCCGCCGCCATGAGCCGCTCCAAACGCGAGATTCCGCATTACTACCTGGCCGAACCCATTCCCATGGCGCGCGCCCTGGCCTGGCTGGCGCAAGAGAATATCCAGCGTCCCATGGCGGAACGGCTGCTGCCCGCCGTGCTGTTACTCAAGGCTGTGGCCAAGACCCTGCACGAATATCCCGAACTTAACGGCTTTTATCGCGATGGCGCTTTCCAGCAGGCCATGCGCGTGAATCCCGGCGTCGCCGTTGCCATGCGTCAGGGCGGCCTCCTGGCGCCGGCCCTGCTGGACGCCGACCAGAAAAACCTCACTACCCTGATGCAAGAGTTGAGCGATCTGGTCAAACGCACCCGCGCAGGCTCGCTCAAGAGTTCCGAACTATCGGAAGCCACCATCACCGTGACCAATCTCGGTGACCAAGGCGTGGAATCAGTGTTTGGTGTTATCTACCCACCGCAGGTCGCCCTGGTGGGTTTTGGCCGCATCATTGACAAAGCCTGGGTTGAAGGCGGACAAGTCAAGGTGCAGCCGATCGTTGTGGCCAGCCTGGCCGCAGACCATCGCGTATCGGATGGACATCGCGGCGCCTTGTTCCTCACCAGCTTGCGGGAACATTTGCAGCAGCCGGAAACACTGGATACAACTCAAGAAAGTGAACCATCATGACTGAAAATGAAGTGAAACAGGTCGCGTTGTCGGTGCTGGTCTCCATCGCGCCGGAAGTCGCCGACGCAGAATTGCAGGCGGACAAACCATTGCGCCGGCAGGTGGACCTGGATTCAATGGACTGGCTCAACTTCCTGCTCGGCCTGAACGAAAAACTGCACGTCGAGATTCCTGAAGCCGACTATGCCAGACTGGTGACTCTCAACGATGTCGTGAAGTATCTGGTCGCCAAACTGCCATGAAAATGAGCCAGCCCCGTCCTGCCGTTCAGGAGCCACCGGCATGCTAGTCACCATACGTCAGATGGTGCTCACGTTGTCGCGGGCAGTCGATCTGGTCGGCGTGAACGATGTCTTTCACGGCAGGCGGGTAGGCATGATCGCAGTGGAATGCGCCAAGGCGCTCGGCTGTGACGCAGCCACCCAGCATTTGTTATTCGATGCCGGGCTCCTGCATGACTGTGGCGTGTCATCCACCAAAGAGCATCACGTGCTCATCAATGAGTTCGATTGGGAGGGCATGAGCCTTCACTGCGAGAAAGGTTATGCGCTGCTGCACAGCTTTGCGCCACTGGCCCATCTGGCGCCGCTGGTGCGCTACCACCATACCCACTGGGAGTCCATGCCAGGACTGCAAATCGATCCGCTCATTGCCCGCCACGCAAACATCATTCAACTCGCAGACAGGGTGGATGCGCTGGCGGCGAAATACTACCAGGACGGACCGCTGCTGCTGCACGTCGGCGAGATCCGCGACTTGATCCATCACTATCGCGGGCAGTTTTTCGCGCCCGCCCTGGTTGACGCCTTTCTCGAGGCCTCCGCGCCGGAAGCCTTCTGGCTGCAACTGGATCCAGCCTACATTCCGCAATACATCAACGAGATGGGGCTGTTCAGCGAAACCCGCGCCAGCACGCTCGCCGAACTCAAACAGTTTGCCTTCCTCATTGCGCATATTGTGGACGCAAAATCCCACTTCACGGCCGAGCATTCGATAGGTGTCGCAAGGCTTTCCCGCTTCCTTGGACAACTGGCCGGATTTTCCGGGGAGCATCTCGACAAGCTGGAAATCGCAGCGCTCTTGCATGACATCGGCAAGCTTCAAGTACCCGATGAAATACTGGAAAGCCATACCGCACTCACCCCTGCCGAATTCGCCGTGATGAAAAAGCACAGCTTTGCGACTTACCAGATTCTGCGCCAGGTAGGCGGTTTTGAAGAGCTGGCCGTGTGGGCAGCCCAGCATCATGAATCGCCCAATGGCAGCGGCTACCCCTTCCATCTCAAGGGGGACGCGATTTCCATTGAAGCGCGCATCATCAAGATTGCCGACATCTACCAGGCGCTTGCCCAACAACGTCCTTACCGGCAATCAACACCTGCCGCAGAGGTACTCGAACTACTGCGCAAAATGCAGGCAGGCGGCGAAGTAGATGGCGCTCTGGTCGATAAGCTGGCGTTGCATCTGGATGAGTGCCACAGCGTGGCAAAGGGAGAAACCGCAG
>WOYI011003036.1_pt1 | contig 33261 bp, 35 predicted proteins | sample 6423411 | NCBI WGS metagenome assembly WOYI01 (sample SAMN13441803, study PRJNA592873) | oil field metagenome | biome: oil field; feature: oil-well bore; material: oil-contaminated soil; isolation source: oil-contaminated soil from oil-well borehole | place: Germany: Wietze | collected 2016-10-18 ...
AAGTTGCAGAATGTAGTTGACAAGCCACAGGGTAATTTCCGGAGAGCGTTTTTTGCCAGTACCAATAATAATTTCATTGTTTTCATAACATTTATTTATTGTTAAAGTATTGCGTAAAAGTGTTTGGAGTTCGTATCCGTGATTGACATGTAATTCCCTTCTTCATATACTCCCGCAATGAAAAAAATGCTTTTCGAAAAAAGGAGGTAGATAATGATTACCCTAATTGCGACTTTAAAAATTAAAGAAGGAAAAATGGAAGAAGCGATTAATGCTCTGAAAGAAATCGTTCCCCAAGTTAAAGCGAGCGAACCGGGATGTCTGGAATATATACCCCATACTGTCCGTGGCGATGATAAGACTATTATTTTTTATGAGAAATACATTGATAAAGATGCCCTGAAGCTGCATTCTACTAACTTGATGAAAAATATTGAAAAGCTTTTACCGCTTTTGGAGCCGGGCATGGATATCAGGAACTGTTCTGAGATTATTCTGTAACCTTGTTTCAATTCTAAATTGTATAATCATCTTTTCTGTTATTGCGCCCGGACGTTTGAGCGTGAAGAAAAAGCCGGAGGAAGAATGGACATAGTAAGAAGTATGCGGGCACTCAAAGGAGTAAATATACTCAAGATGTCCAAAACCATAGCCGGTCTTTTGTATTTCCGTTTGACATGGACCAGACGTGATTTGGATTATGTGCCGGCAGGTTTGGTGCCCAAGTTTATCAGTGCCCGCCAGGCGGCCGGAATGATTCCTGACAGGGCAACACTTACTATTGGCGGTTTTACATCCATAGGCCGCGCCTCCATCTTTTACTGGGCATTGAGAGACGCCTTTGAGCGCACAGGTCATCCCTGCAATCTGACAGTGATCGGCGCCTGCCCGCAGGGAGGCCGCGGCATGGTGCCCGGTACAATTGAGGAACTTTGTGCACCGGGAATTATCACTCGATATATTGTTGGACATGGTGAGACGGCCAAGGCGCTCTTGCAACTGGCCGACGAAGGTAAACTCGATCTTCATACCATGTCGCAGGGAATTATGGCGTTTTTGATCGAAGCCCAGGCAAAGGGTATTAGCGCCATTGAATCCAGCATCGGGCTGGGCACTTTTCTTGATCCGGCCGTGGGCCGCGGTTCGGCCGTATCTTCCGGAGCACGAGATAATTTTATCAGAGTTAAAGGCGAAAAGCTGGAATACCATCTGCCCGTAATAGATAGAGCGCTCTTTCTTGCGCCTTATGCCGATAGTGAAGGCAATATCTACTTTACCGATGCGGCCCTGATTTTGGACTACAAAGATGCCGCTGCCGCTGCGCGTCGAAACGGCGGCAAGGTAATCGTATCGGTATCCAAGGTTATTCCCAGGGACATCTCCCGGATCGCCATTCCAGCGGACAAGGTTGATGCAATCGTAGTTAACCAGCGTAACGAACAGGCCGGAGGTTTTCTCCAGGTAAAATGTCAACCATATTTTTCGGTCTGTTCGTCCGGAGTGGATGATGAAGCGGTCAAACTCATGAAAATCGTCAACACCTTTATAGAAGTTACTCCCTATCGCGGTAAGGTTGTTGATATTATTGCGCGCTTATGCGCAGAGACTTTCGTCAAGAACACCAAACCCGGGGCGATTGTGAACATAGGCATCGGCATCGGCGAGGAGGTCGCCCGCATGCTTTATGAATTCGGATTATATAAGAAAATTATTTTTACTACCGAGGGCGGGGCTTATGGCGGTCTCCCGGCCGCAGGCGTCTATTTCGGGGCGGCCATCAGCCCGCAACGCCTCTTGAATACTGCGGAGATGTTTCATCTTTATGAAGAAAAACTGGAAACCAGTGTGCTCGGATTTCTACAGGTGGATTCATCAGGAAATGTCAATGTATCTCACAGGGGCTCCAAGATGATAAATTTCGTAGGTCCGGGAGGGTTCACGGATATTGTCGAATATGCCAAGACAATCATCTTTGTGGGAAATTGGATGGATAAGGCTCATTATGAATTGAAAGACGGCCGAGTAAGCATTAGAAAACCGGGCAAGCTTAAATTCATTGACAAGGTGGACCAGATTACTTTCAATGCCCAAAAGGCGCTTGACGCAGGTAAACGTGTCTTTTACGTCACCACGGTTGGAGTTTTTATACTGACTCAAGAAGGCCTTGAATTAATCCAACTTATGCCCGGCATCGATATACAAAAGGATATAGTAAATGCCGGCGGCGCGCGTTTCATTATCCCGGATCATATTGTGCCCGGTGTGGCGCCAGAGATCGTAAGCGGTAAAGGTTTTTCTCTAAAATTTGAAAATCCTTAAACGTTGCTTATGAAAAAGGAAATGTTTAATTATTTGAAATCTTTTAAAGCAGTTTCATGGTCACGAAGCGGCTTTAATGAAATCTCCGTTCCGCTTTCGCCGTTAACACCATAATCAAACGGATTATCAAGGTCCCTGATTAAGAAAACCATATAGGCTATCAGGAAAGTAACAAGCAATGTGAAAAAGAGTGAGGCATAAAATGGTTCGATTTTAGTAAATATCAGACCAAGTGCGGTCAGAAACCCCATCGCTTCCACAATGGCGTAAGCTGAACTGATAAAATCGGTGTCTCTGACGGTGTCAATCCTCATGATCATTTTTCTGATGTTATTTTGTTCACTCTTCATTTTTACTACATAAGGAGCAGGAACACCTTCTTTATCAAATTCAATAAAAAAATCATTCATAGCGCTGACTTTATGTAACATGGATTTAGTTCTTTCTTTTTTGTAAAACCAATCCACCAAAGAATTAATAAATGACTTTTGAAAATCAAGAAATTGACAGGCTGCCGTAGAGTTTCTACCTTTATATATGGTGTAAGTATCGTCTAATAATGATTTCAAGGACCCGGAAAGCTCACTGGGAATTTTTTCGCTTTCCTTATAATCGGAAAGCACGCCGGCAATAAGAAATCCGATCAGGAATATTGTACCCGCTACCAGACTGGTAAAAAGGGCATTTAATTCCATAATCTCAAATCCGAATTTGTGAGAAAGAAATTTCAGTATAGTAACTAAAATAATTACGGGCATTACTTTGAATGCTATGGACCATTTCTGCCAGATTATTTTTGTGGATTTCATAATTATTTTTTGTGTTTTCATGAATATTAAAACTTTTTACTTGCTACAGAACAAACCTTCCCTTTTCACGGCGCGAACATATAAGGAATAAGCATCTGTGTCAACGTAATATTTTTTGATAAAGGTTCCCTGATTTCTTTTCTATGTTTTATCTTCGAGCAAATCGATATGCTCTTTCCGCGTGAAGATTTTTAAAATTTCGAACCAGGTGATACTCACGATTCCGGCGATGATGGCCAGACAGAAATCTATGGCGTGCATGGGGGCGAAGTGGAAAATTTCCTGCAGGAAGGGCACAAAAATCACCAGCCCCAGGAAGATGAGCGCTCCTCCCATGACCCAGGCCAGCGCGGGATTGGGTGCCTTGAAAGAAGCAAAGATGGTCCGTGACCAACTGCGGTTGGTCAGGATGAGACACAGATTAGAGATGATTAAAGTAACAAAGGCGATGGCGCGGGCCTCATCCATGGATTGTCCCAGATAGAGAGCGGCCTTAAAGACCAGGGCTACCACGAGAAGGGCCACGAGCCCCTGGGCTGCGCTAATAACCAGGGAACGTTTACCGAACAGGCGCTCTTTGGGGTCCCGGGGATTGCGCTGCATGATCCCTGCTTCTTCAGCCTCAGCCTCGAACACCACGGAACAGGCTGGGTCAATGATGAGCTCCAAAAACACGATATGGACGGGTAATAGAACCATCTCTTTCCATCCCAGAAAGACCGGCAGCAGGGACATTCCCGCAATCGGGATATGGACGCTGACAATGTAGGCCATGGCCTTTTTCAGATTGTCGAATATTTTGCGACCCATTCTGACGGCGCTGACGATGGAAGAGAAATCATCATTGAGCAGAACGAGATCGGATGCTTCGCGGGCGACATCCGTGCCGCGCTCGCCCATGGCGACGCCGATATGAGCGGATTTTAGGGCCGGCGCATCATTCACTCCGTCGCCAGTCATCGCTACTATTTGACCGCCCGCTTTAAGGGCGTTCACTAAAATAAGCTTTTGTTCCGGCACCACGCGGGCGAAGACATTAACTTCTTTGACCCGCTCTCGGAGTGTAAGTTCATCTATCTGTTCCAATTCTTTGCCTGTGATGATCTTTTCCGGATTCTTAAGTCCTATTTGCCTGGCAATAGTCCTGGCTGTGACAGGGTAATCGCCGGTGATCATCACGACCTTGATGCCGGCGGAATAACACATGCGGATGGCATCCGGCACGGTCGGACGGATGGGATCTTCCAGACCGATAAGACCGATGAATTGAAAGGTGAAGTCATGCTGGATTGCAGGCAGGGGATTTTCTTCACGGAAGTAGGACTTGGCCACGCCCAGCACTCTCAGTCCTTCTCCGGCCATCTGCTCAATTTTTACGGCCAGTGATTTACGGCTGTTATCATCGAGGTGGCATAAGTCGGCAATGGCTTCCGGCGCTCCTTTGGCCGATATGACGAAATCCTTTCCATCAGGCGATTTCCAAACATGCGACAGAGCCAGGAGCTCCGGGGAAAGCGGATATTCATGCACCAGACTCCAGTTGGCATGGATATGCTTAGTCTGAGCGAGTTTATCCAACCCCAGTTTTAACAAGGCCTTTTCCATGGGATCAAAGGGATCTTTCTTGCTGGCCAGAATGCCGAATTCGACCAATTCATGAAAGGTTTCGGGCAATGGAATAGGGTATTCTTTCCGGATGATATAGAATTCATTGCAGGCCATGAGCATACGGATATCCATGATATTCTGTGTCAGTGTGCCCGTCTTGTCGGTACAAAGCACAGTGGCCGCGCCCAGAGTTTCCACAGCGGTCATCTTGCGGGTTAACACCTGCTTGAGCGAGATCCGCCAGGCGCCAAGTGCCAGGAAGATTGTCAGCACAACGGGAAATTCCTCGGGCAGCATGGCCATGGCCAGTGTGATTCCGGACAACACTCCGTTCATCCAACTCCCGCGCGTTAGCCCATAGACCAGGACCACAAGGCCAAAGAGTATCATGGCAATAAGAAATACCGCCTTGACAATGCGTCCTGTTTCCTTCTGGAGAAGCGTATCTTCCGGTACAACCGTCTGCAGCGCCTTGCCGATGGCGCCAATCTCGGTGTGGATTCCGGTAGCCTTGACACAAGCAATGCCCTGGCCTTGCACCACCATGGTACCTGAATAAACATAGGGGATGTCCTCGCCGCCCGGCTTGGCCATCGTCAGATTCGCAGGGTCTTGCGCTGCCGCGGTCTTTCTGACGGAAATCGATTCTCCGGTCAGTAAGGATTCATCCACCAGGAGATTGCGGCCCCAGACGATAACGCCATCGGCAGGAATACGGTCCCCTTCGGAAAGACAAACCATGTCGCCGCTCACAACCTCGCGGCCGGGAATACGGATATGTTCTCCGTCGCGGATGACCAAAGCGCGGGGACTGGAGAGATCGCGCAGTGCGTCGAGAGCCTTTTCGGTTTTGCCCTCCTGATAGATGGTGATCCCCATCATGATGAACACGAAACCCAGCAGTAACAGGGCATCCTTGGGTTCGCCGAGGAAGAGATAGATGCTACCGCAAGCCACGAGCAGGAGGAACATGGGCTCCTTTATCACCTCAAAGGCGATAGCCAGGATGTTGCGCCTCTTGGAGGACGGGAGCTCATTGTAGCCCTCAGTTTTAAGTTTTTCCAAAACCTCTGCACTGGACAGGCCTTTGATTTGTTTCGCTTGTTCTTCAGTTAACGCCATATGTATTTTATTCAAACCTCAATGCATCGATGGGATTGAGCAGGGATGCTTTATAGGCCGGATAGAAACCGAAGAAGATGCCCACCAGACCTGAAAAGCTAAACGAAAGCAAAATCGAAAGAGGCGACACAACAGAAGGATATTCAAAAACGGTAGACAGAATGACGGATCCGCCGCTTCCTATTATGATTCCTGTAATCCCTCCGATCATGGAAAGAGTCAGCGCCTCAATAATAAACTGAATCCTGATATCCCAGGTCTTTGCCCCGACGGCCATACGAATACCGATTTCCCGGGTTCTTTCTGTGACGGAAACAAGCATAATGTTCATGATGCCGATGCCGCCGACCAGCAGCGACACCGAGGCGATTGCCCCCAGAAGCAGTGTCAGGGCATTGGTTGTCTGTTCCGCCATCTCCAGAATCTGCGTAAGGTTTCTGACCGTAAAATCATCTTCCTTGTTCGGGCCAATGCGATGTCTCTGGCGCAGAAGATCATTCACTTGCCTTTCCGCTACGGTAAGGTCTTCCGCGCTTCTGGCTTTGACCATGATGGTGCGCACCATACCCGGAATGGTTGTACCGAAGATTTTTTTCTGCGCCGTGGTCAGAGGGATTAAGATGGTATCATCCTGATCCTGACCTCCAAGGGACTGTCCTTTGGATTCCAGAACGCCGATGACCGTGAAGGGAATTTTCTTTATTCTGATGATCTGACCGATAGGATCTATGCTTCCGAAAAGATTATCCACGACGGTCTGTCCCAGAAGGCAGACTTTCGAGGCACTGCGGATGTCCTGATCATTCATGTTTCTCCCAGCGGTTAGGCCTAAATCCTTGACTTCCAGAATGCCTGGAGTTGTTCCCTGAATGCCGGTTGACCAGTTTTGATTTCCATACACCACCTGAGCGGCCCCGTTGTGCATGGGAGCCACAGTGGCAACGGCGGAACATTCTCTGGCAATGGCGTCAGCATCATCCTTCGTCAAAGTGGACTGACTGCCTCCGCCCATCCGGATGCCTCCCTGGGTGGAACTGCCGGGAACCACAATTATGAGATTGCTGCCGATGCTGGAAATCTGTCCGGAAATTTTGCGGCTGATTCCTGTGCCCACAGCCAGCATGATAATCACAGCGCTGACGCCGATGATGATTCCCAGCATGGTGAGGGCTGAACGCATTTTGTTGACCCACAAAGCCCTTAAAGCGATTCGAAGAGTGGAAAGAATGCTGATCATGATTTTTTTACCTCCTCGTCGCTTATTACATGTCCATCAACAAACCTGATGATCCGTTTACTGAAAGCGGCAATATCCGGTTCATGGGTGACGAGAATAATTGTCGTTCCGGAATCTCTGTTCAGTTTAACGAGAAGTTCCATAATCTCAATGCTTGTCTTCGTATCGAGATTCCCTGTCGGCTCATCAGCCATCAAAATAGGGGCATCGTTGACCAGCGCCCGGGCAATGGCCACTCGCTGCTGTTGACCGCCGGAAAGCTGGTTGGGATGGTGGTGCTCTCTCCCTTCCAGTCCCAGCATTTTCAATGCTGCCAGAGATTTATTTTTTCGCTCCCTGGGAGGCACATGATTATACAGAAGAGGAAGTTCTACATTTTCCAGAGCCGTTGTCCTGGAGAGCAGATTGAATCCCTGGAAGACGAAGCCGATCTTTTGATTACGAATAGTCGCCAGCTCGTCGCGTGACAGGCCGCTGATTTTCTGGCCATCCAGTAAATACTCGCCCGCCGTTGGTTGATCCAGACAACCGGCGATATTCATGAAGGTTGATTTGCCTGATCCGGAAGGTCCCATGATGGCGACAAATTCTCCCTTTTCAATTTTGACGGACACATCCTCCAGAGCATGAATGCCCTCATCACCAACATCGTAGAGCTTGGCAAGTTTATGTGTTTCGATAAGAGTCATCAGTGCATGAACCCCGGCGGACGTGAGTTGCTGCTGGTTTTTTTATTGTTCAGGCTATCCGTGATAATTTCCTGACCTGCTTTAAGTTCGCCGGCGCTGATCTCAGTATAGTTTCCATCACTGAGTCCAATGGTCACCTTGACAGGCTTGGGTTTATCGTTTTCCAGTATCCAGACTTTCGTCCCTTTCATTGCCTGTTTGTCCTGTGTTCTTTCGCTTTTTCTCTTTACCTCTGCCGGCTTGAAGCGCAGGGCGGCATTGGGGATCCGCAGAACATCAGGATGCATTTCGATAGTGATGGAGACATTGGCCGTCATTCCCGGTTTCAGCTTCAACTGGGCATTGTTCACATTGATAACAACATCGTATGTGACAACATTCGATACCGTGATGGGCGCGTTGCGCACCACGGCGACTTTGCCTGTAAAGATCGTATCGGGATAGGCGTCAACAGTGAACGAAACGTCCTGTCCGCTTTTTACTTTGCCGATATCCGCTTCATCCACGTTGGTATCAATTTGCATCTTGGTCAGATCTTGGGCAATGCTGAAGAGGGTCGGCGTCTGAAAACTGGCGGCAACGGTTTGTCCGACATCAATACTGCGGGAGATAACCGTTCCATCAACCGGAGAAATAATTCTGGTATATTGCAGATTAGTTTCGGCGATTTTCAATGCCGCCTGCGCCTGTTGCACTTGTGCCTGATTCACTTTTTGCTGGGCTTGGGCTGATTTAAAACTGGTTTCAGCCGTGTCCAGATCGCTTTGGGCTATGAAATTCTGAGCAAACAGCTCTTGATTTCTTTGGAAAGTACGCTGAGCGTCAACAGTAGCCACGGCCGCTTTTTCCACATTGGCTTTTGCAGTCCATAGATTGGCCATGGCCTGATCGACCTGCGATTGAAAAGTGGAAGGATCAATTTGAGCCAGTAACTGGCCTTTCTTTACGGGGGAATTGTAATCGACAAAGAGCTTATTGATCGTGCCGGAAACCTGTGTGCCCACGGAAACGGTTGTCACGGCGTTCACCGTACCTGTCGCTGTTACCAGGGCATTTATCCCGCCGCGGGAAACCTTTTCCGTTTTATAGGCCATGTTATTTCCGTTTTCCCGGAGGTAAAAGAAGAGTCCAATCGCAACAATCACTACAGCGATTATTAATAAAATGATAATTTTTTTCTTCATGGTTTTACTCCTATGGATTTTTCCAGGGCGGCTTGTGCCATTTTATAATTATAAAGAGCTGTATTCAAGTTAGCTCGTACGTTATTTAGGGTGATCGTGGCATCCGCGACTTCAATGGGGCTGCCGACACCTGCCCGGTAGCGTCCGGATGCCAGATCATAGTTTTCCTTGGCCTGAAGCACGGTCATTTCGGCCATGGATATTTGTTGGGCTGTGTCCTGAAGATTAAGGTAGGACTGCTTTACATCAAGGATGATTGCCTGACGGATGGAATCTTCATTTGCTTTAAGAACTTCAAGGTTAGCTCTGGCTTCATCAACCTGATATTTAGTCGAAAGCCCGGTAAAGATGGGGAAACTCAGCGCGGCTCCGGCGTTCCAGCCGCTGCCCAGAGGGAAATCTGTTCCGGAATATCCGTAACCTGCGCTTCCCGACAACGTGGGATAGTAGCCCTTTTGGGCCAGATCAATTGATTTCTCCGTAGCTTCCCGTTTGGCAATCACGGAACGAAGATCGGGACGGGTGGAATAGGCTTTGTTCAAGACATCGTTTAATTGCAGATTAGTTTTTTGAAAAGTCAGATTGTCCACAATATCAAAATCGGTGTTACCCGGAATGCCCATTACATCCTTCAATGTTATCCGGGCGGCGCGCACAGCGTTTTCCGCTTTCAGGACATTGAGCCGGGCATTTCCGAAATCAACTTCCGCTTTGGTTACATCGAATTTCGGCTTGGTGCCGATACGGAAAAAAGCGTTGGCCTGATCCAGATGCTGTTGGAACTGCTGCATAGTATCGATAGCAACAACCAGATTCCGTTGGTTCTGTAGAAGATTATAGTAGGCATTTTTCACGTTCAGGACGACCATGGTCATGACGTCGGCGTAGTCAGCCCGGGAGGCATTGACATTCAAATTCTGAATCTTCACCTGGGTGGATGTTTTGCCGAAATCGAAAAGGGTCATTCCGACGTTGACATCGGTTGAATATTTATCATAAGAGTCCAGATTGCTGCCGGGCGGGGAAGTAGGGCCGATCCGCTGGTAGCTCGTGGACAAGTTGATCTGGGGGTAGTAGTTGGCCTTAGCCTGTCCGACTTTGCTTTCATTGGCCTTAATAGTGCCTGCGGAAGCCCTGAGGATCGGGTGTTTTTCCAGAGCAATGGATATACATTGATCGAGGTGATATGTCGTGTTTTTTGCAGCAGGCTCGATAGCTTTAGCTATCAAAGGCAGAAGAAATGTAAAAATTATAATAAGGATTATCTTTTTTTGCATGTTTTCACCTGTAAGTTCTTTTTGTTTTTTTCTTTTAAAAGTCCGCGCAAAGAAAAAAGAGTAATATGTTCAGTCAATTCGTCAATTTGTCTGGCGCCGAAAACTTCTCCCGGGAAAAGTCTGGAGATAACCGGATGCGAATGACGAAAGTAGAGACATTGTCCGACTATACTCATAGAGCACAGCCGCACAATCCTTTCTTTAGAGTTCTTCTCCAGAATAGCAGCTATAATTTCGGTGAGCAGTTGAAAGGAAGGACGGATTGTCTCCTCAACCAGAATATCAAAAGCCCATGTAGGTTCAGTAAATTCCCGCGCCAGGAGTCTGCCGAACCAGGCGGGATGGCCGTCATCCATAATTCGCGTAAGAAATGACCTGATAAACGCCTGCAGTTTTTCTTCCGGTTTTTGATTTTCTTTTATACCCAGATTAGGCGGATAAGTTTGAAAAGCAATTTCCTGATAATGTTTCAATACGGCAAGATAAAGACCCTTTTTGTCGCCAAAGTGGTAATTGATAGCGGCAATATTTGCTCCGGCTTCCCGGCAGATATCCCTGACCGTTGCCTTGGAATAACCTTCTTCGGCGAAGATTTTACCAGCGGCTTCCATTATGGCGGCGCTTGTTTTTGAACTTGCTTTTCTGTCTTCCATAAATATATTTCAAACTATTGTTTTAAACAACTGTATGAATACTTTTTCTTTTTGTCAAGTATTTTTTAGCTCAGATATTTTCCCATGCTTTATTCCCAGAATTATTTTGACACAAAATACCAATTATCATATATCTTTATACGCCTGGCGCGGCGCGAATATTGCTGACAGTCGTTGAACTTTTTATGGGAATTGTTGCACTGATTATAGGTTTAAGATATGGATATTTCTCCGGACTGGTAAATGGTTGCCCGGAGGGCTCTATGATAGAGAAAACAGATATAGATTTATAGAAAGAAAAAGGAATAGGATGTTACTATGGGACTAATACAGCTATTAATTAAAGATCCGCTGTCTTTTGTAATCTTGTCGGTTCTCCTGTTATATTCGGTAATATTTCATGAACTGGCTCACGGATGGGTTGCCTATAAAATGGGTGATCCCACGGCCAAATGGCTGGGAAGACTGACGCTCAACCCCATCAAGCATCTCGATCTTTTCGGAAGTTTGATGCTCCTGATTGTTGGATTCGGCTGGGCAAAACCAGTTCCTGTGAATCTGGAAAATATACCCGGCGATAAAAGACGCAAAGGCCTTATTTTAGTGTCAGCGGCGGGAATTACGGCGAACATTATCTTTGCTTTTGTCGCGCTCTTGCTATTGAGGCTGATTTCTCCTGAACCTTCCGGGATGGCCGGGCAAGTCTTTCTTCTGCTGGCCCATATTAACATTATATTAGCCGCGTTTAATTTAATCCCGATTCCGCCGCTTGACGGTTCTAAAATACTTATGGGTTTTGCGCCCGAATCTGCAAACAGGGTACTGAATCAACTGGAACCTTTTGGATTTTTTATTGTTATCGGACTGCTCTTTTTAGGCGCGCTTAATCCGGTGATCAATTTGTTTCAAAATATTATAGTTATGTTTATATCTTTGATTCTACACGCAATCGGCGCCGGGTAAAATATTGACAGATGATATTATAATCATTACACAAAAAGGAGATATTGTTATGATGACATTCACAGAGTTATTAAAAAACAGAAGATCAATTCGTGATTTTCAGGACAAAGAAGTGCCTTTGAAGATTGTGGAGGAAATCCTGCAGGAATCTACGCTGGCGCCTTCAGCCAGCAACGGCCAGCCCTGCCGGTTTTCTATCGTCAATTGTAAGAATACTATTAAAGCTCTCTCCGATGAAAGCAAAGCAAATCTCCTCGATGATTTTGCTCAAAATAAAGCATCTTTCAATCCCGCCTATGCGGATGTGCTGAAAGATAAAAACTTTAATGTTTATTATAATGCGCCCTGTGTGATCTTTATTAGCGGTTCCAGATCGGTATATTCTTTAGAAGTAGATTGCGCGCTGGCGGCAAGTTATATTATGTTTTCGGCAGCATCAAGGGGATTAGGCACTTGCTGGATCGCGTTGGGTGCACAAATCCGTGACCCAAAGGCAAAAGCTCTGCTGGGAATTCCCGATGGCTGCCGCGTTGTAGCGCCGATTATTATCGGCTATCCTGAGAATATACCGGTAGCCTCCGAACGGCACGCTCCACAAATTCTCAGAGTAATCAGTTAAAATAGGACTCTAAAGAATTTCGGTAAGATTTTTTAGCCCGGCAACGGGATTTGTCCTAAAGTGAAAACGAATGATTCTTCGTCCCGCGTCTTTCAGCGCCTGCCGATCGCCCTGAGCCTGAGCGGCTTGGAGCGTGCCAAAGGTGAGCGAAGATTTTTTCTTGCCGATTTCATCGGGAATATCGACATCCCGGAAATTTTCTTGTGTCAACTGAATAAATAACCCGTTTCCGGAATCGCCCTTGTGTAATTGTCCGGTTGAATGCAAATACCTTGGTCCATAACCTGTTGTTACCGCGAGCCCATATTTGATAAAAATCGTTTCACGCAGCGTGCACAGCGCTTCATCCACTTCCGGCGACTGGTTTAAGTAAACCTGTAAACAAACATAATCACCCTTCTCCGCTTCAGAAAGAAAATTTTTTAACTTATCGGCCAAAGTAAGAGCTTGTGGCCCTCCATAAACAACGCATTCCGGAGTTGTTAAAGAAGATAACTCATAAGGAAACTCTTTGTGCTCGCGATAAACTGCAATCATGCGGCGGATATGCACTTTTGTTATTTCCACGTCCGGTTGATCGAAAGGATTGATGCCTAAAAAGTGTCCGGCTACGGCTGTAGCCATTTCCCAAAGAAACATTTGGCTGCCCAGATCGTAACGATTATTGGAAGTGATAGTAATTACAGGATGTCCGGCTTCAACAAGGCCGCTGATTTTTGTTGCATTATCAACGGCTGCATTTTGAAAAAAAACAAATAAGCGATCATTACCGTATACACACGAGTCTACCAAGGGTTCGTCAAGAACAGGCAGGATTCCTTTTCCTTCCTTGCCGGTACTCTCTGCGATAAGTTGTTCCAGCCAGTTGCCGAAAGGAGCCCACTGCGGAGACATGATCAAGGTGATTTTATTTCGTCCTTGCTGCGCCAATGTGCCCAGCGTCGCGCCTAATACGGCTCCGGTGGCGGCAAACTCACCGGAAAAGTTTTCAGTTTTTTCCAGTTGTTGGGCGTCTATTGCTGATAGCAGAAGTATTTCCACATCAACGCCGATAAGTGCTGCGGGAACTATTCCCGTTATGGAAAGAGCTGAATAGCGTCCTCCGATATTCGAATCGCTTGAAAATACATGCTGTATAGAAAGCTTTTTACTCAATTCCTCGAGGGCACTATCTTTATCAGTAATAAAGATAAAGTGATTACTGGCAGAATCTCCTGTTTTTTCGAGGGCTAAGTTGTAGAAGAAATGAAAGAGGGATGCAACCTCCATCGTTTTCCCCGATTTTGAGGAAACAAGAAAAAGAGTTTTCTCCAGATTCAGGCGTTGAGTAAAACGAGATATTGAAATCGGATCTGTTGTATCAATAATATGTAACTTAGGATAACCATCCTCACTGCCGTATATTTTATTGAATACTTCAGCAGCCAGAATCGATCCACCCATTCCCAGTAAAACAACGTCATTAATGCTGCCATTGATAAATGGTTCAAGAGTTTGGCGAATATGGGTTATCTTTTCTAATGTTTCCGATGGTGCGTTAAGCCAGTCCAATCGGTTGACAATTTCATCAGGAGATGATTTCCATACAGTATAGTCTTTTGCCCAGATTCGACCGATAATATTGTCGCGGCGCATTTTGTCCAACGCGCTCATGATTGAATCTTGATATATTCCCAGAGAAAAAGAAATATATTCATTATCCATTTGTCTTTCTCCCGTTAGGCGCGATGGAGTAATTCTTTTGCCGTTGCCACAATTTTTTCAACGGTAAAACCGAATTTTTCATAGAGCACCGGTCCCGGAGCGCTGGCGCCGAATGTTTCCATGCCGATGATCATACCTTGCAGCCCTACGTAATGTTCCCATCCCAGCTTGATTCCGGCTTCCACGGCAATCCGGGCTGTTATCGCCGGTGGCAAAACGCTGTCACGATATTCTTGCGTTTGACGATCGAATATTTCCCAACTGGGGAGCGAGACAACTCTTACCTTTGTGCCGTTTTCTGCGAGTTTGCGGCTAGCCGTTAGAGTTAAGGAAACTTCCGAACCTGTGGCGATTAAAATCAATTCAGGATTTGGCGCTGATTCCCACAAGACATAACCGCCGCGTCTCACACCTGATGCGGCGCCGCAGACACTTCGATCGAGCACCGGTAAATTCTGACGGCTGAAGATTAGTGTTGTCGGGCCGCTGGTGTTGGATATAGCAATTTCCCAGGCCTCTAAAGTTTCATTGGCATCGGCCGGCCGGATGACTGTCATGTTGGGCACCTGGCGCAGATTCATAATTTGCTCCACCGGCTGATGCGTGGGGCCGTCTTCTCCCACACCGATACTGTCATGCGTGAATACAAAAATAGCGCGCAAGCCCATCAGCGCGGCCAGGCGCATAGGCGGACGCATGTAATCGGCAAAGGTCAAAAAAGTGGCCGTATAGGGAATAATGCCGCCATGTAAAGCCATGCCTACGGTAATTGATCCCATCGCATGTTCCCTTATCCCGAAATGAATGTTGCGACCTGTATAATCCCACGAGCCTCCCACCATGCCGTGTAAACCTTCTTGGGAAAGCACAGGACTTTGAAAATCGCCCATCCCTTTAAGCCAGGTAAAAGTAGAAGGGTTAAGGTCAGCCGAGCCACCCATAAGTTCGGGCACTTTTGAGGCGATGGCCTGCATTACAATTTCTCCCGCTTTGCGTGTCGCCACATCTTTTGATCCGTTAGGAAATTCGCTTAAGTCTGATTCCCAATTATCCGGCAGGTCGCCTTTTATTGATCGTTCAAATTCTGCGGCAAGAACATTTTCTTTTTGCCGGCAAGTATTTAAAGTGTCCTGCCATTGCCTCTCGGATTTTTTCCCGCGGGAAAGCGCTTTACGGAAAAGCTTGCTCACATCCTCGGCAACGTAAAAAGTCGAATCCGCAGTCCAGCATAGCGCGTCTTTTGTTTTTTGCAGTTCATCGGTTCCCAGCGGAGAACCGTGCGCGTCACATTTTCCCTGTTTGCAGGGTGAGCCGAAACCGATTGTTGATTGCACACAGATTAACGATGGGCGTTCAGTATCTTTTTTAGCTTTTTTGATAGCTCGATCGATGGCGGAAATATCGTTTCCATCGGCAACTTTCTGCACCTGCCAGCCATAAGCTTTGAAACGCTGTTCGGTATTTTCCGTAGAGGAAAGAGAAGCTGCGCCGGCAAGAGTTACCTTGTTGTCGTCATAAAGAACGATAAGTTTCCCCAGGCGCAGGTGACCGGCCAGAGCACAGGCCTCAGCGGCAACACCTTCCATTATATCGCCGTCACTAGCCATGACATACGTAAAATGATCAACCAATTTTTCACCTTCGCGGTTAAAGCGTGCCGCCAGATGCGCCTCGGCAATCGCCATGCCTATGGCGTTGGCCAAACCCTGTCCCAAGGGCCCTGTGGTTACTTCCACACCGGGAGCATGCTTATATTCGGGATGACCCGGTGTACGGCTTCCCCATTGACGGAAATTTTTAATATCATCAAGAGTAAGATCGTAACCGGTGAGATGCAAAAGGGCGTATAAAAGCATTGACGCATGACCGGCGGAAAGAACAAATCGATCGCGATCCGGCCATTGAGGATTTTTGGGATTGTGTTTCAAATGTCTTGTCCATAAGGTAAAAGCGGCGGCGGCGGCACCCATCGGCATGCCGGGATGGCCGGATTTGGCTTTTTCAATCGCGTCAGCAGCCAGAAAACGTATAGTATCAATGCATTTTTTCTCCAAGTCGTTTTTATCAGACATATAGTCTCCTCAAGAAATATTTGTACCATTCCTGTTGTAAGTTACCACCTTGCAGGCGGTAATTACCGGTAAGGTAAATTTATGATTTGTTACTGCGCTCCCCTGCGGGATGCGCATCCGGTCTTCGGCTAACTTTGTTGGCTTAGCCTGCGGGGTCGGCTTCTTCAACGTATCGATATATACGCCTGCGGAGCCTCCTCCCTGCCGCCTCGTTATCCCTTGCACTGGAAATGGTAAGTCTACTAACATATTTAAAAAGATTTTAAAACGTTTCTTGAAAAATATTTCAAATTTCATTTATGGCGAAAATATTATAAAATAAATTAAGAAAGATAATATATTCGCAATAAAGGCTTAGTTAGACTTTTATATCCAGGCGCATAATGGTACTATAAATCGTTAATCTTGATGGGAGTTTCAACCGGTGCCGTAGGCACGGCCGCCGCTCAGCAGCATTTACGCAATATACTCTCCGCGTTGAACGCGCCAACACTTTGTCAGCCTGAAGCTTTTATCCAGATGAAAGACGGCCTGTTTGACGAAGCCGGCAACATCGGGGCTGATAGCAAAAAATTCATGCAGAGCTGGATGGAAAAATATGTGGGATGGGTGAGGAAACACGCAGACTAATACTATTTCGATTTCTTTGTGTTGGCTTAGCCTACCCCGGCGCAGGCCGGGGTAGGCTAAGCCAACGTATGTATAATACGCCTGCGGAGCCTCCTCCTTGCCCCACTGAAGCGGGACAGTTCAACTAACAATTACAGTTTACTGCGTAACTGTAATTCGAGTTTCACTGCCGCCGCGTTATCCTTTGACCGGGTGCGCAACCGAAGGGCGCGCAATAGGACAATAATTTTTTACCTTACCGGGAAGTGACGACGTGCAGGCGGCATCTTCCATACTAGGAGGCTGTCCGAGAATAGCCAGCAGCCCCAGGCAAACATAATTTAAAACGCGGAAAAGAAATGCAAAAAACAAACAAAAAAGCAGTCAAAAATTCAACAAAATAGTTTACAAATACTTGATATAATAGTAGAAAAAGCCATCATAATCATCGCAAAGGGGTTATCTATCCATGTCCATTCCCTTCAAATTTGATCTATGCATACAGTCATGGGATTTTTAGTTCTCGCCAGATAAAGAAACGGTGCCATGAGGATTTGGGTTTTATGTTCATTTCGCACTTACATTGTCCCGACTTCCGGGTATTGAGTGATTTCAGGAAAGAGAATTACGAATACTTCAAGGCACAAGGCAATGAGTTATGGTCGTCTCCAGGAACGAAAGACCATCGTTGAACCCGTCTTTGGTCAGCTAAAGGCGAACCTGGGATTTCGGGGATTCAGTGTACGGGGAATCATGCGAGCAGGTGGCGAGTTTTCCCTGATATGTGCGGCACACAACATTAAAAAGATTGTTCATGCCATCAAACAGAAGGTCGTCTCCTTAAAACAGGGCAGATTGATTCCCCAAGCAGTTTATTAGCGGGGTGACATCCACGGATGCTGCTCCATTCGGGGATGTAGAACTCATTTTTGCCGAAAATATTTTTGTCCGGTGACGAAATTTCTTTTTCAAGAGGTGATTTTGTCATTTTGGGGAGTTTTCGGACAAAAAGCTGGTTTTAAAAGATGGAGTTCTCGGACGGCCTCCTAGTAATTGGTTTGGAATATTATGCCGATCCGTATAATATCCTAATTGAAAAACAGGAAATATGTTGATTAATGTTTAATGTTCATCTATTAGGTTTGAAATTGCACTTTTTGTTGAGGGGATTTATGCCGACAGTACTGTCGGCGTTTGCAACATTATAACCGATCCATATAAACAATGTTATGCTCTAAGAAAAATAGAGGAGAAATGTTATGCAGACAGTTAAAGAAAAAATGACTGAAGTAATAAAGTCTCAACCGGATGATGCGTCATATGAAGAGATCATGCGAGAGTTAGCATTTAAACGTATGGTAGATAGAGGACTGGAAGATTCAAGAAAAGGCCGAGTTGTTACAAATGAAGAAATCCAGCATCGTATTCACACATGGCAAGAATAAGATGGACAAATGAAGCTGAGAAATGGCTTCGAGATATTCACGACTATATAGCTCAAGACAATCCGATTGCAGCTCAGAGAGTTATCTCTGCAATTTATGAAAAGGCCCAAATTCTCAAAGACTTTCCAGAAATAGGATATAAGTATAGAACAGAGCCTGAGGGAGAGATACGGATTCTTCTATATGGTCACTATCGAATTGCTTATCTCATAAGAGACAAGGATTTGATAGATATTTTAGGGATATTTCATGGTGCGATGGAAATCGACAGATATTTAAGATAAAATTTTGGCATAACAATCGCATTCACGCTGACACCCAAAGCCGAGTTGCTTTTTTCATTGGTGTAGCGCTTTATAAAAAGTCGCATTTGCCAAGTTCTCATTGGCTTTGGGTGCAGGTGATGCTGACGTTCGCTTGATTAAAAAGGAAAACTAAAATGCCTGAGATCAGTAGGTTTTATGGTATAATCATTGCTATGTTTTTCGATGATCACAACCCGCCGCATTTTCATGCACGGTATGGCGGGGAGAAAGTGGCAATAGAAATAGAGTCACTTCGGATTCTGGAGGGTCATTTTTCGCCCCGTGCGTTGGGTCTTGTAATCGAATGGGCCGTTCAGCACAGGAATGAGCTTTGGCAAAACTGGGAATTAGCGAAAAACAATCAGTCTCCAAAGAAAATTGAACCGTTGAAATAAGGGGGGGTGAGTTATGCTCAGAGATGTAATCTCAGCAAAATATAAGGGCGGATATAAAATTGAAGTAACATTTGAGGATAGTGCCTCTGGAATTGTCGATTTCTCAAAATATTTACTTGAAGGCGGGGTATTTGAAAAATTCAAGGATATGGAATTTTTCAAAAATTTTAAAATTAATGAGGAACTTGGAGTACTGACTTGGGAGGATGAAATCGATATTGCACCGGAAACACTTTATTCCGAGGCAACGAACTCCCCTCTACCTGAATGGATGAATTCGCAGCAAGGTTCGCTGGCGCTTCAGCCGACCTCGTAAACGCGGCGGCTGAGCTTTTCGTTCCCCCCTCCGCTTCGCTCCGGGGGGAACGCCCGGTTGAGCCGAGCGCGATTATTCCCTCGCGCTCGGAAACAATCGGCTGGAGCGGAAGCCTGTAACAGACTCGGCTCAGCATTTCGTTACTCTAAAAGAATACAAAATTATATTTGCTTCTCTTTTCATTGGTATGATATAATGGAATACCACCGAAGGAGCTTGATTATGGGAAAAGCAAAAATAGCAATTACAATGGATGCCGAATTCGTCGGTGAATTGGATAGGCTGGTCGAGGAGAATTATTTTCAAAATCGCAGCCAGGCAATCTGTGACGCTGTTCGCGAAAAACTCGCCAGAATGAAACGCAGCCGGCTATCTGTTGAATGCGCAAAACTCGATCCAAAAGTTGAAAAAGCTATGGCAGAAGAAGGATTAGCTGAGGATGTGAGTCAATGGCCAGAATATTGAGAGGTGAAATTCGTTGGGCGGATTTGAATCCAGTACGAGGTCATGAACAAGCAGGCTTGCGCCCTGTGCTCATTCTGAGCCACGACATTTTTAATGAACACTCAGGTACAGTGATAGCCGTGGCTATCACAAGCCAACCACAAAAAGCTGGATTCCCCTTAACCCTTGAACTGAAGTCTCCAAAGTTACCCAAGAAATCATGGCTTAAAATTAGTCAAATCCGAACCCTGTCAATAGAAAGAATAGGGAAAATCATTGGTAAAGCATCTCTGGAAGAGTTGAATCAGGTCATCGAAGGCCTGAATGAAATTATTGCGTAACAAAATCAATACAGCGGGAGGCAGGCCCGCCTCCCGCTGATTTTTTCGTCTAGACAGCTTTTCCTACTAACGCCCAGCATCAAATCCAACAACAAACTTGATATCCGAAGATACTAAGGTAGGGTTGAGTCGCGGCCGACAACAAAGGTGCCACTTGAATGTGAAGCGGAATTATATATTTTTCGCGGCTTGTTCGATTCCTTTTCTTATCCCATCCAGTTTTTCCTGACTCATCTTAACGGATATACCCATAACCAGCGTACGCCCCAGAATACTTTCGGCTTGAGGAATGTTTTCCTTCTTGTACTCAACCTTGCCTTTATAAGCCGGATTCGTGAAGGGGTATTGTTTCGAGTTGGCTGTGGATTTCGCCAGAAAATGTTCCCAATTGGGAACATAGTGCCATAAATTTCTTTTATAACAGACAGTATCCACACCTTCAGCGCTAAGCAGATTCTGGAACTTCTGTGCCTGATTTTCATCCGGCAGATTAAACGCCAGAAACGTGGCGGAATCTCCGTCGGGATCAGGTTTAGCACGGAATCCCACGCCGGGAACCTGCGCCAGCACATCCATGATAAACTTTTTGTTTTTCTTCTGCTCGCCGATGAGATAATCCAGTTTGCGCAACTGCGCCAGTCCTAAAGCGCCCTGTAGTTCATTCATCCGGAAATTAAGCCCGAGAATGGTTCGGCCTTCCAGAGCGCGGCTTACTTTGGGATTATGGTCATGGCCGTGGTCATGATACCATTCCGACCGGTGGTAATAATCAAGGTTATTGGTAATGACCATGCCGCCTTCGCCAGTGGTCACAGTTTTAACATAATCAAAGCTGAAAGTTCCCATATCACCGAAACTGCCCAGTTTTTTACCTTTGATACTGGCGCCGCAGCCCTGAGCGTTATCTTCCAAAACCAGCAGTTTATTTTTATGGGCGATTTCCACTATTTTGCCGATATTGGCGCCCGATCCGCACATGTGCACAGGAATTACCGCCTTGGTATACTGAGTTTTTTTCTTTTCAATCTCGAGAGGATCAAGATTGAGGGTGTCGTCAATATCCACCATCACGGGAATGGCGCCTACTTCCATCACCGCCTCATAAGTGGCCAAAAAAGTAAAAGCGGGTACCAGCACTTCATCACCGGGCCCCACATCCATAGCCGTAAGCGCAATCTGGAGGGCCGCCGAGCCGGAAGTTACACCCAGCGCGTAGCTGGTGCCGCAATATTTGGCAAAAGCCTCTTCAAATTCCCGAACCTTATAAATTCCGTTTCTTTCTTTATCAAAACCATAACGCATCAGGATGCCTGTTTCTAGAACATCCATTACTTCCTTCATTTCTTCTTTTCCGATTAGCTCAGCTCCAGCCATTTGTCTAACCTTCCTTTCTTAAAAAGCTTGTGCGTAAATTGCGATCATATCTTCTTTGGTAATTTTACGGGGATTATTTTCCAGCGGCCTGGCCACGGTCAACGCCACATCGGCCAAGGCAGGAAAATCTTTTTCTTTGATACCGAATTGAGCAAGTGTTGCATGGATGCCGCAATCTTCAATTAAAGCTTCAACGGCTTCCAGAGCCAAATAAGCGGCTTCGCGCTCGGGAAGACCTTCAATATTTTCTCCCATCGCCGCAGCAACATCTGTAAATTTTTCCAGCGCCGCAGGCAGATTAAAATCCATTACCGCCAGCAACATCATCGTATTGGCCAGTCCATGTCCGACACCGTATTTTCCGCCCAGAGGATAAGAAAGCGAATGCACCGCCGTCACACCGGCATTCGCCAGCCCGATCCCGGCATATAAGCTTCCCAAAAGCATCCTTTCACGCGCGACAATATTTTTACCATCATGCACACAGGTACGTAAATTTTCAGCAATGAGAGCTATCGCTTCCAGAGAAAACATCTCGCTCACGGGTGAAGAATTAACCGATGTGTATGATTCGATGGCATGACACAAAGCATCCAGACCGGTTTGCGCTGTGGGCACGGGTGGAAGACTCAGTGTCAATTCCGGATCAAGCAGAGCCAGTTCCGGATAAAGATATGGACTGTTCATTCCTTCTTTCTTTTTCAAATTCTTCCGCACAAAAACCGCGGTAAAGGTAACTTCGCTGCCGGTCCCGGCCGTTGTCGGGATCATGATTTTGGGAAGTCCCGGTTTGGGCACTTTATTGAGACCCAGATAATCAACAGCGCTACCTTTATTTGTTGCAAGTACGGCAATGGCCTTGGCCACATCCATCGCGCTGCCGCCGCCGATACCAATGACGATATCGCTTTTGTTTTTCACGGCGATTTTTGCACCTTCATCAGCCAGTTCAATGGGTGGTTCCGGTTCAACCTTATCATAAACAGTAAATTTAATGCCTCCGGGAATAAGAACGTTGGCAATTTTCTCCAGCAAATCTGTTTTGGCAAGATTTTTATCAATAACCAGCAGAGGATTTTGGGCATGGAATTCTTTGATATGGCTGGTCAATGTCAATATTGAACCGTTGCCAAAAATAATTTTTTTCGCGCCTGTAAAAGAAAATGTTTTTCTCATAATTTAAATCCTCCATCAGTATTGATTATATAATTATGACGTTATGTTGCATTGGATATAAACCCCGGGGACGTAATCACGTGACAAGGAAAGCAATGCTTGTATGTGTATGTGCAATCCCTATGAGAACTGTCCGGTAAAGTCAAGTTTTTTTGTGGTGAGTGTCTTTTTTGTGGTGAGCGTACCACTCAAGCTGGCGGCAAATACCGCGAATAATCCCTACCTCGCGCGACAAAAGCGAGGAGCGGCTAAAGAAGCGGCGCAAATGCATCATCCAGTAATCAGGATTTTCGGGATTTAAAAATCCGATATCGGCAAGCAATGTTTTGATTTGTCCGTACATCCCTTCCAGTTCTTGTGATCGTGCCAGTTTGGGTGCAACTTCTTCCGTTATGGTTGCCCCGGACGAAGCAGTAAATATTTCATAGCACAGAATCATGACGGCATGAGAAAGATTGAGCGATGTGAATTCGCGAGATGTCGGAATGGTAACCACGGCGTGACAAAGACGCAACTCCTCATTGGCAAGGCCCGTATCTTCCGGGCCGAAAAGCAGGGCAATCTTATTTTTCTGAGATATATTTACAATATCACCAGCCGCTGCTCTCGGAGAAATAAAAGGTCCGCGGGCTTTGCCCAGACGGGCAGTTGTTCCGACAATGTAATTGAACTTCCCAAGAGCTTCAACAATGTTTTCAGAATAATGGATTTTATCTAATACATCGGTAGCCAGATGAGTGGATCGCTGCTGCATTTCTTCACGATCGAAACCGGAGCTTCCCACTATTATTATACTGCCGACACCCATATTTTTCGCGGCTCGGGCAATCGAACCTATATTGCCCGCATATTTTGGTTTATATAAAACGATGCTGATGTTTTTAGTTTTGGCCTTCAAGATCATTCCTTTTCCTCTTTACTTGTATCCTTATTTGTCATCGTAAACACACGACCGTACAAATGACAAGGCAACACTTCTTTCTTCAATGTTGATTTTATAAATCAGTGCTTAACGAAATGCACGGAGAATTTGTGCTACATTGACTTCCTAAAAAGGGGGTATCAATATGGCACGAAGTAGCCAGAGAGCAAAATTATTATTAACCCAAGTTCATGGTTTTTGCCCTAATTTTGGGTAAATTTGGGGTTTTACAAAAATGCATATCGTATAATATCAACAGGATACGAGCAGATGGTTGTTTGAAGGTTGTTTGTAGTGCCAAAATCTACATGGCTGGTATTAACAGGAAACTTTTTCCATGTTAACCACACGGCATGTTCATCAGAAGAACCACCCATACCGATAAAAAGAATAAAAAGGAATACCACACCTTCAAGCTCATCGAATCCGTCCGCACGGATCGGGGCCCCAGGCAGCGGATGCTCTTCAACCTGGGGGCAGATTTCTCCCTGCCGGAAGAACGATGGAAGGATCTGGCCAATCGGATCGAAGAGATCGTCACCGGCCAGGATGCTCTGTTTGCCTACCCGGAGGATATCGAAACACTTGCTGTCCGGTACGCCCGTAAGGTCATTAACTATCAAGGGGACCCGGAAGGAAGGAAGGAAAAAGCTTTTGATCCCGATTACCACCCTGGAGGGTCTGATCAATACCCTTTCTTTTGCGGATAGGCAGACAAGACCCCTGATCGTCATGGATGCGGGCATTGCCACACAGAGTAACCTTCTTTGGCTAAAAGAAAAAGGTTACGGATATATCGTGGTTTCCCGCAAGAGGAAGATCGACCTACTCCCGGAGACAGAGATGATCACCGTCCGAGAGGATAAACGGAGACGGATCCGGGCAGCCTTGGCAAAGGGACCGGATGACGATGAGATCACCCTCCATTGCCATTCCACGGACAAAGAGAACAAGGAAAAGGGGATCAGAAACCTCTTTGAAAGCCGTTTTGCAGAAGAACTCGACAAGGTCCGCAATGCCCTTCCCCAGAAGCATGGAACCAAGATCTACGACAAAGTCATCGGGAAGATCGGACGACTCAAAGAACGTTACAAGCGTGTTTCCCGCCACTATGAGATTACGGTGACCAAGGATGAAAACACGAACCGGGCGACGGCCATCACCTGGGAACACAAGGAACAGGAGAAACCCGTCGGTGTTTATTGCCTGCGATCCAACCGTGTTGATTTCAAAGAGCAGGAATTATTTAACATCTTTGCCATGCTCACGGATATTGAAGATGCCTTCCGGAGCATGAAATCAGAACTGGGGATGCGCCCTGTTTACCATCAAAATGAAAACCGATCAGACGGCCATCTGTTCATAACGGTCCTGGCGTATCATGTTCTGCACAGCATTCGCGTCCGCCTGAGATCCCAAGGCATCAACGATAGTTGGACGACTGTCCGGAAAGGATTGTCCAACCATGTGCGCATCACTACCACTATGAAACGGGATGACGGTAAAATGATTCACATAAGGAAGTCCTCCCGCCCGGAGATGTTCCACAAGAGAATTTATGACGCCTTGCGCCTGCCCCAGCGGCCAGGTAAAACAGTCAGGGCCATCCTGTGACATTTTAAAATGTGTAGTGCCTAAATCGAAAATTGGCACCATGCAACTGCCTAATATTATGTATGATTATTTTTTAAACCATGAACTTGGGGTAAGACTATGGAAAAGAGTTGATTGCCTCTTAGTTATCATCTTTTAGCATCGGTAAAAATACTAATTGAAGTTTTTATTAATTTAACGTAGTGTCGTGTCAATCCAGAAATGTCATTTCGACCGCAGGGAGAAATCTAAGATTTCTCAGTTGTGAAGGCTCCTTCGAAATGACAGAGTATCGTTGACATGACAGTAGTCACATTGGCGTAAGTAGTGATCCGAAAAAAGGGGAGGCCATTTAACCGTACAGTTTCCGTTGTTTTTTCGGGGCATAAGAAAAATCAAGCCCATAAAAGGAGATAAAAAATGAACACCGCCGGCTCAACCAAAATAGCGGATATTAAAATTGATCCCAACAACCTCTACAAGGAAGAAGCATTTACCGATCTGACTTTCGCCACAATCAGACGCCTTACGCCCGTAAAAATTGACAGCTCACCTGACGAAAGCAGAGAACCTATTTTTACCGGCATGACCCAGCTTATGTCGCCCAACGGTCCAATTCCTGTTCAATGCCTTATTGAAGGCGCAAAGACTCTTGGCGAAGCGGTGGATAAATTACCGGCAGCTATTGAAAAAACTGTTCAGGCGATGATTGCCGAGGCCAGGGAAATGGAACGGCAGGAAGCATCGAAAATAATTGTCCCCTGATAATAAAAATCAATAATTCTACTTTAGGCGTTTATCCATTCCTACAAATCCGCAATCCGGCTGGTAGCAGGTCACGTTCAGAAATTCGCATTTTTGCTTGCAGGAAGGGCATATTTCCGGCGGCTGAATTTCCACGACTGTATTGCCGCAATTACTGCATTTCCAGGTATTTTCGGGAACGGGTGTTTTGGGGTCTGTCATTGCCGTATTTTCTCCTTATTGTTTTTTCATAAATCCAATGTAAAAATAACAAGATAGATATTTTTTCACTTCCGTAACGAATGTACTTGATATTATACCTTACTTTCGGTAAACGAATATACCATTTTTATTCGGAGCAACACAATGCCGAAAAACACCAAAAAAAACGATCTGGCGGGATTGACCCTGCTGGGCAAACCTGCAAGACCTACGCGCAAGCTGGAGACATTTCCCAATCACAACGACAGCCGCGATTATGTGGTTACTCTGCAAACAGAAGAATTTACCTGCGTCTGCCCCAAGACAGGACAGCCTGATTTTGCTAAAATAAAAATCCAATACATACCGGACAAGAAAATTATAGAATCCAAATCGTTGAAATTGTATCTTTGGTCTTTCCGCGATGAAGGCGTTTTCCACGAACATGTTACCCCTATAATTCTTGATGATCTGATCGCTGCACTCAAACCCCGCTGGTGCAAGGTAAGCGCGGAGTTTGCCGTGCGGGGCGGTATCGGAATCACTGTTGATGCTGAATATAAAAAATAATCCCTTATAAGGAAAGGACAATAAATGGGAAAAAGAACGGATATAAAAAAGGTTTTGATTATCGGCTCCGGGCCTATTGTTATCGGTCAGGCTTGCGAATTCGACTACTCGGGAACCCAGGCCTGTAAGGCTCTGCGCAAACTCGGCTATAAAATAGTGCTGGTAAATTCCAATCCGGCGACAATCATGACCGATCCGGGCATGGCTGATGTCACCTATATTGAACCTCTTAATTTACAGGCATTGACGGAAATAATCGAAAATGAAAAACCGGATGCGATCCTGCCGAACCTCGGCGGCCAGACCGGTCTTAATTTAACTTCCGAACTGCACCGCAAAGGCGTTTTAAAGAAACACGGGGTCAAGGTAATCGGCGTTCAGGTTGACGCCATCGAACGCGGCGAAGATAGAATCGCGTTTAAAGAAACCATGAACAAACTGGGCATCGAAATGCCGAAGAGCGAACCAGCCGTTACCGTGGAAGAAGCGGAAAAGATCGCCGCCAAGCTCGGCTATCCGGTCGTTATTCGTCCGGCCTACACCATGGGCGGAACAGGCGGTGGCATGGTTTATAATCTGGAAGAATTGCGCGTCATCGCCAGCCGTGGCATTTCGGCAAGTCTCATCGGACAGATTCTGGTGGAAGAATCAGTCATCGGCTGGGAGGAACTGGAACTGGAGGTCGTCCGTGACGCGAAAAATCAGATGATTACCGTCTGCTTTATTGAAAACGTTGACGCTATGGGAGTGCATACCGGCGATTCCTACTGCACAGCACCCATGCTGACCATTTCTCCCGAACTGCAAAAACGACTGCAAAAATATTCTTACGACATTGTGGAAGCCATTCAGGTAATCGGCGGAACCAATGTCCAGTTTGCGCATGATCCCCAAACAGACCGCGTGGTGGTCATTGAAATCAATCCGCGCACTTCACGTTCTTCGGCGCTGGCATCGAAAGCTACCGGTTTTCCCATTGCGCTCATTTCTTCCATTCTCGCTTCCGGTGTGACGATGGATGAAATTCCCTACTGGCGCGACGGATCTCTGGAAAAATATACGCCATCGGGCGATTATGTTGTCGTCAAATTCTCCCGCTGGGATTTTGAAAAATTCCCCGGCGCAGAAGACAAACTGGGCACGCAGATGCGCGCCGTCGGCGAAGTTATGAGCATCGGCAAAAATTATAAAGAAGCCTTTCAAAAATCCATCCGCTCGCTGGAAAAGAAACGCTACGGCTTGGGTTTCGTCAAGGACTTTAACACAAAATCGTTGGAAGAATTATTGGAAATGCTTTCCGAGCCATCGAGTGAACGACAATTCATTATGTATGAAGCTCTGCGCAAAGGAGCTTCAGTGGAAAATCTTTCCGTCAAAACATATATTAAAAAATATTTCATCGAACAGATGAAGGAACTGGTGGAACTGGAAGAAAAGATTCTTAAATACAGGAACAAGAAACTGCCCGATGATTTGCTGATTCAGGCGAAAAAAGACGGCTTCGCCGACCGTTACCTGGCGCAAATTCTGGAAAAGAAGGAAGAGGATATCCGCAAACAGCGGCTGGCTCTGGGATTAAGTGAAGCATGGGAAGCAGTGCCGGTCAGCGGAGTAGAAAATGCGGCTTATTATTTTTCCACCTACAACGCGCCGGATACCGTTTCTGTAACCTCCAACCGCAAGATTATGGTTTTGGGCGGCGGACCTAACCGAATCGGACAGGGAATCGAATTCGATTATTGCTGTGTGCACGCGGCGTTCGCCCTGCGTGATGAGGGAATCGAATCCATCATGGTTAACTGCAACCCCGAAACTGTTTCCACTGATTACGACACTTCCAACAAACTTTATTTTGAGCCGCTCACAGTGGAAGATGTTTTGAGTATTTACGAAAAAGAAAAACCCGAAGGCGTTATCGTCCAATTCGGCGGACAGACTCCGCTCAATATCGCGGCGGATCTGGCCAGGGCTGGAGTAAAAATTATCGGCACATCGCCCGAAACGATTGATCTGGCGGAAGACCGCGACCGTTTCCGCAAAATGATGGATAAGCTGGGCATTCCCATGCCCAAATCCGGCATGGCCAGCAATCTGGAACAGGCGCTCAAAGTTGCGGGCGGTATTGGCTACCCTTTGATGGTTCGTCCTTCTTATGTATTGGGCGGACGCGGCATGGAAGTTGTGCATGATGAAGAGATGCTCAAACGTTATGTCCATGCGGCCGTCGGCGTCACACCGGACAGACCGATTCTGATTGATAAATTTTTGGAAAACGCCATTGAAGCCGAGGCCGACGCTATTTCGGACGGTACGGACGCTTTCGTTCCGGCAGTGATGGAACACATCGAGCTTGCCGGTGTCCATTCCGGTGACTCCGCCTGCGTTATTCCGCCGGTCAGCATTCCCTTGCGCCATATAGACACAATTAATGAGTACACGAAAAAAATTGCTGTGGAGTTCGGCGTAGTAGGATTGATGAATATTCAGTACGCTATTGCGAATGACATCGTTTATATTCTGGAAGCCAATCCCCGCGCGTCACGCACTGTGCCTCTGGTTTCCAAGGTCTGCAATATATCCATGGCTCGTCTGGCCACGCAAATCATGCTGGGCAAAAAACTCAAAGACTTGAAACTGAAAAACAAAGTCTTCCACCATTTCGGCGTGAAAGAAGCGGTGTTCCCCTTCAATATGTATCCTGAAGTTGATCCGATTCTGGGACCGGAAATGCGTTCCACCGGTGAAGTTCTGGGACTTGCCGATTCCTTCGGACTTGCTTATTACAAGGCTCAGGAAGCGACACAACAGAATCTTCCGTCGGAAGGCACGGTTCTGATTACTGTGGAGGAAAAAGACAAGGGCGGCGTTCTGGAAGTCGCCCGTGCGTTTAAGAAAATCGGGTTCAAGATCAGAGCGTCGGAAGGCACCTACAATTTCCTGAAAGACAATGGAATTGCCTCTGAGAAAATTCTAAAAATGCATGAAGGAAGACCCAATATCGTTGACGCCATCAAAAACGGCGAAATTCAACTGGTGATTAACACGCCGGCCGGAAGACTGAGCAAATACGACGACTCCTACATCCGCAAGGCGGCGATTAAATACAAGATACCTTATATAACCACTATCGCAGCGGCGGTTGCCGCGGTAAAAGGTATTGCCGCGTTCCGCCAAGGGCATGGCCGTGCGAAATCTCTGCAAAGTTACCATGCGGAGATAAAGTAGGGGCTAAGGGGCTGTTGACCGGGAGCGCATTCCCGCAAGGGAGGCGCAATAATGAATAATTATATTCCTTACCGGTAAAAGCCGAAAGCTTTTACAATGCGCTCATCTATCCCGATAAAATCGGGATTGCGCTGCAAACCGCACCACTCAACGTATGTTAATATACGCCTCGCGGTTCAGTTTTTTGCGCGCCTTGCGTCTGAACAGCCCGTATCAAGTACGGAACAAGCTTTTGAACAGCCCCGCTGAACCTTTACACGGTACAACTGGAAATAATTCTGTCATTCCCCGGTTTGATCGGAGAATCCAGTATTGGACAAATTTTCCATAATATACCAACTTGGCTTTTAGTCTTTATTACCATAAAATACCAAGTAGCCAAAGTTCATTTTGTTGGATTTTTAAGCACTTTTTTCTTGGCATTCTTTTCAGAAAAGAGTACTATTTCCTCCGAAAATCGGAAAATACCAACCAAGTATATTAATTGTACGGTCGCGCTGCGCGCTTCGGGAACGCCCGGCTGAGCCGAGCGCGATTATTCCCTCGCGCGCTGACTCGCGCTCGGGAACAATCGGCTGGAGCGGAAGCCTGTAACAGGCTCGGCTCAGCCGGGCGTTATGATATTCAAATAATCGGAAAAAAGAAGGGGGGCTTCATGAAAAAATGTCCTTATTGCGCTGAAGAGATTCAAGATGATGCAATTAAGTGTAAGCATTGCGGAGAATGGTTAAATACAGAAGCAAGCATTGCCCTACAAACACAGAAAGACATTAAAGTTAATGCCCCACAAGAAAAAACTATTTCTGAAAAATCAAAAATCACAGAAACGAGCATAACGGGAACAACAGTAAAGTCAGAAGTCACAGAAAAACAATTCAACAGATTCAAAATTTTCACTATATTACTTTATATAATATTTTTTGCTTGTTACCTTATCTTGTTTTTTGAAGGTACCAAATATGAACCCCTTCTAACAATGATTTGGGCGGTCTGCCTTCTCATAGTGGTAATCATGTTTTGGGTTTATTTGAGCAAGTGTGTCACCATAGTTCAAAAAAAACATCTATACTATATCGCACTGTGTGTGTTTGTACCATTTGTAGGTGTAGCATGGGCTTATACAAGGATTAAATCTCATTATGATAATCCTTTTCCAGAAAAATGGTGAAAGAGAGCATAAAGACTTTATAAAAATCATAACCCGTCGCTAGAGCCGATCGCAGCCCGCTGGGCTGCTCCGGCTCAGCTTTTTGTTATGCCTGTAATATGAACCTGACCTCTTTTTTATTTCACTTTTTACTTGACACGCTACGTAGTACTTTCGTATAATAGTGAAAAACAGAAAAGGGGGTCACCATGAAAAATTATAGCATTGAGGTTGATCAAAAAGTATGGGATTATCTCAAGCGTAAGGCAGAACCATTTGTAGATACACCAAATTCTGTGTTGCATCGAATTTTATTTGGAAATCAACTGATCACCGATAGAGCCGCAGACAGTGCGCAACCGAATGTTGCGGTTTTGAATCTTCCTAGTAGTACGCCCAAGGCACTAGCACAAATACTTGAAGTCATTTATGAGGTAAAGAAGCAAGGTAGGTCAAGAAACGAGGCCACCAACGTCGTGGCTGCAAGAAGAAAAACGGCCCCGCAGACGGTTATCGACAAGTACTGTAGGCAGCTCGGTAAGAGGGCTTACGACATAGACCGTTTGTTACAGGACAAGAACTTAGACGAGTTTAGGGTTTTGTTAGAATCAAGATTCACTGGCCATCGGGATATAGTCTCTTCTTTTTTCAGTTCTTTAGAAAACGGTAATTCTTTCTCGTTGGACAAAGCATCGGACGACAGGAATTGATGGAGGGGGACATGAACTTATATGCTCGGAGATATCTTGAAGGAAAGAACCTCACTCAGGATCAACTTATTCCTGCGATCATTATACTCATAGGCGGCAAAGGGGGCAGAGCTACCAAACAGTACGTTGAAGAAAAAGTTTACGACCTTTTTCGAGACGAGCTCCATAAACCCGTGTATCATGAGAAAGTTGCAAACTATGCCGTGCCACGTTGGAAACATGATGTCGCATGGACCAGAGAAAGAGCGAGGCAAAGACACGGCTACATAAAGCCAGCACCGAAGTCTGGACGGGGAATCTGGGAACTTACTGAAAAAGGTGAGGCGTATTTTACCGAATTGCAAGACATGATGAACAAGATCGCAAACGTGGCATAACATCTCAATCAACCCGACGCCGAATATCGGGCTGTGGATTTCCCGCTTGTTTTGCAGCGGCGCGGGTTATCTTTGCGTTAAGTTAAAAAATATTATTAAGAGTTTATAATATGGATTACGCACGTAGATTATTGAAAGGGAAAAAATATTCTCAAGATGAACTTATTCCATTTTTGGTTCTAGTTATTCATTCATTCGGTGGGTTCGCAGCAAAAAGTGACGTTGATGATAAAATGTATGAAATACTATCTTCGGAATTTTCAACTGAGATTTATCACCAAACTGTATCACATAATGTCGAACGTTGGCGGCACGATATAGCATGGGCAAAAGAAAGAGCGCGACAACATCACAGCTATGTGAAATCCGCAGAAGAAGCTGGGCGAGGAAATTGGGAATTGACAATCACTGGAAAACAATACGCAGAGCAATTAATAAAAAAATTAGAAGCCTCAGTCAAAGTTATAAAAAGAAAAAGAAATACTTAACAAAAGCAACAGCTGGTCGCTACGCTCCGGCTTATTATTTCGTTAATGTGCCAATAGTAGGAAAGGAACGACATGTTTGAAAAAATAATTATTAGTTTAATTTTATTTGCCTTTGCCCTTCTTGCTGGTTTTCTGCTTCACTTGCTTTTGAAAAAGTATGAAATACGAGTTACCAATCGCACAATTCTTGTGGCTGTAGTCTCTGGGTCGATTGTTTCTTTTGTTGCTAATTTTTATGGTGAAGGCGTTTTTATTTTCCTCGGAACGACAATTATAATCCTTGCCTCGTCACTTTACCTTTTTCGTATTTATTTATTGATGCCAAAGGAAGCCGAAGATGCCAAATTTGAGAAATTAATGGTAAAAGCAAACTCTGGGGCAATCAATGATGATGAAGCTTATAGCCTTATGAAAAAAGCCGTAAATTATGAGCACAGAGGGAAGATCGACGATGCTAAAATGATTTATGAATTATTAGTCAAGAGCAATACATCTTGCTCGTCGGATGCACAAATATGCCTAAAAAAATTTGAATAACTTTGTCTTTGTTATAATATGCAGTTACGCTTAATCGGGTAAGGGGGAGTTTTTCTCTCCCCCTCCCCACACCACCCGGCGTGCGG
>WOYI010003174.1_pt3 | contig 33181 bp, 31 predicted proteins | sample 6423411 | NCBI WGS metagenome assembly WOYI01 (sample SAMN13441803, study PRJNA592873) | oil field metagenome | biome: oil field; feature: oil-well bore; material: oil-contaminated soil; isolation source: oil-contaminated soil from oil-well borehole | place: Germany: Wietze | collected 2016-10-18 ...
CCATCGATACGCGGGGCAGCGGTCGGTGCGCGGCGATGGTCGCCGACAACTTGGGCACGGGCTCGCCCCCAACCGGCTTCCCGTCGCTTCGCTCGCCCCACGCAGCAGCCACCACCCCAGCCCGGCCAGCGCACCGCCGACGGCCGGGCCCGCCGCGCGCCGCACGTGCCCGCTGTCGTCGATGCCGGCCACCCCGGCGAGCAGGCCGATGGCGATGACCGCGCAGCCGAACTCCAATGCTCGACGCCTGCTCCTCGCATCCGCTGGCGGCACACGGTAAACGTAGGGGAGTGGAGACACCGCGGCTACTTTTTGTCCATGCCCATCCCGACGACGAATCGCTGACCACCGGGGCGACCATCGCGAAGTACGCCGCCCAGGGCGCCGATGTCCGCGTCGTCACCTGCACCATGGGCGAGGAAGGCGAGGTGATCGGCGAGCGGTGGGCCGGCCTCGTCGTCGACGCCGCCGATCAGCTCGGTGGTTACCGGGTGATGGAGTTGACCGGCGCGCTGGCCGCGCTCGGCGCCGGTGCGCCGCATTATCTCGGCGGAGCGGGTCGCTGGCGGGACTCCGGGATGCCCGGCACACCGGAACGGCACCGGCAGCGCTTCGTCGACGCGGAGTTGGACGAGCCCGTCGCCGAACTGGTGGCCGTCATCGCGGACTTCCGCCCGCATGTCGTGGTGGGCTATGACCCCAACGGCGGGTACGGGCACCCCGATCATGTCCGGGTGCACGAGCTCACCACCGCCGCCGTCGCCGCCGCGGCCGAGCACGGGTGGGAGGTGCCAAAGTTCTACTGGACGGTGATGGCGGTGTCGGGATTCGTCGAAGGCCTCCGCAACCTCGGTGAGCCTCCTGCGGATTGGATCGTGCTGAACGCCGAGGACTTCTCGTTCGGATTCCCCGACGATCAGGTGGACGCGGTGATCGACGCGACCGAGCACCTGCCCGCCAAGGCCGCGGCAGTCCGGTCGCACGCCACCCAGGTCATGGTGGCCCCGGATGGGCACTCGATGGCGTTGTCGAACAAGATCGCGCTGCCGCTGTGGGGTATTGAGCACTACGTGCTGGCGGCCGGCGCCGCCGGGGAGCGTGGCGAGCGCGGAGTCGAGACGGATCTGCTGGCGGGGCTCAATCTCCGTTCGCGCGCCGCCGACGCGCGGTAGGGTTTGCGACATGGACCCGGACTTGGATCCCAACCTGCAACATCGGCAGGACCGCGCCGACAACTTCCAATGGGTGGTCGGCGCGCTGGTCGACAGCATCCCGACCTGACAGCCGATCGTCTGGATGGACCGGCCTGGGTGCCGCCCGTCATGCTCTCGGTTCTCGCACTCGACGGTGTGCTGTCCGCCCTCGCGGCGTCCTTTTTGCTTCCCCTTCGCCTCGGCTCGGTGCCGTTCCCGATCAGCGTGCTGATCAGCGGTGCGGTCAACGCTGCGCTGGTGTGGGCGGCCTTGCAGTGGACATCCTCGCCGCGGGTGGCGGCCCTGCCGCTGTGGACCTGGCTGGCGACCGTACTGGGATTGACCTTAGGCGGACCGGGCAGCGATCTGGTGTTCGGCGGCGTCGGTGTGATGGCCTATGCGGCGCTGCTGCTCATCGCGGTGGGAGCGTTGCCGCCGGCGGCCGTACTGTGGCGGTACTCGCGGGAGAAGTCAGGCGTCGGGCCCTGACTCGGGCTTGTTATCGGGCTTGTTATCGGGCTTGGTGTCAGGTTTGGTTTCGGGCTTGGGGTCGGGCTTGGGGTCGGCCTTCTCTTCCTCCTTGAGGGCGAGATCGGGAACCGGCGTCTCGACCTCAACTTCGGGCTGCGCCTCGGGCAGATCGATGGTCATCTCCTCGAGTTCGGCCAGCGGGGCCCCGGGCTCGGGCTGCACCGTTTCGGGTTCGGTGATGGGTGCGCTGAGATCGGTCGCCGGAGTCGGTTGAGGTTCGATTGCCGGGGTTTTCTCCGGTCCCGGCGTCGTTTCCTCGTGCCCCAGTGTCTCGGCCGGGACCTCGGTGATCGTTCCGGCGGTGGTGGGATCAGCGTCGGTGGCCGTGGCGCCGGCCAGCTTCGACTGAACTGCCGTCGCGGTGAACAGGCCGCCACCGATCGGTGGCATCGGCGGCAGTGGCGGGAGCCAGAAAGCCAACTCGTCGTTCGCGAAGTGGATGAACGAATTGATGGTGTCCACGGCGACGTTGCGCAGTCCCTGGAAGAACGACACGGAGCCGCCGATCCAGTCGGCGATGTTGAAGGTGACGCTGCGGACGATGCGTTCGCCCAGGTTGTAGAAGATCGTGATCTGCGGAGCCAGGTAGCCGACCCATGGAACCCAGCCCACGGCATAGGCGGCCACCTCGAAGCCCCATTGCACCCAGGGCTCGACGGCCTTGTAGATGTTCTTGATGCCGCTGCTCAGCGAGTTCCCGACGACGACCGGCGGGAACTGCGGTGCGGGGAACGCGGCCGAGGCGCTGGGTACGAGATCACGAAACAAGTCGGTCAGCAGGTTCGGAAGTGCGGTAGCCGATGTCGCCGCTGTCTGCTGAACTGCCGCGGCCAATTGCACCGGCTGCTGAACGACGCGCACCGGCGCCGACGTCGGATGGCGGGTGGGCTCGGATATCGAGCCGGTGGCCGCCATGGTCACTGCCGTGACGGCGGCGACGCCGGTTGTCAGGCAGGAACGCACCGAGAATGTCATGGCACCGGCACCTCCGAATTGGCAGCTCACCAGTGAACTTACGGGAACGGACTCGGCGCGCGGGGGGATTGTGCCACCGATCGAGGATGTGGCGCGCATCGGGTTGTTCGACGAGGGCTGTTGTTCGAAGAGGGCTAATGTGGCCCCTATGCCAGGCGCATCTGTTTCATATAGTGAGACGCGCGGATGATCCGCGTCGCTGCCGCGGTTACAGGGGAGTGGCTCTGAACCCCCAGCACGGCTTCGATCTGACCAGCCCGGTGGTCCCGCCGAAGTCCAACGCATCCGCTCTGCGGCGGGTGCTGCGCCGCGCCCGCGACGGCGTGGCCCTGAATGTGGACGAGGCCGAAATCGCGATGACCGCGCGTGGCGAGGATCTGGCCGACCTGTGTGCCAGCGCCGCCCGGGTCCGCGACGCGGGTCTCGAATCGGCTGGACGGCGTGGTGGGACCGGCCGGCTGCCGGTGAGCTACTCACGCAAGGTTTTCATCCCGGTGACCCACCTGTGCCGGGACAAGTGCCACTACTGCACGTTCGTCACGGTCCCCGGCACGCTGCGTGCCGAGGGCAGGGGCATGTTCATGGAGCCCGACGAGATCGTCGACGTGGCCCGCCAGGGCGCCGAGCTGGGTTGTAAGGAAGCGCTTTTCACCCTCGGGGATCGTCCCGAGGCGCGCTGGGACGAGGCCCGCCAGTGGCTCGACGAGCGCGGATATGACTCCACGCTGGACTATGTGCGGGCGATGTCCATTCGGGTGCTCGAAGAGACCGGCCTGCTGCCGCACCTCAATCCCGGCGTGATGAGCTGGCATGAGCTGTCGCGGCTGAAACCCATTGCGCCGTCGATGGGCATGATGCTGGAGACGACCTCGCGGCGGCTGTTCGAGACCAAGGGGCTGGCGCACTACGGCAGCCCGGACAAGGATCCGGAGGTCCGTCTGCGGACGCTGGACGACGCCGGCCGGCTGTCCATCCCTTTTACCACCGGACTGCTGGTGGGCATCGGTGAGACGCTGACCGAGCGTGCCGAGACCATGCACGCGATCCGTAAGTCCCACAAGGCTTTCGGTCACGTCCAGGAAGTGATCGTGCAGAACTTTCGGGCCAAGGATCGCACCGCCATGGCAGCGGTGCCCGACGCCGGCATCGACGATTTCCTGGCCACCATCGCGGTCACCCGGTTGGTGCTCGGGCCCAAGATGCGCATCCAGGCCCCGCCGAATCTGGTGTCCCGCGAGGAATGCCTGGCGCTCATCGGTGCGGGCGTGGACGACTGGGGTGGCGTGTCCCCGCTGACGCCCGACCACGTCAACCCCGAGCGGCCATGGCCGAACCTCGACGACTTGGCCTCGTTGACCGCGGACGCGGGGTACGACCTGGTGCAGCGGCTCACCGCGCAACCGCAGTATGTGCAGGCCGGGGCGGCGTGGATCGATCCGCGCGTGCGTGGGCATGTCGATGCGCTGGCCGATCCGGACACCGGGCTGGCGCTGGATGTGAATCCGGTGGGGCGCCCCTGGCAGGAACCCGACGAGGCGTCCGAATCGCTGGGACGCACCGATCTGCATGAGGCGATCGACTCGGAGGGCCGCCGTACCGACACCCGCAGCGATCTGGACAGTGCGTTCGGCGACTGGGAATCCATCCGGGAGAAGGTGTCCGAGCTGGCGGCCCGCGCACCCGAACGCATCGACACCGATGTGCTGGCCGCGCTGCGGGCCGCCGAACGCAATCCCGGTGGGTGCAGCGACGACGAGTACCTGGCATTGGCGACCGCCGACGGGCCGGCCTTGGATGCTGTTGCCGCACTGGCGGATTCGCTGCGGCGCGATGTCGTCGGCGAGGACGTCACCTACGTCGTGAACCGCAATATCAACTTCACCAACATCTGCTACACCGGTTGCCGGTTCTGCGCGTTCGCCCAACGCAAGGGCGATGCCGATGCCTTCTCGCTGTCCACCGACGAGGTTGCCGAGCGGGCTTGGCAGGCGCACGTCGTCGGCGCCACCGAGGTCTGTATGCAGGGCGGTATCGACCCGGAACTGCCGGTCACCGGCTACGCCGACCTGGTGCGTGCGGTCAAGGCGCGGGTGCCGTCGATGCATGTGCACGCCTTCTCGCCGATGGAGATCGCCAACGGGGTGACCCGCAGCGGCCTGTCGGTGCGGGAGTGGCTGACCAGCCTGCGGGAAGCCGGCCTCGGGTCGATCCCGGGCACGGCGGCGGAGATCCTCGACGACGAGGTGCGCTGGGTGCTCACCAAGGGCAAGCTGCCCACCTCGGAATGGATCGACGTCGTCAGCACCGCCCACGAGGTGGGGCTGCGATCGAGCTCGACGATGATGTATGGGCACGTCGACACTCCGAAGCACTGGGTGGGTCATATCAATGTGCTGCGCGGCATCCAGGACCGCACCGGTGGGTTCACCGAGTTCGTGCCGCTGCCCTTCGTGCACCAGTCCTCGCCGCTGTATCTGGCCGGTGGCGCACGGCCGGGGCCGACGCACCGCGACAATCGCGCGGTGCATGCGTTGGCGCGGATCATGCTGCACGACAGGATCTCCCATATCCAGACCAGCTGGGTGAAGCTAGGCATCGAGCGCACCCGGGTGATGCTCAACGGTGGCGCCAATGATCTGGGCGGCACCTTGATGGAGGAGACCATCTCGCGGATGGCGGGCTCGGAGAACGGGTCGGCCAAGTCGGTCGAGGAGCTGACGGCGATCGCCGAGGGCATCGGCCGCCCGGCACGTCAGCGGACGACCACGTACACGCCGATGGCCGCCTGAGTTCGCCCGAACCATGGAATGAAATCGGACCATAGTCCATTTACTCTGGGTGAGGGTGTCGGGAAGTCCGGCGCCGCTGAACAAGGAGACGTCATGACCGCAGCAGTAGCCACCGACCTGACCGCCGGCACCTGGGCCCTCGACCCGGTGCATTCCTCGATCAACTTTTCGGTCCGCCACCTCGTGGTGAGCAAGGTCCGCGGCACGTTCGACACCTTCAGTGGCGCGATCACCGTCGCCGAGGACGGCACGCCGTCGGTGACCGCCACCATCGACATCGACTCGATCAACACCCGCAATGAGCAGCGCGACGCTCACCTCAAGGCCGCCGACTTCTTCGACGCCGAGCGGTACCCGACCGCCTCGTTCGCCTCCACCGCGGTGCGCGCCGACGGTGACGGCTATGTGCTCGACGGCGAGCTCACCCTCAAGGGTGTCACCAAGCCGGTGTCGCTGAAGCTGGAGTTCAACGGCGTCAACCCGGGCATGGGACACGGCGAGGTCGCCGGCTTCGAGGCCTCGGTGGTGCTGAACCGCAAGGACTTCGGCATCGACCTCGACATGCCGCTGGAGACCGGTGGCGTCGTCGTCGGTGACAAGGTGACCGTCACGTTGGAGATCGAGGCGCTGAAGCAGGCCTGAGCTACAGCTTCGCGGCCAGCTCGGTGCCCTGCCGGATCGCCCGCTTGGCATCGAGCTCGGCCGCGACGGCGGCACCGCCGATGACGTGCGGCTCCACACCGCGCTCGCGCAACCCGGCCTCGAGATCGCGTACCGACTCCTGGCCGGCGCAGATGATCACATTGTCGACCGCCAGCAGCCGCGCGCCCGATCGGTCGGCGCCGAAACTGATGTGCAGGCCGTCGTCGTCGATGCGCTCATAATTCACCCCGGAGAGTTGCTGCACACCTTTGGCTTTCAGCGACGCCCGGTGCACCCAGCCCGACGTCTTACCCAGTCCGCGACCCTGCGCACCCTTGGACCGCTGCAGCAGGAACACCTCACGAGCCGGTGGCAGCGGGATCGGCGTCGTCAGCGCGCCACGCACCGACGGGGCGTCCTGCGGATCGAGAGCGCCCCATTCGGCCTGCCACTCCTTGCGGTTGAGAGTGGGGGAGTGATCGGTGACCAGGAACTCGCTGACATCGAACCCGATGCCGCCGGCGCCGATCACCGCGACCGATTCGCCGACCGGTGCGCCACCCAGCGCCTCGGCGTAGGACAGCACCATCGGGTGATCGATGCCGGGAATCTCGGGCATCCGCGGCGTCACACCGGTGGCGAGCACGACATCGTCGAAGCCGGCCAATGAGTCCACGTCTGCGCGAGAACCCAACCGCACGTCGACACCGTGCACGTCTAGCATGCGGGTGAAGTAGCGGACCGTCTCGTTGAACTCCTCTTTACCGGGAACCCTTCTGGCCAGGTCGAATTGGCCACCGATCGAGGACCCAGCCTCGAACAGGGTGACGCGATGACCGCGCTGAGCGGCGGCCACCGCGGCGGACAGGCCGGCCGGCCCGGCACCCACCACGGCCACCGAGCGAGCCCGCTTGGTCGGGCCGAGCACCAGCGTGGTCTCGTGACCCGCCCGTGGATTGAGCAGACACGACACCGTCTTGTGCACGAACGCATGGTCCAGGCACGCCTGGTTGCAGGCGATGCACGTGTTGATCTGGTCGGCGGCATCTTCGGACGCCTTGCGCACCCAGTCGGGGTCGCTCAGCAGCGGCCGGGCCATCGAGATCAGTTGCACCTGAGTATCGGTGAGGATCCGCTCGGCCGACTCGGGCATGTTGATCCGGTTGGAGGCCACCACCGGCACGCGGACATGCTGGGCGAGCGCGCTGCTGATGTCGACGAACGCGCTGTTGGGTACCGAGGTGACGATGGTCGGGACCCGCGCCTCATGCCAGCCGATGCCGGTGTTGATGATGGTGGCGCCCGCCGCCTCGATTTCACCGGCCAGAGCGACGATCTCGTCCCAGGTCTGGCCGTCCTCGACGTAGTCCGCCAGCGATATCCGATACACGATGATGAAATCGGCGCCGACGGCCTCGCGCACCCGGCGGACGATCTCGACCGGGAAACGTCGCCGCTTCTCCGGCGTTCCGCCCCAGGCGTCGGTGCGCTTGTTCGTGCGCGGTGCCAGGAACTGGTTGAGCAGGTAGCCCTCGCTGCCCATGATCTCCACACCGTCGTATCCGGCGGATCGAGCCAGCAGGGCTGCCCGGACGAAATCGTCGATGGTCCCCGTGACGTCGCGCAGGGTGCGGGGTCGGAAGGGGTTGATGGGCGCCTTGATCGACGATGCGCTCACCGAGAGCGGGTGATAGGCATAGCGTCCGGCATGCAGCAGCTGCAGGGCGATCTTGGCGCCCTCGTCGTGCACGGCGGCGGTGATCCGGCGATGCCGGCGCGCGTCGGCCGAGGACAGCATCTCGGCGGCGAACGGCAACAGCCAGCCGGTCCGGTTGGGTGCGTACCCGCCGGTGATGATGAGACCGACGCCGCCGCGGGCGCGCTCGGCGAAATAGGCGGCCAGCTTGTTGGTATCGCGGGCGCGGTCCTCCAGGCCGGTGTGCATCGAGCCCATGATGACCCGGTTACGCAACGTGGTGAAGCCGAGATCCAACGGGGACAACAGATTCGGGTACGTCACAGTGCCTCCAGCACTTCAGATAACCGCTCGATGGCGCCCTCTTCTCGGCGCGAATGCCGCAGCGCGGATCTTGACGGCCAGATTGCGGGTGCGGTTATCCGCCACAGTGCCGCCGCGACCTGCCAGCGGTTCGGCGATCCATCGGGCGAGTTCGGCGCGCCCCGCCGGGCCATGACGGCAGCGTATGCGGAACCGATGGTCCTATGCAACAAATTGCGGTGCAGCAAAGTGCATAGTGCGTGGCCACTAGGCGCGGGGTATCTGCGACGTCTAGTATCAGTAACCGCATGACGCCCCTGCAAAGGGCGGCGTGTGAAGTTAGGGCACGCTAAGACGCACGTCCAGCTGCGGGCCGTTCATACTTGCCCGCGGGCGCTCGCTCAACGAGTCCCGACCCAGAACTGAAACCCGACCAGCAGTCCGCTGGACAGGACAGGAGAGACATCAGTGACGTACGTCATTGCCGAACCCTGCGTCGATCTCAAAGACAAGGCATGCATCGAAGAATGCCCGGTCGATTGCATCTACGAGGGTGGCCGCATGTTGTACATCCACCCGGATGAGTGCGTCGACTGCGGCGCATGTGAACCGGTGTGCCCGGTCGAGGCCATCTACTACGAGGATGACGTGCCCGACCAGTGGAACGGCTACACCCAGACCAACGCGGACTTCTTCAGCGAGCTGGGTTCACCCGGCGGCGCGTCGAAGGTCGGCCAGACCGACAACGATCCGCAGGTCGTCAAGGACCTCGAACCCAAGGGCGAGTGACCTCGACCAGATCGGTCATATCGGACCGGCTGCCGGTGTTCCCCTGGGACACGCTGGCCGATGTCACCGCCACAGCACGCGCACATCCCGACGGCATCGTCGACCTCTCGGTCGGCACTCCCGTCGACGATGTCGCCCCGGTGATCCGCGAGGCGCTGGCGGATGCGAGCGCGGCGCCGGGTTACCCGACCACCGCGGGTACACCCGAACTGCGCGCGGCGATCCACGCCGCGCTGCAACGCCGCTTCGGCATCACCGGGCTCGAGCCCGATGCCGTGCTGCCGGTGATCGGCACCAAGGAGCTCATCGCCTGGCTGCCGACGTTGCTGGGTCTGGGATCCGATGACACCGTGGTGATCCCGGAGCTGGCCTACCCCACCTATGACGTGGGGGCCCGCCTGGCCGGAGCGCAGGTGCTCGCCGCGGATTCGCTGACGCAGATCGGCCCGCAGACACCCGCACTGGTGTTCTTGAACTCGCCGAGCAACCCGACCGGCAAAGTGCTCGGGCTCGATCACCTGCGCAAGGTGGTCGGCTGGGCCCGCGAACGCGGTGTGCTGATCGCCTCCGACGAGTGCTATCTCGGACTGGCCTGGGCTGCCGCGCCGTTGTCGGTGCTGCATCCCTCGGTCTGCGACGGCGACCACACCGGCCTGCTGGCCATCCACTCGCTGTCCAAGAGTTCCTCGCTGGCCGGCTATCGGGCCGGCTTCGTGGCCGGCGATCCCGCCATCGTGGCCGAACTGCTGGCCGTGCGCAAGCATGCCGGAATGATGGTGCCCGGGCCCGTGCAGGGTGCGATGGTGGCTGCCCTCGACGACGACGAGCATGTGGCGGTCCAGCGGGAGCGCTACGCGCGGCGACGCGCGGTGTTGCTCCCGGCGCTGCAGAGTGCCGGATTCACCGTCGACCATTCCGAGGCCGGGCTGTACCTGTGGGCCACCCGCGGGGAGCCCTGCCGCGACACGCTGGCCTGGTTGGCGGAGCGCGGAATCCTGGTGGCGCCCGGCGAGTTTTATGGACCCGCCGGCGCCCAGCATGTGCGGGTGGCGCTGACGGCCACCGACGAACGTATCGACGCGGCGGCGGCACGGTTAGGGCAGTAGCCCGAGCGACATGGCCGTGGTCACCGCAGCGGTGCGATCGGAAACCTCAAGCTTGTTGAAGGTGCGCAGCAGATGCGTCTTCACCGTCGCCTCGCTGATGTGCAGCGCGCGACCGATATCGGAGTTTGTGTGGCCCTCGGCCACCAGCACCAGCACTTCGACCTCACGGGCGGTGAGCGCGGCCGGTGCCGGGTCGCGCATCAGCCCCATCAATCGGCCGGCCACCGACGGTGCCAGCACCGTCTTGCCGGCGGCGGCATCGCGCACTGCCGCAGCGAGTTCGGCCCGTGAGGCGTCCTTGAGCAGGTAGCCGGCGGCGCCGGCTTCGACAGCGCGCAGGATGTCCGCGTCGGTTTCATAGGTGGTGACGACGACGATCCGGATATCCGGTTGGGTGGCCAGAATCCGGCCGGTGGCTGTCACGCCGTCGACATCGGGCATCCGCAGATCCATCAGGATGACGTCGGGCCGCAGTGACGAGGCCACCGCGACGGCCTCGGCGCCCGATCCGGCCTCACCCACGACCGTCAGGTCCGGCTCGGCATCGATCATGCCGCGCAGGCCTTCCCGCACCACCGGGTGGTCGTCGACCAACAGCACCCGCACGCTCACGTCGGCACCACCACCGACACCTTCACGCCGCCGTGCGGGGCCTCGCCGATCGTGAGCGTGCCGCCGACCTGTGCGGCCCTCGCCCGCATCCCGCGCAGGCCGAAACCGTCCCGGTGCTCGTCGCCGAGGCCGACACCATTGTCCGACAGGGACAGTCGCAACTGGTCACCCTCGGACGACAATCCCACCGTCACTGCGGTGGCCCGGGCGTGCCTGCGGATGTTGGACAGGGATTCCTGCGCAGCACGCAGCAACACCACATTGAAGGCCATGGCCGACGCCGGCAGGTCCTGATCGGCGGTCAGCGTGACGGGTACGCCGGTTTCGGCGGTGAAGTTCTCGCAAAGCCGGCGGATCGCCGCGGCGATCGAATCATCATCCAGCGCTGCGGGAGTCAGTGAGCTGACCATGGTCCGGGATTCCGACAGGTTGGCGCGCGCTGTGCTGTCGATCAACGCGATATGCCGGGCCGCCGCCACCGGATCGGTGCGCATCTCGGCCCCCACTGCCTGAGCCAGCGCGATGATGCTGATGAATCCCTGGGCCAGGGTGTCATGGATCTCGTGGGCGAGCCGCTGGCGCTCGGCGGCGGCACCGGTCTCGCGGGACAACCGGGCACTTTGCGCACGGGTAGCTTCGAGCTCCTCGATCAGGCCTGCCATCAGAATGCGTTGCCGAACGGTGTTGACGACCATGGTGCCGATGATGGGCCCGGCGACCAGCCCCAGCAGGGTCATCGCGATGCCGATCGGCAGGTGCGCCGAGTCCACGCCGGTGGTGGCGATGTCGAGGGTCAGCGGTACCAAGGTGATCAGCACGGCGGCGACCACCCCCGCCGACAACGGCAGCGTGGAGAACAGGACGGGGTAGAGCGCCGGTATCGCGATGAACGCCGCCGGTGAGAACCACATCGCAAGGATCCACAGCACGCCGGTCACGCAGATGTAAAGGACTGGGCGCCAGGATAACTCGCCGAGCCTTGGCACTGCGCGCCCGGCGGCGACCAACCAGGCAAGCATGAATCCCAGAATCACCGCCGCGACAACGGGCGAGCGTCCCGACACCAGTCCGTCCAGCAGAAAACAGGCGACCGCGGCCACGACGCAGACACCGGCGATGTAGACCGACCACATCCAGTGCCAGTCCCCACGTACACCATCGGCGCCGTCCATTGCTGGAGATGCTAGCCCGATCAGGCGACCCAATTGCCATGAAAACCGTGCGGCACCCGGACCGGCAGGTGCACCGACCCGACGGTCTGCAGCGTCTGCGCATCCAGCAGCACCAGATCGCTGCGATCGGTCGCACGGTCGTAGACGAATCCCATCGCCACGCCGTCGTCCTCTCCCGCCGTCGGTGAGGACGGGACGAAAACGAACTCACCCGGCTCGCGACCGGCACCGAATTCCACTCGGCGGGTGTGACCGTCGACCAGGTCGTGCCGCAGGATCGCCGAGGGCGCGGTGTTGCCGTCGGCGGCCGTGCTGGCGACGGCATAGCCGTAGCGGTGCCTGTGACTGACCACCCGCTCGTCGACCCGGGGAAACTCTTGGGGGGTGTCGTCGAGGCGTTGTTCGTACACCCGCCCGCCGTCCAGGTCGACAGTCCATCGATCCAGCGTCGTCGGCTCGAAGCCCTGGGTGCCGCCGGCGAACACGCTCGGGTGGCGCACCACGTCGAGCACAATGCGGTCCTGTTCGTCGTACGCATTGAGCGTGTGGAAGACGTAGCACTGCGGCACCTCGAACCAGCGGATGTCGCGCGCAATGCCCTCGCGCGGCAGCACCCCGATGCGGGCCGGCTTGTCCGGGTCCCAGCGATACGGCATCCCGAACGAGCCGCTAGTGTGCTCCGATGCGCGCATGATGGTGCGCAGCAGGAAATCCGGGGCGGCATGGGTGGCGGCGAATCTGGTGACCGCCCGAGCCACCGTCCGGGCCGGCGCGCTGGAGAACCGTGAGCTCAGATCGAGCACCACCGGCAGGTCGTAGATGACGACGTGGCGTTCGGTCAGCGACAAGTCATGCATCATCGTGTGGGCGGGCAGCGCGATGTCGACGGTGCGCCGGACCCGGCCGCCGACATCGGTCACGCTGTAGCGCACGATGTTTCCGCGGACCGGGTTGTAGGACACCGCATGTAGCTCGGCTGTGGCCGGATCGCGTTTGGGGTGGGCGCTGTAGCCACCGAACAGTGTTTCGCAGAAGTCCTCGCCGCCAAGGGTGTTCAGTTCGTCATCGAGGGCATAGGGCCGCACCCCCATCTCGTTGAGCACCAGGGTGCGACCGGCGTGGCCGATCACGTTGGTGTTGGCCGCGAAATCGAAGCCGCTGTCCCGGCGGCGGCCCGGAGGCCGCTCGCCCAGTGCCCGGGCGACGCCGGTCGAGCGCACCCACCGATTGCGGTACCAGTGGGCCCTGCCGTCACGCAGTCGCAGACCGTGCACCATGCCCTCACCGACGAACCAGTGATACTTCTCCGGGTCGGTAACGACCAACGGATTCGGGCCGGTGCGCAGATACCGGCCGTCCAGGTATTCCGGGACGACGCCGGTGACGTCGAGGTCGAAGCTCGTGTTCTCGTGCTGCACGGGCGCGTAATTGCCTGCGAGGAAAGGATTGACCGATGGCCTCAGCGCTGCTGCAGTGACGCTGTCGTGGCTCATGATCTGATCCTGCGTCGGTCAGGGTTCGGCCGGGACCGTCTCTCGGTCGAATCAGGGGTCAACCGAATGGTGGACGGTCGGCGCGCAGGCTCAGCGATAGCAGCAGCCGGAGATCGGGATCGCCCAGCGAGGTGCCCAGCACGGTTTCGATGCGCCGCACCCGGTAGCGCACGGTGTTGGCGTGCACGTGCAGCCACTGGGCGGCCGCACCGATATCGCCGAAACAATCCAGGTACGCGCGCAGCGTGTCGGCGAGAGCGGGGTCGGTCTCCCGCAGGTCCCGGACGCGCGGGTCGACCAGGCGGTCATCGGCGGCGATCATCGTCACGATCTCGTCGAGCAGCACCGTGGTTCGCGCCTCGGCGAGTGAGGTGACCGAGCCGAGTGCACCCGGGTGGCGTTCGGCGCTGTCGAGCACACGGTCCACCTCGGCGCGGGCTGCCGCCACGCCGTCGAGTCCCGTTGCGGGAGTCGCGATGACCGCCCGCAGTTCGAGCCCGACTTCCCTGCGCAGGGTGGCGATGGTGCCGCGGATCCACGACGTGACCGCCTTCCCGGTGTGCGGCAGCAACACATAAACCCGCGCACCGGCGGAGGTCACTTGAGCGTCGGTCCGAAAGGCGCTGGCGCTCAGTGCGAGTATGTCGACCAGCCGCGCCGGGACGGTGCCCGCGCCGAGGAAGCCGATGACCGCGACCCTGCCGTCGGTGGCGAGGCCGAGCTCCCGTGCGGTGGCGGGGATGTCGACGTCGGCGTCGCGCAGGCCGAGTAGTTCCTGCACCCGCACCGCGTGTGTCGACGGCGCCGCGGCGAGCCGGGCCAGGACCCGCGCCGCGAGCACAGATGCGCCGCGCAACACCTCATCGGCGTCCTCGGCGAGCGGCCGGGCGCCCTCCTGCACCCAGATGGTGCCCGCGAACGCGGGCCGGTTGTGCCCGCGCGCGGGCAGGTGGATGCCGACCGCGCGGCGTGGCTGCAGCTCCAGTTCGGGGCGGGCGTCGACACGCACCACCTCGGTGCTGGCGCGCAGGGCGTCGAAGATGCCCTCCCGGCCGATCCACGCCAGATGCTCGGGCGGGCCGGCACGGCCCAGGATCGACAGCCGTCGCAATTCGTCGGCCTCGTCATTGGAGGCAGAATAGGCGAGCACGTGCGACTGGACGTCCTCGATGCTGACCATGCCGTGGGTGCGTTCGGCGATCGACTGAGCGAGCCCGAACAGGTCGGTGCCGGAGTCCTGCAGCGGGTCGGCGCGGTCACCGTGATGTTCGAAGACATGGTCGATGAGGCGGTACAGCCGCTCCCAGCGTGCCCGTGGTTCGACGGCGACGACCGCGGTGCCCACAGCGATCGCCCGCGTGATCACCGCCGCGGAGGGCTCCTTGACAAAGATTGCGGCCGGCGTGCGCGGGGCCTGTTTCACTAGCCAGGACAGCACATCGTCGTCGCCGACTCCGAGCAGCAGGAACACGTCGGCGGACACCGCCGCGGCGGCCAGGCCCAGCCGGACATCGTCGGGATCGATCAGGGCGGCCGACGCCACCGGCAGGTCCAGCCCCCGGGGCGCCTCGACCAGAGTCACCATCGTGGCGTCCAGCGCGAGGACGAGCTGGCCCAGGCTCACCCCTGGTGTCGTCATATTGTCGGATTCTACTAATAGATGCGTAATCTTTGGCTGGTTCGCCAAGGGTTCAACGGGGTGCTCCGCGGGAATCTAATGACATGGACGCCATCACTGCGATCACCGACGTGCCGTTGCCACTAAATGAGCCCATCCACGACTACTCGCCTGGCAGCCCCGAGCGGGCCCGCCTCGCTACGGCGCTCAGAGAACTCTCCGGCGCACCGATCGACTTGCCGCACGTGATCGGCGGCAAGCACACCATGGGTCTGGGGGACCGCATCGACGTCGTCCAGCCGCACCGGCACCACTCGGTGCTCGGCACGCTGACCAACGCCGGGCACGACGAAGCCACCGCCGCCGTCGACGCCGCCACCGCCGCCAAAGACGCCTGGGCCGACACCCCGTTCGACGAGCGCGCCGCGGTGTTCCTGCGCGCCGCCGACCTGATGTCGGGTCCGTGGCGCGAGAAGATCGCCGCCGCCACCATGCTCGGCCAGTCCAAGACCGCCTACCAGGCCGAGATCGACTCGCCGTGCGAGCTCGTCGACTTCTGGCGCTTCAACGTGGGATTCGCCAGGCAGATCCTTGCGCAGCAGCCGATCAGCTCACGTGGCGTGTGGAATCGCACCGACTACCGCCCGCTCGAGGGGTTCGTCTACGCGATCACCCCGTTCAACTTCACCGCCATCGCGGGCAATCTGCCGACCGCACCCGCCCTCATGGGTAACACCGTCGTGTGGAAACCGTCCATCACACAGACGTTCTCGGCGTATCTGACCATGCAGCTGCTCGAAGCCGCCGGACTGCCGCCCGGTGTCATCAACCTGGTCGTAGGCGACGGCTACGCGGTGTCCGACGTGGTGCTGGCCGATCCGCGACTGGCCGGGATCCATTTCACCGGGTCGACGGCCACCTTTCAGCATCTGTGGCGCGAGGTCGGCACCAATATCGACCGCTATGACACCTACCCGCGGCTGGTGGGGGAGACCGGTGGCAAAGATTTCGTCGTCGCGCATCCGTCGGCGCGACCGGATGTGTTGCGCACCGCCCTTATTCGGGGTGCCTTCGACTACCAGGGGCAGAAATGCTCGGCGGCTTCCCGGGCGTACATCCCTCGGTCGGTGTGGTCACAGATGGGTGACGACTTCCTGGGCGCCACCGAGGCGCTGCGCTACGGGGATGTCAGCGACCTGTCCAACTTCGGTGGAGCGCTGATCGACGAGCGGGCGTTCACCAAGAACGTCGCGGCCATCGAAAGGGCGAAGGGGGCCGCCGGCGTCACGGTGGCGGCGGGCGGTGAATATGACGACAGTGCCGGGTATTTCGTGCGTCCCACGGTGCTGCTGTCCGACGATCCGACCGACGAGGCGTTCTCCACCGAATACTTCGGCCCGATCCTGGCGGTGCACGTGTTCCCCGACGATCAGTTCGACGACATCCTCGGCGTCGTCGACGCAGGAGCGAAATACGCGCTCACCGGTGCGGTGATCGCCGCCGATCGCGCCGCGGTGCTGACCGCGCAGCACCGGTTGCGCAATGCCGCAGGCAATTTCTACGTCAACGACAAACCGACCGGTGCCGTCGTCGGCCAGCAGCCGTTCGGCGGATCGCGCGCGTCGGGCACCAACGACAAGGCCGGCTCCCCGCTGAACCTGCTGCGCTGGACCTCGCCGCGCTCCATCAAGGAGACCTTCATTCCGCCGACCGATCACAACTACCCGCACATGGAGGCCTGAACGATGAGCGTGTTCCAGAAGGTGGCGCGGCCGGCGATCCTGGCCGCGGCGAAACGGGACGGTCTACGAAGCACGGCGGAACGCCTGCCCGTGACGCGGGAGGTGGTGCACCGTTTCGTGCCGGGCGAGAGCATCGCGGATGTGATGACTTCGGTTGTCCAGCTGCGTGACTCGCAACGTCTGGTGTCCATCGACTTCCTCGGTGAGGACGTCACCGATCAGGACGCCGCCGGTGCCACCGTCGAGGCCTACCTCGGGCTGCTGGACGCGCTCGCGCGGCGCGATGAGGTGGCAGGGGGACCGCGGCCGCTGGAGGTATCGCTCAAACTCTCCGCGCTCGGGCAGGCTTTGCCTCGCGACGGCGAGAAGATCGCGCTGGAGAACGCCCGGGCGATCTGCGAACGGGCCCAGCGTGCCGGGGCGTGGGTGACGGTCGACGCCGAGGACCACACCACCACCGACTCGACGCTGTCGATCGTCCGTGAACTGCGCGCCGACTTCCCTTGGCTGGGAACGGTATTGCAGGCCTACCTCAGGCGCACAGCCGGGGACTGCGCTGACCTCGCAGACATGCGGATCCGGTTGTGCAAGGGCGCATACGACGAGCCTGCCTCGGTGGCGTTCCGCGAGCGCGCCGAGGTGACCGACTCCTACCTGCGGTGCCTGCGCATCCTGATGGGTGGCAGTGGCTACCCGATGGTGGCGTCACACGACCCGGAGATCATCGACACAGTGCCCGGGCTGGTGTGCGAGTTCGGCCGCGACGTAGACCATTTCGAGTACCAGATGCTGTACGGCATCCGCGATGAGGAGCAACGCCGACTGGCCGACGCGGGTAACCACATGCGCGTGTACGTGCCGTTCGGCACGCAGTGGTACGGCTACTTCATGCGCCGGCTCGCCGAGCGTCCGGCGAACCTCGCATTGTTTCTGCGCGCACTGCTGGACTGACCGCAGCAGCCCGTAGGCGAAGGCGAAACTCATCGCTCAGCCGCCGCGCGTGGAGAACCTGCCCTCGGTGACCTCGTCCCACTTCCGGCAGATCGCGGCCACCTGCTCGTCACCCTGCTCGCGGATCCACGAACACGTCTCCCGATCCGTGGACGGGTTGGTGACGACGATGGTGCGCAGCTCGGGACGATCCTCTGCGAGCTGGCGCAACCGCTTTGAGGGGGTCGACGGATCGGCGGCCCGCAGCGCGTCCAGCGGATCGAGCAGCGCGCCGCGCGGCGCGTCGTGCGCAGACAGCTCACCTTCGTCGTGGTCGGCGCCATGGGTGTTCAGCAGCAGGTTCAGCAGGATCGCGGTGATGGCACCGGCCGAGATACCGGAGTGGAAGATTGTCTGGAACCAGTCGGGGAACTGGTGATACAGGTCCAGCGAGACGTTCACCGGTGTGTCTGCCAGCGTGCGGTCGGTGTAGTACAGCTTCGCCTCGGTCAGCATCGCCACACCGATCGAGATCGCCACCACCAGGATGTTGGTGTTGGTGAACTTCACCTTGGTCAGCGTCCGGACCCCGCTGGCAGCCACCATGCCGAACAGGGCGACACCCGCGCCGCCGAGCACGGGCAGCGGAATGCCCTCGACGACCGCGGCCATCTTGGGCAGCAGCCCGAGCAGCACCAGGATGATCCCGGCCACCGTCGCCACGTGCCTGGTCCGCACGCCGGTGATGGCGACCAGCCCGACGTTCTGCGCGAACGCGGTGTACGGGAAGGTGTTGAAGATGCCGCCGATGATGGTGCCGAGCCCGTCCGCGCGCAGCCCGTCGGCAAGCTTTTGTGGGGTGATCTTCTCGTCGACGATCTCACCGACCGCGACGATGTCGCCGGTGGTCTCGGTCATGATCACGATGCCGACGATGAGCAGTGCGATGATCGAACTGATCTCGAACGTCGGCACGCCGAACTGGAATGGCGTGACGAAGCCGATCCAGTTGTACTCGCCCATGTGCTCCCAGTTGGTCATGCCGAACGGGATCGCCACGATGGTGCCAATGAGCAGGCCGAGCAGGATCGACACCCGTCGCAGGGATCAGCTTCCCGAACACCGGAGCGAGCAGGATCATGAACAACCCGCAGGCTATCACCGAGCCGTAGACCGACGTATTACGGCCCTACGGGGCGGGGAACGCCGCGGCCGGCATCAGCACATTGCCACGGCAGGGGCCGCCGAGGATGTCGGTGTACCAACTGCCCTGCAGGGTGCCGTCGGCCTGGGGGGTGTAGGTCACCCAGGATTGGGCTGGGCTGAACACCCGGGGCACACCGTCACCGAGGAAGCATTCCCACTGCCAGCTGTAGGCGAAGGTCCACGTGCTGCCGTTCCAGGTGTAGCGCTGCGGCTGCGGGATGGTCGGGTTCGACGGGGCCGGGCCGTCCAGGACGGTGGCCACGCAGCTGCTGGTGCTGCACGTCGTCGAGAACGTGTACACCGCGCTCAGATCACCCTCGAGCTGGCGGGCAGCCACGCTGGTGCCGTTCTTCTGGGATGCGTACGTCACGACGTTGTAGCGGCCGTTCCACGGCTGGCCGACTGCCGCGGCCGAGGGCGCGAAAGTGAGGCCGGCCACCAAGACGGCTGCCAGCGCGGTGCCCAGTCGACGGACCAACATCCTTTTCCTGTTCAGTCACAAGATCAGCTACCCAAAGGTAGCCGGGCAATCTGGCAAAACAGCGGATCGTCATGGCAGCTGCGTCAATTAGAGACCACATTGTGACGGTGCACAGGTTAGCTGCGTTCGGCCAGCAACACCATCGCCCACGCGGCGATCGTCTGAGCATCGGTGATGGCGCCGTCGCGGATCATCTGCTCGATCTGGGCGCCGCTGAACCATGCGCTGTGCATGTCCTGCTCTTCTTGCTCGCGCTCGTGCTCGCCCTCGGTCAGGCCGGTCGCCAGGAATACCCACCCGCGTTGGCTGCTCATCCCTGGCGCGACGTCGAGCTGCCCGAGCCGGATCAGTGACTCCGCCCGCAGGCCCGTCTCTTCCCTGAGTTCGCGGGCCGCCAGCTCGAGGGGCTCCAGGTCGGCTCGGTCCGGAGCGGTGCCCTGCGGGAATTCCCAGCGCCGCAAGCCGATCGGGTACCGGTACTGCTCGACGAGTTGGAAGCGGTCGCCGTCGCGCGCGATCACCAGCGCGTAGGTGGGCTTGTCGATCACGCCGTAGATGCCGAGGCTTCCGTCGGGACGGCGGATCGCGTCCTCGCGCACCGTCATCCAGCTGTTGCGGTAGACCTCACGACTGGACATCCGCTCGATCGGGCGCATGCGCCAAGAGTAGCCTCGCATGAGTGTTGCTGACCTCGCTGGACCCGGCCGCCGTGTCCGCCGGGCACGATCTGGCCGACGCCGTGCGCATCGACGGAGTGTCGCTGAGCCGCAGTGATCTGGTGGGTGCGGGGACGTCGGTCGCCGAACGTGTATCGGTGGCCGGCCGGGTGGCCATCCTGGCCACGCCGACCGCGACGACGGTGCTGGCGGTCATCGGATGTCTGATCGCCGGGGTGCCGTTCGTACCGGTACCCGCCGACGTCGGTGACACCGAACGAACCCATCTGCTCAAGGATTCCGGTGCTCAGGCCTGGCTGGGTGAACTGCCTGCCGAAAGCCAAGGGCTGCATCATATTCCGGTGCGGATGCACGCCAGGTCCTGGCATCGTTACGCCGAGCCGCGGCCGGAATCCGCAGCGATGATCATGTACACCTCCGGGACCACCGGGCTACCCAAGGGCGTGACGATCAGTCGCCGCGCCATCGCCGCCGATATCGACGCGCTGGCGCAGGCATGGGAATGGACCGGGGCGGATACCCTGGTGCACGGCCTACCGCTTTTCCATGTGCACGGGCTGGTGCTGGGGTTGCTGGGTTCGCTGCGGATCGGAAACCGGTTCGTGCACACCGGGAAACCCACACCGCAGGCGTACGCCGAAGCCGGAGGCACGCTGTACTTCGGTGTGCCGACGGTGTGGTCGCGCATCGCCGCCGACCCGGATGCCGCGGCCGCCCTGTCCTCGGCGCGGCTGCTGGTGTCGGGAAGTGCGGCATTGCCGGTACCGGTGTTCGACGAACTGGTGAGGCTGACCGGGCATGCGCCCGTGGAGCGTTACGGTAGCACCGAGTCGCTGATCACCATCAGCACCCGGGTCGACGGAGAACGCCGGCCCGGTTGGGTCGGCCTGCCGATACCGGGTGTGCAGACCCGATTGGTCGCCGAGGACGGACAGCTGGTGCCCCATGACGGGGAAAGCATTGGGCAACTTCAGGTGAAGAGCCCGACGAACTTCAGCGGATACCTCAACCGGCCCGACGCCACGGCCGGGGCATTCGACGGGGACGGCTGGTACCGCACCGGCGATGTCGCGGTCATTGACGCCGACGGTATGCACCGCATCGTCGGCCGGGAGTCGGTCGATCTCATCAAATCGGGTGGCTACCGGATTGGTGCGGGCGAGATTGAAACCGTGTTGCTCGGGTACCCGGGTGTGGACGAGGTCGCCGTCCTCGGGGTGCCCGATAGCGATCTGGGGCAACGGATAGTCGCCTACGTGGTCGGTGATGCGGACCCTGATCAGCTGATCCGGTATGTCGCCGAACAGCTTTCGGCGCACAAGCGCCCCAGGGCGGTGCACATCGTGGACAGCCTGCCGCGCAATGCGATGGGCAAGGTGCTCAAGAAGGAGCTGGAGGCACTGGGAGACACGCCCTAGTCGCCGAGCGTCGACCTATGTGCTAAGAATCGCACTCTGAACGCACACAAGCCAACGCTGGGCGTGACGTCAGTTGGCGTGCAGCGCCTCGTTCAGCGTGATGCCGGTGCCGTCACGCTTGACGACCTCGACGGCACCGCTGAGCGAGTTGCGGCGGAACAGCAGGTTGCTCCCGCCGGAGAGTTCCTTGGCCTTGATGGTCTGCCCGTCAGTGGTGGTCACCTTCGTGCCGCCGGTCACGTACAGGCCGGCTTCGATGACGCTGTCATCGCCCAGCGAGATGCCCAACCCGGAGTTCGCGCCCAGCAGGCAGCGCTTGCCCACCGAGATGACCTCCTTGCCGCCGCCGGACAGGGTGCCCATGATCGAGGCGCCGCCGCCGACATCGGAGCCGTCATCGACCACGACACCGGAGGAGATGCGGCCCTCCACCATGGAGGTGCCCAGGGTGCCCGCGTTGAAGTTGACGAAGCCCTCGTGCATGACGGTGGTGCCGGAGGCCAGATGCGCACCGAGGCGGACACGGTCGGCATCGGCGATGCGCACTCCGCTGGGCAGCACATAGTCGACCATCCGCGGGAACTTGTCGACGCCGTACACGGTGACGGCGCCGCGGCGACGCAGTTTGGCGCGGACCAACTCGAAGCCCTCGACCGCGGCGGGACCGAAGTTCGTCCACACCACGTTGGTGAGCAGCCCGAAGATACCGTCCAGATTGGCCTCGTGCGGCTTGATCAGGCGATGCGAGAGCAGGTGCAGCCGCAGGTACGCGTCGTAGGTGTCGATGGGCTTGTCGTCCAGCGAGGCGATCGTGGTACGCACCGCGACGACCTCGACGTCACGGTCGGCGTCCAGGCCGGTCAGCTCGGCGAGATTGTCCGTCAGCTCGGCGACCGACAGTCTCGTGGTGCCGGTGCTGAGCCCCCGGTCGCTTCGCTCCTGCCCGCCCGAGACCCCGTCGCCGGTCAGCTCGGGAGCGGGGAACCAGGTGTCCAGGACGGTTCCGTCGGCAGCGATGGTGGCCAGGCCGAAGCCAGATGCAGCAGTCACGTTGGGCAAGGCTACTGCAACAAATCCCCCGGTCGCTTCGCTCCTGCCCGCCGGACACTACGGTTGATCGTCATGGGGCTGGACCTGCGGGCTGATCCGATCGCATTGACCGCCGCGCTGGTGGACATCCCCAGCGAGTCGCGCCACGAACAGCGCATCGCCGATGAGATCGAGGTCGCGCTCCGCGAGCAGGCACCGCAGTTCGAGGTGATCCGCTCTGGCGACGCGGTGCTGGCCCGCACCAATCTGGGCCGGGCATCGCGGGTGTTGCTGGCTGGGCACACCGATACCGTGCCGGCCGCCGACAACCTGCCCAGCCGGGTCGAAGGCGGCCGGATGTATGGTTGCGGCACCTCCGACATGAAGTCCGGTGCCGCGGTATTTCTGCACCTGGCCGCCACCATCGCCGAGCCCAGCCACGACATCACCCTGGTCATGTACGACTGTGAGGAGATCGAGTCCAGCGCCAACGGGCTGGGCCGCATCGAGCGCGAGCTACCCGATTGGCTGGCCGCCGATGTCGCCATCCTGGGAGAGCCCTCGGGCGGGTTCATCGAGGCCGGCTGTCAGGGCACCATCCGCGTCGTCGTGAGTGCCGCCGGCGCCCGGGCACACTCCGCGCGATCCTGGTTGGGCGACAACGCCATTCACAAGCTCGGTGCGGTGCTGGACCGGTTGTCGCGATATGAGGCGCGCAGTGTGGACATCGACGGCTGTGTGTATCGGGAAGGGCTGTCGGCGGTGCGGATCGAGGGCGGTGTCGCGGGCAACGTCATTCCCGATGCCGCGGCGTTGACGGTCAACTTCCGGTTCGCGCCCGATCGCAGCGTCGAGCAGGCCGTGGCGCATGTGGATGAAGTGCTCGACGGTCTCGACATCACGCTGGAGGTCACCGATGCCGCCGCCGGGGCGCTGCCCGGGTTGGTCAACCCCGCTGCCGCAGCGCTGGTTGCAGCGGCCGGGGGACAGGTGCGTGCCAAGTACGGCTGGACCGATGTGTCGCGGTTCTCGGCACTGGGCATCGCGGCGGTCAACTACGGGCCGGGCGACCCGAACCTGGCGCACAAGGTCGACGAGCATGTCGACCTCGCGGCGATCACCGCGACCACCGAGACATTGCGGTCCTATTTAACTGCTTGATCCGGTTAACTGCTTGATCCGGTCGGCCACGATTTGATCCGGTCAGCCATGATCAGAGCTTTCTGGCCAACATCGGCATTCAGCGGCGGCTGCTGTTGGCAGATGGGGCGCCCGTCGCGACCTAATCGACCTGCGGGCGGGTCGGCGCGGGACGGGCCGGCGGCGGTGCCTCGACGGGCGCGCGGCCCGACGGGGAGCCCGGGCCCGCCCGCGCTTCGTCGACCGGCGCCGGTTCGGCCCCCTCGCGCTGCTCGGCCTTGTCTTTGCGCTCGGGCTTACCCTCGGCCTTGTCGGCCGGGTCCTTCTCGCCCTCTTTGAGTTTGGCGGCTTGCGCGGCCAGGGATGCCTGTTGGCCGGCTTGCTGGACGCCCTGCGTGATCTGTTGGGGCACCTGCTGCAGACCTTGTGCGAGGCCTTGCAAGGGTGCGGTGATCATCTGCGCGAGTTGGCCGACCTGCTGCCCGACCTGACCCATGATCTGGCCCATCTGCCCCGTCATGTCGCCGCCGGGGGCACCGCTCGCTCCGCCGCCGCCCGCCGGCGTTCCGGGAGCCCCGCCACCGGCACCGCCGGGTGCGCTGTTGCCTTCCAGCGCGGCGGCCGCGGCCTTCAGTCGCGCGGCGCCTTCCTCGTCGCCGGCGGCGTAGGCCTGCGCGGCCTTCTGCAGCAGGTCTGCGATGGTCGATGCCGATGTCGAGGTGACGCCCAGCGTGCTGCCGCGTCCGCCGAGAACGTTGCCCAGTGCACCGCTCACCGCCGCGGCAATGGCGCCGTGGCTCTGTGTCACGCCGCTGCCTTCGGCGCCGGCCAGCCCGGATAAGCCGGAAGCCACTTCGGAGTGCAGCCGCGAGTAGTTCAGCACGCCGTCGGTCTGGACGAAGAGTGGATCGGTCATGTGTCAGCCCCCTGTCGTTCGCCGCTAATTCTATGGCCGATGGCGGGGGGTGGTTTGCGGGAGTTTGTGAGCACCACTCGCTGGTCGGTGTGTCGGGTTGGCGGGCCAGCCGGGAGTCGCGGCCAACACTGGCAAATCTGATCTCTCGCGCCTCCGCGCTGGGAAGAATCGGCCGGCCAGTCCGCCTCGTGACGCGCCCCGCGCCACTTCATGCCGCAGCGAAACCGGCGGTAGGTTTCAGCTGTGTCCGATGCGTCCGAAACCAGCCCCTGGGCCATCTGCGTGTACTGCGCGTCCGGTCCGACGCACCCTGAACTGCTCGAACTCGCCGCCCACGTCGGCCGTGCCATCGCCGATCGCGGCTGGACCCTGGTGTCCGGCGGCGGCAATGTCTCGGCGATGGGCGCGGTGGCCGACGGCGCCCGCCAGCGCAACGGCCGCACCATCGGTGTCATCCCCAAGGCCCTGGTGCACCGGGAACTCGCCGACGTCGAGGCCGACGAACTCGTGGTCACCGACACCATGCGGGAACGCAAACAGGTGATGGAGGACCGCGCCGATGCGTTCATCGCGCTGCCCGGTGGCATCGGCACGCTGGAGGAGTTCTTCGAAGCCTGGACGGCGGGCTATCTGGGCATGCACGACAAGCCGATCGTCATGCTGGACCCGTTCGGCCACTATGACGGTTTGCTGAGCTGGTTGCGGGCCCTGGTGGACACCGGCTACGTCGGCGAACGCGCGTTGGATCGGTTGGTGTTGGTCACCGACGTTGAGACTGCTCTCAGCGCCTGTAGCCCCGGGCACTAAGCTTGGTGCGCATGAGTGAAGACACAACCCGTACCAGCGTCGGCCTGCTCGATATCGCCACCAAGATTCCGGGTCTGCTGTATGATGCGCCGGCGATCGTGCGGGGTGTGGTCACCGGGATGGGCGCCCGCCCGACAGCCAAGACCTCGATAGGCGGCGTTTTCCAGGATCGCGCCGCGCAGTACGGCGACCGGGTGTTCCTGAAGTTCGAGGATCAGAAGATCACCTACCGGCAGGCCAACGAAACGGTCAACCGCTATGCCGCGGTCCTCGCCGCCAGGGGAGTGGGCCACGGTGACGTCGTGGGCATCATGCTGCGCAACTCCCCGGACTCGGTGTTGCTGATGCTGGCCACCGTCAAGTGCGGCGCCACGGCGGGCATGCTCAACTACCACCAACGTGGCAACGTACTGGCCCACAGCATCGGGCTGTTGAGCGCCAAGGCCATCATCGCCGAATCAGACCTGGTCGAACCGATCACCGAGAGCGGTGTAGATACCGCCGGTCTGGTCACGGTCGAAGAGTTGAAGCAGGCGGCCACCACCGCGCCCACCACCAATCCGGCCGCCACCGCGGCGGTGCTGGCCAAGGACAAGGCTTTCTACATCTTCACCTCGGGCACCACCGGTATGCCCAAGGCCAGCGTGATGACGCACTACCGCTGGCTGCGCGCACTGGCCGGATTCGGCGGGCTCGCCCTGCGACTGAACAGCAATGACACCCTGTACTGCTGCCTGCCGCTCTACCACAACAATGCGCTGACGGTGTCGCTCGCTTCTGCGTTGAACGCGGGAGCCTCGCTCGCACTGGGCAAGTCGTTCTCCGCGTCTCGGTTCTGGGACGAGGTGATCCGCCACGAAGCCACCGCGTTCGTCTACATCGGTGAGATCTGCGGGTACCTGCTCAACCAGCCGCCCAAGCCGACCGACCGCGCCCACAAGGTGCGGGTGATCGTCGGCAACGGGCTGCGCCCGGCCATCTGGGACGAGTTCACCAAGCGTTTCGGCATCCCGCGGGTCTGCGAGTTCTATGCCGCCAGTGAGGGCAACACCGCCTTCCTCAACGTGTTCAACGTGTCCAAGTCCACCGGGATCTGCCCCAGTCCGGTGGCGTTCGTCGAATATGACCTGGAGACAGGGGAACCCGCGCGTGCCGCCGACGGAAGGCTGCGCAAGGTCAAACGGGGGCAGCCGGGACTGCTGCTGTCCAAGGTCAGCAGCTTCCAGCCCTTCGACGGCTACACCGACAGGTCGGCCACGGAGAAGAAGCTGGTCCGCAATGCCTTCAAGGACGGCGATATCTGGTTCAACACCGGTGATCTGATGCGGTCCCAGGGCTTCGGGCACGCGGCGTTCGCCGACCGACTCGGCGACACTTTCCGGTGGAAGGGTGAGAACGTCGCCACCACCGAGGTGGAGGCCGCCATCTCTGCCGACAGCCATGTGGACGAGGCCACCGTGTTCGGTGTCGAGGTGCCCGGTGCCGGAGGTAAAGCCGGAATGGTTGCGCTGCAACTGAAGTCCGGCGCCGTATTCGACGGCGCGGCGCTCGCGAAGGCCGTGTATGCGGATCTGCCGGCCTATGCATTGCCGCTGTTCGTGCGGGTGGTCAAGGAGCTGGCATACACCTCGACCTTCAAGAGCCAGAAGGTAGAACTGCGCAAGCAGGGTTACGGCACGGACATCGAAGACCCGCTGTACGTATTGGCCGGTCGCGAGGAGGGCTACGTGCCCTTCTATCCGGAGTACGTCGACGAGGTCAAGGACGGTAAGCGCCCCAGGTCCTGAAATCGTAAGGGACCTAGTGGTCTGGCCAGGGAAAATGGCGTCCACGGCGAGCGAAGCGACGGGAGAATGACGTCGCAGGGCGAGCGAAGCGACGGAAAAACCTTCCTGGGACGCCCGGTGGCCGGCGATCGTGCGCTGATCATGGCGATCGTCAACCGCACGCCGGATTCCTTCTACGACCGCGGCGCCACCTTCACCGATGAGGCGGCCAAAGAGGCCGCCCACCGGGTGATCGCGGACGGAGCCGACATCGTCGACATCGGCGGGGTCAAAGCGGGACCGGGTAACACCGTCGACCCGGATGAGGAGATCGCCCGCGTGGTGCCGTTCATCGAATGGCTACGCGGTGCCTATCCCGATCAGCTGATCAGTGTGGACACCTGGCGCGCCACGGTCGCCAGACAGGCATGCGCGGCCGGAGCCGACCTCATCAACGACACCTGGGCCGGCGCCGATCGTGGCCTGCCCGGGGTTGCTGCGGAGTTCGGCGCGGGACTGGTCTGTTCACACACCGGCGGTGCCGTACCGCGGACCCGGCCTTTCCGGGTGAACTATGGCATCACCGAACGAGGGGTTGTCGACGCCGTGATCGCGGAGGTGACATCGGCGGCCGAGCAAGCGATGGCGGCAGGAGTTGCCAGGGACGCGATCGTGATCGATCCCACCCATGATTTCGGCAAGAACACTTACCACGGCCTTAGTTTATTGCGCCATGTAGAAGATCTTGTAAATACGGGATGGCCGGTCCTGATGGCCCTGAGCAACAAGGATTTCGTCGGGGAGACTCTGGGTGTGGGACTGACCGAACGCCTGGAAGGCACGCTGGCAGCAACGGCCTTGGCCGCCGCTGACGGAGCCGCCATGTTCCGCGTGCATGAGGTCGGACCCACTCGACGCGTACTGGAAATGGTCGCGTCGATCCACGGATCGCGTCCGCCGACGCGCACGGTGAGGGGACTGTCATGACGGTGATATCGGAGCTGACACCAGAACTGACCGACATCGACGAGACTGACGCGGTGGCAGGGCACCGCTGGATGACGGACCACAGTTTCGGACGCCCGTCCTGGACGGTGGAGGAACTGATCGCCGCGAAGGCGGGCCGCACCATCTCCGTGGTCCTACCGGCACTCAACGAAGAAGAGACCGTCGCCTCGGTGGTGGGAACCATCACCCCGCTGTTGGGCGGACTCGTCGACGAATTGATCGTGCTGGACTCCGGTTCCACCGATGACACCGAGATCCGCGCTGTCGCAGCGGGCGCCCGGGTGATCAGCCGCGAGGTCGCGCTGCCCGAACTGGCGCCCTTGCCGGGTAAGGGCGAGGTGCTGTGGCGCTCGCTGGCCGCCACCACCGGTGACCTGGTGGTGTTCGTCGACTCCGACCTGATCGACCCCGACCCGATGTTCGTGCCCAAGCTGCTCGGACCGCTGCTGACCACCGACGGTGTGCACCTGGTCAAGGGTTTCTACCGGCGCCCGCTCAAGGTCAGTGGCAGCGAGGATGCCAACGGGGGCGGCCGGGTCACCGAACTGGTCGCCCGTCCGCTGCTGGCCGCGCTGCGCCCCGAGCTGACCTGCCTGTTGCAGCCGCTGGGTGGCGAATACGCAGGCACCCGCGAATTGCTGAACTCCGTGCCGTTCGCGCCGGGCTACGGCGTTGAAATCGGCCTGCTGATCGACACCTACAACCGATACGGTCTCGACGGGATCGCACAGGTCAACCTGGGGGTTCGCATCCACCGCAACCGGCCGCTCACCGAATTGGCCACCATGAGCCGCCAGGTCATCGCCACGATGTTGTCGCGCTGCGGGATCGAGGACTCTGGCGTCGGACTGACCCAGTTCTTCGCCGACGGGCAGGACTACACCTCGCGCACGTCCCCGGTATCGCTTGTCGACCGGCCGCCGATGAACACTCTGCGCCCGCGTTAGCGATCTTCACCTGTCACACCGGTAGGGCAGTATCGAGATGTGACGCTGATACTGCTGTACCTGGTGGTGCTGGTCCTCGTCGGCACGGTGTTGTTTGCCCTGGGCAGTGTGCTGTTCGGTCGTGGCGAGCAATTACCGCCGCTGCCGAACGCCACGACGGCGACATTGCTGCCCGCCTCCGGAGTCACCGGGCTCGATGTCGATGACGTGAAGTTCACCCAGACGCTGCGTGGTTACAAGACCAGCGAGGTTGACTGGGTGCTGGACCGTCTCGGTGCCGAACTCGATTCGCTGCGTGGCGAGTTGGCGGCGCTGCGGGCCGCCCACGGACTGGCCGACGCCGATGACCGGCCTGCCGTGCATGAGCCTGCACACGCCCGGCCGGACGAACCGTGAGTGCGCAGGCCGCTGATGACGGGCAGGTCCGATGTGGCTGGGCGCCAATCGATTCGAGCCCGAATGCGGTGCTCTACCGGGACTACCACGACACCGAATGGGGTCAACGGCTGCGGGGCACCATGCCGTTGTTCGAGCGGGTCAGCCTGGAGGCCTTTCAGAGCGGCCTGTCCTGGTTGACCATTTTGCGCAAGCGTGACGGTTTTCGGCACGCGTTCAAGGGGTTCGACGTCGCCAAGGTGGCGCGGTTCACCGATCGCGACATTGCCCGTTTGATGGAGGACGCCGCGATCGTGCGCAACCGCGCGAAGATCGAGGCGACCATCAACAACGCCCGCGCGATCGCGGACCTCGATGTCGACCTCTCCGATTTGCTGTGGTCGTTCGCTCCGCCCGCCCGGCCGCGGCCGGCGGACCTGGCTCAGGTACCCGCGGTCACGCCCGAATCGACTGCCATGGCCAAGGAACTCAAACGTCGGGGCTTCCGGTTCGTGGGGCCGACGACGGCCTATGCGTTGATGCAGGCCACCGGAATGGTCGACGATCACCTCGTGTCCTGCTGGGTGCCTGCGGCGGTCTGAGCGCTATCCATCCGGTCACGGTCGGGGCTCATCGCCGGGTCTTTTCACACCACAGCGCCGCGATAGGGAACAATAGGATGAGTTAAGTAGCAATTCTGTGCCGGTATAGGCCGGCTTGATCGGGTCCGTCCACGCGGGCCGGCTCATGCGGAGGGAGCACGCAATGGCGGCGATGAAGCCCCGGACCGGTGACGGTCCATTGGAAGCGACCAAAGAGGGGCGCGGCATCGTCATGCGGGTACCACTGGAAGGTGGTGGGCGGCTCGTCGTGGAACTCACCCCGGATGAGGCCGCTGCACTCGGCGAGGAACTCAGAGCCGTCACCACCCCGGCCGGATAGTTCTGGCGGGGCGCAGCGCAGCGACCCCCGGGGTCTAGCTGGTGACCAGGTTGTAGATCCGTAGGGTCTCCTCGGCGATGTGCGCCCAGGAGAACTCCTCGATACACCGCTGCCGTCCCGCCGCTCCGTAGCTTTGCGCGCGCTGCGGGTCGGCGACCAAGGCGTTGACGGCTTCGGCCAATCGGGTCTCGAAGGACACGGCGTCAGTCGCGTCGTAATGGACCAATAACCCGGTCTCGTGATCGGCGACCACCTCGGGAATGCCGCCGACATCGGAGGCGACCACCGCAGTCGAACAAGCCATCGCCTCCAGATTCACGATACCCAGCGGTTCGTACACCGACGGGCACACGAAAACTGTTGATGCGGACAGAATTTCGCGAATTCTACCGGTGGGCAGCATCTCGCGCACCCAGAACACTCCGGACCGCGCCGCGGCCAGATCCTGAACCGCGGAGCCGATCTCCGCGGCGATCTCCGGGGTATCGGGAGCGCCGGCGCACAGCACCAGCTGGATCTCGGGGTCGAACCGGTGCGCCGCGGCGACCAGATGCGCGACGCCCTTCTGCCGGGTGATCCGGCCGACGAACGCCACGATCGGCCGGCTCGGGTCGACGCCGAGTTCGGCCAGCACCGAACCGTCGGGCTCCGGCGACGTCGGGTACCAGACCGCAGTGTCGATCCCGTTGCGCACCACATGCACCCGGGCGGGGTCCAGCGCCGGATAGGTGGCCAGTACGTCGTTGCGCATCCCTGAGCTGACGGAGATCACCGCGTCGGCCGCTTCGACGGCTGTGCGTTCCACCCAGGAGGACACCCGGTAACCGCCGCCGAGCTGCTCGGCCTTCCACGGCCGCATCGGCTCCAGTGAATGTGCGGTCAGCACGTGGGGAATGCCGTGCAGCAGCGAGGCCAGGTGGCCGGCCATCCCGGTGTACCAGGTGTGCGAATGCGCGACGGTCGCACCGGCGGCGGCGTCGGCCATCACCAGGTCGGCCGACAGCGTGGACAGCGCCGGGTTGGCCTTCTTGAGCGCCGGGTCGGGTGCGGCCACGATCGCGGTGTCCCGCGGTGCGCCCATGCAATGCACGTCGACCTCACACAGCCGTCGCAGCTGGGCGACGAGTTCCGTCACATGCACGCCGGCTCCACCGTAGACCTCCGGCGGATACTCCCGAGACATCATCGCCACCCGCATGGTGTGCACGGTAACGGCCGACCGTTCGCGGCGCACCTCCGATCCGCTCAGCGCGTCATGTCAGAGCCCAAAACTGTTCACGAGCACCCAAACACCCTGACACGCAGGACTTAGATCGGGCGATTGGCTAGCCGCACCGCTGTGCGACCGATAGGTTGGCAGCATGAGGGAAGCGCCACATGTGCTGGGCATCGTCCTGGCGGGCGGGGAGGGCAAGCGGCTTTACCCGCTGACGGCAGACCGGGCGAAGCCGGCCGTGCCGTTCGGCGGCGGCTACCGGCTCATCGACTTTGTCCTCTCCAATCTCGTGAACGCACGGTTCTTGCGGATCTGTGTTCTCACGCAATACAAATCGCATTCGCTCGACCGGCACATCTCGCAGAACTGGCGACTGTCGGGATTGGCGGGCGAATACATCACGCCGGTGCCGGCCCAGCAGCGACTCGGTCCGCGCTGGTACACCGGCTCCGCGGATGCGATCTATCAGTCGATGAACCTGATCTACGACGAAGATCCGGACTACATCGTGATCTTCGGCGCCGATCACGTGTATCGGATGGACCCCGAGCAGATGCTGCAGCACCACATCGAGAGTGGCGCCGGCGCGACAGTGGCCGGTATCCGGGTTCCTCGCGCGGAGGCCTCCGCCTTCGGCTGTATCGACGCCGACGAATCGGGCCGGATCCGCGGCTGGGTGGAGAAACCGGCCGATCCGCCGGGTACCCCCGACGATCCCGAGTCGACCTTCGCGTCGATGGGCAATTACATCTTCACCACCAAGGTGCTCGTCGACGCCATCAAGGCCGACGCCGACGAGGACCATTCCGACCACGACATGGGCGGGGACATCATTCCGCGGCTGGTGGCCGACGGAATGGCCTCGGTCTACGACTTCGAAGACAACGAGGTGCCCGGCGCGACCGAACGCGACCATGCCTACTGGCGCGATGTGGGCACGCTGGACGCGTTCTACGACGCGCACATGGATCTGGTTTCCGTGCACCCCGTGTTCAACCTCTACAACAAGCGCTGGCCGATCCGCGGTGGCTCGGAGAATCTGGCGCCCGCCAAGTTCGTCAACGGTGGCTCCGCGCAGGAGTCCGTGGTGGGCGCGGGCAGCATCATCTCAGCGGCATCCGTCCGCAATTCGGTGCTGTCATCCAACGTTGCGATCGACGACGGGGCGATCGTCGAGGGCAGCGTGCTGATGCCCGGCGTGCGCATCGGTCGCGGCGCGGTGGTGCGCAGGGCAATCCTGGACAAGAACGTCGTCGTCGGACCCGGTGAGATGGTCGGCGTCGACCTGGACAAGGATCGCGAACGCTTCTCCATCAGCTCCGGCGGCATCGTCGCCGTCGGCAAGGGTGTGTGGATCTAGGTTTGCGCCTCAGGGCGGCGTCGTCGGCGCCACCGCCACACCTGGAACACCGCGGCGGCGACCACGGCCAGCGCCACCAGCACCAGTAGTGGCAGCAGCAATGACACGAACACCAGTCCCACGCTGGTGATGTCTTCGGCGGTGCTCAACACCGGTGCCGCCATACCCGCGGAACCGATGTTGGCCACCGGGCGCACCGCGGATTTGGTCAGCGACACGATGAGCGCGGTCACGATGCCGATGACGACGCCGATCCACTGCCCCGAGGACGCGAAGGCGTCGGGGTCGGCAACGGCGGCGGT
>WOYI011243991.1_pt4 | contig 33168 bp, 31 predicted proteins | sample 6423411 | NCBI WGS metagenome assembly WOYI01 (sample SAMN13441803, study PRJNA592873) | oil field metagenome | biome: oil field; feature: oil-well bore; material: oil-contaminated soil; isolation source: oil-contaminated soil from oil-well borehole | place: Germany: Wietze | collected 2016-10-18 ...
ATCCCCCGGGCCACGCCAACTACCGCGCCCTGGTGGGCCAGCGATTCAGCCCCAAACGGGTCGCAGCGATGGACGACGAGATCCGGTCGCTCGTCACCGAACTCCTCGACGACATCGACGGTCAGCGCGAAGTCGACCTCGCCAAAGACATCGCGGTCCAACTTCCGCTGCGCGTCATTTTCGGGATGTTCCTGGGAGTCCCCAGGCGGGACTGGGACAAGATGTACGATCTTGCCGTGGCGATGCTGCAGCCCGATCCGGACGACTCGGACGAGCAGAAGCATGAGAAATCCGGCGCGGCGGGCATGGAGCTGATGGCCTATTTCACGGAGCTGCTCACCGAGCTCCGGAAGAACGGCCACGGGGATGACCTCGTCAGCGAGTTGGATCAGGCGCACGTCGAGGACGTTAAGCTGACCGATGACGAAATCCTGGGCTTCTGCCTGCTGCTGGTGGCCGCGGGGTTCGATACCACGGCAAGCGGGATCGGCCGGATGTTGCAACTGTTCGCGACGAATCCCGAGATTCGCCAGGCGATCAAGGAGCGCATCGATGACTCGCAAGCACTCGACGTCGCCATCGAAGAGCTGATCCGATACATCTCCCCGGTGCCGGGTCTGGCTCGAACCGTCACCGAGCCGTGCGAGTTCGCCGGGCAGAAGCTCAGCAAGGAAGACCGCCTGCTGCTGCTGTGGCCCTCGGCGAACCGGGACCCCGAGGAGTTCGACACACCCAACGAATTCGTCGCCGACCGCAAACCCAACCGCCACGTCGGGTTTGGTTCGGGCATCCATCGCTGCCTGGGCGCCCATGTTGCCCGCAAGGAGATCAAAGTGCTGCTGCAGGAGATGTTCCGGCGCGACATACCTCAGTACCGGCTGCATCCCGAGAAGCCACCGGTGTGGCACACCGGCGACACCTGGGGTGTGAAGTCTTTGCCGGTGATTTTCGAGTCCTGGTCGTGAGGTGATCGCGTGACCAGCAAATCCGCAGAGGTCACCGTCGACCTCAACCGGTGCATGGGCCATGCCCGCTGCCACTCACTGGCACCGGCGATCTACGACCTGGACGACGAAGGGAAGTCGGTGGTCATCCTCGATCCCGTTCCGCCAGAGTTGGTCAAAGAAGCAGAGGAAGGCGCACAGGCGTGCCCCGAACACGCGATCACGGTTCGTTACCAGGATTGATGGTTCGTCACCAGCTGACGAGACGTGTCTTACAACCAGCAAAGCGAGATACAAGATGACAATGACGGCACCGCTGAAATCCGATGTGCGATGGCGCTTCGAGCAATACATCGGCGGGACGTGGCGTCCCTCCGTCAGTGGCAAACGCAGGGAGGTCATCGACCCGGCCACCGCCACCATCGTCGGCGATGTGGCCGACGGGGGGATCGCCGACGCCGAGGCGGCGGTCGCCTGCGCCCGCAAGGCCTTTGACGAGGGCCCCTGGGCAGGCCTGGACGTTCGGAGCAGGGTCCGAGCACTGCAGCCGGCCATCGACTACCTAGTGGAAAACCAGGACGCCCTCCTGGAAGCGGAGATCGCCGAATGCGGGTCTCCGATCAAGACGGCGGGAGCTCTGCACGTCGGATTCGCCTTGGCCCACAGCCAGTATTTCCTCGATGTGGCGCCGAGTTTGCGACTGGAGCAGCCATTGGGGTTCCATTCGCCGCCTTTCAGCGTCAGTCACCTCGTGCGAGAACCCGAGGGCGTTGTCGCGGCCATCACCCCGTTCAACTTTCCGCTCTTGTTGGCCGTCTGGAAAGTCATTCCCGCACTGCTGATGGGCAACAGTGTCGTACTCAAGCCCAACCCACGCACGCCACTGTCGGCGATGCTGCTGGCTGAAGCGTTGTCGCGCACCGATCTTCCCCCCGGGCAGTTCAACGTCGTCACCGGCGACGTCGAAGTAGGTCAATACCTCGTCGAAAGTGCGCTCGTGGACCATGTCACTTTCACAGGAAGTACCGGGGTCGGTCGGACCGTCGCCGCTGGCGCTGCGCAGACGTTGAAGAACGTCACCCTCGAACTGGGCGGGAAGTCGGCGTCGGTCATTCTGCCGGACGCCGATTTCGATCTCGTGGTGGACGGCGTGCTTTTCGGCGTCAACTTCTACGCTGGGCAATGCTGTGAAGCGGGCAGCCGCGTCTTCGTGCCGCGCGAGCGCGAAGAGGAACTCATCGACCGACTGGTGCGGCGGGCCGCCACCATAAGACTAGGAGACACGCACAGCCCGGAGACCGACGTGGGCCCGGTAATCTCGGCCGAGAAAGCTGCTGAGCTGGAGCGGGTCGTCAAAGATGCCACGGCCGCCGGTGCCACGCTGGCGTGTGGTGGCCGTCGTGCCGAAATCGGCGACGGCTACTTCTTCCAGCCGACGGTGATCCACAACGTCAGCAACGACATGGCGATCGCTCGTCAGGAGCTTTTCGGACCCGTGCTGACGGTCATCGGCTACGACTCCGTCGACGACGCGGTGCGCATGGCCAACGACACGATATACGGTTTGGCGGCGACGGTGTGGTCCACCAACATGGTCAACGCCTACGAAACCAGCCGGCGGTTACGCGCCGGGACGGTGTGGATCAACGACCACCACCAATTGCGCCCCGACGCACCGTTCGGCGGGTATCGGCAAAGCGGCATCGGCCGCGAACTCGGCGAAGACGGGTTCTTCGATTTCACCGAAGCCAAACACATTTACATGAGCCTGACCAATGATCGCCAGTCGCGCTTCTGGTCCCTGGTCCTGCCTGAGCAATAGGAGCGCCTTCCCGGGGCGTTGAGGTCATCACGTGAGCGCCCAGTTCCGTGTCCGGGACGTCTCGCAGGCGTGAAAGAAAATGGGCTCGGGTCGTTTCTAGTTGGCTAGTCCTCGTGACGTTGCTGGTCAGCTACGGAAGGAAACTGCGGTGGGCGGCGATCTTTGATGGCCGATGCACCTTCGATCACGTCTTTGTCGAAGAAGTTCAGCATCTCAAGCGCCAGCGACGCCTCGAAAATCGGACCCGCGTTTCGGACCCAGTGGTTCAACGCCCGTTTGGTCCACCTGATGGCGTGCTGTGGCCCGCGAGCTAGTTTCTGAGCCACCTCCAGGGCGGTGGGTAGGACTTCCTCAGACGGGCGGCACAGGCTGACCAAGCCGATCCGCTCGGCTTCTTTCCCGTCGATGAATTCTGCGGTCAGCAAATAGTATTTGGCCTTGGCAAGGCCGCACAGAATAGGCCAGATGATCGCGGCATGGTCGCCGGCGCTAACCCCGAGTCGTAGATGGCCGTCGGTGAGCCGGGCATCCTCGGCGATGACCGAAATGTCAGCCATCAAAGCCACCGCCAGTCCCGCACCGACGGCCACTCCATTGATCGCCGAGATGATTGGTTTGTCGCAATTCGCGATGTTGTAGACGATGTCGCGCGCCTCGACCATCGTCTCGGCCACTTCCGAGAAGTTGTTCACCTGATCGAGCAACATGTCGAGGTCGCCCCCTGCGGAAAATGCCTTGCCAGCACCCGTGATAACGGCGACTCGAGTTTGCGAGTCGGCGCCGACGTCGAGCCACACCTTGCTCAACTCCCAGTGCAACCGCTTGTTGGCGGCGTTGAGCCGATCGGGGCGATTGATGGTGATCTGCAGGATGCCCTCGCCGGGGCGGTCAAACGTGAGGTGCTGGTACTGGTCATAGCTGCTCATCGAGTCTCTCCTTGATCAGACAGTTGGCACCGCGCACGAAGACCGTCGAGGTTGAAAGCGAGTAGGGAACGCGCGGAACGCCCGTGCTCGGTGTGACAGTCGACGGCAATGGTGGCGGTCCGCGCAGTGTCGTGTCGGTTCACTGCCAGCACGCGCCCGTCGGTCTGCAGCGTATCGCCTGACTGCCGACGAAAGAGCCCGGCCTGCGGGACGGCCCAAGCCTTGCCTATCCCGTCCACCAAGCCGTGGAAGAACATCGTGTTCAGATAGACATCGCGGGCACCGTACTGTTTGGCGTAGGCGCCCTTCTGTTTGCGGCATTCATTGCGTGTGCTTACAAAATGGCTGAGTGCGTCAGCGCAGTTAACGCCCATCAGCGCGCGGACCTGATCGGGCGAAACTGCGGAATCGCGATTTCGCCCCGTGGTTCGAACGTGACCTCGACCGGTGTGCCGACCTCAACGTCTTCAGGTGAACAGCCGATCACGTTGGCCATCATCTGGGGGCCTTCCGACAGTTCGATGACGGCCAGCACATAGGGCACCACGAAAGCGGCTGACGGCGGCTGGTACACCACGGTGTAGGTGAGCACCGTGCCTCGTCCCGAGGGTTGTTCCCACGCCAGATCGGTCGCCCAGCAGTACGGGCACCAACGGCGAGGATGGTGGTGAAACCGTCCGCAGGCGCGGCAGCGTGGCAGCACGAACCGGCCCGCGGCCGCTTCCTGCCAGTAGACCGCGGTGCTCGCGGTCAGCGCGGGAACCGGTGGGGTTGTCATGGTGTCCTTCCCAGTAGAACCGTCGAGTGGTCGGCCATCATGCCGCCATAGGTGTGAACCAGCGCGATGTTGGCGTCCAGCTGGCGCTCGGCGGCCTGGCCCATCACTTGCCGCGCGGCCTCGATGAGCATCGACATTCCTGAAGCGTCGCCGGTGTGCCCGAACGACAGCAGTCCGCCGTAGGTGTTGACCGGCAGGTCACCGCCGGGTGCGCCGCGCCCGTCCAGGAAGAACTGTCCCCCTTTGCCCGGTTCAACGAGCCCGGTCTCCTCCAGCAGCAGAATCGGGTTGATGGTGAAGGCGTCGTAAAGTTCGGCAACATCCACATCGGATGGGGACACGCCAGCCATGTCGAACGCGGCGCGCGCGGAAACGCCAGCGCCCATGCTGGCGAAGTCGCTGGCATGGCTGATGTTGCCATGATCGTGAAACTCCCCAAAGCCGAGCAGATAGGCGGGTTGTTCGGTGAGTTCGCGAGCCCGCTCGCCGCTTGTCACCAGGAACGCTGCGCCTCCCTCGCAGGGCACGGAGCAGTCCAGCAAGTTGAACGGCCACGCGATCGGGCGCGAGTCCAGCACCATCTCGATGGTGAGTGAGCCGGCGTCACGCATCAGCGCATCCGGATGCCGCAACGCCCACTCGCGGCTGCAGACCGCAACAGCAGCCAGGGCGTCCCGCGATGTGCCACGGTCGGCCATGTGCCGGGTGGCCGCCAGCGCGTAAAGCGCCGGAATGAAGCTGCCGTACGGATACTCGAAGTCGGGGTGGCTGATCATGCGTGCCATGGCATCCGCGCCGCCCCTTCCCACCTTGGGGAACTTGCCCGCGCCCACGCACAGCACCGCGTCCGCCAGACCCGCGCTGATCGCCACCGCGGCACGCGACAACATGATCGTGTAGGTGGCACCACCAACATTGACCGTCTCGCAGAACCGCGGACGAATCCCCAGCGCGTCGTTGAGCCGCTCATGGACGAAGATGTCGGCACCCATACCAGAGGCCATACCCGCCGGGCACACCAGCAGACCGTCGACATCGGCGGGCCCGAGCTCAGCGCCGTCCAAGAACCGGCGCAGCACCAATTCCGACATGCCCGCGCCTTCCTCGTCGGGATATCGCCCTGGACGCAGTTCCTCGACCGCCGCGATGGCCGGACGGCCCTCTAGGGCACGCGAACTCATGACAACCTCCTACTTATCCCAGAAACCGATACGTCACCGGCCTTACGAGAAACCTGTCGAACGTCACGCTCGCCGTCGCGGACAATGGGCAATCGCGACTCGCGCGCAGGAATCGACTCCACCGAGGACCCTGACCGCCAGCGCGACTTGGGTAGGCCCAGCCTGTGCTGGGCGACGAAGTTGAGGATCATTTCGCGGCTGATCGGCGCGGTGCGCATCCGCCGTGCGGGACCCCACAGCGTTGCCAGCCCATATTCGGTTGCCAGCCCATATTCGGTTGCCAGCCCATATTCGTTGTCCACCCCATTGCCACCGTGGGTCTGGATCGCCTGATCCAGCGCCAAAATCCCCGCCTCCGCTGCGGCGTACTTCGCCATACTGGCAGCTCCTCCCGCACCGGAGTTCCCGGCGTCATGCAGCTCGGCCGCCCGCTGGGGCATCAGCCGCGCCAGCTCCTCCACCTGAATCTTTGCGTGCGCCAGCGGATGCGCCACGCCCTGACACGCGCCGATCGGGGGGAATTCCACACCTGCCGTTCCCTGGCGACACCGCCGCCACCGTACTTCTCGGCGATGTTAACGCCCAAGAACCCCTGCTTGCCGATCTCCTGCCACAGCTCGGTGGACTTCTCCCCCGCCAATGACTTACTCAAGTAGTACTCCTGGCCATACGACCGCGCAATCGCCGCGACCGCAGCCCGCAAGTCCCGCCGTTCCTCGCTCTCGCAAAGCTCCACCCTACCGGTCCCTTTCGGTGTCAGCCCGAGTTCACTGCGACGCCGCACGCGCCCGGTGAAAGACGGGTTGCAGCCGCGATCCCTCGGCGTCGACCGAAGAGTGGGCCGACGAATCGGCCCCGTCATCCGGCGGCGCAGTAGCATGCAGTCCGGGATCACACGTTAGTGGCCATTAACATAGCGACGCAACCCCTTTGCTTGACTTCGAGCCCTTTGCTTGACTTCGAGAAAAGTGCCCGCGAAACGGAGGAGGCGTAGAGAATCTCCGGCGTTCTTCGAAGGCGACACGGCACGGGCACTGCCTCAAAAGTCAGTATTTATCTGATAATAGTTATACTTTAGGATGGTCGATAGCGGTTTGTAGCTGGGAAATCGCGCTCATCTGGCGCGCCAACGCTGACGGCCGCGGCTCCGCGAACGAGAGGACGTGCCAATGACCACCCCGGCGCTCGACCAGCTCACCGACGCACAACAGGAACTCGTCGAACGCGCCCGCGGTATCGCTCGCGCCGAGCTTCGCCCGCACGCCGCTGAGTGGGACCGCCGCCAGGAATACCCCGAGCGCTCCTACCAGATTCTGCGTCAGAACGGGTTGACCGGGCTCACCGTGCCGACCGAGTACGGCGGTCGTGGCCTGGGGGTGTTCGAGGCATGTCTGGTTCTGGAAGAGCTGGCGGTGGGGTGCATGGCCAGCGCGCTGACGGTCCAGATGCACCTCAACGGACCCCCGCGGGTGATCGCCCGGATGGGTAGCGAACAGCAGCGCAAGCAATACCTGCCCGAGGTGGTCGACGGCAGTCGGCGGTTCGCCATCGCGATGACCGAGCCGCAGGCCGGATCGGACGGCATTGCGCTGGCCACGACACTAGCCCCTGACGGCGACGACTATAGGTTGACCGGCACCAAGTGCCACATCACGGGCGCGCTGCAGGCAAACACTTTCATGGTGTTTTGTCGCGCGCCCGGGACCAGAGGTCCCGACGGGATAGGCGCGGTGCTGGTGGACGCCGACGTCGAGGGCTTAGGACCGATCGAAACCGAGGAGAAGATGGGTGGCCGCGGCGTCGCTGAGTGCGTGCTGCGGTTCACTGACGCCCCCGTGCGCCGCGATCAGGTGGTCCTCGAACCGCGTCCCGGCTCGAAAGAGGGCGCCGCGTTCTTGATTCGCCAGTTCAATCCCGAGCGGTGCGGGAACGCCGCGATGTCCATCGGAGTCGCACGCGCCGCACTGGACGACGCCATCGAATACATCAAACAGCGTGAGCAGTTCGGCCGCCCGATCCTGGAGTTCCAGGGAATTCAGTGGAAGATCGCCGACATGGCAACCGAATTGGATGCCGCGCGGTTGCTGCTGTGGCGCGCAGCGCGCACCGATGTCGCCGGCTTCCCCGGTATCCGCGAGACCGCGATGGCCAAGCTGTACGCCAACGAGGCCGCGGTGCGGGTGTGCAACGAGGCGATCCAGCTACTGGGGCACAAGGGCTACCTCACCCGCTATCCGATGGAACGGTACTTCCGCGACGTACGCGGAATGGGCATCGGAGGGGGCACCACCGAGATCCTGCGCAACATGATCGCCGCCGAGGTGACCGGCGTGCGCACGAGCCAGCGGCGGTCCTGAGTCGTGAATTTAGGGCTGAGCCCAAGCGCCGAGCACTACCGGGCCGGGCTCAAAGACTGGGTTTCGGCGAGCCTGCCGTCGCGGTGGCGTGACATCCCGGTCGGGACGGGGGACGACGAGTCCTACGTCGCGATGCGTCGGGAGTGGGGTCGGCGCCTGTTCGAGGCGGGGTGGCTTGCGCCACATTGGCCCACCGAGTACGGCGGCCTAGGGCTTGGGGTGGACGCGCAGCTCGCGTTCGTCGAAACGCTGGTCGAGGCGGGTGCACCAGAGCCGATGAACACCAACGGGATGGGTATCTTCGCCCCTGCGCTGATGCGATTCGGCACCGACGAGCAGCAACGACGGTATCTGCGCCCGCTGCTGTCCCATGACGACATCTGGTGTCAGGGGTTCTCCGAGCCGGAAGCCGGCAGCGACTTGGCGGCGCTGTCCACCCGGGCGGTTCCCGACGGGGACCACTTGCTCGTGTCAGGCCAGAAAGTGTGGACATCCAACGCATTGTTCGCTCAGCGGTGCTATCTGCTGGTCAAGGTTGCCGACTCGCCCGGTACGACGTTGGTCGTGGTGCACATGGACCGCCCCGGCATCACCGTCAGGCCGCTGCGCAACATAACGGGCACGAGCGAGTTCTGCGAGGTGTTCTTCGACGAAGTGGTCGTGGATGCCGCCGACGTGGTTGGCGGTATCGGCGGCGGCTGGCCGGTCGCTACCTACGCCTTGGCGCGGGAACGCTCCAGCGGATTGGCCCAGCGGTCGCTGCAGCTGACACGTGAACTGACGCGGATGCGGAGCGCGCTGGAAGATGTCGATCACGACGCGGGCGCCGAGAACGCCCTGGTTGATGCGTTCGTGCGCACCCGAGTGGTGGACAGCACCGTTCGCCGGGTATTCGCGCTCAATGCCGATGGAGCCGAGCCTGGGATGCTCGCGCCGATCGCGAAGGTTCTGTGGAGCGAAAGCCACCAGAAGCAACTGGCCACCCTGCTGGACGCGGCCGGGCCAGAAGTGGCCGCGGCCGACGCTGGGTGGTCGGATTGGACTCGCGCGTTGTTGTTTGCCCGCGCCGAAACGATCTATGGCGGTACAAGTGAGATCCAGCGCAACCTGATCGCCAAGGCGCTCGGCCTGCCCAGCGACCGATGAGGGAGGGTGGAATGGATTACCGGATCGATGACGAACTGGCGAGGCTGCAGACCGCGCTGCGGGCGTTTCTCGAGGCGCGGATGCCCGACTTGATTCAGGAGCCCGCCAGGGACACCCGAGCGATTGCGTGGCAGGAGCTGACGTCGGCCGGATGGCTGGAACACTTCGGCGCGGCAACCGGACAATCGGGTGCGCCGGCCGACTGGGTCGGGGGCGTGCACATTGCCGAAGTGTTCGGAGCGGTCCCAGTACCCGGACCAGTGGACGTGGTCGCCGGCTACCTGATACCGCTGGCGAACGCCACCGGCATGACCGGGCTGCTCCAGCGACTGCAATCCGGCAGCGTCATCACCGCGGCGCCCCCGGTTCCGCACGTATCCGGGCGCGACGGGGACCCGCAGCGGCGGCACCGACGTCTGGATGCGGTCCGCGAAGCGGACCAGATCAGGGTCAGCGGGGTGCTGCAGCGGGTTCCGGCCGCCGCCGACGCACAGGCGATCGTGGTACCGGTCGACCTGGACGGCCAACCAGGGCTCGCGCTGGTGGGCTTGGACCAGGCAGGAGTCGAAGTCGGCGCGTCCACCGGGGTGGACCTGCGTCGGCCCGTCGCAGATGTCCGCCTGCACCAGACCCTCCTGGAGGCGGCAACGCTGTACACCCACCCTGACCTGTCGGTGCTAGAGCTACGCTGCGCGATCCTGTACAGCCTGTTTCTCGATGCTGAGGCGGTCGGTGGCGGCGCCGAGCTGATCGCCCGCAGTGTGGACTACTGCACTACGAGAACGCAGTTCGGGCGACCGATCGGGGCGTTCCAGGCGGTACGGCATCGGCTCGCCGATGCCGCCAGCGGCGTGGAGGGAGCACGCTCACTTGTCTACCAGGCGGCCTGGAACGTCGCCGTCGGCGCGCCCGACGCCGCATGCGACGTTCTGGCCAGCCGACTGTGGGCGTCCGCGGCCTACCTCGCGGCCGCCGAGGCCGCCATCCAGTGTCATGGCGGTATGGGATTCACCTGGGACCAGCGACTGCATCTCTGGTATCGCGCCGCGATCGCCGGTCGGGGCGCCGACAATGTGGCCGGGGCACGTTCAGCGCTAGCCGCACTTCTACGCCCCGGCGAACCTCCGGCGCCATCCGGAGCGCACGGCGCGCTGGCTGCAGTGGGAAGGACAAGCAAGTGAGCGAACCCGAGGTGCTGCTCGATCGACCACGACCTGGCGTCGCGGTTCTCACCCTCAACCGACCAGCTGCGCGCAACTCCCTCGGCTGGCAAACCTGGCAGCAGCTGGGCGAGGCAATCGATGAGGTGGCCGCCGACGACGACTGTCGCGCGGTGGTACTCACCGGCGCCGGCGGCACGTTTTGCGCCGGCGGCGACGTCAAGACCTCCCCGTCCCGCGGAGCGGGGCTCGGCGGGCCCGCGGCGCGGTTGCTGGTCGGACACCGCGTGCTCGACACACTTCTCAAGTTGCCCAAACCAGTGCTTGCCGCCGTCGAGGGGCCAGCAATGGGTGCCGGCTGGAGCCTTGCGTTGGCCTGCGACCTGGTTGTGGCGGCCCGTGACGCCGTGTTCGCAGCGCCATTCGTGGCGCGCGGTCTCGTGCCCGACTGCGGAGCCGCCTGGTTCTTGACCCGTGCGCTGGGCCGGCACCGAGCCGCGGCGCTACTGTTGAGCGGCGAACGGCTCACCGCGCCGCAGGCCGCTGGCGAGGGTCTGGTCAGTCAACTCGCCGAGCCCGGCGCAGCGCTGACCATCGCCACCGACCTCGCCGCAAGCCTGGCCTGCGGCCCTGCAGAGGCACTGCGCTTGACCAAGGGCATGATCCGCGGCGCGCTCGATGTACCGCTGGAAAGATTCCTCGAACTCGAATGGCTGTCGGCCACCCTCGACCTGACCGGGCCCGACGCTACCGAGGGCCGCGCAGCCTTTGTCGAGAAGCGCGATCCTGATTTCTCCAGAACCCGCCGACCCGCCGGTGGACCCAGCTGAGCGACGACCATGAGCCGCGAAGGCCAGGCCAGCAGGCTGTTGTCGTCGCCGCGGTGTTGTCGGATCGGTCCGCGACGTGGTTTGCTCGGCTGCTGTTGCAGTCCGCGATCGAAGCTGAGATGACTGCGGGCCGCCGTTGCCCAACCCCCGCCGAGCATGATGCCGACTCACCTGCTGTAGAGTTGGTTTGCATCCGCTCGGCGACTGGCCAGAGCCGGCTGCGCGGATGTGCCAAAGAACCCACGTGCCACAGAACCCACAAAGCCGGGCTATCCGACACGCCGCCCCACAGTCCCTTGAACTGAACACGGGACCACGCCGAGCGGTGACTTGTGACTCGTTCGGCGAATTCTCGTGCAACTCATTATCATCTGTAAATCATTATCATCTATGTAGGGGACTGTGTAGGCGGGCTGAAGCTGAATCTCCGCCCCACGTCACCTTCAAGCAGAGCTAGGAGCGGGATTGGACAGCGACATCGACCAGGCGGTACATACATCTGAGCCGCATTCAGTACGCCGCCAGACGAGAGTACCCAAGGCGTCAGATGTTCTGGCCGACCGGCTCCGCGCACAAATCCTCGGCCGCGCAATGAGGCCTGGCGACCAGTTGGCTTCGGAAGCGGAGTTGATCTCAGAGGAGGGCTTCAGCAGAGGAACCGTGCGGGAGGCACTGCGCTTGCTCGAATCCGATGGTTTGATCGAGATCCGCCGAGGCCCACGCGGTGGCGTTCGGGTAACTCGTCCCGACATGCGGCAAATCAGCAGATCCGTTGCGCTACTACTGACCCTGGCCGAAACCACAACCGGAAAGTTCTGCGAGTTCCGCAAGCTCCTCGAACCCGCAATTGCCGCTGTTGCAGCCCGATCGGCCACCGACGAGCAGCGCGGCTGGCTGCTCGCGACTGCTGACGCCACGTCTCGAAACGGTTCATGGGAACCATCGGTAGAGTTCCACGAAGCCCTCGCGGTGTGCAGCAACAACGAGGTTTTGCGGCTCGTCACCGCGATGTTCGAACAGGAGTTGTCGTGGCACGTCCCCGGTGAGTCGCTCAGCGAGCTAGACATGGAGGATACCCGCCGGGCGCACCAAAGCATCGCGCGTGCGGTGGCTGCTGGCGATGCAGACCGCGCGTCGAGCGCAATGCTGCGTCATCTGAACCAGTTCGAGCGAATGCTCGAGGCAAACGGCCGCCTCGACCAGCCGCTGCTCCCTCGAGAGCGTTGGCTCCAGTGACGCCGACCCACACTGACGGTGCGCCTATGTCCAGCTCAATCACGCGTCCGGGAATCGTCATCGGCATCGACGGATCAGCTGCCTCGAAGGTGGCCGTCGAGTGGGGCGCTCGCGATGCGGCCATGCGCAATGTCCCGCTTACCTTGGCGCATGTCGTCACCGGCCTCGGAGGTACCTGGCCGACGGCGCCATTGCCGGCCGGCATCGGTGAATGGCAGCAGCGGCAAGGCCGGGAATTCATAGCCAACGCGGTACAGGTGGCGCGGGAGGCGACACGGGCCAGCGGGACACCGGACATCAACACCGAGATGTACTACTCGGCTGCCGTCCCCACGCTCGTCGACCTGTCAAAGGGAGCCGAGATGCTCGTGGTCGGCCGCCGCGGCCACACTGGTTTGGGCAACCTGCTGGGCTCCATCAGCGCCGGAGTGGTCCAGCACGCGCACTGTCCGGTGGCGGTCATCCACGACGAGGATCCATCGATGCCGCACCGCGCCCAGGCGCCTGTCCTGGTGGGTATCGACGGCTCGACCGTCTCGGAGTTGGCTACCGCGATCGCTTTCGACGAGGCATCGCGTAGGCAGGTGGATCTCATCGCTCTGCACGCGTGGAGTGACGCGGGTGTGGTCGACTTTCCCGGCATGGACTGGGCGACGATGAAAGCCTCCGCGGATGAAATACTGGCCGAGCGCCTGTCGGGTTGGCAGAACCGCTACCCCGGCGTCACCATTCATCGTGACGTCGTCTGCGACAGGCCCGCCCACCAACTCATCGAGAAGTCCCAGGACGCTCAATTGGTTGTGGTCGGCAGCCACGGCCGTGGCGGGTTCGCGGGCATGTTGCTCGGATCGGTCAGCGCGGCAGTCATCCAGTCAGCCCGGATACCTGTCATCGTGGCGCGGCGGCCGTAGCCGCGGCCCTTCGGGAAAACGGATCGTGCGTCCGGGAGCTACCACCTCGACGCGAGCGTGGCATTCGATCGTGACCGGCGGCAAGTCTCGGGGGCTCACGCTCACCTCGGCGCCCCTTCCGCTGACCCGTACGTGCAGGTAGTGCCCGCGGTAGTGAATCGGAAACTCGAGTTCCCCAAGCGATTCCGGCCAATAGGGGTTCAAGATGATGCGGTTTCCGCGAATCTCCAGCCCGGTGAAACACCGCTGCACGAGATCGACACTGCCGGCCATCGCCGCGAGGTGGATGCCCTCGGACGTGGTGCCGCCCTGGATGTCGGCGACGTCGGACTTGAGAACCCGCTGGAAGAACTCCATCGCACGATTGCGGTTGGCGCGGGCCAAAACCCAGGAATGTACGACTGCGCTGAGTGTCGAACCGTGCGAGGTGCGGGCGATGTAGTAGTCGACCATTTTGGGAATCGCGTGGGCCGGAAGGTCGTAGCCGAGCCGGACGAGCAGCTCGCGTAGTTCATCGGACGATAGCAAGTACAGCAGCATCAATGCGTCGGCTTGTTTGGATGCCTGGTAGCGGTTGACGTCGTCTCCCTCCGCTTCCAAGATGCGGTCGAGGCGGTCGATACTGCCGTACCGTGCCCGGTAGGTTTCCCAATCCAGCTCGGCCAGTTCGTCATAACCCTCGAACTGGCTGATCACCCCGTCGTGGAACGGCACGAACATGCGGCGGCTGACCCGCTCCCATTGCGCGAGTTCCTCGTCGCTCAGTCCGAGCTTCTCGCGCAGGTCCATTCGGTTCGGCAGCGGTATCGTTTCGAGCGCATCCATGGCGCGCAGGATCACCCAGACCGCCATCACGTTGGTATAGGCGTTGTTGTCGACGCCGTCGTACTTTCTGTCGGGGTAGCCCGAATGGAACTCGTCGGGCCCGATCACGCCGTGGATACCGAAGCGGCCACGATGTTCCTCATACGTCGTCCTACTGACCCAGAATCGGGCGATTTCGATCAGCATCTCGGCCCCGTAGTCGATCAGGTAGGCCAGGTCACCGGTGACCTGGTAGAACTGCCACACGTTGTATGCGATGGCGATCCCGATGTGGTGTGCGAGATGGCTGGGGTCGGGATTCCATCGGCCCGATCGCGGATTCAGGTGTGATTCCGGACTTTCCTCTCGACCGTCGCTGCCGGATTGCCACGGAAACATCGCGCCGCAAAAGCCCGCCAGTTTGGCGGCACGACGCGCCTCGATCAGCCTTCGGTACCGGTAGCGCAGCAACGCCCGGGTGATCATCGGGAACCTCAGATTGAGCACCGGAAAGATGAACAGTTCATCCCAGAAGATATGGCCGCGGTAGGCCTCGCCGTGCAGTCCGCGCGCCGGAACGCCGATGTCCAGATCCTCGCTATGCTGCGAGACCGTCTGCAGCAGATGCATCAGGTGGAGGCGCAGGATCCGCAATTCGTCAGCGTGATCAGCGAATTCGATCGACAGGCGTTCCCAGATATGCGTCCACGCCAACGCGTGTCCGTCCAGTATCTCGCCGAATCGGCCCTGCCGGCCCAGCCGACGTTCGGCCCCGGCGGACGGTTCAGACGTGGCGACGTCGCGCCCGGTGACCAACGTGACGACCTTGTCCACGACGAGCGATTGACCCTCTGCCATCTCGGCGCAGATTTCATGTCCGACTTCGAACTCCTCGTCGACCAACCGATACTTGGCGGCCGCAGGCTTGTCGTCATGCCATACGGTCGTCCGCGCAGCAAGTGCAACCGCAATCCGCGACTGCCGGGTCCGGACCGTCAACAGCACCGAATTCTCGGTGAGCTCAGATTTCTGCACTGAGTCCAGGTGGTTGCCCGCAAGCTGTCGGTAGCGCTCCACGCCGCAGTTGCAGACATTCGCATCGAGGGTCGAGCGGATCTCGATGGTCCCCGTCCAGTTCTCCGCGACAATCGTCGTTTCGAGCGCGGCGACATGGGCTTGGTTCATCGACGCGAACCGGCGCTGCGTCACCGTGGTAATGCGCCCTACGTCGTCTCGGAAGCGCAGGCCGCGCGTCAGCACTGCGGTACGCAGGTCGAGCGTCTGGCGATAGGACAACAACTCCACGGCGTCGACATCGAACCAGCCACCGCCGTCGATGCGGAATGTCAACGGAAGCCAGTTGGGAAGGTTCACCAGGCTTTCGTGCCCAGTTGTCTTCCCGTCGATGACGTCGTCCAGACGGTTATAGACACCGGCGGCATACGTTCCCGGGTAGTGATTCGGGACCGCACTGGTTTCGGGCGCGGCGCCCCTGGTGGCGAAATATCCGTTCCCGACAGTGCACAACGCTTCGCGCAACCGCTCGTCGCGGGGCTCATATTCATCGAATGTGAGCGTCCACGCGTCGTCAGCGGTGCGGTGAGCGATCCATTCCCCGCAACGGCGAAGCAGCTCGCACACCTCGGTTGGATTGTTGAGGGTGAACGAGGCGGCCGTCGGCCGGCCACCGTCCTCCTCGTGCCGAACGACGATTCCGACGCCATTGAGTCGAACCGCATCAAACGCGTCCTCGTCAGTCAGGTCGTCGCCGATATAGATCGGTAGCGCACGGCCCGTTCCGGATATCCGGTCACGGATCCAGGCCAACGCTGCGCCCTTGTCCCAATCGATATCCGGCCGCAACTCGAGTACCTTGCGGCCACCGGTAACTCGCAAGCCAAGCCGCTTACCGCACCGGCGCGTCGCTGTAATGATCTCACGCACGCGATCTGGTACCACATTGCGGTAGTGAACCGCGACGGCGTAGCGCTTGGACTCGACGCGTACCCCCGGAGTCTGCGATAGTTCCTCGCACAACTCATGCCCGGCGCGTTCAAGGACGGGTATCGCGGTCGCCGCCAGGTCGTTGTCGTGATGCGTGCCGTCGGGCCCGATCAGCTCGAAACCATGGCTTCCCGCATACCAGATACCGGGCAGGCCAACACGTTGTCGGATGTCGGCCAGGTCGCGACCGCTCAGTAAGGCGACAGGACACAGTGCTGCCAGCTTCTCAAGAACCTCGGCGGCACCGTCGACAAGGGTGGCCGCATCTGGATCGGAGACAATGTCGGACAGGGTGCCGTCGAAGTCGAGGCACACGATCGTCTGCCTACCATTCGCGACCGCGCCGAGCTGACTGTAAGACTCGAGTGCATTCGGCAATTGCGCCATGCGCTTGTCGCCAGTGCGCACCCGCACTTCGGCGAGGTCGACAACCACTACATCGGCACCGCACCGCAGGAGGTCGTCGGCATGTCCGGTGCGGTCGACGCCGATGACCAATGCGAACCCGCCGTCACGGCCGGCCGCGACACCGGCCTCGGCATCCTCGATGACCACGGAGCGCTCGGGGACTGCGCCCAGTCTGCTCGCCGCCTCCAGCAGGACGGCAGCGGCCGGCTTGCCTGCCAACCCGAGCGCTTCTGAGACGACACCGTCCACCCGGACGGCGAACAGGTCGCCGAGTCCGGCCGCCGCCAGAATGTGTTCGCAGCTGCGGCTCGACGAGTAAATGGCAGTGGCAACCCCGGCTTCGGCCAGTGTGCGGACCAGCGCCACAGTCGAATCGAACACCGGCACCCCGGCGTTTGTCAGCTCAAGATAACGCTGCTGCTTGCGGTTGCCGAGTCCGCAGATGGTGTCCTCGACGAGATCGGCCGGGTTCCCCATCGGCAGCGAGATTCCGCGCGAGGCAAGGAAATCGGCCACTCCGGCATTGCGCGGCTTGCCGTCGACGTAGTGGCGGTAGTCGTCAGAGGTGAACGACGAGCAATTCTCACGGGCAGCTGCGGGTCGGCGATGCAGAAACTCGTCGAACATGGTGGCCCACGCCGCGGCGTGAATCGAAGCAGTGTCTGTGACCACCCCATCGAGGTCAAAGATCACCGCGTCATGCAAGCGCGGGTCGATCGTGATCGGCGCCTTCACAATGTTGAACCCTGCCAACTTTCCTACGCATGTACAAGTCCGACGGCTATCGGGTGCTCCGCGACTTCAAACAGTCGTTCCGTGTCGGAGCGTGTACACGGCTCCGTGCCCGGCGTCATCAGCATGGCCGCGCCTGCGGCGATGCCAAACCGCACCGACTCATCCAGTGGCCAGCCTCTGCTCAGCCCCACGGTGATCCCCGCGACCATGGCATCGCCGGCGCCCACGCCGCTGACCGCCCGCATCGGAATGGCTGCGAATCGCAAGCTTTCTCGTTGCGTGGCAAGTAGTGCACCCTTGGAGCCCAGCGACACGACAACGGCTTTGGCTTGCCCACAGTCGATGATCTCGTGGGCGGCGGCCAGCTGCTCGGGCTCCGTCGCGAGTTCGCGGCCGACGCATTCCCGGAGTTCTCGCACGCTCGCCTTGAGCAGGAACACACCCGACGTGACATGCCGCAGGCCGTTGCCGGATGTGTCCAGAACGAGCGATGCGCCGACATCACGGCACACCAGCGCCACCTGCTGATAGAAGTTGGCCGGGACCCCGGGCGGCAGGCTCCCGCTGGCCACGACGAAGCTGGCTCCCGTCGCCGCCTTCCGGAGCTCGTCGAGACATCGCTTCTGCTCGATGAACGTCAGACAGGGCCCAGGAAGCACGAACCGGTATTGCAAACCGGTGCTGGTTTCGTTGACGGTGAAACTTTCTCGCGTCGCTCCGTCGACATTGACACGCCGAAATGGAACCTCGCGCTCGGTGAGCAGATCGGCGTATGCGTTGCCGGTCGCACCACCCGCCGGAAAGATCGACGACACCGCGGCACCCAGATTGTGCGCCACCTGCGCGACGTTGACGCCGCCGCCGCCCGGGTCGTGGCGGACACCGGTGCATCTGATCTTTTCCGTGGGACGCACGATGTCGCCGTCGGTGGTGATGTCCAGCGCGGGATTCATCGTCAACGTCACGATCGGCGCTTCGCCCGTCGGATCCATGACCTCGATCCGACAACGGCGCCGAGTTCGGCGGTAGGGGCTTAAGTCCCTCGTCAGCGCCTCGGGGACTTAGTGCCCTAGGGATTCGTGACCTTCGCCACGTCGCCTGTGGTCCCCGGACGCTGGCGACCATGGGGCGCATGGGATAAGCATGGGATCATGCAGATCGATAACTTCGTCCGTGACATCTCGACACTACGGATCAGCGATGCCGAAGAGGCCGGCGGCAAGGGCGCGAACATGGGTGAGCTGGTGGCGGCGAAGTTGCCCGTCCCGCCCGGCTTCGTCCTACTACGGGACTGCTACCGGCACTCCATGGAGGCAGGCGGAGCGGTCTCGGAGCTGAGCGCACTTCACCGTGAGGCTTTGGCGAATGTGGCCGATACGGCGCGCCTTGCCGAGCTGTGCGAGCGGATGCAGGGCCTCGTTGAGAAGGCCGGGATTGCCGACTCGGTTCGGGATCTGATCCTGGACTCGTACCATAAGCTCGGGCCGAACTCCGTCGTCGCGGTGCGATCCTCGGCGACCGGCGAAGACGGCAGCGAGGCTTCGTTTGCAGGCATGAATGCGACCATCACGAATGTCAGTGGAGACGAAGACCTCATCGACGCAGTGGTTCGGTGCTGGATGTCGCTGTTCAGCCCCCGCGTGATCACCTACCGGTCCAGCCGTGATTTCACCGCTGACCCGGCGATGGCGGTGGTGGTGCAGCAGATGGTCAATTCCGAAAAGGCCGGTGTCGCATTCACCGCCGACCCGAGCACGGGCGCGCGGGACCGCGTGGTAATCGAAGCGGCATTCGGCCTGGGCGAAGTCGTGGTGTCCGGCGAAGTCGAGCCCGACACCTACATCGTCTCCAAGGAAACGCTCGAAGTGCTCGACATCAGGCTGGGGATCAAGTCGTTCAAGATCGTGCGCGGTCCCGACGGCCACGACATCACGATCGGCCTGAGCGACCAGGAGGCGGGTTCCCGGGTGCTCGACGACGGCGAGTTACGGGCCATCGCCGAACTGGCCATCGCGACAGAGCGGCACAACGGGTCCCCGCAAGACACCGAATGGGCTATCGCGGCGGGCACGTCGTATCTGGTTCAGGCAAGGCCCATCACGACGTTGCGGCACATGACCGCGCCAACGACGGAAGCCAACGCGGTTCTGGCGCGCGGACTCGCCGCGGCACCCGGTATGGCGTCGGGCAGAGTGCGCGTGCTGCAAACCCCCGATCAGGGCGAGCGCCTCCTGGACGGCGAGATCCTCGTTGCCCAGATGACCAATCCGGACTGGCTGCCGACGATCCGCCGCGCCGCGGCGCTGGTCACCGACACCGGCGGAATGACCTGTCACGCGGCGATAGTCGCCCGTGAGCTGGGTGTGCCATGCGTCGTCGGAACTCGCACCGCGACGAGAGACCTCCACGATGGCACGACGGTGACTGTCGATGGCACGAACGGACGGGTCCTGTCCGGACGACTGCAGGCAACCTCGACGGCTCGGGCTGCGGTTGTCGGACAGCGCGGACCTTCCGAACCGCGAGCAGAGGTGACGGGCACCAAGGTTTACGTCAACCTGGCGATGCCCGACAACGCGGAAAAGGTGGCAGCTCTCGGACCCGATGGCGTCGGCTTGCTGCGCGCCGAGTTCATGCTTACCGAAGCGTTCGGTGGTCGGCATCCGCGCGACCTGATCGCGCACGGCGAGCAGAAGACGTTGGTCGATGGGCTGGTGACGCCGCTGCTGCGGATTGCCAGCGCGTTCGCGCCCAGGCCCGTCATCTATCGCACAACCGACTTCCGCACCAATGAATTTCGCGGCCTCCAAGGTGGAGACACCTACGAGCCCGTTGAGCACAATCCGATGATCGGCTACCGCGGTTGCTACCGTTACGTCAAGGAACCCGACTTGTTCGCCCTCGAACTACAGGCACTGGCGCAAGTGCGGGAACAGTCACCGAATGTGCACCTTATGATCCCGTTCGTGCGCACCCGCTGGGAACTCGAGGAGTGCCTCTCACTGGTGGATGCCAGTCCGTTGGGCCGGCAGCGCGGGCTGCATCGCTGGGTGATGGCCGAGGTTCCCTCGGTGGTCCACTGGCTACCGGAATACATCGGCATGGGAATCGACGGAGTGTCCATCGGCAGCAACGACCTCACCCAATTGGTACTGGGTGTAGACCGCGACTCTGACATCTGCGCCGAGTTGTTCGATGAATCCGATCCCGCGGTGCTCGATGCTATCGGTCAGATCATCGGCACCGCACGCAAATACGGCATCACCTCGTCACTGTGTGGGCAGGCGCCGTCGACGAACCCCGCATTCGCTGAGTACCTGGTCCGGATGGGCATCACGTCGGTATCGGTGAATCCCGACGCACTGGGCGCCGCCCGGCGGACAATCGCGGCTGCCGAGAGGCGACTCCTTCTCGAGTCGGCGCGGCAGTCGTCTACCTGACCAAAACGGTGACCAACCCGAAATCGATCACGATCGGCCGCGATCTGACGGCGCGGTGCGATCCGAGGACCGAAGACTGGCGACCTTGGTGACTTTCGTCTCTATTCCGACTCCGCCTCGACGGAAACGATGAAGGCGTTGCACACAGCCGAAGGGGATAGTGATGACGCCGACCCACCGTGAGGAACTGACCTGGGCCCAACTCGACGCCATCGCGTGGAGATTTCTCCGCTCCGCGTTCACCGGGCAGATCTACGCCAACTGGCCGATTGACCGGCGCGTCGACGCCTACCTTCTGCACCACGGGCCGGCCCAGCTGCTCAATGACGGGTCCAACTACGACGCGCTGGTCGAATGCATCATGGCCAATGTCGGTGCCGCATTGCGCACTGGGATTCTTCAGTCGCCGAACGGCAAGGAAGCATCATGAAGGTCATCGAAAAGACGCCAGCAGACTGGGCGGTTACGCCGAACTTTACCGACTACGAGCGCACCCGCGCCGGGTTCAGCTGGTCAACAGTGCCCGACCTGTGCGCAGGAATGGGTCCCGGGGGCTGCAACATTGCGTACGCGGCAGTCGACCGGCACGCCTACGGGACGGCAGCAGACCGCATGGCGCTGAGGTTTGTCACCGATGAGGGCGCACCCGAAGAACTCGTCGTTCATGAGGTGAGTTATGGCGAACTCGCAACATTGGTCCGGCAATTCACCAATGTGCTGCGTTCCTTGGGCATCGGTAAGGGTGAGCGGGTGTTCACGATCATGGGGCGTGTTCCCGAGCTCTACATCACAGTGTTCGGTGCGTTGCGCAACGGTTGTGTGGTTTCGCCGCTCTTCTCAGCCTTTGGGCCGGAGCCTCTCGCTGATCGAATCAACATCGGCGAGGGCAGCGTGCTCGTGACCACATCGGCGATTTATGACCGCAAGCTCTCGAAGATCCGGGACCGGCTTACCTCCGTTCGGCATATCATCTTGCTGGATCAAGGGGTCTCGCACGGGGACGTGGCGGGGACGCTGAACTACCGGCACCTGATGGCCAGCGTCGACGACGACTCGCCGATCGAGGCCACGACGGCCGATGACCCTGCCCTGCTGCACTTCACCAGCGGCACCACCGGAACGCCGAAAGGCGCACTTCACGCACACGGCGCGGTGACCATGCACTATCTCACCGGCATGTACGCGCTCGACCTCCATCCCGACGACATCTATTGGTGCACCGCCGATCCAGGCTGGGTCACCGGAATGTCCTACGGTGTGATCTCCCCGCTGCTTCACGGTGTCACGTCGATCGTCGACGAGGCCGAATTCGACGCCGAGCGCTGGTACCGAATCCTGCAATCTCAGTCGGTATCGGTCTGGTACACCGCCCCGACCGCGATACGCATGCTCATCAAGGCAGGTCCAGAACTTGCGGCAGGCTTCAGGTTCCCACGGCTCCGGTTCGTCGCCAGCGTCGGTGAGCCACTCAACGCCGAAGCGGTGTGGTGGGGGAAACGGGTGCTGGGCTTACCGATTCACGACAACTGGTGGCAGACAGAGACCGGCGGCATCATGATCGCGAACACCCCGGCGTTCGACATCAAACCGGGTTCGATGGGTCGGCCTCTGCCCGGTGTGGACGCGTATGTGGTTCGCCGCCATGACGACGGCACCGTTTCAGTCATCGAGGAACCCGGAATCGAGGGTGAACTCGCCCTCAAGCCCGGCTGGCCCTCGATGTTTCGTGAGTACCTGCACCAAGATGAGCGGTACCGCAGGTGCTTCGCCAACGGGCTGTACCTGAGCGGGGACCTCGTCAAGCGCGACGAGGACGGCTACTTCTGGTTTGTCGGCCGCGCCGATGACGTGATCAAGTCGGCCGGACATCTGATCGGGCCGTTCGAGGTGGAGAACGCTCTGACCGATCATCCGGCGGTTGCCGAGGCAGCCGTCATCGGAAAACCTGACCCAACCGTCGGCGAATTAGTGAAGGCGTTCATCACACTCAAGGATGGGTTCACCGCCAGCGACGATCTACGGCTAGAGGTACTGGGGCACGCCCGCAAGCGCCTCGGCGCCGCGGTGGCGCCCAAGGAGATCGAGTTCGTGGAAACGCTGCCCCACACTCGCAGCGGAAAGATCATGCGACGCCTGCTGAAGGCCCGTGAACTCGGGCTGCCCGAAGGCGACACGTCCACGATCGAAGCGCCTGCGCCGCAGCAGCTGGAAGCATCGTCATGACCGACGCCGAGCTGGCCCGCGCTCTGCTGTCGGACATGGTGCGGGTACGCCTGATGGAAGAGAAGTGCGCAGAGCTTTACAGCGCAGCCAAGATCCGCGGCTTCCTTCACCTCTATATCGGTGAGGAGGCGGTGGCAGCTGGTTCGTTGCGAGCGCTGACCGACGGCGACGCGGTGGTGGCCACCTACCGCGAGCACGCCCACGCACTGCTGCGAGGCGTGCCGATGACCAAGATCATGGCCGAGATGTTCGGAAAGCAGGAGGGCTGCTCGCGCGGGCGGGGTGGCTCGATGCACCTGTTCGACGCGAGCGTCCGGTTCTACGGCGGCAACGCGATCGTTGCAGGCGGGCTGCCGCTGGCGGTGGGGTTGGCGCTGGCGGACAGGCAGCTGGGCCGAAAAAGGGTTAGTGCATGCTATTTCGGCGAGGGAGCGATCGCCGAGGGCGCGTTCCACGAGTCGCTGAACCTGGCCGAGCTGTGGCAGCTGCCGGTGCTGTTCTGTTGCGAGAACAACCTGTACGCGATGGGCACGGCGCTGGACCGGGAACTGTCGCAGGTCGATCTGACCGCCAAGGCCGCGTCGTACCGGGTGCCGGCGCTGTCGGTGGACGGGATGGATGTGCTGGCCTGCCATACCGCCGCCCAAGAGGCGGCGTATCACGTGCGCAGCGGCGCGGGGCCGTTCTTCCTCGAGTTCCGCACCTACCGGTTCCGGCCACACTCGATGTTCGACCCGGAACTGTACCGCGACAAGACCGAGGTCGAACACTGGCGTGAACGCGATCCGGTCCGCACGTTCAGCGAACGGTGCCTGACGGAGGGCATGCTGAGTGATGACGATGTCGCCGCGATCCGCGCCGCCGCCGAAGACGAGTTGGCGGAGGCGGTCGCCTACGCCGAGGCCGGAACGCTTGAGGACGTGGCCGACCTGACACGAGACGTGCTGACCCCGGCGACCCCGGAGCCGGTCCGATGAAGACGGCATATCGCACCGCGGTGCATGATTCGATCCGCGACGCCATGCTCGCCGACCCGCGGGTGCTGCTGATGGGCGAGGATGTCGGCCGTTACGGCGGCACCTACGCCGCATCCAAGGGCCTACTCGAGGAGTTCGGACCGGACCGTATCCGCGACACCCCGCTATCCGAGTTGGGCTTCGTCGGAGTGGGAATCGGCGCCGCGCTCAACGGGTTACGGCCGATCGTCGAAGTGATGACGGTCAACTTCAGCCTGCTGGCGCTGGACCAGATCGTGAACACCGCGGCGGCGCTGCGCCATATGTCCGGAGGCCAGTTCTCGGTACCGCTGGTGGTGCGCATGGCGACCGGGGCGGGACGCCAGCTGGCCGCCCAGCATTCACACAGCTTCGAGGGCTGGTACGCCCACATTCCGGGGATCAAGGTCCTGGCCCCGGCAACGGTGGCCGACGCCTACGGAATGCTGCCCACCGCCCTGGCGGACCCTGACCCGGTGATCATCTTCGAGCACGTGCAGTTGTACAACACCTCGACGGACATCGACATGCTGATGCCGACCGACATCGACCGGGCGGCAGTGCGGCGCGCCGGCAAGGATGTCACGATGATCGCCTACGGCGGCTGCGTACCCAAGGCACTGGATGCCGCCGTTGAACTGTCGCTAGCCGGAATCGACTGTGAGGTAGTCGATTTACGCGTGCTACGGCCACTCGACGACGACACCATCCTCGAGTCGGTGCGCAAGACTCACCGGGTCGTGGTGGTCGACGAAGCCTGGCGCTCCGGCAGCCTCGCCGGTGAGATCAGCGCACGCATCGTGGAGAACGCGTTCTACGATCTGGACGCGCCGATCGCCCGGGTGTGCACCGAGGAAGTGCCCATTCCCTACGCCAAGCACCTCGAACAGGCGGCCCTGCCGCAACCGGAAAAGATCGTGGCCGCCGTGCAGAGTCTGTTCGGTGATCGGTGATGGCCGAGTTCACCATGCCCGCGCTTGGCGCCGACATGGACGAGGGAACCCTCAACGAATGGCTGGTCAAGCCCGGTGACACGGTGACCCGCGGACAGATCATCGCCGTCGTGGAGACGACCAAGGCCGCGGTGGAGATCGAATGCTGGCAGGAAGGCACGGTCGCCGAGCTGCTGGTGCCGATCGGCCAGACCGTCCAGGTCGGTACGCCGATGGCGCGGTTGGTGGCACCGGGCGAAACTGCAGAGCCAACAGCGACGCCAGCCGCCATCCAGCCCGTCGCAACCCCGGTTGTCGAACCCGCGCCGGTCGCCGTGCCCGCACCGGTGCCGCCGGCCGAGCACCGGCGTCGTTGGGTCTCCCCCGCCGCCCGTCGGCTGGCGCTGTCGCTGGGCGTCGACGTCGACATGGTGACCGGTACCGGCCCGCAGGGAGCCGTCATCATCAGCGACGTCGAGCACGCCGCGGCCCACGCAAAGGCGGCCATCGCCGAAACACCGAAACCCGTTGCAGAACCGACGAATTCGCTGTCAGCCAAGGAGGTCGCCGCCAGGCGGGCCGCGGAGATGCGCCGAGCGATCGCCGCCGCGATGAGCCGGTCGAAGCACGAGATACCGCACTATTACCTGACCCACGAGATCATGATGGATGCGGCGCTGAGCTGGCTGGCCGACCGCAATGCGCAGCGAGCCGTCACCGAGCGGGTGCTTCCGGCGGTGCTGCAATTGAAGGCCGTCGCCCTCGCGGCCCAACGCTTCGGCGAACTCAACGGGTTCTGGCGCGACGAATGCTTCGTGCCGGCCGCAGCGGTGCACGTCGGGGTGGCGATCTCGTTACGCGGCGGTGGCTTGGTGGCCCCGGCCATCCACGACGTCGCCGGCAAGAAGCTAGATGAGCTGATGGGCGACCTCACCGACCTGGTGGCCCGCGCCCGCGCATTCTCCTTGCGCAGTTCGGAGATGTCGGATCCGACGATCACCGTCACCAACCTCGGCGACCAGGGCGTCGACGCGGTATTCGGCGTGATCTACCCACCCCAGGTTGCCCTGGTGGGGTTCGGCAAACCGGCGCAACGGGTGCGCGCTGTCGACGGCGGCATCCGCATCGCCACCACGGTGCAGGCTACCCTGGCGGCCGACCACCGCGCGAGCGACGGTCACCGCGGTGCGTTGTTCCTGGCTTCCGTCAACGACCTGCTTCAGCAGCCCGACCTCCTGGAGAACTGAGCGAAGATGACGACTCAAGATGACATTCGCAGCCAGGTGCTGTCGGTGCTGACGACGATTGCGCCCGAGGTCGATGCCGAGGACATCGACGACGACGTCCTTCTCCGGGATCAGGTGGACCTCGACTCGATGGACTGGCTGAACTTCCTTATCGGCATCCATAAGCGGCTGCAGGTCGACATCCCCGAGTCGGAATACGCGTCGCTGCGCACACTCACCGACGTGCTCACCTACGTCGAACAGCATGCGGCGCACTAGAGGAGCGAAATGACGCAGCACACCAAGAAATACGGGATCCTGGTCGCAGTCGACGGCTCACCGGAGTCTGACGCCGCCGTCCGGTGGGCGACCGACGAAGCGGTATTGCACGATGCGCCAATCACACTCGCGCATGTCGTGGTCCCCATCGTGGTCAGCTGGCCGGTGGGTTCCCTTCAGGGCGAATTCCACCGGTGGCAGGAAGACAACGCGCTCCAGGTCATCGACCAGGCCGAAAAATTGGTTCGCGCCCATCTCGGCAAGTCGGCGGTGCCCGAGATCCGCACGGAGACCTTACACGACTATGACGTGCCCGCGCTGGTCGGTGCGTCCACACAGGCGCGGATGGTCGTCGTCGGAAACCGTGGCCTTGGCGCGATCGGTCGCGCCGTGTTGGGGTCGGTCAGCAGCGGTTTGGTTCACCACGCGCATTGCCCCGTCGCCATCGTGCATGCCGACCAGGCGCAGGCGCCCGATCGCACTTCACCGGTGCTGCTTGGCATCGACGGGTCACCCGCCTCCGAGGCGGCCACGGCCCTGGCATTCGACGAAGCGTCACGCAGGCGGGTGGAGCTGGTGGCGCTGCACGCATGGAGCGATGTCGGTGTCTTCCCCATCGTGGGCATGGACTGGCACGAGTACGAGGACGAGGGCCACGAGATACTCGGTGAACGCCTGGCCGGTTGGCAAGAGCAGTATCCGGATGTTCACGTGCGCCGGCGGATTGTCTGCGACAGACCTGCCCGCTGGTTGATCGAAGAGTCACAACAGGCTCAGCTGGTCGTCGTAGGAAGCCACGGCCGCGGCGGCTTCGCGGGCATGTTGCTCGGCTCGGTCAGTTCCGCTGTGGCGCAATCGGCGAAGGCTCCCGTGATCGTGGTGCGCCAGTAGGGATTCGCTACAGGCCTGTGGGGTAGGTCTCGGGGGTTTCGCCGGCGAGCCACAGACTGGTCGGTTCCAGCGGCTCGAGGGCGCGCGTGGCGTCGATGTGGATTATCGCGTCGTACTGGTCGGAGGGGCGGACATGGAAATAATGGCTCTGCCGTTCCGATTGCGGCAGATAGATCACACCGATAGCCCGCGCCAGACGTACCACATCCAGGGCCTTTTCCGCCGGTGAGCCGTCATGCGTGACGATCAGGAACGCGTCCTTGCCGGTCTCGTGCAGAAGCTCCTCGATGCTGCCGTTCAGGGCTGGTCGGACGGCCTTGCGCTCGGCGATGCCGCCCCACTCGCTGGCCGCGGTGACGGTGCCCCGATACGTGCTGAAGCCGATGAGGCGGCATTCTTCGCCGTACCGTTCGCGGACCAGCTGACCGATGGTCAGCTGACCATCGGCGGACACCTCCGTCGCACGAGCGTCACCCACATGGGAATTGTGCGCCCACACCACGATTCGGGCAGGTTCCACGCTGTGCGCATCCAGATGGGCCAGGAGTGCGTTGAGGGTCTCGGCCATATGGGTGTCGCGCATGTTCCACGACGTCGCCCGGCCGCGGAACATGCCCCGGTAGTACTCCTCGGCATTGCGCACCGTGACGGCGTTCTGCTGGGCGTAGAACAGTTCATCCTCGGCGAGCTCGCCGTCCTGGCTTAGATAGCTCAGCGCGTTGCGTTGTAGCTCGAGCAACTGCGCGACGGCTTGACGCTCACAGGACTGCCCGGCGCCGAACGCCGCGGCGTAGCCGTAGGCCTGACCGTCGTCGCCGGCCGAATGATCGAAACAGGCGTAGCGGCCTCGCGCCCGTGCCGCCGCGGTCGGGTCGACGGTGTCGAGGTAGGCGATCACCTCGTGCATCGAGCGGTGCAGGCTGTACAGATCAAGACCGTAGAAGCCGGTCTGGCGCGCCCCGTCGGTGGCACACCGCTGGTTGTGCCGGCGCAGCCACTGGGCGAAGTCGCGGACCACCACGTTGCGCCACATCCAGGCCGGGAAGCGTTCGAAGCCCCGCAGCGCCTCCTCGGCGGAGGAATCGCCGCCCAAACTCCGGACATACCGGTTCACCCGGTAGGCGTCGGGCCAATCGGCCTCCGCGGCGACGGCGTTGAAACCCTTCTGCTCGATCAGCCATTTCGTGATCTCGGCGCGGGCCTCGTAGAACTCGTGGGTACCATGCGAACTTTCGCCGATCAGCACGATGCGGGCATCGCCTATCAACTCGTCGAGCACCTCGCGAGGCGGCACCCCGCGCGGAGCGTCGATCGCGGCGTGCAGAACAAGATCGGCGGCCCGCTGCTCGACCAGGCCGACCGGCGTGGCTCCGGTCGTCGGGGTGGTCAGCAGCTCGCGGACCTCCTCGTCGCTGACCTGGCTGAAGTCCCAGAACGACTCGCCGACCGCCAGGAACGGCGTGGGCATCGAAGCGCAGACGACGTCGTCGACCAACCCAGCGAATTCGCGGCAGGTCGATTCCGGGGCGGCGGGCACGGCGATGACGATTCCGGCGGGCTCGCAATCACGCAGCGCCTGCACCGCGGCGAACATGCTCGACCCGGTCGCCAACCCGTCGTCGACCAGAATCACCGTCTTGCCGGTGACGTCGAGCGGTGGCCGACCATCGCGGTAGGCGGCCTCACGGCGGATCAGCTCACGGCCCTCGCGCTCGGCGATCTCCTGCAACTGCTGCGGGGTGACGCGCAGACCGCGCAGCACATCGTCGTTGACCACGACACGGCCGCCGCTGGCCAGCGCGCCCACCGCGAACTCCTCGTGGCCGGGTGCACCGAGCTTGCGGACGACAAACGCGTCCAGGGGAGCCTCCAGTGCGGCGGCCACCTCCCATGCGACTGGAATGCCGCCGCGCGCCAGACCCAGGACGACGACGTCCGGCTTGCCGCGGTACGCCTGCAACAGACCGGCCAACACCCGACCCGCCTCGCGGCGGTCGCGGAACACCCGCCTGGGCTTGTCCCCTCGCAGTTCGGTCATGCGTGTCATAGTCGATGCTCCGTTCAGGAAGGCTAACGTTCAGGAAGGCTAAGAGGGGATGTAGCGAGCTGAAAAACCGATGAGCAGCGATTTCATAAGCTAGCCCCCAGCGTGCCCTCTCGACACCGTTCGGTGTGGACATGTCGATACTGCACCGACGGCTCGCCGTCGGGAAGGGCGAAAGGCACCATGGCCTCGGGGCATTGGTCACTAATCCCCTCCGCTGTGGCCGCGTCGACTGCCCCCGGCAGTCAGAAGGGTTCACCAACGCGCAGATCGTTCGCCATCGCGTGTAACGTGTGGTCCCAGCGTGGTCCCTGGGTCATCGACGACCAGGGCGCCACGGCTCGCAGAAGGCCGGCTAGTAGTCGCCGCGGCCGCGTTGGTCGATTTGGCAAGTGCGGATGCCGACAACACAGAGACTCAGTCGGCTGAAACTACGGTTGCGACGGAAGCGCCCCGGGCGCAAACTGTCGCCATGGCTGAGAAGAGCGAAGCAGTGGCGATCGCTGAGATCGAACGCCGCCTCGAAAGCAAGTACCCGGAGTTTCCGCAGCACGAGGTCAGACGTATTGTTCAGACCGTACACGCGAGGTTCGCCCAGAGCACCATCCGGGACTTTGTCCCGCTGTTCGTCGAACGTAACGCCGCCGAGCGGCTGAACAAGCTTGACAGGCTGGAGTCTTAGCTCGCCTCCGAGTCGGCTCCACGTTGGCGCGATGACCGCGACCGACGCGATGCCCCGCTCGCCTTCGCACCATCGGATGGTGCGGACGCGTCCCGCTCGGCCAGTTGGTCGGGAGTGTCGTCGACCGTGGTCCCCACGGCATCGCCGGGATACTGGTTGTGGATGAGTTCCACCTGTCTCACCTCCGGCACGGCCGGAGAAGCCGGAGCCGCCGAGCGCGGGGCGGCGGTTGGGTCGCCGACACCGACGTCGACCCCGAAGTCGATTCGCCCCGCACGACCGATGGTGGCTGCCCGTTGTTCGCCGACCCGGCCGCCGGACGGTACATCTCAATGGCCTTCTGGGTGTAGACGCGATAGCCGAATTCCGGCTTGTACCCATGGATCTCGGGAGTGTCGAGGTCACGGATGAATGCCTCATCGGCGATGCGGGCGGCGTCGGCGGTGCGGCCGGCGGCGATCAGCGCGGTGATCATGCGTGTCAGGCTTCGCGACCCGGCGACGCCGTCGGGTGAGTGCTCCAGCGCCGACACGAAATCGGCAGGCGTCGTGTGGTCCCCGCGCGGTCCCACCAACGATCGCCCAGAACCGGCTCGTGTCCCTTGACAAAAAGTCAACGTACTGCCATTGTAAGTACATGACTTCGATGAAGGACGATCGGTTGCAGCTACGAGTGGACGCCGATGCGAAACGGCGATTGGAGAAGGCGGCATCCGAGGCGCACCTCAGTGTCAGCGCGTTCGTGCTCCAGGCTGCCAACCGTGCCGCCGACGACGTGCTCGCCGAACGGCAAACCATTCATCTCTCGCCCGATGCTGCGTCCGCCTTCACCGAAGCACTCAACCACCCCGCGCGAGTCAGTGCGCGGCTCGCGAAGGCGCTGCAGCGGCCGGCGAAGTTCACCTGGCTGGGCTGAGGTGCAGTTCCATCGGCTGACACTGCTTGACCCCGACAAACATCGCCGAGACGAATTCACCTCTGGCGAAACAACATTAGACGAGTGGCTGCGTCGCTATGCCGGCCAGAACCGGCGTGGCAACACCGCCGCCGTGTGGGTGATCACAGACGCCAACTATACGGTCGTCTGCTACGCTACTTTGTCGATGACTTCTGTCGATCGCTCCGCCGGCCCCAAACCATTGAGTAAGGGCGCACCACCATTGAGTAAGGGCGCACCGCAACAGATTCCCGCGCTGCTGATTGGCCGCCTGGCCACCCACACCCGCATGGCCGGCCTTGGGCTAGGAACCGAGATGGTTAAGCACATCCTGGCCACCGCGGTCGAACTGAACATCAAGGCCGCGTGCCGCGCCGTCGTCGTCACCGCACTCAACGCCGAAGCATTGCGCTGGTGGCAGCGATTCGGGTTCGAACCGTTTGATGCCGACGATGCCGCCAACATGGATCTCTATCTGTTGACCAGAGACATCGCCGCCACATTGTCCGGCATGTAACGCCGACAGGTTGGTCGAGTTGACCGTTAACCGTTGACTCGATCACTAGCTGCCGGCGGTGACACTTATGGCGACTCGGTCATTGCAACGGAGTGGCGCGCCTTGAGAGGTGGTGCTGTGTCCGACATAGATGGCACTCAAGCCAGCGACGATGAAGCAGAGGCCAACGGCGCGACGGAGGTGGGCGAGCCAAGCCTTGCAATCATTTGCGTCGCTTAAAACGACTGTGGTTGCGGCGCAACCGGGTTGAGCGCGGTTATCGGGGATGGGCCGCGAAGAACTGCCAGATGGTGTCGGTCGCGTTGAGCGCAGTCGACGGGGGCGGAAGGTTGCCAATTCGTTGCACGAGGGGACTGGGCACTCCGCCGGGCCATTGGTGGCCGGCCCCGGCAACGGTGATCAGCTCTACGGTGCGCCCGTCCGGGCACGTAGCGGTTTGGGTGGTCACGTCGCCGGCCGTAGTGGAGTTGGGTGCCGGACAGCCGTCGATGGCACGCCAGGCCGCGTTGACCGACGGCACCGCGGGTCCGTCGACGTTCGGCGCTCCGGAGGCCGAAAAGGCCTTGCCTGGCCCACCGTTGTAGGGAACGCGATCGTCAGCGGTGCCGTGAATCTGTAGGACCGATGTCGGTTGCGCCTGTGAGCAGTCGGTCAGTAACGTGCCGGCTACGGGGGCGATTGCGGCGAAGAGGGTGGTCTGGCAGCCCAGTCGCAGCGTCATCATGGCCCCGTTGGACATGCCGGTGACATAGACGCGATTGGTGTCGACCGGTATCTGCTGCTCGATGCTGGCGACCATGCCGGTAAGGAATCCGACGTCGTCGATTCCAGTGTGCTGAGGGCGTCCGCAGCAGCTTCCCGCGTTCCATGCTCGATCCACCCCGTCGGGGTAGGCGACCAGGAATTGCCCGCTGTCGGCCTCGGCGTCCCACTCGTAGGCGCGTTCGGCTTGGGCGCCGTCGCCGTAGCCGCCGTGCAGCATCACGACCAGCGGGGCTGCGTCGGTGAGTCCCTGTGGTCGGTACAGCCGAAACGTCCGGGTCGCACCACCAGACTCCAAAGACTGACTGGACTGTCCCACCGGAATACTCGTCTGCTGCGGTGGAGCGCCGGTCGCGTGACCGCCTGCGACGCAGCCACCGATCACCAAAACCGCCACTGTTGCCAGGCACGCCGCAAGCGTGCGGGCAGATCGAGACGCCATGTGCCCCATCGTGCACACCGAATCGGATTTTGACAAGTGGCTTGTCAATTGTGGAAGGGTGGCAGACTCAAGGCCTTGTGGGAGACGTTTCCGACAGTGCGTGGCAGCCGACGGTGCCAGCGTTGCTGCAAATGGTGGCGGCCAGCGGCGGGCCCCGGCTGCGCGCCGCGTTCGCCGCCGCCGGACTGGACGGCATACGCCCCGCCCAAGCGGTAGCCCTGGTCCCGTTGGTCGGTGGCGCGCTGCATGCCTCGGCCCTCGCCGATCGACTCGGTGTGACCCGGCAGGCCGTCGCCCAGGCCGTCGGTGCATTGGAACGGCATGGGTACGTCAGCCGATCCCGCGATGAGGTCGATGCTCGCACTCTGCTCATCGAGTTGACGCCTCGCGGCCGCGAAGCCCTGCATGTGATGCGGGCCAACGCTCAAGCGATCGAACAGGATTGGCGACAAGCGCTGGGGTCCGCCCGTTTCGATGACCTTCGAAACACGCTAGAAATCCTGCTTAGTGGTCTCGCTCGTTAGTTCGTCGGGGGTGGTAGCCAGGCGGTGGGATCG
>WOYI010471671.1_pt1 | contig 33165 bp, 35 predicted proteins | sample 6423411 | NCBI WGS metagenome assembly WOYI01 (sample SAMN13441803, study PRJNA592873) | oil field metagenome | biome: oil field; feature: oil-well bore; material: oil-contaminated soil; isolation source: oil-contaminated soil from oil-well borehole | place: Germany: Wietze | collected 2016-10-18 ...
ACCGCCCGATATCACTGTAGTTGTGTCCGGAATGGGGTTAAACTTGGGTTAGCATCTTCCTTTTTAGCCTCACCCTTGACTGCTGTCGCGGAACTCTTATCTTCCGTTACAGGCGGCCCAGACGATTTTTTTGTTTCATAAACATATTCGGCCTCAACTGTTGATTTCTCTATTTGCTGAACAGAGTCCTTCTCAATCCCCATCGTTCCGCCTCTGACGAAGAAGTGAATCTGGTCGTCATCCGCCCAGTATTTGGGTGTCATGAACTGGCCGCCGTGCTTCAAATGGATGATATAATCAGCGTGACTCCATAGGGGACAGGCAACAAAAGAAATCAAAAGACATACCGACAGGATTATTTTTTTCATTTCAGCCTCCTGTAACAGGATTTTAATCCCGCTGTTGTGGGACGAGCGTTAATTCTCCTTAAGCTTGCTGCGGAGTATTTGATTCAGGGCTTTATTCTTCTCCAAGTGCTTCCAGATCGGCAAGATCTTTTTTTCTTCCGGTTGCCCGTTTATTGATGATATATTGCTCTTTTCCCAGAAAGAAAACGGGAACTTCCCCGTATAGCCCACGTTGCTTTCCTTTGTCCGCTTCCTCCCATGTTAGTCCGGTAAGAGAAGTGATTAAATCAATACGGACAGGGGGAACACCCAGTTGAACGACTGAATCCGGCTTCTGGAAATCATCAGTTGTCAGATTAAACGAACCAAAGCCAAAATGATCCAGTGCAGCAATGACCTTTGCCGCGTTGTCTTGTGCAGGACGGACGAAAATGTCAATATCGCCGGTAAATCGTGGCGATCCATGATAGGCGAGGGCATAAGCGCCGACAATCATATATTCGACGCTATGCCCGTTGAATAATTCGAGCAACTCTTTGAAGTCTTGCTGTATTTCCATGATATTGTTTCCTGAGGTAATCAACCGCGGCCACCCGTTCTTCCGCGGAACGAGTTAACCAGTAAGCAATATCTTCTCCGGCAGACTGAAGACGATGAAGGTTGCCTTTGCGAATTACTTTTTCAATCATACTTTTCCTTGGCATGGTGATAATTTAATCCCGCTTTGGCAAGACGGGCGTTAAGTCTCCTTAAGCTTGCTGCGAGGTGTTTGATTAATTAACGTATGTCATTATCATTGTCAATAACAATCCGGGGTTCGTATGCCTTTGTAAAAGCGAATATTTATCGACATCCCATGATCAAGTGTGTTATATTTCCCGCAACAAAAAAAATTGGAAACTTCAATATGTCAAAAAAACCTGAAGAATGGTTTAAGCAGGCGGCTTATGATTTCAAGACGGCAGAAATAATACTGGAGAATAAACGATTTATATATGCCGTGTTCATGTGCCATCTTTCTATTGAAAAAGCGCTCAAAGGACTTTATCAATCCAGGCTGAATGAGCTTCCTCCAAAGGTGCACAACTTGATTTATCTGGTAGAAAAAATAGGGTTAACTCCACCTGATACATTTCACAATGCGATATTTGAGTTGAACAGAGTCAGCATTCCAACGCGCTATCCCGATGACTTAACCAGAATGAACAAAATCTATAAGAAAAAGAATACAACAGAAATGATCGATAGCAGCAGAGAGGTTTTGAAATGGTTAAAAAGTCAACTTTAAAAGCAGTAATATTCATGAAAGACCGCCTTTTGCAAGCAGGGATAAAAGTTCAGAAGATCATTGTATTCGGTTCACAGGCAAATGGCAGCGGCAAAGTGGAAAGCGATATAGATATCATGGTTATTTCCGATGATTTTAAAAACAAGGATATTTTTAAACGGGCAAAATTAACCAAAGACGCAGAAATTATGACTATTAAAAAGTTCTTAATACCGTTGGATATCGTTACGCTGACCGAGGAGGAGTTGACAGACGGCACATCTTTGCTGTCTGATTATGCAAGAACCGGTGAAATTGTTTATGAGACCAGATAAAAAAATTTTGCCGCTGGTTCAATCCCTATGTGGCGATACGAGCTTTAATTCTCCGCAGCTTCCTGCGATATAATCTAATAGTTCAACTTGCAGTGACAAGCGGCAAATGATATTTAAAGCTGCTTGTCATTTTTTTATAAGGTATTTATTTAATCATGAAAAATAAGATTACAAAACTGCTGGAAAACGCTTTAAATATTTCTGTCCAAAAGGGTCAGTTGCCCGAAGTTTCTTTACCCTACATGGAAGTGGAAGCCCCCGCCAATCCGGAGCACGGCGATTACGCCGCCAATGCCGCGCTGATTCTGGCGGCGCAGGCCAAACAGAATCCGCGTAAAATTGCGCAAATAATTCAGGATAATCTGTCCGATCCGGAAAATATTATCGGAAAAACACAGATAGCCGGCCCCGGCTTTATTAATTTTTTCATCAAAGACGATGTCTGGCATAAAGCTTTAAAAAATATTGATGAGCAAAAAGAAAAATATGGTTTTATCAATTATGGCGGCGGTAAAAAAGTACAGGTGGAATTTGTCAGCGCCAATCCTACCGGGCCTTTGCACATCGGCCATGCGCGAGGGGCGGTGGTGGGCGATGTCTTGTCTTCTCTGCTTTCGGCAACCGGCTATTGCGTTTCCAAAGAATATTATATCAATGATGCCGGCAACCAGATGAATAATTTAGGTAAATCAGTCCTGCTGCGTTATCGGGAATTGCTGGACGAAAAAATTGAATTTCCGGAGACATGTTATCGCGGCGATTATATCAAGGATATTGCCGGTAAAATTATTAAAGAAGAAGGCGAGAAATATCTTCACTCCACCGAAGAAGCAGCCATCGGCTATTTTACTTCTATTGCCGGACAGATAATTCTGGAAGAAATTAAAATTGATTTGAGAGATTTTGGCGTAGTCTTCGATGAGTATTTCAGCGAAAAAGAATTATATAAAAACGATGGAGTGACTAAACTGCTGGATAAATTGAAAAAGCAGGGATTTGTTTATTCCGACGGCGAGACATTGTGGTTTAAAACAACTGATTTCGGTGATGAAAAAGACAGGGTCGTCATCCGTAAAAACGGTGAACCGACATATTTTGCCGCTGACATCGCCTATCATCAGAATAAATTTGCCCGCGGTTTTGATACGGTTATTGATATCTGGGGCGCGGATCATCATGGTTACATGCCGCGGATGTGGGCAGGAATTCAGGCGCTGGGTTACAGTAAAGAATCTTTAAAAATAATTCTTGTTCAATTAGTAAATCTTCTTCGGGGCGGAGCGCCTGTGGCAATGTCCACGCGTTCCGGCGAATTTGTAACTCTGCGGGAAGTGCTTGATGAAGTGGGCAGGGACGCTGCCCGCTATAATTTTCTCATGCGCCGATCCGACAGTCATCTTGATTTCGATCTGGAAGTGGCCAAAAAGCAATCCAATGAAAATCCTGTATATTATGTGCAATACGCCCACGCGCGAATTTGCAGCATCTTGAAAATGGCACAGGAACGAGGCATTGCTCTGCCGGTTTATGCTGATACCGATCTTTCTTTTTTGAGAGAACCGGAGGAAAAAACATTGATCAAAATGCTGGTGCGTTATCCGGAAACTATCTGTGGAGCCGCTAAAGCCTTAGAGCCGCACCGCATTCCTTTTTATTTGAATGAGTTAGCCGGTGTTTTTCATAGCTATTATAACAAAAATAAAGTAATTTCAGAAAATGATGGACTGACCGCGGCGAGATTGTTTCTGATAATGGAAATAAAAATTGTCTTACAAAATGCTTTGAATATTTTAGGTGTGAGCGCACCGGAAAAGATGTAAATAATAATTCCAAAGTAGAATAGATGACTTCCGGAAATATTAAGAATTTTGAATTAAAAGTAGGAAAAGCAGGATTAATTATCCTCGTTGCCGGTATGGCCGCTCTTTTATGTACGGCTTTTTTATTCGGCATTGAAGTCGGTAAAAACATTGATGTTTATCCGGAGAAAATCGCCGCCTTTCCTCAAAAAGTATTATCACTGGTTTGGCGACCGGCTAAAATCAAAGTTGCGCAGAATCAATCTTCCAATCAGGGGAATATTGATCTGACATTTTACAACACCCTGACCAGCAAAAAAGGAGTTTTGCAGGATCAGCCGGTTCCGGAAAAACAACCGGCGGCAGTTTTGCCGCCGGCAAAAGAAGAAGAAACACAAAACGGCGATTTCAATTTAGAAACACGCAAGCAGTCTTACGAGCCGACGATTGAGAAAATTATAGAAAAAAATGAATCCAGAGGAAAAGAAATCGCGTCGTCTGTTTCTTCCAGGAAGCAGAAATTTACAATTCAAGCCGCTTCTTTAAAAGATAAAATCGAGGCTAACAAAATAAACAAAAAATTAACATCGTTAGGTTTTACGTCAAAAGTGATTAAAGTTGATGTTCAAGGGAAGGGTATTTTCTTTCGCGTAGTTGTTCCCGGTTTCGAAAATAAAGTTCAGGCACAGGAGGCCGCGCAAAAAATATCTCAAAAAACCGGGCTAAATTGTATCATCAAATCTGTTGATAATGAAGAAAATAAAAACTAAAAATAATATCAGGTTACGGTTATTTAATTATGTTTGAAAATCTTTCTGAAAAATTAGAGAATATTTTTAAGAAATTAAAAGGCCGCGGAATTCTAAACGAGGAGAATGTAAATGCCTCACTCAAAGAAATCCGTATGGCGCTTTTGGAAGCCGATGTTAATTTCAGGGTAGCTAAAGATTTTATCGAAGATATCCGAATACGGGCACTCGGCAAAGAAGTTCTCGACAGTATTACTCCCGGACAGCAAATGGTCAAAATTGTTCATGAACGTTTGGTTGATCTTATGGGAGGGGTTAGCGCCAATATCAAATTCGGATCCCGAATTCCAGCTCCAATCATGCTCGTTGGATTGCAGGGCTGCGGCAAAACCACAACCGCAGCAAAACTGGCCCTTTTGTTATCAAAAGAACAAAAAAAGGTTTATCTTGTATCGGCAGATGTTTATCGGCCCGCCGCCATTGAACAACTGGCCATGCTGGGAAAACAGATAAGTACGGGCGTTTTTGATTCACATGGTCTTCAAGATCCTGTGGAAATTTGCGTTCAGGCAGTCGAACAAGCCAGAAAAAATGGTTATGAAGTAATCATTATTGATACCGCAGGAAGGTTGCATATTGATGAACTCTTGATGAAAGAACTCACGAAAATCAAAGAAAAGGTAAATCCGGCGGAAATTATTTATGTGGCAGATGCGATGACCGGACAGGACGCCGTTAATGTCGGAGCAAAATTTAATGAGTTAATCGGTATTGACGGCGTCATTATGACAAAAATGGACGGCGACGCACGCGGCGGAAGTGCTTTGTCTCTCAAATCAGTTATCGGAAAACCAATAAAGTTTGTAGGCATAGGTGAAAAAATCGATAACCTTGAGGTATTTCACCCGGAAAGAATGGCCTCCCGAATACTGGGAATGGGCGATATTCTTACGCTGGTGGAAAAAGCACAGGCCAATATTGACAACAAGACGGCTCTTGAGTTGCAAAAAAGCATCAGGAAAAATAATTTTTCTCTGGAAGATTTTCGCAATCAACTGGCCCAAATCAAGAAAATGGGATCAATGAAAGATATATTAGGGATGATTCCGGGTTTGGGAAAAATGAAGGCTCTTAAAGATGTTGAGCCCGACGACAGGGAATTGGTTAAAATTACCGCTATAATCGATTCCATGACCAAAGAAGAGCGTTATGATTACTTGATCATCGACGGACGACGGCGCAAAAGAATCGCCTTGGGCAGCGGAACAACGGTTCAGGATGTAAATCTTTTATTGAAAAATTATATAGAAATAAAAAAAATGATGAAAAAATTCAATCAAAAAAAAGGTGTTAAATCATTGATGCGTAATTTCCCCTTTTAAAATAGAAAAAACTATGCTAAGAAAAAACATGGAATAATTATCATTTTAAGGAGGTATTATTTAAGATCAATGGCTGTTAAAATTAGACTAACTCGTATGGGTGCGAAAAGTAAACCTTTTTACAGAATTGTGGCAACTGATACAGATTCCCCTCGAGACGGAAAATTTTTAGAAATATTAGGTAATTACGATCCCAAAAAGAATCCCGCGGAAATCGTGGTAAAGGAAGAGAGGGTTCGGGAGTGGTTGTCAAAGGGTGCAAAAGCAACCCTGACAGTAGCTAATTTACTGAAAGTAAAAGGCATTGAAGCTGGAATTAAATAAGATGAATGTTTGTTTTGTTATAATTGATGAAGTCGTAAAAAGTCGAAAAACCGTCATACCGGTGAAGGCCGGTATCCAGAACCTATTGAAATAACTGGATTCCCGCCTTCGCGGGAATGACAAAAAAGGGCAAAAGCGACTTTTTACGAGACCATCATAATTGACAAGGCGGAATATCTGGAGTTTTTATATGGCCACGTGTCGTTTAAGCGTAGAAATTATTATTGATAGAATAATGGTTTTTCAAAAAGAATTTAATTAAATCAGCGGAGGTTGTAACGATGAAGGAATTGGTCAAGTATATAGCTCAGGCATTGGTAGATGTTCCAGACAAAGTTGAAGTAAAAGAAACAATCGGTGAACAAACATCTGTGATTGAATTGCGCGTGGCAAAAGAAGATTTAGGTAAAGTAATCGGGAAACAGGGTAAAACTGCCCAGGCTATTCGAATGATTCTAAGCGCTGCTTCTGCTAAAATGCATAAAAGGGCGGTTTTAGAAATTATTGAATAGGTCTGAAATGAATCTCTTTGCAATAGGAGAGATTGTAAAAACCCGTGGTCTCCATGGTAGTCTAAAAGTTTTATGTTATGTGGAGAAGGAAAATAGTTTTGCCCAGCTTGAATTTATTTATATTGAAGAAAGTTCAGGTGAAAAAAATCGTTTTAATTTAAGAAAAATTTCTTTATCCGGAAAAATGTTATTTGTCGAATTGGAAGGCATACCGGATGTGGAATCGGCGCAGAAGTTAGTTGGCTGTAAAGTATTTTTGCCGAAGGATATGCTGGAAACACTGCGCGAAGGTGAGTATTATTGGCAGGATATTATCGGGCTTGATGTTTATAATGAAGAAAATGAATATATCGGCCGGATCGTATCGGTTTTTCCCACAGGAAGTAATGATGTTTATGTTTGCGAGGGAGAAGAAAGAGAAATACTTCTCCCTGCTATTTCCGGGGTAATCCGCAAGATAGATATAAATCGTCGGGTTATGACGGTCAGATTGCTGGAAGGGCTGTAAAAAGTGGTCAAGTTTGATGTCCTCTCCATTTTCCCCGAGATGTTTTCGTCTCCACTCAACTTCAGTTTGATCAAGAAAGCTCAAGAGAAAGGTATTTTAAGTGTTTCCCTGCACGATATACGTAATTGGGCGGATGATAAACATAAAATGACTGATGACGCTCCGTATGGAGGCGGTTGCGGAATGGTCATGAAAGTTGAGCCGGTGGAAAAGGCTCTTCATGAAATCAGGAATCCTGAAAATGATTCCATTGTAGTATTAATGACTCCGCAGGGAGAAGTTTTGAATCAAAAAATAGCAGCTGAATTAGCCGGCAAGAAAAGGATAATAATTATTTGCGGACGTTATGAAGGTATTGATGAAAGGATCAGGGAACATTTAGTTGACCGCGAAATTTCCATCGGTGATTATATATTGACCGGTGGAGAACTTCCCGCAATGGTTTTAATTGATGCCGTCTCCCGCTATATTCCCGATGTCCTGGGAAACCCTGATTCAACGAACAAAGAATCTTTTTGCGCAAACCTTTTGGAATATCCGCAATATACAAGGCCGGCGGAATATAAAAACTGGGTAGTTCCCGAAGTTTTATTATCTGGGAATCACGCCGAAATCGAACTGTGGCGTAAAAGAAAGTCACTGAAAAGGACATATCAACGTCGTCCGGATTTACTTGAAAAAATAAAACTTTCAGATGAAGATGAAAAATATCTGGATAAAATTAAACAGGAAGATATATAAAGTCTTGATTTTGAGAAGTTTATAATGTATGGGTTTCCCGCTTTAGAGCCTATAAGAGGGAAAGGAAATTATAACCACCTTGCCGTGCGATCGGCAATAGCAATTGTTTTAGATCGAGTAATAAGTATTTAGTATATTTTATATATAATGCAATGATTGCAGGAGGAAATATAAATGAATGTTATAGAAATGCTGGAAAAAGAATATATGAGAGGCGATATCCCCGGTTTCAAAACCGGTGATACGGTAAAAGTACATGTGCGCATCATTGAAGGCCAAAAGCAGAGACTTCAGGCTTTTGAAGGAGTTGTAATTCGTAAGAAACGCGGTAATAGCAGAGCCAATTTTACAGTGAGAAAAATTTCTTATGGCGTTGGTGTAGAAAGAACATTTCCTTTGCATTCTCCGATTATTGACCAGATTGAAGTGATTACCAGAGGAAAAGTAGCCAGATCACGTCTTTACTATTTAAGAGAATTAAGAGGTAAAAAAGCAAGGATTAAAGAAGCTACAAAAAACTAATACTGGTTTGTATTAAATTAAGATTAAACCAATTTCGTTTGATTTTTTAACTTGGTATGGCTGTCTTGCGGAAAGGAAAAGGATTTATTCCATTAATTTTTCGATGGATACTTTTGAGAAAATTGCGTATCAAGAAGGTTACCAGATTATCGCCGGTATTGATGAAGCGGGCAGGGGACCGCTGGCCGGGCCGGTCGTCGCCGCTGCTGTGATTCTTCCGCCCGGTTATCTGAATTCTGAAATAAAAGATTCAAAAAAACTTTCCGCCGGCAAGAGAGAAGAATTATACGAAATCATCAACAAAGAAGCCGTTGCGATCGGCATGATGGTTGTTGATGCGGATATAATTGATCGTGTTAACATTCTCCAGGCGACCCTTCAGGCCATGCGCGACGCTGTTTTAGAACTTCCTGCTTCTCCAGATTTTCTTTTGATTGACGGCAATCAACGTATTCCCATCCTGACTCCCCAAAAACCGATTGTCAAAGGTGATTCTCTCAGTATTTCCATCGCGGCAGCGTCAATTATCGCCAAAGTATCCCGCGATCGGATCATGGAAATGTATCATCGACAGTTTCCTCAGTATAATTTTCAGCAAAACAAGGGCTATGGAACCAAAGAACATCTTGACGCCATTAAAAAATTCGGCATTTGTAAAATTCATCGCAAATCGTTTCATGTAAAATATTTGAATCAAACCAAGCTGGAATTCAACGTTTAAGATGAAAGACTCGGCAAAAATTCAAACAGGAAAAGATGGCGAAAAAATAGCGGCTGATTTTCTTAAAAAGAACGGTTATCGGATAATTGAAGCGAATTTCCGCTGCGCTATCGGAGAAATAGACATCATCGCGCGGGAAAAAGATTCCCTTGTTTTCATTGAAGTCAAGACAAGGAAATCCAGAGAACTGGGCTTCCCGGAACAGGCAGTAGGAATAAAAAAACAAAAAAAGATGTCTCAACTGGCGCTATGGTATCTTCAAAAGAAGAACATGAATAATACCGCATCGCGATTTGATGTGTTGGCGATAACGATGCTTCCTGCAGGCAATGAAATAAAACTGATAAAAAATGCTTTTGACTTCATTGCCGCTTGATAATATCAGACCTTAAAATGGCTTAAAGCCGGCTTGCCGACGGGATAAACGTTAAAACCAATAGAAAAACATTTTTTATGGTCAATGATGTTACGTCCATCGAATATAAATGCAGGCTTTACCATTGATTTATATATTTTGTGAAAATCCAGTTTCCGATATGTATCCCAGTCGGTAAGTATGACCAAAGCATGACAGCCGGCTGCGGCCTGGTAGGGGTCTTCAATATATTTTACTTTGCCTTTGATTCCCGAAAGATCAACAGCAGCGTTTTTTAGAGCTTTGGGATCGGAAATAATCAATTCGGCGTGTTCCATAAGCAGTTTTTGTGAAATATAAATCGCCGGGCTTTCTCTGGTATCTCCGGTATCTGCTTTAAAAGCAAAACCAAGTATACAAATCTTTTTACCAGCCAATGTGCCAAACATGCTGTGCAGGATATTAGAGACAAAACGTTCCTGTTGATATTCATTGATCCTGACAACGTTTTCCCAATAAGAAGCAACTTCTTTCAGATCATAGAAACGGCAAAGATAAACAAGATTTAAAATATCCTTTTTAAAACACGATCCGCCAAAACCGATGCCGGCTTTAAGAAATTTGTCGCCAATCCGTTTATCCATTCCCACGGCTTTGGCTACTTCGGAAACATCAGCATCGGTTTTCTCACATAGAGCGGATATGGAATTAATCGATGATACCCGCTGCGCCAGGAAAGCATTGGCTACCAATTTGGATAATTCGCTGCTCCAGATATTGGATGTAATGATATTTTCTTTTGGAACCCAACGGGAGTAAAGTTTAATCAATTCCGCACGGGCTTTTAATCCGTTTTTTGTTTCATGAGAACCGATCAGAACGCGATCGGGATTCTCCAGATCGCTAATCGCCGTGCCTTCTGCCATAAATTCCGGATTGGAGAGAACTTCAAAGTTAAATTTGCTTTTTGCCGAAGATAAAATTTTTTCCATGGCCAGGGCGGTTTTCACGGGTAGAGTGCTTTTCTCGATTACAATTTTCGACGACCGCGAATATTTGAGAATCTGACGAGCTGTTTTTTCCCAGTACTGCAAGTCAGCAGTCATATCCGCACCGGTACCGTAAGTTTTTGTGGGCGTATGCACGCTGACAAAAATAATGTCATTTTCTTTTATCTGATTTTCAATATCTTTGTCAAAAAACAGATTTTTGCCGCGTGTTTTTTTAACAATTTGCTCCAGTCCCGGTTCATAAATGGGAAGCTCTGACGAATTCCAGGCGTCAATGCGATCAGGATTGATATCCACTACTGTTATTCGATAATCGGGGCACTTATAAGCAATCATTGCCATGGAAGGACCGCCGACATAACCGGCCCCGATGCAAAGGATTTTCTTCTTAAATTTCATTTTATACTGTATCTCCTTCAACTGATTATGATGCTTTCAAAACATCACGAAAATATTCTATTGTATTTAATAAACCTTTCTCCAACTCTATTTGCGGAGTCCAGCCGAGTTGCTCTCCGGCCAGCGTTATATCCGGTTTACGTTGAACAGGGTCATCAGCAGGAAGAGGCTGAAAATCAATTTCGGAATTGCTTTTTGTTAATTTGATGATTAGTTGCGCCAATTGCATAATAGTAAATTCTCCAGGATTACCGATATTAACAGGGCCATAAAAATCATCGGCCGAATTCATCATGCTGACTAATCCTGTGATCATATCATCTACATAACAAAAAGATCTGGTGTGAGAACCGTCTCCGTAAATCGTGATTTTCTTATTTTGCAGGGCTTGAATAATAAAATTACTGACCACACGGCCGTCATTGATCGCCATACGCGGACCGTATGTATTAAAAATTCTGACTATTTTTGTGTTGACGGAATTTTGCCGCCGGTAGTCCATCATCAGACATTCCGCTGCTCTTTTCCCCTCGTCATAACAACTGCGGATTCCAATCGGATTAACTTTTCCCCAGTAGGATTCCTTTTGCGGGTGCACTTCCGGATCACCGTAAACTTCCGAGGTGGAAGCCTGAAGCACTTTCGCTTTTGTCCTTTTCGCAATGCCTAAAACGTTTATTACTCCCATAACATTCGTTTTGATGGTTTTGATCGGATTGAACTGATAATGCACAGGAGAAGCGGGGCAGGCCAGATTGTATATTTCATCAACTTCCAGATAGATGGGATTGATAATATCGTGGCGGATCAATTCAAAATGAGGAAGACCCATCAAATGCGCGATATTTCTTTTATCACCGGTAAAAAAATTATCCAGACAAATAATGTCGTTGCCTTCTTGCAATAATCGGTCACAAAGATGTGATCCTAAAAATCCGGCGCCTCCGGTTATTAATATACGCTTCATTATTTTAATTTATCTTTATGGAAGTATTTTTTTAATGTTCTGCTATTAAACCTGAAAGACAGTGGAGATGTCAACTATAAAAATAGTTATCCATTTGTCAGATAAAAATATATTACCTCATTAATCAGACATTTTATATATTCCTTGAACTGTTTCTTGCGTTATGATAGCTTTCTTTCTTGATTAAAATGATCTGAAGGAGACAACTATGGATTCAGATTCCATGGCAACGGCAGGTAAAAAAATTCATGAACAGAACAATGGCAGCAATCAGGAAATTATTGTAGTTGATGGCCGTGGCTATGAGAATAATGTAAATAACAAAAGAGAAATATATACTCTTGTTGATGTAATTGAAGATTCGCAAACTGCAAACAACCTTAATGAAGAAATTATAAAACGGGCAGCAGAAATTATCGAAAGAATTACCAGGGAACTGGTCCCGGAAATCGCAGAAAGAGTCATCAGAGAAGAAATTGAAAAACTAAAGAAATTGAGTAGCAACGAATAAAGGAAGAGGGGAAAATTTGAAGATTTTTAAAATTTATCTGTATACAATAATTATTGGAAGTTTAACTATAAGTGGATGTTCCACTAATTCGCCATATGGTTTAAAACCTAATTATGATCAAAATTCGGCAAAGATAATTGCATTGCTTCCTGTAGAAAATAAAACTCTTGATGATAAAACTTCCCAATTATTTCGTTCCAGACTGTTTGAAGAACTTTACTTTAAGGGTTATTCAAAACTACCGCTGGATGTAATCGACAAAAAGCTGGAATATTTATATCTGGAAAAAAAATCGAAGAAAAGTGCAGCCATCATCATTGATCCTCAATTATTAAAAGATTTAGTAGGCGCTGATGCGGGAATGTATTGCACATTAAACGAAGAGAATGAATCGAAAAAAATATTTTATTCTTCAAGAACCATAGCGGTTCGTTGTGAATTGCGAAGTACTCAGACTGGTGAAGTTCTATGGAATGCCGAAGGCAAATCCACCAGTAGAAATTTTGATTTAACGCACAAAGGTCTGGAAAGAAAATCTAAAGAGACCTACGAAACTGTAATTGAAGAAGTTGTCAATAAAGTAATCAAAACTCTGCCGGACGGACCTAATTTGCGTGGGTAGGAAGACGACGATATATGGTAACTCTAAACAGGGGTAGAGACAAAAAATGAAAGAATAAATACAGAACTATAAATGAACATCCCCAATTTATTGTCCTTAACTCGGATCATACTCGTTCCCATATTTGTTATTTTCCTGATTCAGGACAAATATTACAATGCATTGATTATATTCATTATTGCCGGTTTAACTGACGCACTTGACGGTACAATGGCGCGATTGTTAAACGCTCAAACTAAACTTGGTTCTTATTTGGATCCCATTGCCGACAAGTTACTCCTGACTACAAGTTTTGTGACTCTGGCAATTTTAGGAATTGTACCGGGCTGGCTGACAGTAATAGTAATCAGCAGAGACTTCATGATACTCCTTGGCATAGCAATTCTTACTTTGATGTCGATTACTTTCGAAATTAAACCGGCTTTAATCGGTAAAGTTACTACTACTTTGCAAATAGGAACAGTTTTTCTGGTACTTTTTTATAAGGCTTTTAGTCATAATTTAAGTTATGAATGCATTTTAACTCTTTTCTTTTGGTTAACGGCATCATTTACTGTTTTTTCCGGATTGGTTTACATAATCAGAGGAATCAAAATAGTCAATAAGACCAATATAAAAGAGACCGGGAAATAAGATATTTACTTGACACTATAGAATTTTACTGATATTTTTAAAAAATTATGAACTGAATTATTTGTAGGCAAGTAGCTCAGGGGGAGAGCGCCATCCTGACGCGGTGGATGTCCAGGGTTCAAATCCCTGCTTGCCTACCATTTAATATAAAGAATGTCTTTAGATGAGTACTTCAAGGGCATCAGCAAGTTGTGGTGCCCTTTTAAAATGAATTAAAACTATTTTATTATAAGCTATGAATATTAAAGTTATATTTCCCGATAATAAAGAAATTTCTTTTAACGAAGGAATATCCGCATCTAAAGCTCTGGAGAGCTGGAATAAAGAATCCTTGGCCTATACGATCGCTGTTAAGATCAACAATATACCTGCGGATTTAAGCTCACCGATAAAAGGAGATTCGACGATTGGTTTAATAGATATATCTTCCGTTGAAGGTTTGTCCATACTGCGTCATAGTATATCTCACGTAATGGCTCAAGCCGTTCAGGAAATTTTTCCGGGCACTAAAGTAAGCATTGGACCTTCCATTGAAGACGGGTTTTATTATGATTTTGAATATAAAGAGCCGTTTACCATGGATGATTTTCCTAAAATCGAAAAGCGCATGAAGAAAATTGTCGCCGCTGATCATCCTTTCATCCGCGAAGAGATGCCTCGTGCGGCGGCAGTAAAATTATTTGAAGAAAGAAATGAAAATTACAAGGTTGAATTAATCAATGATTTGCCCGGAGATGTTCAAGAAGTCAGCATTTACAAACAGGGAGATTATATCGATTTATGCCGCGGACCGCACGTGCCTTCAACAGGAATGATTAAAGCTTTCAAATTATTGAGTGTTGCGGGTGCTTATTGGCGTGGTAATGAAAATAACAAAATGCTGCAGCGTATTTACGGTACTGGTTTTGCCAATGAGAACGAACTGGCTGATTATTTGAATTTACTGGAAGAAGCGAAAAAAAGGGACCATCGCCGTTTGGGCAGAGAACTGGATCTGTTTCAGATAAACGAAGAGGCTGGACCTGGTCTGGTTATCTTTCATCCTAAAGGCATGCTTTTGCGTTACCTGATTGAAGATTGGGAAAAGAAAGAACATTTAAAACGCGGTTATGATATGGTGATGGGACCTCAGATTCTCAAGGTTGATCTCTGGAAAAAGTCCGGGCATTTTGATCATTATCGGGACAACATGTATTTTACCGAAATAGATGAACAAGTCTACGGTATCAAGCCGATGAATTGTCTTTCGCATATGTTGATTTATAAATCAAAAATCAGAAGTTATCGAGATTTGCCTCTGCGTTATTTTGAATTAGGCACAGTTCATCGCCACGAGAAGACCGGCGTTTTACACGGTTTGATGAGAGTAAGGCAATTCACCCAGGATGACGCACACATACTTTGCACACCCCAGCAGTTAAATTCGGAAATTCGCGCTATTGCTGATTTCGTCAATTATGCTATGGGAATTTTCGGATTTGAATATGAAGTGGAATTAAGCACCAGACCGGAAAATTCTATTGGTTCTGATGAAGATTGGGAACTTGCTACTACAGCCTTAGAGAATGCTCTTCAGGACAACAAAATAAGCTATGAAGTAAACGCCGGAGATGGCGCTTTTTACGGGCCCAAAATTGATTTCAAACTTAAAGACGCTTTGAAGAGAAAATGGCAATGCGCTACAATTCAATGTGATTTCACATTACCGGAAAGATTCGATTTGAGTTATATCGGTGCGGATGGAGAGAAACATCGGCCGGTTATGCTCCACAGAGTCATTTTGGGAGCTATTGAACGTTTCATGGGAGTGCTTATCGAACATTACGCCGGAGCATTTCCAGTCTGGCTGTCACCGGTACAATGCGTTTTATTGACAGTCACCGATAAACATATACCTTATGCCCAAACAGTTTATGACAAATTGATTCAAGCGGGTATTCGTTGTGAGAAATATTTTGAAAATGAGAAATTAGGCTATAAAATTCGTCAGGCACAGATGCAAAAAGTGCCTTATATGCTTGTTATCGGAGATAAAGAAGTGGAAGCCCGGTCAGTTGCTCCGCGAACACGTGACGGTCAGAATCCCGGATCGTTACCTGTTGACGAATTTATTGCTTTATTGCAGGAAATATGTGAGAAAAAACAATAGATTTATTTAAACTATATAGTTTCAGGAGGTGACATATAGTAAAGGATTTAAGGGTTAATAGAGAGATAAAATCGGCCTCAGTTCGAGTGATCAGCGAGGAGGGGAAGCAACTTGGTGTAATTACGCTGGAGGAAGCCTTGGGCAATGCGGAAAGTGTCGGTTTGGATTTAGTTGAGGTATCTGCTACCGATCCACCTGTCTGCAAAATAATGGATTATGGCAAATACCGTTACAAACAGAGTAAAAAACTCCATGACGCTAAAAAGAGCCAGACCATTATTCAAGTTAAGGAGATTAAATTAAAACCTAAGACAGAAGAACACGACGTGCAGGTTAAGCTTAACCACATTAAAAAGTTTTTGAAAAATCACGATAAAGTTAAAGTGTCCATGATGTTCAGAGGGCGGGAAATCGCTTTTACCGATATAGGCAAAAAGTTGATGGAAAGAGTAAAGGATGAACTGGTAAATGAAGGTATTATCGATCAAGAGCCCAGACTCGAAGGACGTAACATGGTTATGATAGTTTCACCAAAAAAACAATAAGGATAAAGAGGTGATTAGATGCCAAAACTAAAAACTCACAGGGGAGCGGCAAAACGCTTTTCTCTGACCGCCAAAGGTAAAGTTAAGCGCAGTAAGGCTTTTGCCAGCCACATCCTCACAAAGAAAACAACAAAAAGAAAAAGATCTTTAAGGAAATCAACGTTGGTTGATCATGCAAATCAAAAAGCTATTAAAAGGCTTATTCCTTATCTATAGATCTCAGACGGTTATATTCGTTATTATTTAGGAGAATAGAAAAATGTCTAGAGTAAAGAGGGGCGTCAATGCCCGTAAGAAAAGAAGAAAGGTATTAAAACAGGCGAAGGGTTTTTTCGGCGCACGCAGCCGCCTGCTTAGAACAGCTACCGAAGCCGTAAATAAAGCGATGAAATACGCTTTTCGCGATCGTCGCGCGAGAAAAAGAGAATTTCGTCAATTATGGATTGCGCGCATCAATGCGGCTGCCGGTGAAAACAATATATCCTATAGCCGGCTAATTAACGGTATGAAAAAAACCGGTATCGAATTAGACCGCAAAATACTGGCGGAACTCGCTGTTAACGATCCTCAGGGGTTCGCTCAAGTTGTGGTAATGGCTAAAGGCAATCAGGCTGCATGATTAATGAGCTCAAACAGCTAGAGAAAAATGCCCTTGCCGAATTACAGACGGCTGAGACCGAAGATCAATTTTCAAATATAAGAACCAGATATCTTGGCCGAAAAGGGCTTTTGACCGGTCTTTTAAGGAATATTGCTCAAGTATCCGACGCAGAGAAACCTCTCTTCGGTAAACTTTGCAATGAATTAAAAAACCTTCTCGACGCCAAAATTGAGGAAGCGCTTCAAAGGCAGGCAATCCGGAACAAAGAAGACATACTATTGAAGGAAAAGATAGATGTCACTTTGCCCGGGAATGCAATAAAATGCGGACGGATACATCCTGTAATTCAAGTACGCAGGGAAATTTGTGCCATATTTGCTTCGTTTGGTTTTTCCGTAGTGGAAGGGCCGGAAGTCGAACTTGATTATTATAATTTTGAGGCTCTGAATATTCCCAGGGATCATCCCGCAAGAGATATGCAGGATACTTTCTACATTTCGGATAATGTTGTTTTACGTACCCATACCTCTCCGGTACAGGTGAGGATTATGGAAAAAGTCAGACCGCCTTTGCGTATTTTGTCACCGGGGAAAGTCTATCGACCTGATTCGGATGTATCTCATACTCCGATGTTTCATCAAATAGAAGGACTTCTCGTGGATAAAGGTGTCAGTTTCGGTGATCTCAAGGGAATTTTAACAGCTTTTCTGAAAAAGATTTTCGGTGAAGGAACCATATTGCGTTTCCGTCCCAGCTTTTTCCCTTTTACCGAGCCATCGGCGGAAGTAGACATTCGCTGTGTCATGTGCGGTGGACGCGGATGCCGGGTTTGCGGACAAAGCGGCTGGCTTGAAATCCTGGGCTCCGGTATGGTTGATCCCGCAGTTTTTCAAAATGTTAATTATGACTTTGAAGAGTACACAGGCTTTGCATTCGGGTTGGGTCTGGAACGCATTGCCATGTTGAAGTACGGCATTTCCGATATCCGGTTGTTTTTTGAAAATGATATCCGGTTCCTTAAACAATTTTAGGAGATAATATTCTTTATGCTGGTCAGTCTCAAGTGGCTTAAAGATTATGTTGATATAGAATTAACGCCAGAAGAGCTTGCTCATAAGCTGACAATGGCCGGTCTGGAAGTAGACGAGATCAAAACGATCCGTCCGCAATTTAGCGGTGTCGTCGTCGCCAGGATTTTATCAGTAGAGCGTCATCCTTCCGCTGATCGCCTCTCTTTATGCTCCGTCAGCGACGGAGAGCAAAATTATCCTGTCGTTTGCGGCGCAAAAAATATTGCGCCCGGAGATATTGTTCCTCTGGCCAAAGTCGGCGCTGTCATCCCCGGCGGATACACTATTAAACCATCCGTTCTGCGCGGTGAAAAATCCGACGGAATGCTATGTTCCGAAGCGGAACTGGAAATTGGAGATGATGAATCGGGCATTATGCATTTGCCTGCTGATTTGCCGCTTGGCTCTCCTCTGGAGACTGTTTTAAATATAGAAGATACTGTTCTTGACGTAAATATTACTCCCAACCGCTCCGACTGTTTGAGCATGATCGGAATAGCGCGGGAAGTGGCCGCCATTACCGGCAAAAAACTAAAACTGCCGTCTATAAAGATTAAAGAATCGTCCGAGGATATCAATTCTCTGGCGTCAGTTAAAATAATTGACGCCGATCTTTGTCCCCGTTACACGGCGAGAATGATAAAAAACGTTAAAATAGTTCCTTCGCCTGTCTGGATGAAGGCCCGACTGGAAGCGGCCGGATTGCGCGCCATCAATAACATTGTCGACATCACTAACTTTGTCATGCTGGAAATGGGACAACCGCTGCACGCGTTTGATTTCCGTTTTCTGGAAGAAGGAAAAATAGTTGTCCGCAAATCCAGAGCAAATGAAGAATTTACTTCTCTGGATGAAAAAAACCGCGCGCTGCCTGCGGATACTTTATTGATCTGCGACGGAGTCAAGCCTGTGGCTATCGCCGGAATTATGGGCGGTCTGAATTCTGAAGTTAAAGAAGATACGCAGATTGTTCTGCTGGAAAGCGCGTATTTTAATCCGCCGTCCATCCGCCGTTCATCGCGAAAGATGGCCATGTCTACGGATGCCGCTTTTCGCTTTGAACGGGGCATTGATCCGGAAGGAGTGGTAAAGGCACTTAATCGAGCCGCTCAGTTGATTGCCGATATTTCCGGCGGCCACGTTTGTAAAAACTATATTGATGAATATCCGGAAAAAATTCCATCCGCTCAGGATATTCCCCTGCGCCTGGATAGAATCCGCCGCATCATCGGCACGGAAATAAGCGCAAAAGATGTTGCCGTAATTTTACGCAGTATCGGCATGCTTGTTAAACGGGGAGGGAAGGGCACCTATCTTGTTACTCCGCCGACATGCAGGGTTGATATCTCGCGGGAAATCGATTTAATTGAAGAAGTGATCAGACTTTATGGTTACGATCGCGTCCCTGTCACATTGCCCGCGGTTGCCGTGACGGAAATGGAAGTTATTCCCCGTTTAGACATGGAAGAGAGACTCAGGCTATTACTTACAGGCAGCGGATATACTGAAATTGTCAATTACAGTTTGGGAACACCACAGGCTTCGGATATCCTGTGTTTGCCGGAAAACGATGAAAGACGGAGCCCTGTGCGGATAAAAAATCCGCTGGGTGAAGATCTTTCCGCCATGCGCACAACAATCATTTACGGCCTTCTGGAAACGGCAAAAAAGAACGCCAACAACGGTTCTTTTGATTTAAAAATTTTCGAAATCGGGCGTGTTTTTCTAAATCCTTCAGCGGCGGAACTTCCTGTAGAAAAAAATATTATTGCCGGACTTTTGACAGGGAAAATGACTGATGATTTTTGGGATTCGAAAAAAACCGCCGACTTTTATACGCTAAAGGGATGTCTGGAAAATATTTTCTTTGATTTAAAAATAAATAATTGCCGGTATATTTCCTCTTCGACTGAACCATTTTTACATCCCGGAAAATCCTGCGGAATTTATTTAAATGACGAGAAAATCGGTTTTGCAGGAGAGGTTCATCCGGATGTTCTGGGAAAGATCGATTTAAAAAATAATCTCTATGTATTTGAAATTAATTTAGATATTCTTGTTGCCGCCTACTTAAAAAGAAATATTTCCTGTCATGAAATATCAAAATTTCCGGCGGTAACACGTGACGCCGCCTTTGTTATTCCTGATGCGATGGAAGCCGATCAAATGCTTAATATTGTTTTGGGACAAGAAGAAGATTTACTTGAAAATGTTATTATTTTTGATGTATACAAAGGAAAGGAAATTTCAGAGGGGAAAAGTCTGGGGTTGCGTTTTTCCTATCGCGCTCCTGATCGAACATTAACCGATTTGGAAGCAAATGCCGTCCACGATAGAATTGTGCAGAATACCGTTAATCTGACGGGTGCAAAAATAAGAACATAACAGAATTGATAAAGCTAAAATGGAGGTAAAGACATGACGAAGATTGATATTATTCAAAACGTTTACGAAAAGCTCGGGTTTTCCAAGAAGGATTCGGCAGACATCGTTGAAGCTGTGTTTGACATTATTAAAGACAGCCTTGCACAAGGCGAATTGGTAAAGATTTCCGGATTCGGTAACTTTGTGGTCAAGGAAAAAAGATCTCGCCGTGGCCGTAATCCGCAGACCGGACAGGAAATATCCATTACCGCGCGCAGAGTATTAACTTTTAAATCCTCGCAGGTATTACGAAAGGCTCTTAATTAAACATATAATAAATATTTTTAGCTGTCCGGTGAATTGGCCGTAAGGGTTTTTAAGGAGCTCTATGGAAACAATAATTCCCGAAAAGGCATATTTCCGCATAGGAGAAGTGAGTAAAATCCTTAACGTTGAGCCTTATGTTATCAGATATTGGGAAACCGAATTTAAAACGGTAAATCCGGTGCGCACAAAAACGGCTCAACGTTTGTACAGAAAAAAAGATGTGCAGGAATTATTAACAATTAAAGACTTGCTTTACTTACAGCGATTTACCATTGATGGCGCCAAAAAGCAGCTTCATAAAATGCGTGGAAATATCGAACCGGAGACTATCAATTCCGAGAAACAAAAATTGGATCAGATTAAACAGGAACTACAGAAAATAAAAACCATGATCAGCTAAAAAAGCCGGCGATGTACATCGCCGGCTTTTTTATTCTACTGAAAATATCTACTGAAAATAACTTGTAAAAAATTAATATTGTCACCGCGGCAAAAGTGCGCGCAGTTTTTATTATTATTTTTTATTTGCTCTTTTAGACGCCTTGAGCGGATTGATTTTTTGCGTTGATTCTTGTATTTCCAGTTTAACATGCGTTGCGGTTGGACATCTTCCGTTTTGCCACTTACTGGCTGGATCAGGATAGACTTTGCAGTATTTCCCTGATTCATAATCCATTATCTTTACACAGCCTTCGCATTTGTCGATTATTGTCTGACATCTGCCGTTAAAGAAACCACATCCTTTTTTGCTCATAAAAGCGCATTCGAATCCCGCTTTAACAGTTTGACAAAGCATTTGAATTACCCCCTTATATAATAAACTACTCCATTTTTAAGACGTTGCCGGAAAATTGAAGAAAAGAAAAAGAAATTTCCACAAGCGCCATTGACCTAAAACCGGCGTGTCCTTAGCAACAAAAACAACACCTGTCAAGAAAAATTGAAACCTGAAAAATCAAGATGGGAATACTCTAAGCAGAAATAACTTGAACCGGAAACAATTTGTTGCTAAACATAATGAAATCATTAAACGGAAACACCAATGCGTGCAGTTATTCAAAGGGTTGACCATGCCGGTGTCAGAATCAACCATCAGGAATTATCGTCGATAAATGAATACTTTGTTGACAGGGCAAAAGAAAAAGTAAATCAACTGGCAACAGGAAAATTTCAGGAAATGATGAAAATTGAGCTCATCAATAATGGCCCTGTAACCATATTACTGGACAGCAGGAAAAATTTTTAAGCAATGGAAAATTTTGAAATAAAAATAGACAAAGACGGCATCTGGTATTATAACGGTGCCCACATGTTCCGCAAAGAAATACTGAATGTCTTTTTTGAACATCTAAAAATTGATGAATGCGGTAAGTACTTAATTGAACTGGGTCCGGAACGCTGTTATCTTGACGTGGAAGATACGGCTTTTGTCGTTGAGGCCGTTTATAAAACAAAACTTTCTTGTGATAGCCGGGAACAAATTGAAATTATTTTAAACGATGATTCCTGCGAAATACTGGAAATGAATTCTTTGTTTACAGGCAAGGAAAATGTTCTTTATTGCCGGGTTAAAGAAGGAAGATTTACGGCCCGGTTTTCGCGTAAAAGTTATTATCAGCTTGCTGAATTTATAGAACCCTCTGAAAACGGCACTGATTATTTTATTAATTTAAATGGTGAAAAATATTTTATCAACAGTAATCAGGCTTTATGATTACGATGGAGGATACAATGCTTGATGATACCGTAAAGGAGTCTTTGACCTTTGATGACCTTCTTCTAATTCCGGCAGCTTCCAATGTTTTGCCTCGGGATGTCAATACATCCACTTTATTAACAAAAAACATTTCTCTCAATATTCCCATAGTTTCCGCTGCCATGGACACGGTAACCGAATCACGCACCGCTATTTGTATGGCCCAGGAAGGCGGCATTGGCATCATTCACCGCAACATGAGCATAGAACAACAGGCGATTGAAGTGGACAAAGTAAAGAAATCAGAAAGTGGGATGATTGTTGATCCCATTACGATCGAACCGGACCGTAAAGTCAGCGACGCTTTGAAACTGATGAATCAATATTCCATTTCCGGTGTGCCGGTTGTCAAAAAAGGAAAGCTTGTCGGGATTCTTACCAATCGGGATCTGCGGTTTGAAGAAAATATAGATCAGCCTGTCGCCAATGTCATGACCAGGGAGAATCTGGTAACAGTATCTACGAATATTTCTCTGGAAGATTCCAAGAAACTTCTTCACCAGCATAGAATTGAAAAACTGCTTGTTGTTGATAAAGAGTACAGATTAAAAGGCTTGATCACAATTAAAGACATTGAAAAAATACGCCGCTATCCAAACGCCTGCAAAGATTCTTTAGGAAGATTGCGGGTAGGCGCAGCGGTCGGCATTATTGATAGAGAAGCAAGAGTTGAAGCGCTTCTTGCGGCCGGCGCTGATGTAATTTCAATTGACACATCACATGGACATTCCGCAGGAGTCATAAGAGCCATTAAAGCAACTAAATCAAATTTCCCAAAATGCGAATTAATTGCCGGAAACGTCGCGACATCGGATGGCGCCAAGGCTCTAATTGATGCCGGCGTTGATGCCGTAAAAGTCGGCGTTGGTCCCGGATCCATTTGCACCACACGAATTATTGCCGGAGTCGGTGTGGCCCAGATGTCGGCAATCCGGGACACGTATAAGATTGCCTCCAAAAAAGGCATTCCCGTAATGGCTGACGGCGGAATAAAATATTCCGGTGATATTGTCAAAGCAATCGGCGCCGGAGCCCACTGTGTGATGATCGGCGGGTTATTTGCCGGCACTGAAGAAAGTCCGGGAGAAACCATTTTATTTCAGGGACGCAGTTATAAAGTTTATCGTGGCATGGGTTCGCTGGAAGCAATGAAAATGGGCAGCCGTGACCGTTACTATCAGGATGATATCGAAGCTCCGGCAAAAATCGTTCCCGAAGGCATCGAGGGAAGAGTTCCTTTCCGGGGATCACTTTCCGCCAGTATTCTTCAACTTATCGGCGGACTCAAAGCCGGCATGGGTTATGTCGGTTGTAAAACGATCCCGGAAATGATTGAAAATGCGCGTTTTGTCCGTATTACTCAGGCAGGTTTGAGAGAAAGTCATGTCCATGATGTAATTATTACCAAGGAAGCGCCCAATTACTGGCTGGATTAGTTTAAAAATGAAGCATTCTGATTTTGTACACCTGCATTTGCATACACAATACAGCCTGCTCGACGGAATGATTCGTCTGGAAGACCTGTTCAAAAAAGCCCGCGAATATAAAATGCCGGCAATAGCCATCACCGATCATGGCAATATGTTCGGCGCAATTGATTTTTATCAGCATGCCTACAAACATGGAGTCAAGCCCATAATCGGGTGTGAATTATACGTTGCTCCCAACAAGCTAACGGATAGAACCGCCGGTGGTGAAAGTGCAAAACATTTAATCGTTCTGGTCAAAAATGCACAGGGTTATAAAAATCTGATGAAGTTGACAACGGCCGGCTATTTGAAGGGTTTTTATTACAGACCCCGCGTAGATAAAGAATTGTTGAAGGAATGTCACGAAGGATTAATCGCGTCCAGTGCCTGTTTGCATGGTGAAATAGCCGATTTAATCATGCAGGGCAATATAGAAGAAGCAAAAAAAGTCGCCCGTCATTATCAGGAAATTTTCGGTGAAGATAATTTCTATCTGGAAATAATGGAGAACGGAATTCCCGAGCAGAAAATTGCCAACGCGGGTTTATTAGAAATCAGTAGCGAGTTATCCATTCCGCTAATAGCAACCAACGACTGTCATTATCTGGAACGTGATCATGCCGAGGCGCATGATATTTTACTGTGCATACAGACAGGTAAAACTATCAAAGATGCGGACAGAATGAGCTTGAGCACGGACCAATTTTATTTCCGTTCTCCCGAAGAAATGCACCAACTCTTTTCCCTAACGCCGGAAGCATTGTCCAACACGGTAAGCATTGCCGAAAGATGTAACTTTTCTCTGGAAACAGGCAAGTTTTATTTACCTAATTTTGAAATCAAGAATCCCGAAGAATCTCTCAACGAATATCTGGAAAGAAAGGCAAGGGAAGGGCTGGAAAAACTTTTCCCGGTTATATTAAAAGACCAGAAAGAAAATGAAGCGGCCATAAAAGAAAAGTACGAAAAACGTCTTAATGAAGAATTGGAAATAATCAAATCCATGGGTTTCGCGGGTTATTTTCTGATTGTTTCCGATTTCGTAAAACATGCCAAACACAATAATATTCCCGTAGGTCCGGGACGCGGTTCCGCGCCGGGAAGCCTGGTGGCCTATGCGATAAGAATCACTAACATCGATCCCATCCGTTATAACTTGTTCTTTGAGCGGTTTTTAAATCCCAGCCGCAAAACCATGCCGGATATTGATATTGATTTCTGTCAGGAAGGCAGGGATGAAATTATTAGATATGTGACTGAGAAATATGGTCAGGACAAAGTTTCTCAAATTATCACTTTTGGAAAAATGCAGGCCAAGGGAGTCGTTCGCGACGTAGGACGCGCCCTGGATATACCCTACAGCGAAGCGGATAGAATCGCCAAATTGATCCCCAATACCCTTAACATAACACTCAATGAAGCGATCAAGGCAGAACCTCGACTGGCTCAGGAAGAAAAAAATAATCCTCAGATAGCCAAGCTTTTATCCTTGTCCCGCATCCTGGAAGGAATTAACCGTCACGCCTCGACTCACGCAGCGGGAGTAGTAATCTCCGATGTGCCGTTGGTCGAAAGGGTTCCTCTTTGTTCTCCCAAAGACGATGTTGTTTCTCAGTATTCCATGAATGACATCCAGACCGTCGGTTTGACTAAATTCGATTTTCTGGGTCTTAAAACATTAACAGTCATTAAAAACACTCTTAATTTCATCAAGGAATCAAAAGATATCGAGATAGACATAGACAATTTGCCTCTGGATGATAAAAAAACTTATGAACTTTTAATGAAAGGTGAAACAGACGGAATTTTTCAACTGGAAAGTTCCGGTATGAGAGATCTTGCCATTAATTTAAAGCCTGATCATATTGAAGATATAATCGCCCTTATTGCTCTTTACAGGCCCGGGCCGATGAAAATGCTTCCGGAATTTACCGCCCGCAAACAGGGGAAAACCAAAATAACCTATGAACTGCCTCAACTGGAAGCTATCCTGAAAGAAACCTACGGCATTATTCTTTATCAGGAGCAGGTTATGCAGATTGCCAGCATTATCGGCGGCTACAGTATGTCCGAAGCGGATACCTTGCGTAAAGTTATGAGCAAAAAAAAAGCCGCGGAGATGGATAAGGAAAAACCCAAATTTCTGGAAGGCGCTAAAAAACATAAAATCAATGAAAACAAGGCCAAAACCATCTGGGAACAGATGGAGACATTTGCCGAATACGGCTTTAACAAATCTCACAGCACGTCATATGCGATAATTGCTTATCAGACTGCCTATCTCAAGGCTCATTATCCGGCGGCATTCATGGCCGCGCTGCTCACAAGCGAAAAAGACAACCGGGATAAAATAATAAAGTATATGAGCGCTTGTAAAGAATTGGGCATCAATATTCTGCCGCCTGATTTAAATGAGTCACAGAGAGATTTCACCATTTCCGGAGAAAATATCCGTTTTGGAATGGCAGCAATAAAAAATGTCGGTATAGCAGCTGTTGATTCGATAATATCAGTAAGGAAGGACGGAAAATTCACCTCATTCATGGATTTCCTAAGCCGCGTTGATTTGCGCAAAGTAAATAAAAGAGTAATCGAAAGTCTGATCAAATGCGGTGCTTTTGATTCTTTGAGCTATAAGCGTCGTCAACTCATGGAACATTATGAAGAAGCTATGGATGAAGCTCAGCGCAATCAAAAAGAAAAGCAAAGCAATCAATCCAGTTTTTTTGACCAATTTAATTCCGGCGGTTCATCAGAAGATAATGGATTAAAATCGTATCAAATCCCGGACGACGTGCCTGAATGGGACCACAAGAAACTGTTATCCATTGAAAGGGAAGCTTTGGGTTTCTATATTACCGGCCACCCTCTACTGCGTTTTGCTGATCGTTTGAAATTTGTTACCAATGCCGATTCCGGTAATTTAAATACCAAAAATGATAAAGATACTGTAACTGTTGCCGGAGTAGTAAGCGGCATCAGTGAAAAAACGACAAAAAGAAAAGATATAATGTGTTACGTTACTCTTGAAGACTTGCAGGGTTCAATAAATATTATATTTTTTGCTGAATTATATAAAAAATATTACTCTTTTCTGCACGAAGAAGAACCAATCGTCGTTAAGGGAACTCTTGATATAGGCGGGGGGGAAGAAACGCCGAAGATAATTGCTCTGGAAGTAACTTCTTTGAGTAAATCTTTAGAAAATCCTTATAAGCAAGTCCGGTTTATGGTTGACGCCAGTAAGGTTTCGACAGAAAGCCTTTCATCATTTATTTCTTCGATGAAGAAATTCCAGGGTAAATACGAAGGTTACATGCACATCATGAATGGAAAAAGTGAAACAATTGTCTATCTTGGTGATGATTTTCGTCTCGACATTAATGATAAATTAAAGAAAGAAGCAGATGGGATATTAGGGGAGGGCGCCACAATCTATTCTTAATATGATATATGAGGAAAGAATATACAGGTCATTAATAAATAAGGCTAATCTTGTTTCATATAATGCCAAAATTGCCGAGAGTGATTTATTGATCAGCTCAGATACTAATCTGACAGATGAAGCTTTAAAATCTCTTGCCAAGCATCGTTACTCATTAGAAACCTATATTAAAAATCATCCGGAATTTCCTTCTTCACTTCTGCCGCTTCCAGAGGATGATTTCGCGCCGCCGATTGTCCGGGACATGCTTTTAAAATCAAAAATCTGTGGAGTAGGGCCGATGGCTTCTGTTGCCGGAGCCATATCCGAATTTGTGGGAAATGATCTTCTCAAGAATACGGAAAATATCATTATTGAAAACGGCGGAGATATTTTTTTAAAATCGAAAAAAGAATTGATTATTTCCGTTTACGCTGGGGAATCTTCTTTAAGTTATAAAGTAAATTTCATAGTAAAACCGGAGAAAACTCCTCTAGGCATTTGCACATCATCTGCCACTGTCGGCCCATCTTTGAGTTTTGGTAAAGCAGACGCTGTCTGTGTCATTTCCCCATCCGCAACACTGGCCGACGCCGCCGCTTCCGCCATCGGCAATAGAGTTAAGAGCAAAAACAATATAAAAAACTCACTGGATTTCGGTATAAAAATTCCCGGAGTTACAGGAATAATCATTATCATCGGAAATGACATGGGAGCGATAGGTGAAGTGCAATTTGCTTAAAGTCTTACAATGCAATTTCCCATTATGCCGAATGAATTTCTTCGTCTTCAAGGAGACATAACATATCTTATAGGACATTAGCTTTTAAAAGCTCCGATTATTTTTTTTTAAAAATATACCCTCATACAGCCGGGACCGGAAAGAGAACTGCGCCCGCCTGTTTCTGGGATTACCTGAATCTGTGTGCTTATGCGCTCCTTAAGTGCCGGGACATGAGATATGACTCCGATGAGTTTGCCGTCTTGCTGCAATTCGGCCAAGGTATCCAGTGCCGTTTCCAAGGCATCATCATCGAGGGTTCCGAATCCCTCATCGAGGAAGAGCGAGTCAACCCGGACATTGTGGCTGGCCATACGAGAAAGACCGAGAGCTAAGGCAAGACTTACAATGAATGTTTCACCACCGGAAAGATTTTTCGTGGAACGGATTTCACCGGCCTGGTAATTGTCTATGACATTCAGTTCCAGCGGTTCCGACGAATCCCGAACAAGGAGATAGCGGTCCGTCATCTTCGAGAGCTGACGGTTTGCATGTGTGGTCATCATCTCGAAAGTCAGTCCCTGTGCAAAATTTCGGAATTTCTTCCCATCGGCTGACCCTATGAGTTGATGCAGAGCATCCCAGCGCATGTATTCCTTCGTCTGGTTTTCGATACTCTTTATGCGTTCCTGCTGTTGCTTCTTTTGTTTTTCGTTTTCGTTTAAACTGTTTGTTATACCACCAATATCATGCCTGATTTGCTTCATATCTGATTCACAAGCGCCAAGGCTTTCTTTTAGCGCTTCACTGGGTTGATCTGTCAAATTTTTATTTCGTTCCAATACAAGTGCTTCCGACTTGTCCTTGCTACGGGCATCTATTTCAGTTTTTTCCTTGATCATGGATTTTTCCTTATCAACAAGGATCTCGCGTTCTTCCTCGGTGAGGCATGATGAAAGGAAATCTGCCTCATCTTCAAATCCTGACCTTTTGATTTTATCCTTCAGGTTTTTTTCCGCTTGTACAAGTTCTCTGGCCCGACGTTCTATATTGCCCTTCAATAAGTCCATTTTCTCCTTCAGGGCATTTATCTCTCTTTCAATTTTTTCATATTGTTCGCGTGTTTTTTCGAGAGACTTACCCGCCTGCTCAACCGTATCAGCAAGACGCTTTTCTTCTTGATCCGGGTTCCTGTCGCCAAACAGTTCCCGTCGCGAAGCGCACAGGGATTCGTACTGTAACATTAGCTCGTCGCGTTCTTTACCTCTTACTGTCAAATCCTTTTCGAGACTATCAAATAAAGCACTGTCCTTATCGATCCCGGCTTTCAGGTCACTGATCTTTTTCTCATGACCTGCCTTTGCTGTCTGCTTCATCTCCCAAGTCTTTTTACGTTGTGTAAGGTCTTTCAGTATGGCATCAAGCGCAACGGATTGAATCTGTTCAATACCAAAAAGCTCAACATCTTTAAGCGCATTGGCACGAGCCTTTTCTATCTGTTTCGCATAATCATCACATTCCTTGACCAGCCTCGTATGCTCACTACCGGCAAGCTCAAGCTTGAATTTGGCTTCCTGCAAGGCTTTACTTGAATTTTCAACCTTCACCCTCATCTTTTCCAAAACAACCTGGGCAGCTTTCTCCTTTTTACTTTTTTCTTCGGCTGAAGCTATAATACCGGATATTTCGACAATTGACTTCTGAACAACCGCAAGCTCTTCGCGCACCTTAACTGCCCGTTTTTCAGCGACTTCTGTAATGTTCAACACCTGCAAAGTGTCAGTGAATTGTTTATTATCTGAATTAAGGACTGTTGTCTTTTCTGCTATATCTTTTTCAACATGTTTGATTTCCGCTGCCTGTTTAGCCTGATCAGTTTCCAACTTGCTCAGTTTTTTGGATTCTTTTTTGAATTCATTCTTTGTTTCCTTGAGCGCAGCTTCGGCTTTGTTCAATTCAGGCACATTACCCTTTGCGTAAGGATGATCAGTCGCTCCGCATAGTGGGCAAGCCTTGCCATCTTCAAGACGTTTTCTGTCTTCCTCAAGATCGCGAATACGGCTCATCAGGGATACCTGTATCTCCATATTTTCGATATTTCTTTCAAGAAGAACCTTTTTATCTGTGGCTGATTTAATTTCATCCAAGATCTTTTCATGGCTATGTTTTGATGTTTTAAGGCTTGTAGCAAGGTCCTTCAGTGCTTTTTCCGCTGTGCTGATCCGTCCAATCATATCACCAGCCTGATCCAGAAGTCGGCTTCGCTCTCTAAGAACATCCAACTCATTGCGGCATTGACTTATCTCACGGTCTTTAAGTATGACGCTGCTCTCATCTATTAATCGTTTAAGTTCACTTTGGTTTTTCTCGAATTCCTTGCGGAGATTTTCGTGATCAGTCTCATTTTTTTTACAATCGTCAATGGCTGCCTCTTTTTTCCCGGCAGCGATTGACATGTTTTCACATGCTTTTAAATGCTTTGCCTCAATATCATTTAAGGTTGCAAATGATTTGCCGATTGCGGTAAGATTTGTCAGCAGAGCCGAATCAACTGCGTGTTTCGTTATGTAGTCATTAACGACTTCAAGATCCTTCTGCGATTGCTTCAATATCAGACCAGTCTTTTTTATACTGTCTTTATAGGTTTTAACCTGCATCCCTATATTTGCTATCGCCTTATCTGTCTTGTCAACTTGATGTTTCTTTTCACTCAACCTCGCATCAAATTCACGTACCTTTTTAATGGTGTCAGCTTCCGATGCTTGCTTTACTCTAGCCTCATTTAGCCCGATCTCTGCGCCCTGTCTTGCTGTCAATGCTTCTGCGCTGGCCTTTACTTTTTCAGGCATCATTGCTAATGAGCCATCAAGTTCCTTTGCATCAACATCCTGTTGGCGACGCAAAGCAAAAGTCCCTTTGTAATCACCATCAATACTAAGGGCTTTACGGGATTTTTCCAGCTTCTCTGCCTCCGGTATAAAGGCCTTCCGGCGCTCTTCAAAATCCCGACTTTTCTTATTCAGAGCATCCAATTCTTTCGTAAGCGCCAATATCCCTTCAGCCCAAATCAAAGCCTTGCGCGTAACATCCAATTTATTAGTAAGTTCAACTTCCCGGGCTTGCTTTTCTTTCAGACCGGCTTGCAACTCACTTTCTTCATTCTCATTTAAAATCCGTATGCCTTTTAATTCTGATTGCAGCAAATCGAGTTTTTCAGATTCTTCTCTGTTTTTTTCATGCACTTTTATTGATATATAACTATAGATTTCGGTGCCGGTTATCTGTTCGAGAATGGGTGCCCGCTTATCAGGCGGGGCCTGTAGAAAAGCTGCAAAACCTCCCTGGGCAAGAAGCATCGAACGGGTAAAGCGATCAAAATCCATACCCGTTGCCTTCTCCACAAATTCTCCAACCTGAGTTAATTTCGATTCCAGCACCTTACCTAAATTTACGTCCACTATGTCATGCTTTGCCTGTTGCAGTTCGCCGTCAGGTCTTTTCCTTGCACGTTTTTGGCTCCAGTGACAACGGTAACGGCCCTTCTGTGTCTCAAATGTAACTTCGGCATAGCATTCACCTGCCTGTCGCGACATAATTTCATTTGTGCTTTTTGTAACCTTTTCCAGGCGGGGTGTTCTGCCATAAAGTCCGAGGCAAATGGCATCCAGAATGGTTGTCTTTCCTGACCCGGTTGGTCCTATTATTGCAAATATACCGTCAGACGAATAATCCGGGTGTGTGAAATCAATATGCCATTCGCCTGTTAGTGAATTCAGGTTTTTAAAGCGTATGTCCAATATCTTCATAATATGCTCTCCTATTGAGCCATCGGATCTGCTTCATTCAGGGACGCTATGATCTCTTGATAAGCGTTCAATAGTGCCGAACGCTGATCATCGGGAACTTCGTGTGCGTCAAGGCATCGCTTGAACACGTCCGTTACGTCCAGGTCTTCGAGCGTTTCCTCCACATCCTTACCCTTCATCGCTCTTTCCAGCACTCGATTATTTTTCACTCGGAGGATTTCCATACCGCTTCCCGAAATAGCCTCATTCAACCGCTCCTGTAAACTTGCGGCTATCTCATCGCCTTCATAGACGACTTCCAACCAGGCTGTGCTCTTTCTTGCTTTTAGCTCATCAATATTGCGAGCAATGGTTTGCCAATCCCCTCGCAGGGTTTTTAACTCCTGAAATCCGGGCACTGATATATTTGTGACCGTGGGCGTTTTATCTGAGAATTCTACAAGAATAACACTTTTCCCCTGTTCAGCTTCTCCGAAGCCGATAGGCAATGGCGAGCCTGAGTAGCGTATAAAGTCGGAGCCACCGACTCTTTGACCAATATGTAGATGCCCCAGCGCCAAATAATCGATATATTCCGGAAATATGTCTCTTTTAACTTGCGCCAGAGAACCGATATACAACTCACGCACGCCATCTCCGTCGACGGTCTGACCTCCTGCGGCATACAAATGGCCCATCGCAATGATCGGCACCGGGTTTTCCATAGCTGCCTGTTTTTTCTTTGCCTCTTCACAAACATTTCGGTAATGATTTTTAATCCCCTCAACGATTTTTCTCTCCTTGTCTTCAACACTTTCACCAGCCTCGGCGGTGCGTATATCGCGGTCGCGGAGATAGGGGATGGCGCAGACAATAAGTCCGGGCTGATTATTCTTTCCTGATAAAACAATCAGTTCATCCTCAGGTTGGTCGGATACATATCCGACTACATGGATGTTGAGAAATTCAAGAAGTTCTTTCGGGGCATTCAAGAAAGACGGCGAATCATGATTGCCGGCGATGACAACCACATGGCGGTTTGATGAGGTGGCCACACGGCACAAAAAACGATAATAAAGCTCCTGCGCATAATTGCTTGGAGTGCTATTGTCAAAAACGTCTCCCGCCACCAGAAGCACATCGATATTTTCACTCTCGATGAGTTGCGCCAGCCAGTTCAGAAAAGCCTCAAATTCCTCGTATCGCTTGCGCCCATAAAGAGCGCGGCCAATGTGCCAGTCGGATGTGTG
>WOYI011391707.1_pt1 | contig 33134 bp, 28 predicted proteins | sample 6423411 | NCBI WGS metagenome assembly WOYI01 (sample SAMN13441803, study PRJNA592873) | oil field metagenome | biome: oil field; feature: oil-well bore; material: oil-contaminated soil; isolation source: oil-contaminated soil from oil-well borehole | place: Germany: Wietze | collected 2016-10-18 ...
TAAACAAAACTTTTGATATTGCCCTTGATTTCTCTCTTTTCAACAGGGTCAATGCAAGTGTTGAGTGGTACAACAGAAAATCTGATGACCTGTTGTATGATATGCCTTTGCCTTCTTCAATGGGTCTGCTGAGTCAGCCCAGGAACATTGCTGCTCTGTTTAACAGGGGATGGGAGTTCAATGTCAATGGTGACGTAGTACGCACCGGTGACTTCAGGTGGAACCTGACCCTTATAGCCTCTACCCTCAGGAACGAGATCACTTTTATTCCCGATCCCTTCGTTGATGGTACCAAAAGATGGTCAGTAGGCCATTCTGTTTATGATTTCTGGCTGAGAAAATTCTACGATGTTGATCCTACTGACGGTGCCACCAGGTTCCATGTGTGGGAAGACGTAACCGATGAAGAAGGTAATGTGACAGGCTCACAGCTGGCATATGACACCAATGGCGATCCGGTGCTTACCAAAGACCAGAGTAAAGCCGGATATGGCTACGTGGGAGCTTCTGCATTTCCTGACCTCCAGGGATCGATAGGAAATCTCATTACCTATAAGGGTTTCACATTGAGTACCCTGTTCACCTATTCACTGGGAGGCCAGATGATTGATGGCGTCTACCAGGGAATGCTTGCTGCAACAGCCGGTGAGTCTTTTCATCCGGATGTCAAGAATTCATGGAAAAATCCCGGAGATGTAACAAACTTTCCGAGGCTGCAATATGCTAACACCAACCTTTATGCTACATCGGACTATTTCCTGATATCATCTGACTACTTCAATATCAAGAACGTGACCTTAAGCTATGCTCTCCCGAAACAGCTTCTCAACAGGTTTGGAGTGGGACAGTTAACTGTGTTTGCTACAGGCGAAAACCTCTATCTGTTTGCAGCCAGAAAAGGGATGAACCCAACCTACAACTTCAACGGAACACAGAGCGAATTTGCCTACAGTCCAAGCAGGTCAATGATCATAGGACTTAATCTGCAGTTTTAATTGATATAACTTAAACAGAATAAACAATGAAAGCGAAATATTTAACTTTAAGGTTAGTCTTAATCTTCGCTATCACACTGAGCTTGAGCTCATGTGAGGAAGATTTCCTGCAAACCGTTCCTACCGATTCTGTTACGAATGAAATTGCTCTCGGATCAGTTGATAATATGATGCTGGCCATTAACGGTATCCATCGGGCTATGTATGCTCAGAATGGTTTCATAAGCGCTTATGCCGGGCAGCAGTTTATGATCCCTACGGCAGAGTACGGAGCCAGTGATGCACTGCATTCTGCTCTTGGCAATGGATGGCACAGGGCTCGTTTACAATGGATTATGCATACCAATGCTACAAGGGAGGATGTCTCCTTCTCGTGGTTCTTCTATTACAATGTCATCGGTTCGGTAAACAATATTATCAATGCTGCGGCTGATCTGCAGATGTCCGATGAGTTGCACAATATTCTGGGACAGGCCTATACTTACAGGGCATGGGCACATTTTCAGCTGGTGCAGTTTTTTGCCAAGCCTTATATGGTCGGGAATCCGGCAACAGATCTTGGTGTGCCTATTATGACTGCCACTGAGCCTCCCTACGAAGGTAAGTCTCGTAATACAGTTCAGGAGGTTTACACGCAGATCATAGATGACCTGACTACGGCAATTACCCATTTTGCTGACGCATCACCCAGGGCAGATCTGTCTCACCTGAATGTTGACGTTGCCAAAGGCGTAGCTGCAAGGGTATACCTGACCAGCGGCCAGTGGCAGCAGGCAGCCACCATGGCCCGTGAAGCCCGTCAGAATTACACACTGATGAATGAAAGTCAGTTCAAGTCCGGATTTAACAGTATTGATAACCCGGAGTGGATATGGGGGTCAAAAATGATTCAGGACCAGACAGCATACTACTATTCATACTTCTATTATTGCTCCAATAATTTCAATGGTTCACAGAACAGGAGCAACCCGAAGTTCATGAATCACCTGTTGTATGATCAGATTTCTGACACCGATTACAGGAAAGACTTGATTCTTAAAGATGCACCAAGCACATTCTACGCCTGGGATGCCGGTGACAATGCCGGAAGGTATGCCTCCAAAGATGAGTATCTTGCTGCTGTTGCAGCATACAGGGTTATTGTAAACAATTCAAGTTCTCACAATATGGTGCCCTACATGCATATTAAACTGCAGCAGTCCAATGGACCAACCATTGATCCCATGGACGTAATTCACATGAGAGCAGCAGAGATGTATCTTATCGAAGCAGAAGCACTGGCCCGTCTGGGCACACAGGATGCACTTGCACAGGATGTTCTGTTTGAACTGGTGTCTGAAAGGGATGAGGCGTATGTCAAGTCAACCAATACCGGACAGGCTCTGGTCGATGAGATTCTACTCCACAGAAGGATAGAACTGTTCCAGGAAGGATTCAGATGGTTCGACATGCTAAGGAATGATGAGGTACTTGATCTGACAGGGTCAGGAGCAAATCCGGACCTGTACATTGACGGTATGTATCAGGACAGGCCGAGCGTTAATCCAAAGTGGGTGTTCCTTATCCCGCAGCGTGAGATTGATGCCAACCCCAACATCGTACAGAACGTCTATTAATATCTTTTTCAGGAAGATACTTTAGGTATTCAATGCTTAGGAAAAGCTGGAGTTCCAGGAACTCCAGCTTTTTTAATGTGCCATTGACCTTGACGTTAAAAGGGTTCCCGGCAGGAAAGCAAGTTGTCTGCGCAGACCGACGAGACAGTTCAGAACCTGCTCTCCGGAAAGAGGCGTTGGCAAAAGAAAGAGTCCTGCACCGGGGCTCTTTCTTTTAGCTGCCGGGCAGTACTTTGCCGGTTTCTAACATATCTTCTGTTTTGGCAGGAACCGGGTCTTAGCAAAATAATAGCCGCAAACGTTGCAAGTTTGGAAAATATCTTATATTTGTCTCAGTGATTTAATCACATTAACCCCTATTAACCTAAACTATTAATCTATGAAGAAGATTTTTTTACTCTGTTCACTGTTGCTGATGACAGGTTATCTTGTCATGGCGCAGACAAACCTAATCACGGGTACGGTCGTAAGTTCTGAGGATCGTTCAGAGCTGCCTGGTGTCTTCGTGACAGTCAAGGGTACTACCCTTGGGACCATCACGGGACCTGACGGAAGCTATTCCATCCAGGTGCCGGCAAATGCCAGAACGCTGGTTTACAGTTTCGTTGGTTTTGTTACGCAGGAACAGGAGATTTCCGGCAGGAACAGGATCGACGTTGTACTGCAGCAGGACCTCTTCAATGTTGATGAGGTGGTTGTAGTTGCATACGGTACGGCCCAGAGGCGTGATGTCGCCGGAGCAATCTCAACTGTTAAGGGAGGAGAGATAGCCAAGATGAACATGCAGAGCTTTGACCAGGCCCTGGCCGGCAAGGCTGCCGGTGTTTCAATAACCCTGCCAAACGGGGTTCTCAACAACCCTCCGGTAATCCGAATCAGGGGCTTCAACTCAATTACATCGAGTTCGAACCCGCTGGTGGTGGTTGACGGCGTTCCCGTCTTCACCGGCAATATCGGGGGTACTGCCATCCAGAACTCACTGGCGGATATCAACCCCTCTGATATTGAATCCATGGAAATCCTGAAGGACGCATCAGCTACTGCTCTCTATGGTTCACGTGCAGCCAACGGCGTTATTATCATTACTACAAAACACGGGTCGGGTGCCAGGACTAAGGTCACGTATGACGGATTTGCAGGATGGACGGAGCCTTACAGACTCTTCGACCTGATGAATGCCGAGCAGTATATTGAGCATAAGAATCTTGCATTTTCAAATGCAGGCCTTTCAACTGTTCTGCATCAGGTTAATATTAATGGCGTACCCGTTGATACTGACTGGGCAGACTTTGTTTACCAGAAAGGCTTCCAGCAGAGCCATGCATTAACTGTGTCAGGTTCTTCACCCTCTACTTCGTATTTTCTTTCAATAGGGTACACCGATCAGGACGGTATGGTGAAGAAGAATTTCTACAACAGGAAGAACACCAGGATGAATGTTGACCACAAAATCAATCAGTATCTTTCGATTGGTGCCAATATTGCCTATACAAACGGTTATACTGAATCACCGAACACAGGTTCCAGTTTCGCCACTGCAGGCGCTGCCCGCCTTGCATTTGTGCTTCCTCCGATTATAGGTCCCTATCTCGAAGATGGTTCATATAACCTTTACGGAAGCGGTATCGGTGGTATGGGTACAGGCCTGGCTGCAGGTCTTGGTTATCATAACCCTGCCCAGATCATGGATACCAACAAACACACAACTGAGTCTGACAGGTTGCTTGCAACCCTTTCTGCTACCCTAGTACCGGTTAAGGGACTTATGCTCAAAACAGTCTATGGGATGGACAACCTGGCAAGGGAGACAACAACCTTCTGGAGCCCTATAGGAGGTGATGGCTACGGTTACGGTGGCTACGCCTACAACTGGACCGGCAAGGATAAGAGATGGACATGGACCAACACAGCCAACTACAACATGACATTCATTGAAAAGCTGAATATTGGATTGCTGGCCGGACTTGAATATCAGAGAACAGTAAGCAAAAGCTGGGATGCAACAAAAACAGCTGTCTCTGACCCGTTCTTCGAGACCTTTGCAGGAGCATGGTCTACCGCCTACGGCGTACCTGACGGTGATTATGGAGAGAACTTCTATGCTTCATATTTCGGACGAATCAATACCAACTGGGATAAGAAATATTATCTTGAGGGAAGCTTCCGCCGTGATGGCTTCAGTGGCCTTTCGATGAATAATAAATGGGGCAACTTCGGTGGCGTCTCATTCATGTGGAACATCTCGAACGAAAGTTTCATTGCCAATTCCAGCCTGTCTAACCTCTTCTCTGATATAAGGCTTAAACTCAGTTACGGACGCGTTGGTAATATGTTCGGTATCGGCAACTACAGCTCACTATTCCTCTATAGCGCCAGCCTATATGCTGACCAGCCTACTCTCTATTTCTCACAGGCAGGTAATGCCGATCTTAAGTGGGAAACGAGTGACAAATATGATGTGGGCCTTAGCTTTGGCCTGCTTAAAGACAGGCTTCAGGCTGATCTTAACTACTTCTACAATGATGTCAATAACCTGATTCTTAACGTGCCTCAGTCACCGTCAAAGGGAATCCCTGGCAACTCGATCCCGGCAAACGTCGGATCTATGTTTAATAAAGGTTTTGAGTTCTCTCTGACCAGCTACAACATTACAAAAACAAACTTCAACTGGACTACAAGCTTCAACTTTACAGCTCTGAAGAATGAAGTTACTGCACTTGCTCCGGGTGTTGATGAGATAAGGACTGCAACCGCAAGCCTTGAAACGACGAACATTACAGTAGTAGGACAACCAGTCGGTATGCTTCTTGCCGTTGAGACAAGAGGTGTTGATCCGGCAACAGGCCAGAGGATATTTGTCAATGCAGCAGGCAAGGAGGTTCTGTATAACCATGCAGCAACCAACAAGTGGACATACAGGTCAGATGGCTCAGTGGCACCTGCAGTAAACACTTCAAATGACGCAGTTCCATGGGCTTCACCGCTACCAAAGTTCTATGGTGGTATTGATAATAACCTGGATTTCAAAGGCTTCGACGTTGCATTAAACCTTACCTATGCATTTGGCTTCTATGTTTATTCAGGCTCAAAGGCAGGCACAAGAGACCAGAGATGGTGGAACAACTCTGTTGAGGTTTATGAAACAGCCTGGAAAAAGCCGGGTGACATAACCAACATACCGAAGCCGGTCATGAATGACAACGTCTCCAACGGATCTGCCTTCCCTATCACTGAGAATATTGAGAAAGGTGATTATCTGAAAGTTAGAAACATTTCAGCTGGATATACATTCAAGAATATCCTGCAGGGTAATTTAAGGATTGAAAGCCTCAGGGTTTACGCACAGGTTTTCAATGCCTTCGTCTTTACCAATTACTCAGGATCTGACCCGGAAGTATCTACGAACACAGACTCCAACCTGGCACCTGGTATTGACAGGAACACTGCCCCGCAGGCAAGAACCTATACATTCGGGGTTAACGTAAGTTTTTAACTAACTAATCAAGAAACAGACATGAAAAATATACTAAAGGCTTCAATAATATTATTGTTAATATTATTGACTACCGGATGCACCAAGGATGAATGGATGAATCCGGCACCCATAACCTCGCTTTCAGATCTTACAGTATTTGATACGAAGGAAAGGATTGAAAACCAGGTTAATGGTATGTATGCTTCCCTGAAGAGTGGCCAGCATCTGGGTGGAAGGTTCCTGATCTATAATGACGTCAGATGCGATAACTTCCTGCCAAAGAGTTCCAACCTAGTAACATGCTTTGCAACGTGGAACCATACTGTCATCAGCTCTACGAACGAAGTTCAGAACCTCTGGGGTGCAGTCTATGCCACAATAAACGTTGTTAACGTTTTTCTGGACGGACTGACAGCTGCATGGGATGAAGGAAAAATCACTGATTTTGTCACACAGGCTGAGTATAACCAGTATAAGAGTGAAGCGCTTACAATAAGGGCTATGTGCTATTTCGACCTGATGCAGATGTACTCAAAACCATATAATATTGGCAGCGGAGCAAATCGGGGTGTTCCATTGAGACTGACCCCCAACAAGTCGGCCGAAGGGAATGACTTGGCTCCCAGCACTGTTGCAGAGGTTTATGACCAGATACTTAAGGATCTTAACGACGCTGAAGGAATGGCCATATCTAATTATGGCAGTACTCCTCTCAACATCACTAGAGTGCATAAGAACACTATCATTGCTTATAAAACAAGAGTCTACCTGCATATGCAAAACTGGCCTTCTGTAATAACCGAATCAGCTAAGATAGTACCTGCCGCAGCTCCCTTTACTGCATCGTCAGGAGTTCCAAACACTCTCGATGCATCTTACGCAGACATCTTCGTATCGCCTAACACAACCATGGAATCAATTCTGTCAATGCCACACACGGCATCAAGCAATCCTGGCACACAGAACAACCTGGCACACTACTACCAGTCAGGATCAGACGAGGCATACTACCTCGTAACCGGTCCCGGATCCCTTTATGATGCCATGGACGATACTGATGCCAGGAAGGTGATGATGTCGAACGTTGATGGAAACGTATACCTGACCAAGTATGTTGATCGCGCCAGCAGAACTGACTATTCACCTGTAATCAGGTGGGCAGAGGTTCTTCTCAACCGCGCTGAGGCACTTGTCCGCAGTGGGAATACAGTTACCCAGGGCGCTGTTGATCTGCTGAATGCAGTAAGGACACGCTCATTAGCTACAGGAGCTTATACACTGGCTGATTTTTCATCTGCAGCCCAGTTCTATACTGCAATACTCCAGGAGAGAAACATGGAGTTCCTTGGCGAGGGCATACGTAATATGGACCTTATGCGCCTTGGTCTGACAATACCAGCCAAAACTTCATCTATTTTTGGTACAGTTGCAGCAATTCCCTCATCCGCCCAGTCATATTTCTGGCCGGTACCGGACAGCGAGCTTAGTTATAACGGACTCATGACACCCTGATAACTGACCTGAGACCTGGTAATGAATAAGAGGCTGTCTCAAAAGGGGCAGCCTCTCTTTTGGTGCGCCCGGCATGGGCGCGATAACTATAGGGTGAAAGTCCCGAACGTACCCTGACAGCAGGAAGCGTTAGCCGAAGGCAGGGATGCTATGTCAACTGTCGGATACGATTTGAAGGAGACCTGTTTCATTTTTCTCTAAACCGATAAGATGTCACCGGCTTCGCCGGAACCTGTTACGGTCGTCACGCCTTGACCTGATCCTGTCGGCGCGGCGTTTCATGATCATGTATACGATGATCAGCACCACAATCACCGTACCTATAATTATGAAATCCCGCTGTATCATTTGTCCCTACCGCATGTCAATCACATCCACCCCCTTATGATCGGCAGGGTCAAATGTAAAATAGCCGGCTGGCGGGCGGAAGGTGAGATCAAAACTGTCAGCTGTAAGCGTAACGGTTATGCCATCCTTGGTTTTGTATTCCGCTGACCTGAGACCGTAACCCGCTTTTTCTATCCTGAGCCTGATGCGCACCAGGTTATTGTCAATTTTTTCCGGATAGAGATCAATGACCCAATCAGTGCCATTCTGCTCAACGAGTCTCACCTTGTACCCCTCCTCGTACATGGTGAAGAGGAGGGAGGGTTTTGACATGAAGGAGTCTTCGTATGGATCAGGCTCCGTGATCGTGACTTCACCGATATCCGGCAGATAACTCCATACGGCTTTGCCGTCGGCCCAAATCTCGTTTTCGGGCAGGGTGATCCTGTACCTGTCTCCTGCAATGACTGCCGTGCCGGTAAGGGTTGTGATGTCGCCCTCACGGGTGTCGTTGGTGATTACAGTAAAATCTATCTTCACCGACGGTGCCGAGGAAGCCTTTTTGCTGAACTCAGAAAGCACCCTGACCGCCTCCGGGTCCTTCTGTGCGCCGGCCGTCAACGCTACCATCGCGACCAGCAGTATGAGTCCTGTTTTCTTCATCTTAAGCGTTCTGCTCATCAAGGCTCTTCAAAATCCGTTCCAAAGTCTGGGGATCCTGGACTATGACTTCGCGTGCCTTGCTTCCCTCGAACGGTCCGACGATACCTGCAGCCTCAAGCTGGTCGATGATACGGCCGGCGCGGTTGTATCCGAGCTGCATCCTTCTCTGGATAAGCGATGTTGAACCCTGCTGGTGCTGAACCACCAGCCTGGCGGCCTCATCAAAGAGCGGGTCGCGCTTCTTCAGGTCAACCTCCCTGTTACCGTTGTCGGCATCATCATCACCGACATATTCCGGTAGATGCATTGCATCGGGGTAGCCCTGCTGTGATCCAATGAACTCAGTCACCTCCTCTATCTCCGGGGTATCGATGAAGGCGCACTGCACCCTTATCGGCTCGCCGCCGCGGGAGATCAACGCATCACCTCTTCCCACCAGCCTGTCGGCACCGGTGGTGTCGAGGATGGTGCGGGAGTCGACACCGGAGAAGACCCTGAAGGCAATGCGTGAGGGGAAGTTGGCCTTGATAAACCCTGTTATGATGCTTACCGAGGGTCTCTGTGTGGAGATGATAAGATGGATGCCGACAGCCCTGGAGAGCTGCGCCAGCCTTCCTATCGGTGCCTCCACATCGCGCCCCGAGGTCATTATCAGGTCGGCAAACTCATCAATTATGAGTACAATGTAGGGCATGAAGTCGTGTCCCTTCTCGGGGTTGAGCCTGCGGGCTATGAACCTCTCATTGTATTCCTTGATGTTCCTAGTCTGCGACAGTTTGAGCAGGTCAAGGCGGTGGTCCATGAGTATGCAGAGCGAATTGAGGGTGTTGATCACCTTCTTGGTGTCTGTAACTATGGCATCTTCCTCATCGGGCAGCTTGGCAAGGAAGTGGCGCTCTATCTTTGCATATAGCGGCAGCTCGACCCTCTTGGGATCTATAAGCACAAGCTTCAGCTCCGCAGGGTGCTTTTTGTAAAGCATAGATGTGATGATGGCATTGAGTCCCACCGACTTGCCCTGTCCTGTGGCACCTGCTACAAGCAGGTGGGGCATGGTGGTGAGGTCAATGATGAACGGGTCGTTGGTGATCGTTCGCCCCAGCGCCAGGGGAAGCTCGTAATCGGAGTGGTTGAACTCCCGTGAAGAGAGCAGTCCTTTCATCGATACCGTCTCCGGTTTCTTGTTGGGCACCTCAATACCCACCGTGCCCCTTCCGGGAATGGGAGCGATGATCCTGATGCCCAGGGCCGAGAGGCTGAGGGCTATGTCATTGTCAAGCGATTTGATGCGGTGGATCTTGACACCCCTGTCGGGCACCACCTCGTATAGGGTGACGGTGGGTCCGACAGTGGCAGAGATCTGCCTGATGGTTATCTTATGGTCAGAGAGGGTCTTGGTGATGATCTCCTTGTTGGCGTTGACCTCGTCAGTGGTGGTGGTTCCCGTGCTCCGGTAGTCGCGCAGCAGAGCCAGTGTGGGAAACTTGTACCGTGGCAGGGAAAGACGCGGGTCAAATGGCGGAAGGTCGATTGCCGGTTCATCGTCGCCGACCGGTTCCACCGATACCGGTTTTTTATTGCCACCGATGACATTCACTATGGGTCTCTCTTCCGGCACCTCCGGTGGCCTGTAAAAGTCATCGATGGAGTCAGCCTCCTCTTCATCTCCCCTGAGAGGCTCATCCTCCACCGACGGGTAGTTCTCTTCCGGCTCCACCCTGGCCTCTTCCGTGACTATGTTTTTCTTCCTCCCTTCGCCGGAGAAGGCTGAGGCTCCTGCCCTGGCGACAGAAGCAATGGGTTTTCTGAGGGTCTGAGGGCTGATGTGAAGGGCGAAAATAAGATATGCCACCGTAATCACCAGCAGTGCTGCACCGGTGCCTACCTTTCCCAGGATGTTATTCATCCTTGTTGCCACGATATACCCGAACTCCCCGCCGGGACCGGATCCGAGGAAGGTAGATTCACCGGCAATAAATCCAAGTATTGCCGAGACCAGCACGGTGGCCAGAAGAAAGCGGAGGATATTCCTGCCGAGCCGGAAATATTTGACCCTGAGCAGGGCAAGGCCTATGGCGCCAATGATCAGAGGGAGAAAAAATGATCCCAGTCCGAAGCCGTTGTAGATGAAGTAGTGACTGATCTTAAATCCTGCCTTGCCTCCCCAGTTCCGGTAAGCATACGAAGCGTCTTCAGGCTGAGGCCCCAGTGAGCTCTGATCCGCCGTACCGGTCATTACATAGGAGATGAAGACCACCAGCATGTAGAGAGCAAAGACAAGAAGAACAAGGCCCGCAATGAACCTCAGGTTCTCACCTGACGGGTTAGTGGCAGGATTCTTCTTTCTGGATGACGAACTGTTGTTTTTCTTCTGTTTGCCCATAAAGCAGCAAGGGTGTTTCTGATCTTCAGAGAGCTGTAAAAGGAATAGCAAAGGTAAAAAAAATGGTTGAGCCGCAGATCAATATTTTCAAAAGGAGATCATTTTGAGAATGAGAGCCTCCAGAAAGCTGGCCGGCACCTTCTTATAGTTGCTTTTCTTTTCGAACTCCCTGTCAGGGATATCTTTCCTGAGTACCTCGTCAGCCGTGAACTGCAGCTCTGCATCGCCAATAATGTAGAAGAAATCCATCAGCACTCCGTCAATATCCCGGAAGGGGGTCATGCGGTTGGGGTTCTCCGCTTTGATCTCATTGGTATACCAGATATACCTGATGTTCGCGGAACCCGGGATATCTACCCTTGCCTGCCGGCAGTTAAAGCCACATATTACCGATCTCCTTCCGGTGTCGTGCACGGTCATTCCCTCCATTGCCTTAAATCCGGGCTGGATGTCTTTGTGGTTGCCCTCAAAATAGTACTTGAAGCTGAGCAGGTTCAGGTAGGTGTCATAGATGTTCTCCCTGGGATTGATGACGGTGGTGATACCGGTATTGCCAATGGGTGCCTTCAGTCTTGTGCTGATGAGGTCATTTCTGAACGCTATCACCAGTTCCCTGGGTAGCAGGTCTGTTGAGAGAGAGGAGGGATTGCTGACATACTTAATGTTATACCATATCTCGCCCTCTCTCATGTTTTTATACCCCGCATCTCCCCTGCAGGAGGCAAGCAGGAGAATCAGGATCAGCAAGGGGATATTAAGAGGAGGGAGATACTTCACTTAAAACTGTTTGAGTGTAAATGTAATAATTCTGTTACAGATTTCGTTCCTCTCCTTTACAATAGGGTCAAATTGGCCCTTTTGTCCGGGAAGTAATTTTTCCCATGATTAATTTCATACGATTAAGAATTCTTTTATCGGTCAACTGGATCTTGCATGAAAGAATAAAATCATACTCTTTTGTGAGTTCCTGCATATGCAGGTTTCATTTAATATTTTAGCTTTGCCATAGTGCTACATACATAAAAGCAATGAGTAAGAAACTTGCAGTAATTGCCCTTGGTGGCAACGCCCTTCTCAGGGGTGATCAGGTGGGGACAATTGAGGAACAGGAGCAGAATACTACTGACACTCTTGAGAACCTGATATTCTTAATAAATGAAGGGCATGATCTGGTAATAACCCACGGAAACGGCCCGCAGGTTGGCAACATACTCATGCGCAATGATGCCGGGGAGCAGTTGTACGGTATTGCTCAGATGCCCATAGACATATGTGTGGCTGACTCCCAGGGAGGCATAGGTTATATGATTGAACGGATGTTCAGAAATGTGCTTAACAGGCACGGTATAAACAAGAACGTCGTCTGTCTGGTCACCACCGTGGTGGTTAACAAGGATGACCCTGCCTTCAGCGATCCGCAGAAGAGGGTGGGCAAGATCTATAGCAGGGAGGAGGCCGAGGAGCTCGCCAGGGAAAAGGGATGGGTATTTAAGGAGGAGGTAAAGGCTGAAGGAGGATTCCGCAGGGTGGTGCCTTCACCCAGGCCTGTGGATGTGATGAACCATGATCTTATCCGTGAGCTGGCCGGCAGGGGCAATATCGTCATCGCGGCCGGAGGGGGAGGGGTTCCTGTCTACATCGACGAGAAGAACGATATCAGACCCGCCGAGGCTGTCATCGACAAGGATCTCGCCTCCGCACTGCTCGCCTCGAAGATAGGGGCGGATGAGTTCTACATCCTGACGGATGTACCATACGTCTATATCAATTACAAGAAACCTGATGAGGAAATCAAGGAGTTCCTTGACTACAATGATGCGCTGAAGTATCTCAATGAGGGACAGTTTTCAAAGGGGAGCATGGCTCCCAAGATAGAGGCCTGCCTCAGTTTCATCCGGGCCGGCGGAAGCAAGAGCGTCATCACCGAGGCCTTCAAGCTGGAGGACAAACGATATGGAACCAAGATTACGATGGAGTACGATTAGACAGTCTTCAGTCGGCAGTCGACCACCTTCGCCACATCCTCCGTTAAAACAACGGATTTCATCCGACGTAGCGGACTTCGTCCGTCGGAGTCGGATGTCGTAGAAGGCTACGGTGGCTGAAAGCAGCAGGCAGTAGTGGTCTGAACAACGAAATCGCAAATCGAAAATCGAAAATCTCAAGAATATGGCTTACAATTTAAGAAACCGCAGCTTTCTGAAGCTGCTCGATTTTACACGGCAGGAGATAAAATTTCTTCTTGACCTCTCTTTTGACCTGAAGAAGGCAAAATATGCCGGTACTGAGAGGCAGAGGCTCACCGGAAAGAATATTGCGCTGATATTCGAGAAGACATCGACCCGTACCCGGTGCGCCTTTGAGGTGGCAGCGTTTGACCAGGGTGCCCATGTAACCTACCTGGGCCCGTCAGGCTCGCAGATAGGTCACAAGGAGTCGATGAAGGATACTGCACGCGTGCTGGGCAGGATGTATGACGGCATCGAGTACCGGGGCTACGGCCAGCAGATAGTGGAGGAGCTGGCTGCCTATGCCGGCGTGCCTGTCTGGAACGGGTTGACAAACGAGTTTCATCCGACACAGATCCTTGCCGACTTCATGACCATGATGGAGCACTGTGACAAGCCGCTGGATAAGATCAGCTTCTGCTACCTGGGCGATGCCCGCAACAACATGGGTAACTCGCTGATGGTGGGTGCAGCCAAGATGGGCATGGACTTCCGTGCGGCAGCTCCCCAGGCATGCCAGCCGTCGGCTGAGCTGGTGCAGCAGTGCCGCGGGATAGCGCGGGAGACAGGAGCAAAGATCACTCTTACCGAGACCGTGGCCGACGCTGTCAGGGATGTTGATTTTCTCTATACGGATGTGTGGGTCTCCATGGGTGAGCCGGAGGCGGTATGGGAGGAGAGGATTAAACTACTGAAGCCCTACCAGGTAAACGGCGAAGTGATCATCCTTACCGGTAATCCGAAGGTCAAATTTCTCCATTGCCTGCCTGCTTTCCACAACAGGGAGACGAAGATGGGAGAGGAGATCTTTAAGAAATATGGTCTCGACGGCATGGAGGTGACTGAGGAGGTTTTCGAATCTCACCACTCGATTGTGTTTGACGAGGCTGAGAACCGAATGCATACCATTAAGGCGGTGATGGTTGCTACCCTGGGAGATTGACCAGTCCTCAGTCTTCAGTCCACAGTCAGCAGCCGGCCACCTTTGCCAAGGCTGCGGTGGCTAAAAACAGTAGGCAATAGACAGTAGTCTTTTCGAAAACAAAATCGCAAATTGCGAATCGCAAATTGCAAATTGCAAATCGCGAATCGCAAATCTACACTATCAGTGCTTTGACGAAGTAGAAGGTTATCAGGAGTGAGGTGGCGAGCTTGAGGCCCACGCCGGTAAGGAATCCCAGCAGGCTGCCAAATCCTGCCTTAATGGCATATTTGAAATCATCCTTGAATATGAGCTCGCCAACAACGGCTCCTATAAAAGGACCGGCAATAATACCGAGCGGGCCAAGGAAGAGACCAATGATAAGTCCAACCGTTGCGCCTCTCATTCCATATTTGGATCCTCCGAACTGGCGGGTACCCCAGATGGGGACGACATAATCGATCACTGTAACAACGACAGCTACCGCTCCAAGTATTATAAAGAGGTTTTTGCTTATGTCAGCGAATCGTGTCAGGTGAAGCAGCACCAGTCCCAGGTAGCTCAGCGGCGGTCCGGGAAGTACCGGCAGAAGACATCCGGCAATGCCTGCGATCATAAGTATGATGGCCAGTGCTAAAAGTATGTAATCCATTAAAAGCCGGATTCAGGTTTGGAAAGAGACGTGCAAATTGCTTTACCTGGAACCCAGTTCATCGAAATCGACATCTGAAAATTCACTGGCAGGCACTGCTGTTGCATTCTCTTCAATAGCTGTCACCTCATCATGAGCGGCAAGATTCACCTCTCCGTTGCCGGCAAAGATGACTGCTTCACGCAAACCTTCGGTGAACTTTTCGAAATCCTCCTTGTAAAGAAAGATCTTATGTTTCTCATAGAACATCTTGCCATCCTTGTCCATCCTCTTCTTGCTCTCGGTGATTGTCAGGTAGAGATCCTCATGTCTTGTTGACTTGACATCAAAAAAATATGTCCTCTTGCCTGCGCGCACAACTTTAGTGAACACCTCCTCCTTGTCACTTCTCTCAATCTGATCGTCTGTTCTGCCTTTCTCGTCTTCCATCAGTAGCGAATGTTTTAGGGTTTCAATCGGTTAGTATGGCCAAATGTAACAATTATTTCATCAACTCAAAATCAAGCTTCCAAATTGTAATAGTTTTTTAAACAGGCTGTCAGTTTAAGTTTCTATTTTTTTAACTTTGCTGCCTGAAAAATATGTTCTTTAAATGATAAGCAGAAGACAACTAAGGATCAAGGCGCTTACAGTCCTCTACGCCTGCAACAGAAAGGAGATATCCGACCTGGAGGAGGCTGAACAGGAGCTGATGCTGAGCATCAGGAAGAGCTACGATCTGTATCATTATCTACTGCTGCTTTTGATTGCTCTCTCCGACCTTGCGAGGGAGAAGGTGGTTCTCTCAAGGACTAAGAACATTCAGTCACCTGAGGATATCAATCCGAATACACGCTTTGCTGAAAACAGGGTCATCAACCAGCTCAGGAATAATGAGCAGCTGCATCGCTATGCAGAGGCGACTCCTGCCTTATGGACAAGGAAAGACAGGATCACCGGTTTCAGGTCGCTGAGCCGCTGGCTTGGAACACAGGGCCTCTCATGGTCAGAGCATCCGGGGATAGTAAGGATAGTATACAACGAGATGACACAGTGGGAGAGTTACAGGTCATATATGGCCTCTCCGGATGACAGCTACAAGGCTGACCGCAGTTTCATCAAGGAGCTTGTCACAAAGCTGCTTCCGGCATCCGGAGAGCTGGCAGCCAGCCTCGAAGAGCAGTCGGTTTACTGGAATGACGACCTATTCTTCGTAGCATCGATGATAAGGAATTCACTTGGCAAATTCAGGGAGAGTGACGACGGCAGCTCGATAGCCATGCCAACCATGTTTACCAATGAGGATGATGAGAAGTTCGTAAAGGTCCTGCTCCGCAAGGCTATCCTGAACAGGGAGAAGAACAGTGCACTGATCGATTCGCATACAACAAACTGGGAGGTGGAGCGTATAGCCCTTATGGACCAGCTTGTAATGCATCTTGCAGTTACAGAACTGGTTGAGTTTTCAGAGGTGCCTGTCAAGGTTACCCTCAACGAGTATATTGAGATTGCAAAGGAGTATTGCACGGCCAAAAGCAGTACTTTTGTGAACGGCATTCTTGACAAGATAGTCAGGGAGATGAGAGCTGACGGGAGCTTTGTCAAGGAGGGAAGAGGGTTGATAGGGGAGACCTGACGGCAGGACTCTCTAAGCAGTCATAGTGGCAATATTGTAAAACGGAATAAGATGATAAGGAATACAGTTCATATTTTAACGGCGATGCTGGCTTTTGCGGCGGTGATGACCTCCTCATGCGGAAGAAATTCCTCAGGTGCGGAGCGTAACATGCCTTCTGACACTACCGGAACGGCTGTCATGACGTTTGAGTCACCGGAACATAACTTCGGGAAGGTTGAGCCCGGTGAAAAGGTGGGATGCATCTTTACCTTCAGAAACACTGGCGATGCTGATCTGGTAATCACTTCTGCCACGGCAAGCTGCGGCTGTACTGTCCCGAAATATGACAGGAGGCCGGTACCTCCTGACGGTACGGGAACCATTGAGGTGATCTTCGATACTTCCGGCAGGGAAGGCCTTCAGACAAAAACTGTTGTGATTCAATCGAATGCAGAGAATAATTTAGTTATTTTGCGTATCATTGCGGAGGTGGAGAAGAATTAAGAATTACGGATTTGGAGTCAAGGATACAGAAGCGAAGTGCAACTGTTAACTGACAATCAGCTGATAGAAAAAACGATTAAATACAAATTAACAATAATAAACAACACAAAAAATGACAACACTTGCAATGATTTATTTACAGGCCACACCGGCCGGACAGGGAAGTCCGAACATGCTTACAGGATTGCTTCCCCTGTTGCTGGTCTTCGTGGTCTTTTATTTTTTCATGATCAGGCCGCAGATGAAGAAGCAGAAAGAGCTTACCAACTACCGCAACGCGATTGCCAAGGGTGCTAAGGTGATCACTACCGGTGGCATTTACGGAAAGGTTGTAGACGTGACTGACAATGTCGTTACCGTTGAGATAGCAAATGACGTAAAGATCAGGGTTGACAAGAGTGCTATCCTGAAGGATCCATCAGACGTACAAGTAAGGCAATAAACTTAACTCCGGGACAGAAACATGATTATGAACGACAAAAAGCGGTCGAAGCAGTTCCTCAACAAGGAGCTGCCGGTCTTTGCCTTTTTCCTGCTGCTGTCGTTCATCTTCTGGTATCTCAATGAGCTCAGCAAGGAGCTTCAGGGTACAATCAACTACCCGGTGCGATACATCAATCCGCCGAAAGACCGCATTGTTACAGGTGATCTCCCTGACAAGCTGGAGATTAACCTGCGTGGGCCGGGCTACTCAATCCTGAAGGTCAAACTGTCAGGCAGCAGAGCTCCGGTGGTAATCGATTTCACCAAGCAGAGTCCCATGCGTCTGCCGGGAGCGACACACCAATACTACCTTTTGACCTCCGGACTTATCAGCAACTTCTCAAAGCAGCTTCATGCTGACTTTGATATCCTCTCCATCTATCCGGATACACTCTTTTTCGGCTATGACAGGCGGGTCACGAGGCGCAAAGCCGTAATTCCTGACCTGAGCATTGAACCTGCCGAGGGAAAGAAGCTGATTATCGTTACTGAACCTGACAGTATAAGTGTTACAGGTCCTGAACATATACTTGACACTCTTCCGGGCATCTTCACCAGGCACAGGTCATTCAGGCGTATAGACGAGAACTTCAGGTCGAGGATAACACTTGACTGTCCGGACTACCTGTCCATTGACCAGAAGAGGGTTGAAGTGGAGGTAACGGTATCGGGAAAGCATTCCTCCTTCTTTAGCCTGAAACAGGTAAGGGATAATCAGTGATCGGTGCAATGGCAAAGCGACTGGGTGTTACGGGAGGCATAGGCAGCGGGAAGACGACCGTATGCAGGATCTTCAGGGTTCTGGGAGTCCCCGTCTTCGTTGCTGATGTTGTCGCCAGGAAGCTGATGGAGAACGACTTTTCCTTGCGCAAGGAGATAAACGCCATTGCCGGCAGGGATCTCTATGTCACAGGCAGCCTCGACCGCAAGGAACTGGCGCGGATCATTTTCAACTCTCCGGAGATGCTGCAGAGGGTCAATGCCGCAGTACATCCGGCAGTGCTGGGTCGCTTTGACCTCTGGGCAGGCAGTTCTGAGGCACCTTATGTTATAATGGAATCAGCCATACTGTTCGAGGCGGGGGCTGACAATTACGTTGACAGGGTGTTGACACTCTCCGTGCCGGTGGAGGAGAGGATAGCCCGCGTTATGGGACGCAATGACCTGAGCCGTGAGCAGGTGATCGAGCGTATTAAAAATCAGCTTGAAGATGAGGAGAGGGAGGAGCAGTCGTACTACATACTCAACAACTCTGACAATGAGATGATCATACCGGAGATCCTTAAGATACATAATGACATGCTTCATTTTGCAGGAAGCAGAAAGTAATGGGAAAGTTTGCCAAGTGGATAGGAGGGGGGCTGGGCTTTGTCTTCGGTGGCCCGATAGGGGCACTTCTGGGTTTCTTCATCGGGTCATTCGTTGACAGCACAACCGTAATCAGGGAGGAGACAGGCCGGCAGAGAGTATACAGGACGACCCCCGGGGACTTCGGAGTCAGCCTGGTAGTTCTTATAGCCGCTGTCATGAAGGCTGACGGCAAGGTGCTTAAGTCAGAACTCGATTATGTGAAACGTTTTTTCCTGACCCAATTCGGTCCGGGCACCGCACAGGAGGCTCTGCAGATGCTGAGGGACCTGCTCAAGAAGGATATACCGCTGAACGACGTCTGCAACCAGATAAGGAACAATATGGACTACTCGTCAAGGTTGCAGCTCATACACATCCTGTACAACATATCAGCGGCAGACCGACGCTTTGAGAAAGCTGAAACGGAGATGATCAGGTCTATTGCAGGCATGCTGGGCATCTCATCAGGCGACTATGAATCGATACGCAGTATGTTTGTACCGGCAACCGACGCTGCCTACCGCATACTGGAGGTGGAACGGTCGGCTACCGATGAGGAGCTGAAAAAGGCCTACCGGAGGATGGCACTGAAATATCACCCTGACAAGGTGAGCCATCTTGGGGAAGAGTTTCGGAAGACGGCGGAGGAGAAGTTCAAGGCTGTCAATGAGGCGTGGGAGAATATTAAAAAAGAACGGAACATCGCCTGACAGATATTTGGCATACATTTAATTAACAATTAATTATCACAACCATGAACCTGAAAGATATTCTGGCTATTTCCGGTGAAGGAACACTCTTTAAATTCATTGCTCAGGGCAAGAATGCAGTCATTGTTGAGAATCTTGAGACCGGACGCCGTTTCAGTGCCGGGGCACAGGCCAGAGTCAGCGCCCTGGATGAGATATCAATCTTCACCCAAGGCGAGGATATGCCACTGGGAAAGGTGATGGATCTTCTCTGGGAAAAAGAGAACGGCGGGGAGGTTATCTCACACAAGCTGCCTGACACTGAACTGAAGGAGTACTTTGCCGGTGTTCTGCCTGACTATGAACGCGAGAAGGTTTACACATCAGACATTAAGAAGGTGTTGCACTGGTACAATATCCTTCACCGTCTCGGCATGCTGGTCAGGGAGGAAGAATCTCCGGCAGATGATGCTGAGACTGACGCAGCGGATGAGGAGCAAAAGGCTGGAGAAAAGAGTCCTGAAGACAAGAAGTCCGACCGTGAGAAGGGTGATGATAAGGAGGAGCCCGGAAAGGCTAACGGCAAAGGAGGGGCTGCTGAAAAGAAAAGCGCAACTGTCTCCGGGGAACCTTCAGACGATAGTGCTCCCGGGGAACCTTCAGATGACATCACCCCGGAACCGGAGAAGGAAAGTTAGCATGGCAGTGTCGAACTTCGGCGGTGATGAGGTGCGGTACAGCTATGATGAATCACACATAATCATCGTGCCAGTCCCATATGATGCTACGAGCACCTATATCCGCGGTGCCGACAGGGGGCCGGCAGCTATCATCGAGGCCTCCCCGGCGCTTGAGTTTTATGATATAGAGACTGGCGGGGAGGCTCACCGGAAGGGCATCTTCACCCTGCCGCCACTGGAGTGCGGTAGTGACCCGTCAGTGCTGACAGAGGCTGTTTACAGCACCGTCAAGGGCATCTTTGAAGAACAGCGGTTTCCCGTTGTGTTAGGCGGCAACCACACTGTCAGTATCGGTGCCTTCCAGGCAGCATCAGAGTCGTTTGAAGGGCTGACAATACTGCAGCTTGATGCCCATTCTGATCTTCGCCCCGAATATGAAGGTTCTCGCCTTAACCATGCCTGTGCTGCTGCCAGGGCGAGGGAGTATGCTCCGCTGGTGCAGGTCGGTATCCGAAGCATGGCGGCGGAGGAGCTTCCCTATGTTGAGGACGGCAGGATATTCTACGCCCACAAGCTGTGGTCTGACAAGTCGCTCTATGGCAAGGCACTGTCGCTCCTGTCCTCAAATGTATACATCACGCTTGACCTTGATGTCTTCGACCCGTCAGTCATGCCCTCTACGGGTACCCCTGAACCCGGGGGACCTGACTACCGTGAGCTGATGTTCTTCCTGCGTGACGTCATCAGGAGCCGCAATGTGGTGGGTTTTGATGTGGTTGAACTCTGTCCCTCCATTGTAAACAAAGTCCCGGATTTCATGGCCGCCAGGGTCATCTACCAGATGCTTAGCTACCGTTTTGCGGTGTGACTCAGGTGCTCCTGACGTCAAACTGCTTGGCCTCTTCCCAGATTACGTTCATCTCATCGAGGGTCATATCACGAAGGGAGAGACCCTTCGCCAGTGTCTGTTGTTCCAGGTAATTGAACCTGCTGATGAATTTCCTGTTGGTCTTCTCAAGAGCTGCCTCGGGATCGATCTCGTAAAGTCTCGCCGCATTTATAAGTGAGAAGAAGAGGTCGCCCAGTTCAGATTCAATATCGACGGTCCGGCCTGCAATGATCTCTTCCTTAAGCTCGTTGAGCTCCTCGGTCACCTTATCCCATATCTGCTCCCTGGAATCGAAGTCGAAGCCAACGCCCCGCACCTTCTCCTGGATACGGTTGGCCTTGACGGTTGCCGGCAGGGATGAGGGCACTCCGGAAAGGACCGGTTTGTATTCGCTCTGTTCCTTCATCTTCAGATGCTCCCAGTTCTCCTCAACCTCGCGGGCGCCGCCGGTGACACTCACGTCGCCGAAAACATGGGGATGACGGTATATAAGTTTCCCGTTTATGCCTTCGAGTACATCGCCCATGTCAAACACTCCCTTTTCGGATCCGAGTGTGGCATAGAAGACCACATGCAGCATCAGGTCGCCAAGCTCTTGCTTTATACCGTCACTGTCATCCCTGATAATGGCATCGGCAAGCTCATATGTCTCCTCTATTGTCAGTTTGCGCAGGGTCTGGTTGGTCTGCTTCCTGTCCCACGGACACTTCTCCCTCAGTTCACCCATAATATCCAGAAGCCTGGCAAATTCTGCAATCGCTTTTTCCTTCATATGTGTCAGTTTTTAAACAGGCCTCCCGTGTCGCCTGCGTCATCTCTTGCTTCGACCCTCACGGCATCACCGGAATCCACTCCGAAGAGCTGGCAAAGGTTTGCACCGTTGATGGAGACCTCAAGGAGGTCAAGGGTGTTGAAGCGTGTCACTATCTCACCCACAGGTTCATCGCTGTAACGGCGGCTGATCTTTTCACTGTAGTACCGGTTGTTCTTTATCAGGATCCTGAAGCTTCTGCTTTCAAAGACCCTGGCAAATATTTCCCGGGTGATGTTTGTGATGGCGTTACCGTATGAATCAATGAATATCACGCTTCCTATTATCACATCCCTGTCAATGGCAGCCCTCAGCGGCATCTTTTCGGACAGGCTCTCCTCCCTTGTGCCAAGGCTTTCGGGTTGGTCCCCCGCGGCGATAGCAGCCGCGGCCCTGGCAAACAGGGATATCTCGTCATCGCCGGCGTCGTTTCTGAGACGGATGACAAGGTCTGGCGGGGAGTTGAGTATAAGGTTGAAGATACCATTGTCAGCACCGATGAACCAGTGTCCCCGCGCCTTTACCAGGAGGTGAGGCCGGCTCGCGGTTCCCTCGCTGCTTATGAAGACAAGGTGGATTGTGCCCTCGGGATAGTGGCTGTAGGTATTCCTGATCACGAAGGCACCGTGCATGATGTTCATGGGGGGGATGCCCCCGGCATTGTTCACCACCGTGGCATCAGGGCAGCCAGAGGCAAGCTTGCCCCTGAGTATGCCGTAAAAGTAATCATTTTCCCTCCACTCGGTGGTCAGTGTGATCAGTGCCATTCCAAATTTGTTACAGCAAAGATAATCTTCTGAAAAAAATAAGTTTACTTTGTGAAGAGAGGCATTCAAAAAAAGAGTCGGGAGAGCATAAGAGAGAGCGGATTGATGACAGAGAAAGTAATAACGCTTGATGATATTGACCCTGTAGGCATTTTCGGACCCAACAACAGGCTGCTTGAACAGATTCAGGGTTATTATCCGAAGGTCAGGCTGATTGCCAGGGGAGGGGAGATCAAATGTGTCGGTGAGGCAGAAGAGGTCAATCTCTTTGCCGATAAGATGGCTGAGCTGATAGATTATTACCGTAATTACAACAGGCTTGATGAGAGTGATCTGGAGCGGTTGATCCTTGATGCTGACCATATGCGGAGTGCTTCCGGCGGTGAGTTTGAGGACGCCCTGGTCTTCGGCACCAACGGCAAACCCGTGAGAGCCCGTACGGTCAACCAGCTGCTTTTGGTTAAGGAGTACCGGGCTAATGATCTGATCATTACGGAGGGACCTGCCGGCACAGGTAAAACCTATACCTGCATAGCATTGGCCGTGAGAGCCCTTAAAAACCATGAAGTCAAGAAGATAGTCCTGACACGTCCTGCCGTTGAGGCAGGTGAAAGACTGGGCTTTCTTCCGGGTGACATGAGAGACAAGCTTGATCCCTACCTCCAGCCTCTATATGATGCACTGAATGACATGATTCCCTTTCGCAAGCTTGAGCAGTGGCTCGCTGACGGAACGGTGCAGATAGCCCCGCTGGCCTTCATGCGGGGACGCACCCTGGAGAGCTGCATCGTGATACTTGACGAGGCTCAGAATGCCACGGTAAGCCAGCTCAAGATGTTTCTTACCCGTATGGGAGTAAACTCGAAGTTCATACTTACCGGTGACACAACGCAGATAGACCTGCCCCGCAGGGGTGAGTCGGGACTGCTGCAGGCCATCAGGCTGCTGGAAGGCATAGAGGGTATTTCGGTCATACGTTTTGATGAACGCGATATCGTCAGGCACAGGCTCGTCAAGCAGATAGTGAGAGCTTATGATGCCGAGGAGAAATACAGGGACCGTGAGAATAATGATATAAAACAGAGATAAGATGGCAAAGCCTATTGTAACGACAGATTTCAGCTTCCCCGGCCAGAAAGATATATACAGGGGCAAAGTGCGCGATGTGTACAACATAGATGACACCTATCTGGTGATGATTGCATCAGACCGGATCTCGGCGTTTGATGTGGTGCTTCCTGAAGGAATACCATTCAAGGGCCAGGTACTCAACCAGATAGCTGCGATGTTCCTGGATATGGTAAGCGATATTGTCCCTACGTGGAACATCGCATCACCGGACCCCAACGTCACCGTGGGGCACAGGTGTGAACCCTATCCCGTGGAGATGATCGTCAGGGGTTATCTCACCGGCAGCTCGTGGCGCACCTACAAGTCCGGAGCGCGAGAGATCTGCGGCATACCCCTTCCTGACGGTATGAGGGAGCACCAGCGTTTTGAGAGGCCACTGATAACCCCTACCACCAAGGCCGAACAGGGATTGCATGACCAGGACATCTCTGCCGCAGAGATCATAGCCAGCGGCCTTGTGCCGGAGGAAGAATACAGGATGCTTGAGGAGTACTCCATGCAGCTTTTCCTGAGAGGGACGGAGATAGCTACTGAGCGCGGACTGATACTGGTTGACACAAAGTATGAGTTTGGACGGCACGACGGGAAGATTTTTCTGATTGATGAGATACATACTCCTGACAGCTCGCGCTATTTCTATTCCGACGGATATGAAGAGCGGTTTGCTGCCGGCGAACAGCAGCGGCAGCTCTCCAAGGAGTTTGTGAGAGAGTGGCTTATGTCAAACGGTTTCCAGGGCAGGAGCGGGGAGAAGGTGCCGGAGATGACCCGGGAGATAGTGACGGAGATCTCCGAACGCTATATTGAACTCTATGAAAAAATTACCGGCAGGAAATTTGTAAAGGACGAGTCAGAAGATCCTGCAGTAAGAATAGAGAGAAATGTAACCGCTTTCCTGGCCGGGCTGAAGTGACAGCGCAGGAGGGCGGTCAGATATCGCTGAATGTTCAGTTTATGATGAAGATAATTAAGTGTATGCTCCACAGAGGGCTGATGAAGGCATTGTTGATAATGCTGGCGACCTTCTCTCTGACACCGCTGAGCGGTCAGGAGCCGGTCCCTGTTGAGGTATCGGACCATCGGACCGTCATCGAAGGAAAGGAATATTTTCTCCACGTGGTGCTGAGAGGGCAGACCCTCTATTCCATATCAAAGGCATACAATGTTACCATAGAGCAGATAAGGAGTGAGAATGACATAACTGACAACGGTATTCAGGAGGGGCAGATGCTTAAGATACCTGTCTCTGCAGCCATGCAGAAAGCAGATATCGATGCGGTCCCGGTACCTGCAGGGGATACATTGCCCCTGCGGGATGCCGATGCGCCGGCAGAGCGTGCTACCGCTGTCTCCAGGGAAGTGCCCGCTGCACAGGGTGATGAGAAGTACATCTATCACAGGGTCAGAAGGGGCGAGACCCTTGCATCGATTGCAACGCAGTATGGCGTTACCGTCAGGGAGTTAAAGCGGGCAAACAGGGAATTGCTGTTTCCACAGACAGGAGACTACCTTCGCATACCACGGAAGCGTGTCTCAACTGATTACAGGCAAAGACAGACTGTAGGTGTGACAGACACCATCCAGCTTGGAGAGCAGGTGCCTGACACTATGTTCATTCCTGAGAAAAAAGAGATATTCACTGTGCCGGAAGCACGGACGGAGGTCAGATCCCTTACCGGTTCAGTACGTGTAGCGGTGTTGCTGCCGTTTTATACTAAGGAGAACAGCAGGAGATCCTATATCGACTCTACACGCAAGGATGTACGGGGTGATGTGATATACAGGGAGGTGACACTTCCCTCAACATGGATCTACGAAGGCAGTCTGCCATTTCTGGAGGCCTATGAGGGTATCCTGATGGCGGCTGACAGTCTCAGATCACTTGGGCTTTCCATAAAGATGGAAGTATACGACACCCATGCCGACACTTCGCAGATCAAGAGGCTCATATGGTCGGGCAAGCTTGATAATGTTGACCTGATCATAGGACCTGTATTCTCATCCAATCTTGAAAAGATCTCTTCCTGGGCTGCAGAGCGCAATATACCTGTTGTATCCCCGGTAGCCCTGCGTGACAGGGATATTCTGAGCAACAGGCCAACACTCTACAGGGTTTTTCCGTCGGAAAAGATTGCACAGTGGGTCATGGCCGGGGAGCTGAGGTCACATCACGGGAGCAATATCGTTTTCCTCCATGGAGACAGTGCCATGTACGATCCGTCTACCATGATGCTGTGGGAGAGTGTAACGCAGGTGGCCCATGAAGTGTCTCCTCTTGATACCATAGGACCGGTACCATATTGGTTTACCGGGATGTCATCACGGCGTGATGCCTACAGCGGTGTCGCATCACTTGAGAACTTGCTCTCCCCCGAACGTGAAAACATTATTATACTCGCAACAAAGAACAGCTCTGTCATCAGTTCTGCCTTTTCAGCCCTTCATTCACTCCTGCGAAAGTATGATATCAAGGTGATCGGTTATCCGGAGGTCAGGGATCTGGAGACCATCGACCTGAAATACTATTATGATCTGGAGCTCTTCATACCTGCAGAGTGCTATGTTGACTTTGACTCCCCGGAGGCTCAGACCTTCAGCTCGTCATTCATGAAAAGGTTCAGGACAGAACCTATGGCCGGCAGTTTTGCCTGGAGAGGGTTTGATATTGCATGGTATTTCATCGGGGGTATCGCTCTGCACAACAATGATTTCCTTTCGGATCCGGGTCTGTTCAATCCCGTGCTTCTTTGTTTGGAGCCCGATTTCAGGCGTGACAACAGGAGTGACGGATATGAAAACCATGGGATGTTCGTCCTCCATTACAGGAAGGACATGACAATTGATGTCAGGAGACCTTGGCCCAGGCTCTTCCCCGCTGAAGAGAGCCCGGTGGTTCATGAAGATGATTCGGTTGTTATAGATCCTTTTTCAGGCTCATCAGTACGTAGTCAAGGACGATCGGGAGGTCATCAGCGCTGACGCCGGCTGCCGTCAGCATCGGCGCATCATCATTTAAGATGTTTATGAAGGCTTCTGTGCTGAGTTCACCCTTTTCCAATGCGCTGATGTAATGCATGGCAGCTTTCCGGGAGTATCCCTGGATAAAAGCCAGGTGACCCATATTCACCAGGTCATATGGAGTGAGGCCGCTTTCAGCCAGCCTGCCGAAATACTCTTCTGCCTCCCTGTACTTTCCCGTCATCAGGTAGCACCAGGCGATGGGTCTCAGCACCTTGACGTTACCGGGACTTTCATATTCAATCCTGAAGTAAAGTTTCAGGGCCTCCTCATACCTTCCGGTATCAAGGTAGCAATGGGCGGTCATCAGTATGGTTCCCGGGTCGTCAGGTTCGTTTTTGAGTGCCCGGAGGTAGGCCTCCAGTGCTTCCTCTGACCTTCCCAGTCTTCTGAGGCAATATCCGGTCTTACGCAGCGTCCAGCTCTTCGGGTCAATGAGTGCAGCCGTGGAATAGGCTTCCACCGCTTTCTCATACTCACCCTCCTTCTGATAACAGTAACCCGCCTTTTCGTACAGCTCGGCATCATCGGCAATGGTATTGATCAGGGTCAGATAGAGGGCAAGGGCATCTGAATAATACTCCTTGCTGAAGAAATAATCGGCAAGTGACCTGTCATCCTCCGGGGAGCCACATATCTCCCTGTAGAAAAGAGAGTTGTAGATATCCAGCCTGCTGGTGAAGAGGTCCTCAAACTCATTTCTGAAGTCGGAGAGCTTGTAGAACCTGTAAAGGTCGTGTATATACTGGGTCACGTTGGTTCTGAACTGCGCCTCCGGGTCGGTAAGCTCGCCGTCATACTTCATCTCTTCCAATCCTTCAAGCTCCATTCTGAAGACCTTGAGCATCATGCTTTTCTGTTCAGCAGGCAGGTGTTTCATATTCAGGATGAGAGAGAACTTGTCGGAATTGCATATGAACGGGGTCTTATAGAGTGCTTCGGCCAGCTCATTGATTGCCGGTCCGAGTATCTCATCCCTGAAGATGTCGTCAACCGCAAGATGGTCAGGGTAGAACGGAATGAACCAGTTGCGCAGCTCTCTGAAGAAATCGAATTTCTTCAGTCCTGAGAAGGCTGACATATATACATCCGATCCCTCCATCTGTAGGTTGGAGAGCTCCTCCATGGTTTTGAACATCTCCTCTGACCCGCTGAACATATCCGACCAGTCGGGGTTTTGTCCCTCGCCGGGATTCTCACCAAGGATCATATCAAGGTCGAGCTTCTCCTCGATGCGGGGCTTGAGCTTAACAACTTTGGGGAGTATCTCCTCATTCATCCGCTTACTCAGTTTCTCGGTGTCGCGTGATCTGACAGCCTGCAGCACCACCATCCGGCTGCGTTCCCTGAATCTGTTCCCGGAGGCAAGCTCCCGGACCGACTCCATTACCTCAGGGTAAAGGCTGAGGCGGTTATTGTAATAGTAGAGGCTGAATATGAGTCCGGTCAGGGCTCTCTCAGCCACGTGCTGTGTTTTGTTGTTTGTGAGCCGCCCGAGGATTTTCAGTTTGGCCGGGTCCCAGATACGCAGGCTGCTGAGGGTCACCGCACTGACAAAGGAGGCCATCTCATGCCATTCGAACCTGCCGGAGGTAGTAACCATTTTTACCAGACTCTCCTCTGCTTCACCGTAATAATCGGTAAGCCAAAGGTGGTTGAAGATGATACCAGAGAGATGTTCCTTCTCCCTGGCCCTGTCAATCTCCGGGGTGGATTTGAGGATCTCTGCCGATGAGAGTATCTCGTCGAGCCTTGAGTTGAATACGAGGTCGTCGACGCTATCAACAATATTGCCGCGTAGTCTCTCCTCCCTCTGTTCACGCTCTCTGACAGAATATGTGTACCACGAAGAGTGATGTGCCAAAATGTCCTGTTTGATTCTGTCATTCAGACGGAGGATATCACGTAGAAGTTTAAGATAGACCTTCTGGCGCTCCGGGTCACTGATGCCGTCAACAGTATACCTGAGGATATTCATGTAGGTCGTCTGAAGCTCGCGAAACTCATCCCTGAGGCCTCCAACAGACACACTGTCAAGCATATCAGCCATGATGTCAAAGCTCTGTTTGACCTTACGGCGGACCACGAGATTACACACTCTCTTATGCTGCAGTATGACGGTATTAATATTCATTTTACAGGAGGATAATGATCTCCGTGAATTACCAAACAACAATCAGGCCAGCGGAGATGTTCAGAAGCAGAAGCCTGCACTCACATAACCCTTAACCGGTTTATAGAGGAGTTCATTTTCGTAAAACCCATGCATGACTCCTATTGTTATTGGTCCGGCAATGGTCATGTAGCTTATCCCCACGCCGTAACCTCCGATTATGGTGAATCCGATATCCCGGTCAGGCTCCCGGATAGCAAAGATGTTTGTGATTGCACGAAGGTATAAGTCATCAAGAATTTCATAGTCTCCGCCAAACCTTACGCCGGCGAGGCTTTTTACGGCTATCTGGTTTGGGTGGAAGCCGACGGCGGTTACGGTGAGGTCTGCCACAGCGTCAAAGCCGCCGAGGTAGAAAAAATTATTGTTTGAAGTGACTGAATCAGCTTTGGTAACGAAGAGTGCCTCTCCTCCGAAGTTCAGGGTTAGTTTTGCCGACGGCGAGACATATGTTCTGAAGGAGGCTCTTGCGGAGAAGAAACGGTCAAAGGAGAATGACGATTCGTCCTCCTTATCATAAACATACCGGCTCGTGCCCCTCTTGACACCTGCGCTGAGGAGTCTGGAAGCGGATGCGGAAAGGCTGTAAACAAGGCCGTTGTCAGGGAAATGTTTGTAATTAAGAGTGTTAGCCTGATAGGTGTAGGTGAGTTTCAGGTAGTTGTAGGAGAGTTTGCGAATTTGATCAGTGGTGATATAATCAGGGATCAGGTGCTGATTCTCAATTGATCCGTTAAGGCTCATCATATGGTTCAGGCTTAACCTTCGGCTGAATGAAAGTGATGTGACAAAGTTCTGGCTTAGCATCGTTCCTGTCTGGTGTCTCAGTCTTACAAGCGGAAGCCGGGTATTGTCGCAGAAGAATGAAGCTTCCATACCCGTCTTCTGGCTTCGGTCAACGAACTGCATGACACCCAGCCTGATGCGGTAGTATTGCCCGAGAAAGGAGTCGAAGTTAATTACAGATCTTTGAGTTATGAGATCTCTTATGGAGATGTTGAGCACCACCCCTGGGCCCAGTGCGGGATCATAATGAAGTGATCCGTTAAGCATTGCCTGCGGGCGCTCAATACAATCAATCTGAAGTATCAGGGAATCATTACGGGGCAGCACTCTGTACTTCACCTTTTCAAACCAGCGCTTTCCATAGAGCAGCTCGATACCTTCGGCAAGCAACTGCCTGTTGACATCCTGTCCGGGCTCTATGTCAAGTACGCCTCTTATCTGATCATCGCTGATAATGCTGTTACCGATAACCTCTATCCGGTCAAACTTGTAAGAGCTAACGTCAGGCAGGGGCCTGACCGGCGCCTGCGGAGCAATGGCATCAAGTGAATCGGCAAGCCGTTTAAACTTTTCAAAATACGGAAGAGCGTCGTGGTATCCCTTACTGATTATGGAGTCTGTATTCTGAAAAGAGAGGGTGGATACATTTTTGATCTCCGGCTCTATCATGATGTCGGTGATTCCTTTTTGTGCCTCATAGTCGGCAAAGCTTGTCAGTAATCCTATCTGTTTCAGGATACCGTAGGCCGATTCAATATCTTCCTTCTTGATCCCTCTGAAGCCAACGTACGATCCTATAATGATGTCGATTCCCAGGTCACGGAGCTCGGATACGGCATAGTTTCTTACGACACCGCCGTCAACAAGGAGCGCTGTGTCAATCCTGACAGGGGTAAAGACTGAGGGTATTGCCATGCTTGCCCTGATGGCGTCAGGAAGGTATCCGTGGGTCAGGACAACCTTTTTTGCAGTTATGATATCGGTGCCGACGCATAGATAGGGGATTGGCAGCTCAGAAAAGTCAGTGACAGTAAGTGCCGGCCAGAAGTAATGGTTCAGGCCACTTTCTATCTGCTGGCCACTGATCAGGCCCGATGGGATAAGTATCTTGGTCCTGGTTATGGGCAGGGAGATGAGACTGTTGAAGTAATGCTTCTTTTCGAGGAAGATCACTTTGTTCTCGTCTATCCTGTCAGAGAGGGCTGCATCCCAGTCATAATCACGAAACATGGATGCCATGCTGTCAGGTGAGTAACCCACGGCATACATCCCTCCAACAATACTGCCGAAACTGACCCCGGAAATATAATCGGGTCTCAGTCCTGCCTCCTCCATGACCTTCAGCACCCCGATATGGGCCAGTCCTTTTGCGCCGCCGCCGCTAAGTGCCAGTCCCACCTTTGGCCTCACAGGTGCATCCTGGGCGGGGAGCGGCATGGTTCCGCTGAATGCAAAAAGCAGTGCCAGGCATAAGGCTATTGCCGTCTTTGCCTTCACTGAGCCACTGCTGTTTCTTTCAGATACCATCTTGCCTGTTGCGGCGAAGATAACCGATTTGCGGCACATTCTACAGGCAGATTAGCTATATTGTGTAAATTGGTGATGTGAAAAAATGTGAAAATTTCAGGCGTCACTGGTTGCCCACATCGAAAAAGGAGTTGGAGGCGCTGGGATGGGAGAGGGCTGATGTCATACTCTTCAGCGGTGATGCCTATATAGACCATCCCTCCTTCGGGGCGGCGGTGATTGCCCGTGTACTGGAGGCTGCCGGCATGCGCGTTGCAGTGGTGCCGCAGCCCAACTGGCGCGATGACCTGCGTGACTTCACCAAGCTGGGTGCACCGCGTTATTTCTTTGCCGTCACCGCCGGTAACATGGATTCGATGGTTAACAACTACACTGCTGCCCGCCGCCTGAGGTCAGACGATGCCTACACACCGGCAGGGGCGGCCGGCTTCCGGCCTGACTATGCTACGGTGGTATATACACAGATACTTAAAAGGCTTTTTCCCGAGGTGCCGGTGATTATCGGGGGTATTGAAGCCTCAATGAGGAGACTGATGCACTATGACTACTGGAAGGATTCCCTGGAGCCGTCGATTCTTATCTCCAGCGGTGCCGACCTGCTGATATACGGCATGGCAGAGAAGGCGGTGACGGAACTGGCTCACCGTGCCAGGCAGGGAGAGAGGCTGAATGGGATGTACGATCTGCCGCAGTCAGCTTTCCTTATGCCTGCAGGGGAGATGCCCCCGCCGATGCCGGGGGTGAAGGATAAGATCATGCATTCGTGCGGGGAGGTGATGAACTCACGTAAAGCCTATGCCGAAAACTTCGTTCTGTTTGAGAAGACAAGCAACAGTCTCAGGCCTGTCAGGCTGACAGAGCCGTGCGGCGACAGGCAGGTGGTGGTCAATCCACCGTTTCCGCCGGCCACCGGGGCTGAGATGGATTGGATCCATGAGCTGCCGTTCAATTATGCACCTCATCCCCGTTACGAACGGAAAGGCCCGATACCCGCCTGGGAGATGATCCGGTTCTCGGTAAACATACACCGGGGCTGTTTCGGTGGCTGCAGCTTCTGCGCCATAGCAGCACACCAGGGTAAGTTTGTCAGCAGCCGTTCGGTGCTCTCCGTGCTTCGTGAGGTGGAACGTATCAGCACCATGCCGGGATTCAGGGGATACCTCACTGACCTGGGAGGCCCCTCGGCCAACATGTACAGGATGGAGGGGAGGGATAAGGAGAGGTGCAACAGGTGCGGCAGACCATCATGCATCTGGCCTGCCGTATGTGACAATCTCGACACCTCTCACAGGGAGTTGCTGGCGCTGTACCGGAAGGTCAGTGCACTGCCGTACATTAAAAAGGCCTTTGTCGGGAGCGGGGTGAGGTATGACCTGCTGGTGAAGGAGTTTAACGGCTCTGCAGGGAAGGATGAAGAGCAATACCTGAAGGAGCTTATTCTCAATCACACCAGCGGCAGGCTGAAGGTTGCCCCAGAGCATACTGATGATGAGGTGCTCAACCTGATGCGGAAGAGCTCATTCAGCCACTTCAGGAGGCTGCGCAACAGGTTTCTGGAGATAGTGCATGCCAGCGGGGTGAAGTATGAACTGGTGCCCTACTTCATGTCTGCGCATCCGGGCACAACAGAGCGGAAGATGGAAGCTCTGTCGCGCGAGCTGCATGAACTGGGAATGCATCCGGAGCAGGTGCAGGATTTCACTCCGACCCCGATGACGCTAGCAACGGCGATGTACTATCTTGGATTCGATCCATACAGCGGGCGTAAGGTCTATGTGGCCCGGGAGCCTGCGGAGAAAAAGAGGCAGAAGGAGTACTTTTTCAGTCGGCAGCCGGAAGTCGGCAGCCGGCACTCTTCAGTCACCAGCCGGCACTCTTCAGTCACCGGCCGGCACTCTTCAGTCACCGGCCGGCACTCATCAGTCACCAGCCGGCACTCATCAGTCACCAGCCGGC
>WOYI010430396.1_pt1 | contig 33125 bp, 28 predicted proteins | sample 6423411 | NCBI WGS metagenome assembly WOYI01 (sample SAMN13441803, study PRJNA592873) | oil field metagenome | biome: oil field; feature: oil-well bore; material: oil-contaminated soil; isolation source: oil-contaminated soil from oil-well borehole | place: Germany: Wietze | collected 2016-10-18 ...
CATTACCCTACACCGTTGGATGCCCCAACGTCATAACCCGTTTTGGACGGGAGTGTTCTCAACTCTATTATCAGATGAAAATATTCATCTCAATCAAAGAATAACCTGGTGGTATGCGTCTCCTCGAAATGGACATATCAGTTTATTTTCGAGAAATAGTCTTGCAATTCTTGCTCAAAAGAACGGTTTCAATTTTGGAAGTTTTTCGGCGGGGTTCCATGTCTTCTGCACAAACATTCCACCCTGGGCCAATCATATTATTCGCGGTTAACCCATCATCAACCCGGACTGGCGCGATGAAGCCGCGCAGTGCCGGTCACTTTGAACGCTGAAGCTGTAGCTCCCCATTTTTCACCCGGAAATGATCGTAAAAATGGCGCAGGATTTCCGCACCATTTGCATTTCATTGGATGAGTTTTCCCGAGCGCCGTCTCATCAGCGCGCCCCGTAGGAAGTAGCCATCCGGCTCTCCAAATGCAAAACCATTGGAATCTTGTTATTCCATTTGGTTCACAGCACGATGCCAACATGAACAGACTTTTTCTACCCCGTCGTTGGGTATCTCCACAAAAAAGGTGACAATAGGCACACGCCAAGTTAAAATTAGAATATGAAACCATTTCGCTGGAATCACGCCAAAAACGAGGCGCTTAAAATTGAACGCGGCATTTCGTTTGAAGTTATAGCTCTTGCTATCGAAGCGGATGGTTTGCTGGATGAATTGCGCCACCCAAACACGGGAAAATATCCAAACCAATCTGTTCTTGTCGTGACATTTGATGGCTACGTTTACTTGGTGCCATACGTTGAAGAGCAGGAGTATTACTTCTTGAAGACGATAATTCCAAGCAGAAAAGCCACTAGAGACTACTTGCTGAGGAGTAACCCAAATGAAAAAACTTGATGCGTTTGAAGAAGCCATTTTGGCTGCCTATGAAAAGGGCGAATTCAAGTCAACCTCGCCTTCAAAGGCAGCGTTGGCGAAATTCAAAGCCGCCGCCTCCGCTACCTTTCTTAAAGAAAAGCGGATCAACATCCGTCTTTCCACACCGGACTTGATGGATATTCAGGCCCGCGCACTTGAAGAAGGCATGCCATACCAGACTCTGATCGCCAGCGTGCTTCACAAGTTTGTGTCAGGGCGTCTTGTAGAGCCCGCGTCAGGTCTAACCTCTCGTTCAAGCGGGACGCACCAAAAGCCGCGCAGGTCCGGTGAATTCAAACGTTGAGGCTGGAAAAACCCCTTTTTCACCCGGAAATGGTCATAAAAATGGCGCAGGATTTTCTGCGTCATTTGTATTTCATCAATTGAGTTTGTCGAGTCACCGTCTCACCAGCGCCGACTTTTCACAAGCCTGTACTTAAACTAAATAGCCTCCACGAAAGCCGGGGCGGTTCAGTTTAGCGATCAGCTATGGAGTACGTTTTTCGGGGGCAAGGTCACCTGACAAACCCCACCCATATGCGGGTAATAACCGGTAATAACCGCACCGGAATCTCCTCCGAAAACAAGAAATGCGGTAGATTCAACACAAGAAATGCGGTAGATTCAACAAACCCAAAAAATTGCCACACGACTGGCATGCCATCACCACGATGCGGCATCATGCATCGGCGACTACCGGTCGCATTGACAAAATAATTCTGCAAGGAGAACCCCCACATGAACACGCCGTCTACTGCATCCGTCCACCTTGATGAAGCCTGGCGCAGCAATCTGCGCGGCAATCAGGCCGCATTGGCCGGCGCGCGCGATGGGAATGATACCGCCTGGTGGACCGGCAAGCCGCCTGTGGCCTGCCCCGGACAGACTGCCGATGGCCGCCTCACCGCGCTGCCGCTGCCGAATCTGGCCACCTGCACACGCCAGCAGGTGCAGGATTATTTTGACAATGGCTGGACGTTGACCGAGACCCTGTTCGCCGGACTCAAGGGGGAAGAAGCCTTTTACCGCCCGCCGTATCACGGGCTGCGGCATCCGATGGTTTTTTATTACTGTCATCCGCCGGTGCTGTATATCAACAAGCTGCTTGTCGCCGGGCTGCTTGATGCGCCGCTGAATCCTTATGTCGAAAAACTGTTCGAAGTCGGCGTGGACGAAATGCGCTGGGATGACATGTCGAAAAATGAAATGCTGTGGCCGGGCGTAGATGAAGCGCGCGCCTACCGCGCCGCCGTGTATGCGCAGGTTTGCGGGCTGATCGCCACGCATCCCGGTCTGGCGGACGGCCATGCGCCGATCACCATGAACGATCCGCTGTGGGCGTTGTTCATGGGCTTCGAACATGAGCGCATCCATCTGGAAACATCCGCCGTCCTGATCCACGAATTGCCGCTGGACCATGTGCAACGCCCTGCGGCATGGCCGGCGCTTTACCCGGCTGCGCCGCGTGCGGCGGCGCAGCCTTTGCGCCCGCGTGCCGGCATCGACTATCCGGCGACGGAAATGCGCGACGTGGCGGCGACCCGCGTCAGCATCGGCAAGCCAACGGACTGGCCGTCTTACGGCTGGGACAATGAATATGGTTCGCGCAATGCGCGCGTCGAGGCATTCCGCGCCGGGACGCGGCTGGTCAGCAATGGCGAGTTCCACGAATTTGTCGTGGCTGGCGGTTATCGCGAAGAGCGTTTCTGGTCGCCGACCGGCTGGGCGTGGCGGCGCTACCGCAACATCAAGTGGCCGACTTTCTGGCTGCCCGACGGCCCGGAAGGCTCGCACCGCTACAAGCTGCGCACATTGTTCGAGAGCATCGCCATGCCGTGGGACTGGCCCGCCGAAGTCAACGCGCATGAGGCGCGCGCCTATTGCGCATGGCGGTCGGCACGCGATGGCAAGACTTATCGCCTGCTCAGCGAAAACGAACACCACGCGCTGCGCAACCCGGTCAATAACGTCGCCGATGACCTCGCGTTGAACTGCGACGGCATGGCCTTCCGCGAACGCGGCATCAACCTGAACCTGGCCTATGGTTCCGCCAGCCCGGTGGATGCGGGGCGTGCCACCAGCGCCGGGTTTTATGATGTGTTCGGCAATGTCTGGCAGTGGCTGGAAGATGACTTCAATCCCCTGCCGGGCAGCGAGGTGCATCCGTATTACGACGACTTCAGCAGCCCGTGTTACGACGGCCAGCATCAGATGATCCTCGGCGGCTCCTGGGTATCCACCGGCGAAGAGGCCGGCCCCTGGGCGCGCTTCCATTTCCGTCCGCATTTCTTCCAGCATGCCGGGTTCCGTCTGGTTGAAGCGGCACACGATGGCGGCGCCGTGCACCTCAACGACGAAGACGACGCGCATCAGGTGTATGAAGACCGGCAGATGCTGAATGACTATCTGCTGCTGCATTTTGGCAGCCCGGCCGACCAGATGCCGCACGCCTTCGGCCCGCTGGAGGCAACCCAGTTTCCGGTGCGCTGCGCGCAATGGCTGCTCGATGGCGCGCAGCAATTCAATGCGGGAACGGGACGCGCGCTGGATGTCGGCTGCGCCGTCGGCCGGGCAAGTTTTGAACTGGCGCGGCGCTATCAGGAGGTCACCGGCGTTGACCTCTCACGCGCTTTCATCGATACCGCCGACACCCTGCGGCGTGAAGGCGCCGTTGATTATTTCCGCAAGGATGAAGGCGATCTCGGCGCGCGGCTGACGGCGCAAGTCGACCCGGCGATCAACCGCCAGCGCGTGGCCTTCCGCCAGGCCGATGCCTGCTCGCTGCCCGCCGATTATGTGGATTTTGATGCCGTGCTGATGGCCAACCTGCTCTGCCGTTTGCCCAGCCCGAAATCCTTGCTCGGTCGCCTGGGCGGGCCGCGCGGTCTGGTTAAAGTGGGTGGTCTGGTAGCACTGTTTTCCCCGTATAGCTGGCTTGAGCAATTCACGCCGCATGGCGCCTGGCTCGGAGGCTATGAAAAAGTCGACCATGCAGTCAAAACCGCCGATGCCCTGCGTGAATTTTTCACACAGGAAGGCTTTGTGCTGCGCCGTGAAGAAGAAGTGCCGCTGGTGATACGCGAGCATCACCGTAAATATCAATACATCGTCACGCATGCCATGTTGTGGCAACGGTCGGTTTAGCGCAACTTGCAACATGAAAAAAGCGGGCGGATGAATTCAAAATTCATCCGCTTTTTCGCTTTTTTTATGTCTGGAAAATCATGCTCATGCGGCAGTAATACATTCCGCCTGATTAACAATATCAGCAATTCTGTTTAACTGACTGAGCCAGGCAAGAGGGATTCCCAGACCGGGCGAATGCTCTTTTTGTGCACGTACAGCATCATGTGCTGCTGTCAGCGCACCTAGCATCAGCGAGCGGCCACAACTATCACCTCCGGCGAGAATATTGGCTTCGACTGCTTCACGAAAACCACTGGCGCGATGGGCAATGTGAAACAGCAGTGGCAAGCCCTGATGCAAATGACATGGCATGCCAAAGCGCGCAGCTGCGGCTGGGGCATCCAGCACGGGTAGCGCGAGTGCTTCGGTCAGCAAGGGCTGCAATATCTCACCTGCGGCTTGCACCGCACGCGCAAGCGCCTGGGGTAGCGGGATTCCGGCCAGCACTTCATCAAGCGCAATCGCCGCGACATTAGCCGCATCGCGTGCTTGTGGATGATCGTGGGTAATCGCAACCGCCTGCTGCACTGTTTTCAGGAGTTCATCTCGCGATCGCGCATGGCCAGCAGGCTGGCTCGCCACGATCGCCGGGATGCATTCCAGCGCTGGCAATTGATCGTCATCTGCACCTGTTATAGCCGGATAATCTTGCGGCTTGGCATAGCCTAACAGACGCACAACGGTCAGGCGGGTGGGATGGTCGGCATACCCGACCCAATGACCGCCAGGGCCAAAGGCGGCGAGCCATTCCTGTTGAAATGCCTGGCGCTCAAAGTTGCCGCCTGTTTTGGCAAGATGCGCCAACATCAAGCGGCAAGACTCCCCATAAAAAGATAAGTCACCCACCCGCTTGCCGACATGGGCAAAATAACCCATGACACCTTGATAGTTTGCCGGATCTGGCTCGCGAAATACCAGCGGGCCTCGTTGTTGCAGGGTTTTTAGCCGTTCTGCATCGTATAGCCAGTGCAAGCCAAGCGTAGCGGCATCGGCAGTTAGTGCGCCCAGAATAGCCGCGAGATGTGGGGTCATTTCATCTCCTTAAGTAAATTCTTATAGAAAATCTATTTACGTAAATATTCCATCATGCAGCGGGTGACGTGTTCAAGTAGAAAATTCGATGCATTGTTTCGCGTAGCAACCTGTCGCTGTATTACCAGCGCCGTCCGAATAAATGCCGCTACGCATAATTTCTCAGGCATTTTTACCTTTTTGCCACAGCACATCACCACTGCCTGCGACCTTATTCAACCAGCGGCCAAGGACGAACAACAAGTCGGAGAGCCGATTAAGGTATTGCCGTCCGCAATCAGACACCGTTTCAGTGGTAGCCAAGGCCACCACCGCACGTTCTGCCCGACGGCACACGGTACGCGCCAGATGGGTGAGTGCCGCTGCCCGCGTGCCGCCGGGCAGAATAAATTCCTTGAGCGGTTGCAAATCGCCGTTGTAATGATCAATCGCGGCCTCCAGCTGTGCAGGTTGGGTGCTTTTAAGCAAGGTGGCCCCAGGAATTGACAGCTCACCGCCCAGATCGAACAAGTCGTGCTGAATGCCGATGAGTAGCGTGCGCACATCCTCTGGCAATTCTTCACACAGGATGACGCCGATCAACGAATTGGTTTCATCCACATCACCCAGCGCAGCGATGCGCGTGGAATGCTTGAGACTACGTGTGCCATCGCCCAGGCCTGTGGTGCCTGCGTCACCCGTGCGAGTGTAAATTTTTGATAGTCGATAACCCATAAGATTTTTTATTCAGTGTCAGCATGGGAAAAGAGTAGAACATTGTTTTGCTCATGCGCTTCATTGTAAGCTGGGAGCTACGTTTCCACATCGTACAGTAGCGGCAACGCTGCAGACACCATTTTTAAATTTAAAGTCACGCCACAAGAGGAACCTTCATGACAAAAACAGTGGATGTCGCCATTATCGGCGCGGGGAGTGCCGGTTTAGCCGCGTTGAGTGAAGTCAGAAAACGCACACAGAATATAGTCATCATTAATGATGGTCCATGGGGCACAACATGCGCCCGTGTCGGCTGCATGCCCTCCAAGCTATTGATAGAGGCTGCAAACGCGTTTTATCATCGCACCACATTTGAAGAATTCGGCATTCGTGGCGCAGACCAACTCACAGTAGATCGTAGCGCCGTATTGCGCCGCGTGCGTCGGCTACGCGATACCTTCGTAGCTAGTACGCTGAAAGCCACCGAAGCGCTAGGCATTCGCGCCATAACGGGTCGCGCACGCCTCTTGGGGCCCAACCGGCTACACGTGAATGGCACAGAGATCATCGCCCGCCACATTATCATTGCTACCGGCTCACGCCCTGTAGTACCTGCGCCCTGGCGCGCACTTGGTGATCGGATACAAACAACCGATACGCTCTTCGAGCAAACCACTCTGCCGAACCGCATGGCAGTGGTGGGGCTGGGGCCGTTAGGTGTGGAACTTGCTCAAGCCCTCTCCCGGCTAGGCGTCAATGTCACCGCCTTTAGTCGCAACCCGCTGATTGCGGGCCTGACCGATCTCCGGGTAAATACGATCGCGCAGGAAGCTCTTGGTCATGAATTTGCGATGCATCTTGGCGCGGATGCCGAACTCACCGCGACAACCTCCGGTGTGCGTGTTCAATCCGGCAATCATGAGGTTGAAGTTGAACAGGTGTTGGTCGCACTCGGCCGCCGTCCCAACATCGATGATCTGGGACTGGAAACTCTAGGCGTAACGCTTAATGACAAAGGCATGCCAGAAATAAATCGAACAACCTTGCAAATTGCCGATCTGCCGGTGTTTCTTGCAGGCGATGCGAATGCCGAGGTGCCCCTGCTCCACGAAGCCGCTGATGATGGCCATATTGTCGGCATCAATGCCACGCAGCCAAAAGTGACTTGCTATGCACGCCGCACCCCGCTGACGATTGTTTTTGCCGAACCAGGCATCGCCATGGTCGGTGCCCGCTTTAGTGCGCTGGATATTGCCACCTGCATTACCAGTGAAGTGGATTTCGGCCATCAGGGCCGCGCCATGGCGGGCCAGCGCAATACCGGGCTAATCCGCCTGTATGCCAGCGCACAAGAAGGGCGTCTGCTGGGGGCAGAAATGTGTGCACCCGCTGCCGAGCATATGGCGCATCTTCTGGCATTAGCGATTGATCAAGCGCTCACCGTCCACGAAATACTGCGCATGCCTTTTTATCACCCGGTTCTGGAAGAAGGGCTACGTGTTGCCCTTCGGGGTTTGGTCAAACAATTGCCCGCAACCACAGGGTTTGATTTGGCGAACTGCGAAAGCCTGCATATCAAAGCACTGGAATAGACCTGCTACGCCATGCTGATGTTAATGGCCAACGCCAAGCCTTCGTTTGTCATTCACCAACCAGGTCACAGCACCGCGCAAATGTTTTTCAAAACCTGCTCGAAGTGGATTGATTCCGAGGACGACAAGCGCGAAGCGCGCCAAGCTGGATGTGACAAGCAATGTGACTAAAAAAATAAAATCTAGCCGTATCAATGAGTAGCTGGTCCGCCCGACAGGACTCGAACCTGTTACCCCCGGCTTAGAAGGCCGGTGCTCTATCCAGATGAGCTACGGGCGGAAAGGGCAGCAAATGCTGGGAAGTTCTGGATAAGACTGGATGCAGTCTAAAAAAGACAGAGACATCTTTCAAAAGAGATTGGTCGGGGTGATAGGATTCGAACCTACGACATCTTGCTCCCAAAGCAAGCGCGCTACCGGGCTGCGCTACACCCCGAACAAGCGGACATTCTACTCAACCTAGGGTTTGTCGGTCAATGCAGTTATGCCCTTTCTGGTTTCTCTTGTGATAAAGATTTGACTTGCGATAGCGATGGGTTTCGTATATAAAGCACCCCTCTTTGTTTTTAGTTAGATAACGCAATGACTGACGATCTGCTACATAAGAAACAATTTTCTGCATACGTCCCGATAAAGGGCGAGCAATATATGAGCGCAAAACAGCTGGCTCATTTCCGCGCGATTCTTTCTGCAGTCAAGGAAGATCTGCGTGATGATATTGAACGCACAGTGCATACCATGCAGGATGAGGCAACCGTGTTTGCTGATCCCAATGACCGTGCCAGCCAAGAATCTGACATTGCGCTTGAGCTCCGCAACCGTGATCGCGAACGCAAGTTGATCAAGAAAATTGACGAGTCCATCGCACTCATCGAAAGCGAAGATTATGGCTACTGCAGTTCATGCGGTGTCGAGATCGGTCTAAAACGCCTTGAAGCCCGCCCGACTGCAACACTATGCATCGACTGTAAAACGCTGGAAGAACATCGAGAAAAGCAAATCGGAAAATAACTTCGCGTTGTTTTCACAACGACACTCCATCGTTTCACTGGATATGACCCAATAAAAAAGGACGCCTAGGCGTCCTTTTTTATTGGGTCATATCTGACTATTCGACTATTCAGCCAATCATTGAGTCAATTGTCCAGCAACCTCAGACGTAGCGGCTGGTTCTACATCCACAGCCTTCATCGATAAACGCACGCGACCTTTATCATCTGTTTCAACAACTTTCACTTTAACAATCTGACCTTCCTTGAGGTAATCCGCAACGGCATTCACCCGCTCATTTGCAATCTGGGAAATATGCAACAGACCATCTTTACCTGGCAATAGGCTGACAATGGCACCGAAATCAAGCAGACGGAGCACCGTACCCTCGTAAATACGGCCCACTTCCACTTCAGCCGTAATATCCTCAATACGCTTCTTGGCGATTTGAGCCGCATCTGCATTAACTGAAGAAATGGTGATCGAACCATCATCTGCGATATCAATGACGCAACCGGTTTCTTCAGTCAACCCACGAATTACCGCACCGCCTTTACCAATCACATCACGGATTTTTTCGGGATTGATCTTCATGTGGATCATTCGCGGCGCAAAGCTGGATACTTCTTCGCGGGGGGCAGACATTGAGCCATTCATCAAGCCAAGAATATGCAAACGTGCCTCTTTGGCTTGTGCCAAAGCAACTTGCATGATTTCTTTGGTGATGCCCTGAATCTTGATGTCCATTTGCAGGGCAGTGATGCCGGCTTCAGTACCTGCCACCTTGAAATCCATATCACCAAGATGATCTTCATCTCCCAGAATGTCGGTCAGTACGGCAAAGCGATTACCCTCTTTGATCAGGCCCATCGCGATACCGGCTACAGGGGCCTTGAGCGGCACACCGGCATCCATCAATGCAAGCGAGCCACCACAAACAGACGCCATGGAAGATGAGCCGTTAGATTCGGTAATTTCCGACACAACCCGCATTGAGTAACCAAACTCTTCTGCCGAAGGTAAAACAGCACTAAGGGCACGTTTAGCCAAACGGCCATGACCAATTTCACGACGCTTTGGCGTACCCACACGTCCGGTTTCACCGGTTGCATAAGGTGGCATGTTGTAGTGAAGCATGAAGCGGTCACGATACTCACCTTGCAACGCATCAATGATCTGTTCATCACGGCCAGTTCCCAGAGTTGCAACAACCAACGCCTGTGTTTCCCCCCGTGTAAATAAAGTAGAACCATGCGTACGTGGCAAGACCCCGTTACGAATCGCAATAGGACGCACGGTGCGTGTATCACGTCCGTCAATGCGTGGCTCGCCACTGAGTATCTGGTTGCGAACAATCTTGGCTTCCAGATCAAACAGACAATTATTCACTGCATTGAGTTCAGGAGGGTTTTCAACGCCCTCTGTTAAGGCTGCAATGGTTTTCTTGGTAATCTCACGCGTTTTTTCGGTACGCGCTTGCTTGCTGGTAATCCGATATGCCTCACGTAATTCGTTTTCTGCCAACTCACCCACACGAGCAATCAGTGGCTCATTACGCGGGGCTGGCTGCCAATCCCACTCGGGCTTGCCAGCGAGTTCGACCATCTCATTAATGGCATTAATTGCCACTTGCATTTGTTCGTGGCCAAATACAACGGCGCCCAGCATAACCTCTTCCGTCAGCTGTTTGGCTTCCGACTCCACCATCAAGACAGCAGCTTGTGTTCCAGCAACCACGAGGTCGAGCTGTGTGCTTTCAAGCAGTTGAGTTTTAGTTGGGCACAGGACATAGCTGCCATTGATATAACCCACGCGTGCAGCGCCAATCGGACCATTAAATGGAATGCCGGAAATAGCCAATGCAGCAGAAGCGCCGATCAGCGCAGGGATATCCGGATCGATTTCCGGGTTGCATGACATCACAGTGCAAACGATCTGCACTTCGTTGTAAAAGCCTTCTGGAAACAAAGGACGAAGCGGACGATCAATTAGCCGACAAGTTAAAATTTCCTTCTCGGACGGGCGCCCTTCACGCTTGAAAAAGCCTCCAGGAATGCGGCCTGCGGCGTAGGTTTTTTCCTGATAATCAACAGTCAGTGGGAAAAAGTCCTGGCCGGGCTTGGCTTGCCGTGCGCCAACAACGGTGACCAATACAACCGTGTCTTCCATGGTGACCAATACAGCGCCCCCTGCTTGGCGAGCAATCTCGCCCGTTTCTAGCGTAACCGTATGAGCGCCGTAAGCAAAACTCTTCTTGACTGGACTAAACACAAATATCCCTTTCAGTAAAAAATAAAAGCCGACCCAGCACGCAAGGCTGAACCGGCGAAATCCATCATTACTCGATGAACAGGCGACACAGGTCGCTCAATTTAAAAACTAAAAAACAGCGCTGTGATTTATTTGCGCAGACCAAGACGCTCAATCAGCTCACGATAACCTTCTGCATTCTTGCGCTTGAAGTAATCAAGCATCTTGCGACGCTGACTAACCATTTTCAACAGCCCACGACGCGAGTGATGGTCTTTCGTGTGTGCTTTAAAGTGGCCTGTCAAATCATTGATCCGTGCTGTGAGCAGTGCGACCTGAACTTCCGGGGAACCCGTATCGCCTTGCGCACGCTGGTAGTTAGTTACGATATTTGCCTTATCTGTCGTGGAAATTGCCATGGTAGTTTCCTTGCTTGTTCTGACCCTTAAAGAGCTGATCATTATAACGTTTCAAGTAGCTCTTTATCAAGCTGCCTGTATGATATTCATCATGTTGCAAAAGAGACGAGTCTTTGTGGCTGCAGCCAGCCATCAATTGTCATCTGACAAACGCCCATAAAATGGTTATCTGCATCATAAACCCGCGTACGAGCACCCGCCTCTCCGGTCCAGCGTATTGCTTGCCCCTGCCTTATTTTTGCTGCATTTTCGGCGTCCAGCCGTGTGATGGCAAGCCCCTGTAACAATATGTCCAGAGGGAGAAGCAAGGTATCGCGGGCTTGGTTATCGAGGAACTCAAGCGTAGTGATCGTATGCGCCTGCGTGACATCCAATGCGCCTATACCCGTTCGCCGTAGTGCAACTAAATGACCACCACAGCCTAGTGCCTCACCAATATCCGCAGCCAAGGTTCGCACGTAAGTACCCTTGCTACAGCTGACCTCAAACACAAAAACCTCAGTTTCCCATTCAAGTAATTGAATCTGATAAATATGCACATGCCTAGGCGCTCGCTCCAGCACAATACCTTCACGAGCATACGCATACAAAGGCTTGCCATCACGTTTTAATGCTGAGTGCATGGGAGGCACTTGTTCAAGATCACCATGAAACCGGGTGAGCACCTGCTCCAGATCTGCAAGGTTGGTTGTAACCGAACGTCGCATTAAAACAGATCCTTCGGCATCCGCCGTATCGGTGGTGACTCCTAACCGAACGGTAGCAACATAGCGTTTATCCGCCTCCAGCAAAGCACTGGAAAATTTTGTTGCTTCACCAAAACAAAGAGGTAACAAGCCAGTGGCCAATGGATCAAGCGTGCCCGTATGTCCGGCCTTATCGGCGTTATAAAGACGCCGAGCAGCTTGTAGTGCGTAGTTAGAAGAGACACCTAAAGACTTATCTAGTAGCAAGACACCATCCAGATGGCGGCGCGGAGGACGTCGTGGTGCGCTCAATTGTTATCCAGCTTTTTATCCGATTTAACTGCCTCATCAATCAAGCCTGACAAGTAGGTACCTCGCTCGACCGAGGCATCATAGACAAAATGCAACTCGGGAATTTGATGTATACGTAACCGGCGGCCCAACTCGCGCCGCAAAAATCCAGCCGACCGTTTCAAGCCTTCGGCAAGAACATCTTTTGATTCCGCACCGGCTAAAGATGTATAAAAAACCTTGGCATGTGCGTAATCGACGGTCACCTCAACATCGGTCACTGTCACTAGTGCCAGCAGTGAAGCAATACGTGGGTCTTTGAGATGAAACCGTAACAGATCAGCCAGCTCACGGCGAAGCTGTTCTGCCACACGGTCAGATCTCGCAAAACCACGCTGTATTGCCATTAGCGATTAAAGCGAACGCGCAATTTCCTGTGTTTCAAAAACTTCAAGTTGATCGCCTTCGTTGATATCATTAAAATTCTTGAGACTCAAGCCGCATTCGAAGCCTTCTCTGACTTCCTTTACATCGTCCTTGAAGCGCTTCAAGGAATCCAGTTCGCCGGTATGCACTACAACATTATTGCGTAACACGCGTACTGAAGCATTGCGTTTGACAATGCCTGACAATACCATGCAGCCGGCCACCGCACCCACTCTGGAAATACGGAATACTTGCCGAATCTCGACCATACCCAGCACTATTTCTTTTTTCTCGGGTGCCAGCATTCCCGACAGAGCAGCCTTCACCTCGTCCACTACGGCATAAATGATGCTGTAAAAACGAATATCTACGCCAAAGCTTTCAGCCGCCTTGCGTGCGCCCGCATCTGCTTTTGTATTAAAACCAATAATGACCGCTTTGGATGCAAATGCGAGATTAACATCAGATTCACTAATGCTCCCCACGCCAGCATGAATAATGGATATTTTAACTTCACTCGTGGATAGCTTGTTGAGTGACTGAACCAGCGCCTCTTGGGACCCCTGAACATCGGCTTTAACAATTAATGGCAAGGTTTTTATTTCTCCCTCAGCCAGTTGCTCAAACATGTTTTCAAGTTTTGCCGCCTGTTGCTTAGCCAACTTAACATCCCGAAACTTGCCTTGCCGGAACAGAGCAATTTCGCGCGCCTTGCGTTCATCGGCAAGTACCATACCGATATCGCCCGCAGCGGGAACATCGGTCAACCCTTGAATTTCAACAGGAATGGATGGGCCTGCTGCTTCAATGGATTTTCCATTCTCATCCAGCATGGCACGCACGCGGCCAAAAACCGAACCGAGCAGAAGAGAATCTCCCCGTCGCAGGGTTCCTGACTGTACCAACAGCGTAGCGACCGGGCCCTTGCCTTTATCCAGGCGCGCTTCAATTACTATCCCTTTCGCCGGGGCATCAACAGGTGCTTTCAGCTCAAGAACTTCGGCCTGTAAAAGCAATTGCTCAAGCAACTCGTCCACACCCGCGCCTGTTTTAGCGGATACACCGATGAACGGGGAGTCGCCGCCATATTCTTCGGGTACAACGCCTTCAGCTACCAGCTCCTGCTTGACCCGCTCAGGATTACCGTCGGGCTTGTCAATTTTAGTAATCGCGACAACCAGCGGGACACCTGCCGCTTTAGCGTGATGAATCGCTTCTTTGGTTTGCGGCATAACACCATCATCCGCCGCCACAACCAAAATAACGATATCGGTGGCTTTTGCACCACGTGCACGCATTGACGAAAACGCTTCGTGTCCCGGTGTATCAAGAAATGTAATCATGCCACGCGGTGTTTCTACGTGATAAGCACCGATGTGTTGCGTAATTCCACCGGCTTCACCATGTGCGACACGGCTTTTGCGAATATAGTCAAGCAAGGATGTTTTACCATGATCAACGTGGCCCATGACGGTAACAACCGGTGCACGCGGCAATTGCTCAAACACCTTGTGCTCCACCTGATCATCCAGGAAAGTCTCCGGATCATCTAACTTGGCAGCGAATGCGCGGTGACCCATTTCCTCTACCACAATCATCGCGGTTTCTTGATCTAATACCTGGTTGATCGTCACCATCGAACCCATCTTCATCATCACTTTGATGACTTCAGATGCTTTAACCGTCATCTTGTGCGCAAGATCAGCAACCGAAATAGTTTCCGGCACCTGCACATCGTGGATAATGGCTTCAACCACCTGCTGCGGGGCACTATTTTCATTATGCTCACGATGTCCGCCACCCTGCCGTCCACCGCCTTTGGCACCGCGCCAACCAGAGGGGCCAATATCCCCTCGTGTTTTGATCGTCCGACGCTTGGTCGCATCATCTTTCCAGACAGCTTTCTTGGCAGGTTTGGCCTTTGTTTCGGCCTCCTTACCTGCAGGTTTGTGTATCGTACCTGATACACCTGCTGTCGGAGTTACCGCCTTTGCTACGACTTTTGGTGCTGCGGCCGCTGCGGCGGTCGCAGCAACAGCGGCTTGCTGCTGCACAACACGCGCCTCAGCCTCAGCGCGAATTCTCGCTTCACGCGCATTTCTTGCCTCAAACTCAGCCGCTTGAATTGCTGCTAGTTGCGCCTGACGTTTTGCCTCTGAATCTCGTAGCGCACGCTCCGCGGAATCTATAATTGATCTTACCCTTGGTTTTGCAGTGGACCGGACAACGGCAACCTTTACTTCCGGCGTTGCAACTGGCTCGATTTTCTCAGGCGACTCACTTTGCTCACTTTGCTCAGTGTGTGCAATCGAAGGCAATTGCACAGTGGCGGCAGTATCCTGACTAGCAGAAACCGGAGGGGATTCACTTTTACTCTCCATCTCCGGCGCAATGCTTTTTTCCGTGTCTGTCTCTACTGCAACGGCTGTGGTCTTTACAGGTGCAGTATCGTTTACCGGCAAAATTTGCGCTTCATCTTGAGCATCCACCTGAGCCTCTATCTTGTGCTCCAAAGATGGCTCACTGGCAGTCCTTTCCATTTTTGGTAACTCAGTCGCCAGGCTTTTGGTCATCGCCGCATCAGCCTTGGCCACCACTTCTGGTGCATCTCGCTTGACGAACACGCGCTTTTTACGCACTTCAACTTGAATGGTACGCGATCTACCTGTTGCATCCGATGACTTTATCTCGGTTGTCTGCTTACGCGTCAAAGTGATCTTTGACTTGGACGCAGACTCTCCATGCGATTTACGCAGATAGTCCAACAGGCGCGTTTTATCCTGCTCCGACATCATGTCGCTAGGAGCTTGTTTTTCAACGCCGGCCTTGGCAAGTTGATCCAGTAGATCAGGAGCCGGCATTTTCAGCTCGGTTGCAAATTCAGAAACAGTCATCAAAGCCATGCCTTTACCCTCATTTTTCCTCAGCGAACCAATGGGCACGCGCAACGACAATCAAGTCTTTTGCCCGATCAGCGTCCAGCCCAGTCATTTCAATTAACTCATCGACTGCCAGATCTGCCAATGCCTCACGATCCGTAACCCCGTTCTTCGCCAGCTTTGCCGCCAGCCCAGCATCCACCCCCTGTAAGGCGAGCAGGTCTTCAGATACTTTATTCAGTTGCTCTTCATCCACGATGGCTGCAGTTAATAAAACATTACGCGCACGCTCACGCAACTCATTCACCACCACTTCATCAAATGCATCAATTTCAAGCATTTCTGCTAACGGCACGTAAGCAATTTCCTCTAACGAAGAAAACCCTTCTTCAATCAGAATATTCGCCACTTCTTCATCAACATCGAGCTTTGCCACAAACAAAGCGCGAATCGATTCAGATTCAGAAGCTGACTTTTCTTGCGACTGCTCAACGGTCATTAAATTGATGGTCCAGCCCGTCAGCTCCGAAGCCAAACGTACATTTTGCCCGCCGCGACCAATGGCAATGGCAAGATTGGCTTCATCCACGACCACATCCATTGCATGCTTTTCTTCATCCACCATAATGCTCTGCACTTCCGCCGGAGCTAAAGCGCCGATCACGAACTGGGCCGGGTCTGCCGACCAATTGATGATGTCAACACGCTCGCCAGACAGCTCATTGGTGACCGCGGTGACCCGCGAACCACGCATACCAACGCAAGTGCCAATAGGATCAACACGAGGATCATTTGATTTCACTGCAATTTTTGCCCGCATACCGGCGTCACGTGCGGCCGCCTTGATCTCAAGCAATCCATCTTCAATCTCAGGGACTTCAAGCTCGAACAGCTTCATGATGAAATCAGGTGCGGTGCGCGACAAAATCAACTGTGGGCCTCGAGCCTGTCGGTCAATCTTCATCAGCCAAGCGCGCACGCGGTCGCCAGGACGAAGATTTTCTTTGGGGATCATCTGATCACGCGGCAACAAAGCTTCAATGCGCCCTAACTCAATGATTGCGCTACCTCGATCCAACCGCTTGACCGTACCACTGACGAGATGCTCCTTGCGCTCAAGGAAGTCATTTAACATCTGCTCGCGCTCGGCATCTCGAATTTTTTGCAGAATGACTTGCTTGGCGGCCTGAGCGCCGATACGACCAAAATCGATGGGCTCCATTGCCTCTTCGATGTACTCTTCGAGCCCGATATCCGAAATTTCTAGCCGGGCTTCCTTCAACCCCTTTTGCACCTCAGGATTTTCTACTGTACCATCCTCGACAACCAACCAACGACGGAACGCCTCGTATTCACCAGTTTCGTGATCAATTTCAACGCGGATATCAGCCTCATCGTTGATGCGCTTCTTAGTCGCTTGCGCGAGCGCTTGCTCTAGCGCATCAAACACGATATCTCTGGCGACATTTTTCTCGCGGGCCAAAGCATCAACCAACAGTAACAATTCACGGCTCATAGGTGGTTCTCCGACAATATTCAGAATGTTGGCACTAAACGCGCTCGATCCACGTTAGCTAGCGCAATCTCATGCAGCACATTTTCAACTCGCAGACTAAAAGTCTCTGTACCTTCTTCACCCGCCACGGCTTCAATGACGCCCTTGAAATTACGCTGATTACCTAATGGAATACGCAATTTCAGTTGAATCTCACAGCCTGTAAATCGACGAAAATCTGCCGCCTTGGTCAACGCACGATCCAATCCGGGCGAGGACACCTCCAGCCGATCGTAATCAATATTTTCAACCATGAAAACATGGGTCAGCTGATGGCTCACAGCAGAACAGTCATCCACACTGATACCCCGCGTCGGCTGATCATCCGTTTCAGGATGATCAATAAAGACGCGCAACAGCCTGGCGCGCGGGCTCGATTCCACTTCAACGAGCTCAAACCCCAAGCCAACCACGGTTTTCTCAATTAAATCATTAAGCTGCATTCGCACACACACATCCGTTCGACAAATAAAAAATGGGCTGAAAAGCCCATTCTTTTCTCTCCCGAGAACGGTGCCAACTAAAGGAGCAAGATTATAGCAGAGGCCTCATTTCTCTGCAAAATCAATTCGATCGCTTGCGTCATCATCCGACATGAAACTCAGGTCATCGAAACCCTCTTCACTGAGCAAAGGTCGTGATATTCTGGTCTTTTGTTCTGGAGGCAATAGCTGCATCAAGGCTTCGACCTCGCCAGGCTCCAAGTCACGGGACTGCCCTCGCTTCAAACGAGGCGGCAACTGAACAGGGCCATAGCGCACACGCATCAAGCGACTCACGGTTAAGCCAACAGCCTCGAACATGCGCCTCACTTCGCGATTACGTCCTTCCGAAAGGGCCACGCGATACCAGCGGTTAGCACCTTCGCCGCCGGATTCAACAATCAAATTAAAGTGCGCCAACCCATCCTCCAACTGCACCCCCTGACGCAAGCGCTCCAAAATCTCTGGTGTTGCCTCGCCCAAAACACGCACGGCATACTCGCGTTCGATTTGATATTTTGGATGCATCATCCGCTGCGCCAAACCGCCATCGTTGGTAAATAACAGCAAACCACAGGAATTGAAATCCAGCCGCCCGATGGAAATCCATCGCCCATTCCTCAGGCGAGGCAGTTTAGTGAAGACACTCGGCCGTCCCTGAGGATCATCCTTGGAAACAATTTCACCTTCGGGCTTGTGGTACATCACCACGCGCGGCAAGCGGTGCGAGAACTTAAGCTGAACCAGCTTGCCATTCAGTCGAATTTTGTCGTCCGGACCTACCCGCTGCCCAATATGCGCGGGCTCGCCATTGACATTAACGCGCCCCGCAATAATCCACTCTTCAATTTCTCGACGCGAGCCGTGTCCGGCATCTGCCAATGCTTTTTGCAGCTTTGGCGGATCACTAAAAACAACATGGTTACCCCGCCCACCTTGAATTTGCGGCGAGGCCTGTCGTGCTCCTGCGCTGTCATTGCGGGCATCAACCAATGCGCGGGGGCCCTTTTGCGCAGTACGAAAAGGGGTGGCCTTGCGCGGCTTAGTCGAATTAACCGGCTTACGCGGCAAACTACTCCGCGGGGCTCTGGATGGTGTAACGGAAGTGCCTGGTTTTTTCATGGTGCCCTGCGGGCGAACCTCTGTTTCATCATTCTGTCGGTAACGTACTTTCACTGCGAATTACCGGTTCGGTCGTGTCGGTAATGTCTTTGCTTATATTTTCACTCATCATTTCACTTACCGAGGCAACAAAATCACTCGTCAGTACCGCCTGATTCGGTTGAGTATTCATGACGCGTTCAATTTCACTCAATGGCGGTAACTCGGTCAAGCTACGCAAACCAAGGTCATCCAGAAATACTTTTGTGGTGGCGTAAAGCGCAGGCCTGCCCGGTGTATCGCGATGGCCAACCACATCAATCCAGCCACGTGATTCAAGTGTTTTCAATATATTAGGCGACACCGCTACACCACGAATATCTTCAATATCACCTCGCGTCACTGGCTGGCGATACGCAATAATCGACAGCGTCTCCATCACGGCACGTGAATACTTGGGCGCTTTTTCGTTTTTCAGCCGGGCAACATAAGCCTGATATTCGGGGCGAGTCTGAAAACGCCAGCCAGAAGCCAGGCGTACCAATTCAACACCGCAGCCTGACCAGTCACGGCGTAAATCGTCCAGCAGTATCTGCCATGTTTCGTCATCAAATGTTTCATCAAAAAGTTTTTTCAGCTCAGACAAAGGCAAAGGTTCTGCCGCAACCAACAAAACAGTTTCAAGCACGCGCTTGTAATCATCAGGCGTATACAGTTCCTGCATCATCCAACCTCGGACAATCTCACATAAATCGGTGCCAGAGCTTCATTTTGCGTAATTTCCACCATCGCTTCGCGGGCAAGCTCAAGCATGGCAAGAAAGCTGACAACCAATCCAGGCGCGCCAAGTGTCAAATCGAACAATTGTTCAAACAACACGTAGTCGCCGCCTTGCAAACGGCGCAAAATGAGGCTCATATGCTCCCGTACTGACAACTCCTCGCGATGAATTTTGTGATGCTGATGGTTTTTCACTTGCCGCATAAGCGAAAGCCACACCAACTGCAAATCATGCAGACTCACTTCCGGCTGACGCTCGACGACTTTGTCTGCAATCCAAACCGTAACCCACTCAAAATCTCTCCCGACCTGGGGTAATTCTTCCAGCTGGGCAGCCGCGGATTTCATCCGTTCATACTCGACCAGACGGCGCACCAGCTCGGCGCGCGGATCTTCTGCCTCACCCTCTTCAGCGCGCGGAATGCGGGGTAACAACATGCGCGACTTGATCTCGATCAGCATCGCTGCCATGAGCAGATACTCGGCCGCCAGCTCGAGGTTGTGTTTGCGCATGGCTTCAACATAGGCCAGATACTGCACTGTCAACGGTGCCATCGGAATATCCAGCACATTGATGTTTGCACGACGTATCAGGTACAACAATAAATCCAGCGGGCCTTCAAAAGATTCGAGAATAATTTCCAGTGCATCCGGCGGGATGTAAAGATCACGCGGCATCTCGGTCATCACTTCGCCGTAGACTTTGGGCAGATGAGGCAGGAGTAACGCATCAATAAAAGTCGGCGCTGGTGATACGGCGCCAACGCTGACTAATGCATTATTCAAAGGCTGCATCACGAGTAATCAATCCCTATGGCTTCGCGCACATCACGCATCGTCTCTTGCGCCAACTTGCGTGCTTTTTCACACCCGTCGGCAATGATATTCTTGACGAGTTGCGGATCTTCCTCATACATTTTTGCACGCTCTCGCATCGGCTCCTGTTCCTTTAGCACCGCGTCGATCACAGGTTGCTTGCATTCAATGCAGCCTATCCCGGCTGAACGACAGCCCGTTTGCACCCATTGCTTGACCGCATTATCCGAGTAAATCTGGTGCAATTGCCACACGGGGCACTTGTCCGGGTCGCCCGGATCGGTGCGACGCACACGCTGCGGATCGGTCTGCATGGTGCGAATTTTTTTGGTGATGGATTCTGCATCTTCACGCAGCGCAATCGTATTGCCATACGACTTCGACATCTTTTGCCCATCCAGCCCAGGCATGCGCGAAGACTCCGTCAGCAGGGCATCAGGCTCGACCAGGATCATTTTACGCGTGCCCTCCAGCCAGCCAAACAACCGCTCACGATCGCCAAAAGACAGGCTCTGCGCCTCATTCAACAGCACGTGCGCCTCATTCAATGCCTCATCTTCACCTTGCTCCTGATAGCGTGTGCGCAGCTCTTCATAAAGCTTGGCGCGCTTGTTGCCCAGTTGCTTCATCGCCTCCCTCGCCTTGCCTTCAAAATCTGGCTCGCGGCCATACAGATGGTTAAAGCGACGCGCAATCTCACGCGTAAACTCAATGTGTGGCACTTGATCTTCGCCCACCGGCACGCGATTGGCGCGATAAATCAGAATATCAGCCGCTTGCAACAAGGGATAGCCAAGAAAGCCATACGTCGTCAAATCCTTGTGCGTCAACTTCTCCTGCTGATCCTTGTAAGTTGGCACGCGCTCCAACCAGCCCAGCGGCGTCATCATTGATAACAACAGATGCAGCTCGGCGTGCTCCGGCACCTTGGACTGAATGAAAATTGTGGCTTGCGTCGGATCAACACCCGCCGCCAGCCAGTCGATCACCATGTCATAGGTATTCTGGGTTATCGTGCCCGGCTCGTCGTAAGCCGTGGTTAGCGCATGCCAGTCGGCGACAAAAAACAGACAGGGGAATTCATGCTGCAACTTGATCCAGTTGGCCAATACGCCGTGATAGTGGCCCAGATGCAAACGCCCGGTAGGGCGCATGCCAGAAAGAACTTTTTCTGCGTACATAATAGTAGTAGTAAAAACCTAGAACCCGAAGAGACTCGTTAGCAAAGAGAAATACACGCCCAACAGGGGGCGCAGGATACGATCCAGGCCGCCTAAAAACAGCAGTGCAAGAAGAATAGGCAGCCCCCAGCGCTCAAGCTGAGAAAATTTCCACGCCGCGCGCGGTGGCAACAAGCTCACTGCAATGCGTCCACCATCCAGTGGTGGCAAGGGCAATAAATTCAGCAGCATCAATACGCCATTGATCCCAATACCCACCTTGGCCATTTCGCGCAATGCCTCCGAATACAGGGTTTCCGGAAAACCAAGCACTGCCTTGAGCAGCAACGCCCAGGCCAAGGCCATCACCAGGTTCGCCGCCGGCCCGGCAGCTGCGACCCACAACATGTCCTGCTTGGGGCGACGCAATTTGCCAAAATCCACCGGCACGGGCTTGGCCCAGCCGAACAACATACCACCTCCGGAAAGCAACAAAATCACCCCGGGAACAATCAGGGTGCCCACCAAGTCAATATGGCGTAGCGGATTGAGGCTAATACGCCCCAGCTTCCATGCCGTGGGGTCGCCAAAATGGCGTGCTGCATAGCCATGAGCCGCTTCGTGCAATGTGATGGCGAAAATCACGGGCAAGGCGGAAACCGCCAGTGTTTGGATAGTATTCATGAAAGGCGGATTCTAACAGGCCGCCAGACTTGAAGGCGTACGCCACAGGGCGGCTGGCCCAACCGCGACGAATGACCCGCTACGCTTGCTGGCTAACGAAGCTGTAGAAAAACCGGTGAGTGGTCTGGACAATAGCATTTCCGGGATTGCCAGAGCCGCGCCGACCAGATAAACCCAGCCGGGACCGGCGTGTATGGGTTGTTTGCCATGCCCGGCATGCTACCGCTGGCCGCGCTCCCCGGACAACTCGAAAAGTCGGCGCTGGTGACACGGCGAAAACAGGATTTCTGATGGGTTGATGCCTGGCAAAAGAGCATTACTCCTCAGCATGCCTCATGGCCTCGAAGCGAGAGAAAAGAGCATCTAGCTCGGCCTCAAGAGCCTCGACTGCTTGAATACTGGAAGTGCGATTGCCGGATGTATTAGGCGGAATCATTTGATGTGCTTTGTTGTCTAGCGCAGAGGCGATTCCGGCTACTAGCACTGAAAGCCCAAATATATGGCCAGACATAGCATCAATAGCATCACTTATTTCACCTGGTAGAAACTGATACAGTTCCCGGTCATATAGTGCCTCGTAGCGATTCTGTATTGCGTCCGCATTTTGAGTAAGCGTAGCGAGTGGTCGGTTGCCCTCAGCTAGGGTTCGCTTCATGTACCCAACATGATTTTTTAAATTCTTAATTAAGGCCATGGAATGATGAATGCAGCGAACCACGTTTCTGGCCCGATCATCTTCGCGAATCATCATGTTGTAGGCCAGCAGGCGCGTGGCCGTCATCGCAACAAGAAGTGCTGCACATGCGGCTGTTGTCGGCGGAAGTAGTGCGAGAAGTGCTTTCCAATCTCCTCCGTAGATCAAACATGCCGCATAGCCTAACAAGATTGCCAACAGGACCAAAACGATGGCCTGAATTACCCGAAGATCGCGTTCTGCAAGCTTTAGCTCTTGAAGAAAGCGATGTCTTTTCGATGGCATATGACGTGATATGTTCATAAGCCCTAACGAAGCTGTAGAAAAAATATTTGCATCACCGCATTCTGCTGTGAACCAAATGGAATAACAAGAGTTGAATTGCGGGTTGATATTTCGGAGAGGCAAATGGCCCGCTACAAAGACATCGTCAGCAGTCGCGGCATCGAACGCGCCTGCCGCGAACACGTCACCCCAAGCCAAACGGTGCCAGCGCGCCGCGGCCTGTGCGCACCAGTTCTGGCTGGTCAGCCGTCAGGTTGATCACGGTGGTCATTTCGATGCCGCAATGCCCTGCATCGATCACCGCATCGAGTTGTTTTTCCAGGCTTTCGCGGATTTCATCGGCATCGGCCAAGGGCAGTTCATCGCCCGGCAGGATCAGCGTTGAACTGAGCAGCGGTTCGCCCAATTCATCCAGCAGGGCCAAGACGACAGCATGGTCCGGCACGCGCAGGCCGATGGTCTTGCGCTTGGGATGCAGCAGGCGGCGCGGCAATTCCCGGGTGCCTTCGAGAATGAAGGTGTAACTGCCCGGCGTGGTCGCCTTGAGCAGGCGGAACTGCGCGTTATCCACGCGCGCATATTTTGCGATTTCGGAAAGGTCGCGGCACATCAGCGTGAAGTGATGCCGCTCGTCGACCCCGCGAATAGCACGGATACGATCCAGCAAGGGCGCATGGCCAGCCACGCCGACCAGCGAATACGCAGCATCTGTGGGTACCGCCAACAGCCCTCCACTGCGCAGAATCGCTGCGGCCTGTTTAATCAGACGTGGCTGCGGGTGCGCGGGGTGAATCTGAAATAGTTGTGCCAAAAATCAACCTCGCTTTTAATTCCACTGTGCCCAGACGGGCGTCAAATCTTCAGGTAAATCCGGCAACTTGCCCAAGTCCATCCAGCTTTCGCCGGGGCCATGAAAATCCGAACCGCGTGACGCCAGAAAGCCGAACTCGCGACAGACGCTGGCAAACTCTTTGGCCTCTTCCGGCCCTTGTGCACCGGACAACACCTCGATGCCCCGCCCGCCCAGATCACGAAAGGTGGTAAACAACTTCCGGCGCTGTGCTCCGGTTAACCGATAACGCGCCGGATGGGCAATGACCGCCGTACCACCAGCGCCGACTATCCAGGCCACCGAGTCTTCCAGCGTCGCCCATGCATGCGCCACATAGCCTGGCTTGCCTTTGGCCAGCCAGTGATCGAACACAGTTTTGGTATCTTTCGCACACCCCTGCTCGACGATGTAGCGGGCGAAATGCGCACGGCTGATCATGGCCGGATTACCCGCATACCGTAGCGCGCCTGCATAAGCGCCATGGATGCCAACCTTGTCCAGCTCCGCCGCCATCTCTGCGGCACGTGCGTCACGCCCGCTACGCACTTTTTGCAAACCAGCCTGCAATGCGGCATTCGCGGGATCAACCGCCAGCCCGAGAATATGCACCGTCTGGTCATCGCCCCAGGAAATCGAGATTTCCACGCCATCAATAAAGCGCAAGCCCAACGCATCTGCCGCTGCACGCGCCTCGGGCAGGCCGCTCAATTCATCATGGTCGGTCAGCGCCAGTAATTCCACACCGTTTTCATGCGCGCGGCGCACTACCTCGGTCGGTGTCAGCATGCCGTCCGACAAATTGGAATGGCAGTGTAGATCGGCGTTAATGGCTTTCATTTTGCTCTCATTGCGCAGCAATCCCGCGCACAAAAAATTCGTCAATCAATTGTGCCACTTTCTGCGGCTGATCATGCTGCATATTGTGCCCGGCATCCGGCAGCATGACTTCACGAATCTGCTGAAAGCAGGCCACACGCTGGCGATAGTCATTCGATGTCACATCAAAAACCTTCTTGATTGCATATGATTCTGCAGCCGTTACCCACAGCACTGGCGCTTTCACCTGCCGCCAGATCGTCATGGCCTCTTCCAGCCGATACGGAACAGGGTTCGACCAGCGGTGGCAGGGATCAATCGCCAAATGGATTTCCCGCTGCCCGTCGCTGGTTGTTTTCTCCGCACCCAGATGGGCTGCAAGAAACGCTGCCTGTGCAACGGACAAACGCGGATTATCATTCTGCAAACGCGCCGCCAGGGCAGCATAATCGGGATACGGGCGAAACCCTCTCCCCTGTACATCGCGTGTTTGCAACAACCACTTTGCATAGCGTATCGGCGCTTCTGTCGCCGGGCAGTCGGGCAGCCCCAAGCCTTCGAGATTGACCAGCCCCGCCACACGTTCCGGCCGCAGCCCTGCATACAGACACGCCACATTGCCCCCCATGCTATGCGCCACCAAGCGCACCGGTGTCGTGGGCGAGTAATGTGCAAGCAAGGCATCGAGATCCGCCACGTAATCGGGAAACCAGTAGCTGTCACCATTCCATTGCGACAACCCAAACCCGCGCCAGTCGGGCGCCAGCACACGCCAGCCCTGCGCGAGACTATCCACCACAAATTGCCAGGTGGCTGACATATCGCCCCAGCCATGCAGCATGACCAGCAACGGCGCGTCTGGATCATCCTGCCAGCAGCGCACATGGATGCGGCGGCCGCGCAGCGACAGGAATTCGGATTGACTGGCGGATTGGCTGACGAATGGACTCGACTTCATGGTTCCAGTTTAGCAGCGTGGTCAGTCGGGCTTTGCGGGCTTTATCCTGCTCATGGCGTAACCACCTGTTCGACTACAATCCACGCGAGATTTTCTTCTTAGCCCACAAAAATTCCAGTGATATTCAACCATGGCCACCAAAGCTTCCGATAGCCGCGCAAGCGCTTATGATGAATCCTCCTTCCGCGTTCTGAAAGGCCTGGAGCCTGTGCGCGAGCGGCCGGGGATGTACACCCGAACAGACTCACCCGTGCACATCATTCAGGAAGTCATTGACAACGCCGCCGATGAAGCCCTGGGCGGATACGCGAAAAATATTCACGTCACCCTCCACCAGGGCGGAGCGATTACCGTCGTTGATGATGGCCGGGGCATACCGGTCGGCATGCATCCGGAAGAAAAAATTCCTGTGGTTGTCCTGGCCTTTACGCGCCTGCATGCCGGCGGCAAGTTTGATAAACGTTCAGGTAATTCCGCCTATGCTTTTTCTGGCGGACTGCATGGCGTGGGCGTGGCAGTCACCAATGCGTTGTCCAAGCGCGTAGCGGTTGAAGTGCGTCGCGAAGGCAAGATATGGCAAATCGACTTTTCAGAAGGCGGCGAAAAAATCAGTCCGCTACAAGAAGCCGGTACCTGCGGCAAACAAACCGGCACTCGTGTGAGCGTGTGGCCTGACGGAAAGTATTTCGATACCCCCACCGTATCATCGGTTGAGCTAGAGCGCCTGTTGCGCTCAAAAGCCGTACTGCTGCCTGGCGTCACTGTGCGCCTTGATACTGAACAAGCCAACGGCAGCATCAGCAGCAAAACCTGGAGCTACCCGCAAGGCCTGGCGGGCTATCTGATAGAACTGGCAGGGAGCGCTGAAAATATCGCCCCGCTATATGCCGCCGAAAAATATGCCAATACCGATCATCCTGACTTCGCCCCTGGTGAAGGCGCTGCCTGGGTCATCGGTTGGTTTATTGAAGCCGTTGCCTCTGAATCGTATGTCAATCTGATCCCTACCGTGGCTGGCGGCACGCATGAAGCCGGACTACGCGCCGGTGTTTTCGAGGCAGTTAAATCCTTCATCGAGCACCGCGCCTTGCTGCCGCGCGGTGTCAAGTTGCAGCAGGATGATGTCTGCAGCCGCATGGCCTATGTATTATCCACACGCCTGCTTGACCCGCAGTTTCAAGGCCAGGTCAAAGAAAAACTCAATTCGCGTGAAGCCGTCAAGCTGGTATCCAGCATGATTCGCGATCCCTTCGAGATATGGCTTAATCAACACGTTGAAGCGGGCCGCGCCATTGCAGAGTTAGCCATACACCAAGCCCTTGCACGGCAAAAAAATGCGCAGAAAGTGGAAAAAAGAAAACAGTCAGGCGTTGCTGTGTTGCCCGGCAAGCTTTCAGATTGCGAATCCACTTTATTGACCGAAAACGAACTTTTTTTGGTGGAGGGGGATTCCGCCGGTGGATCAGCCAAAATGGCGCGCAACAAGGAAACCCAGGCGATTTTGCCCTTGCGTGGCAAAGTTCAGAATTCCTGGGAAATTGACGCCGGACGCCTGTTTGCCAATGCAGAAATTCATGACATTGCGGTGGCCCTGGGGATAGATCCGCATGACAGCGCGACAGCTGATCTATCCACCTTGCGTTATGGCAAAGTCATCATCATGTCAGATGCCGACGTAGATGGCGCACATATCCAAACCTTGTTGCTCACGCTGTTTTACCGGCACTTCCCTGCTCTCATTACGGCAGGCCATGTGCATATCGCGCAACCTCCGCTCTATCGCATTGATGTCCCTGCCAGCGGCAAGAAACGGCCCGCGCGTCGGCTGTATGCGCTTGACGAAGGAGAGCTTGCCGCCATGAAAGATCGCCTCATGCAAGAAGGCGTTGCCCAAAGCACGATTGAAGTCGGTCGGTTCAAGGGCCTGGGCGAAATGAATCCCGAACAATTGCGCGAAACCGCCATGGACCCGGCAACTCGTCGTGTATTACCCGTCACCGAGCGGCTTGCCGCGCAAACCAAAGCCATGTTCAATCTACTCATGGGCAAGGGCGAGGCAGCCTCGCGCCGTGTCTGGATGGAAGCGAATGGGCATCTGGTCGAAGCGGATATTTAAAAAACTCATCGTACACTTTGGTGCCGATAGGCAAAACAACCGCGCAAAAAACAAAGTGTCGGCCAAGAGAAAGTCTGCCAAAAGTCGGCGCTGGTGATACGGCGGGAACAAGGTTCACCTATCACCTATAATGCGGCCGATGATGCAAAGCAACACAACTGAAATTCCAGGCAGCGCGGACAACACGTCAAGCGCTCATGCTCGACTCGCTACCACGGCCATCGCCGCGATGGGCGTGGTGTATGGTGATATCGGCACCAGCCCGCTGTATGCCATGAAAGAAGCCTTCAATGGCCCGCATGCGGTAGCGGTCACGCCGGAAAACATCCTCGGCATCCTGTCGTTGATTTTCTGGGCGCTGATCATTACGGTGACTTTCAAGTATGTGGTCTTCATTACCCGCGCCGACAACCGCGGCGAGGGCGGCATCATGGCCTTGACCGCACTGGCGCTGCGTACCAAAGGCGCAAGCCCCCGCCTGCTGTGGCTGCTGTCCGGCCTGGGCATTTTCGGTGCCGCGCTGTTTTATGGCGATGCGGTGATTACACCGGCAATGTCGGTGCTCTCGGCGGTCGAGGGGCTGGAAGTCGCCACGCCGGTGTTCAAGCCTTATGTCGTACCGCTGACCCTGATCATCCTGACCGGTGTCTTTCTCGTCCAGCCGCGCGGCACGGCCAGCATTAGCGCGCTGTTCGGACCAGTGATGCTGTTCTGGTTTGGCACCCTGGGCACACTGGGCGTGATCGGCATACTCAAGCATCCCGGTGTCCTTGCGGCAATCAACCCCTGGTATGCGATGCATTTTTTCGTCACCAACCAGATGCATGGTTTTCTTGCGCTAGGCGCGGTGGTGCTGGTCATCACCGGCGGCGAAGCCTTGTATGCCGACATGGGACATTTTGGCCGACGGCCGATCAAATGGGCCTGGCTGGGTTATGTGTTTCCCTGCTTGTATCTCAACTATCTCGGCCAGGGCGCATTGGTTCTCGATAACCCCGCCGCAGTCAAAAACCCCTTCTTCCTGCTGGCGCCTGACGCTCTGCTCTACCCGATGGTCGCGCTGGCCACGGCCGCGACCATCATCGCTTCGCAAGCGGTCATCTCAGGTGCGTTCTCGCTGACCAGTCAGGCCATGCAACTCGGCTATTGCCCGCGCATTCAGGTCAAATTCACCTCGGAACGTGAAAAAGGACAGATCTACATCCCCAACATCAACTGGTTGCTGCTCGTTGCCGTCATTGCGCTGGTGTTGGGCTTCAAAACTTCATCCAACCTCGCCGCAGCCTATGGCATTGCCGTCACCCTGACCATGCTGATCGATACCGTGCTGGCCTTTGTCGTGGTGCGTGCGCTGTGGAACTGGAACTGGATTCAGGCAGGCGTATTCCTCACGCTCTTCATTGTTGTCGACCTTGCCTTCTTCTCCGCCAACCTGGAAAAAATAGTCGCCGGTGGCTGGTTCCCGCTGGTGTTGGGGCTGGGAATTTTTATCCTGTTTTCCACCTGGCAGCGTGGCCGTGCCCTGCTCTATAAAAAATTGCAACAGGACTCGATGCCGCTGGACGCCTTCCTCAAAAGCCTTGAGTACGGCGGCCCGCAACGCGTGCCCGGTACCGGCATTTTCCTCACGCCACAACCCGACAGCGTGCCGCGTGCCATGTTGCACAACCTGCTGCACAACAAGGTGTTGCATGAACGGGTGATCCTGCTCAATGTCAATATGCGGGACATTCCGCATGTTGACGACGCTGACCGCATATCCGTGGAACCGCTTCCCCAGGGCTTCTACCGCGTCATTCTGAATTACGGCTTCAAGGATTCGCCAAACATTCCGGTGGCGCTGGAAAAGCTCGGGGAACCGGGCATGGCGCCCGTCGAGATGATGGAAACCTCATTCTTCCTTGGCCGCGAAACCATAGTCCCGAATGCCGTGCCCACCATGCGCTTATGGCGGCAAATACTCTTCATGTGGATGTTCCGCAATGCGGACACGGCAACCGCCTTTTTCAAGATACCAACGAACCGCGTCGTCGAGCTGGGTACCCAGATCGAGCTCTGATACCCGCCGGCAAACCCGCATGAACATCAATACCAGCGAAGAAGCGGGTGTGCGCTACCTGCATTTTGGCTCCGATTGGGTGCAGGGCGCGATGCGCATCGCGCGGCCCTATGCGCTGGAACTTGACTACACCAAAGAGATGATGTTGCCGCTGCTTCTGCGGCCCGACGACTGGCCGCGTCGCGTGTTATTGATTGGTCTGGGCGCAGGCTCGCTATGCAAATTCCTCTGGCGCTATCGGCCCGAGGCCAAGCTCACCGTGGTTGAGATTGACCCGCAAGTTGAAGCGGTCGCACGGCAGTTTTTCAAGCTGCCGGATGATCCGCAACGCATCCGCCTGCATTTTGCCGACGGGGCGGATTTCATGATCCAGTCCAGGCAACACTATGATCTCATCCTGGTGGATGGTTTCGACAGCAACGCGCGCGCCGGCCGGCTCGACTCGCTGCCGTTTTATCTGGACTGCAAAGCACGCCTGGCCAAAGAGGGGCTGTTGTGCATCAATCTGCTGTCACGGCGTAAAAACTTCAATCACAGCATCCAGCAGATCAAAACTGCTTTTGACGATCACGTCATCGTCATTCGATCCCGCGATGAAGGCAATGCCATCGCACTCGCCACAACGCACAACACAGCGCACAACACTACCGCCGCATTGCCATCCCCATCCAATCACGGACTCAGGACTTTTGACGAATTACAAGCGGCCGCCCGGCATTTGCGCCAGGCCACGCACCTCAATCTGCTGCCGGTGTTGTCAAATCTCGCCGCATCAGGCTATTTCAAGGATGGCCTATTGCAGTGCTGATCTGCTTATTTCGCATCCGGGAATAAGGAATGCTGTTTTTCTTGGTTCGTTTTTTACAACTCAGCCAATAAAGTTTCCTTTCTGAACATTCATTCACGAAAGGAAACACCATGCGTCGCCCGTTTTTTGTCAATGCGGCACTTGCCGGCCTGCTCGGCATCTCCCTGCTCACTGCCAGCGCAACCCATGCAGCAGACATTACGCTGCTCAATGTGTCTTATGACCCGACGCGCGAGCTGTATCAGGAATACAACGCCGCTTTTGCGAAATATTGGAAAGCCAAGACGGGCGATACGCTCACCGTCAAGCAATCCCACGGCGGTTCGGGCAAGCAGGCGCGGGCCGTGATCGATGGTCTGGAAGCGGATGTGGTCACGCTTGCGCTGGCTTATGACATCGATGCGATTGGCGAAAAAGCCAAGCTCATCCCTGCCGATTGGCAAAAACGCTTGCCACATAACTCATCCCCCTACACCTCAACGATCGTCTTGCTGGTGCGCAAAGGCAACCCCAAGGGCATCAAGGATTGGGGTGACCTGATCAAGCCGGATGTGGGTGTCATCACGCCCAACCCGAAAACCTCCGGCGGCGCTCGCTGGAATTATCTGGCGGCCTGGGCTTACGCGCTCAAGCAGCCGGGCGGCAATGAGAAAACAGCGCAGGAATTCGTCAAAAAACTGTATGCCAACGTCAAGGTGCTGGACTCCGGTGCGCGTGGCTCGACCACCACGTTTGTCGAGCGCGGCATAGGCGACGTGCTGCTGGCCTGGGAAAACGAAGCCTATCTGGCGCTCAAGGAACTCGGTCCGGACAAGTTTGAAATTGTCACCCCATCGCTCTCCATCCTCGCCGAACCGCCTGTCAGCGTTGTCGACAAGTTTGTCGACAAACACGGCACGCGCAAGGTAGCAAACGCCTATCTCGACTATCTGTATTCGCCTGAAGGACAGGATATTGCCGGTAAAAACTACTACCGCCCGACGGACAAGAAAGTTGCCGCCCGATATGCCAAGCAATTCGCGCCGGTGAAGCTCATCACCATCGACGAAATCTTTGGCGGCTGGCAGGCGGCACAGAAAACGCACTTTGCCGACGGCGGCACTTTCGACCAGATCAGTGCGCGCTAACGCACTGTCAATACGCAAAGCGGCGCTGAGCAGTTCCGCTTGCCGTATCACCAGCGCCGACTTTTTACATTTACCCCCTTTTTTACTCAGGAGAAAGCCATGCAGAAAAAACTCATCGCCCTTGCCATCGCCGGTCTATCCGGTGCGGCACTCGCCCAATCCAATGTCACGATTTATGGTGTGGCCGATGCCACCTTTGACATCATCAATATTAGTGGTGGATCAGGCGTCGCTGCGAACAATACCCCTAATTTCACCCGCGTGTCGACCAATGGTTCGCGCATCGGCTTCAAGGGCACGGAAAACCTGGGCAACGGCCTGACTGCATTGTTCCAGTTTGAATCGAACGCCAACTTTGATTCCGCTGGCGCGCTCGGTACCAGCCGCGACAGCTTTGTGGGCCTGTCGGGCGGTTTCGGCAAGGTGATTCTGGGCAACCTGACCGGCCCGACCCGTGCTTTGGGGGGGGCTCTGGATGTCAACGCTGGCGGAGATGGTATCGGCAGCAGCCAGGCCGTGCTCGGCAAGCTGGGCGGCGGGCTGGCCAGAAATATGGGCAATCGTTCAGCCACCACCGCCTCCACGTTCGATACCCGCTTCAACAATTCTATTGCTTACATCTCGCCCTCGTTCTCGGGACTGCAGGCAACAGTCGCCTATGTAGCCAACGAAAACAAGGCCGAAAACACCGCCATCCCCCCCGCTGCCTCCAACGCCATCAACACCTCGGCTTATGACCTGGGCCTGAACTACAACAACGGCCCAATACTGGTTGGCCTGACTTACGCTGAGGTAAGAGAAAAGAATGATGTCGCCACAGGGGCGCCTTATGGTTCCGGCGGTGCCACCGGCTTGAAAACCTACCTCGGCTCCGACCAGAAGCTCAAGGAATTCCGCCTGGGCGGCAAGTATGACTTCGCCGCTGCCAGCCTGCGGGCGCTGTATGCCCAAACCAAGGCCGACGGCAGCCTGCATGATGTCAAGCAAACGGTCTGGGGCATCGGCGGCACGTATAACGTGACCACCAATGGCAAGCTCACCGCGCAGTACTACCACGCCGGCGACCTGGATAAGAGCACGGGCGCGGATGACAACACCGGCGCCAAGTTCTACACCCTGGGCTATGAGCACAGCCTGTCCAAGCGTACTTTGCTCAAGGCCAACTATGCTTACCTGAAGAATGATGACAAGACATCCACCAATGGCTACGGCGGATATGACTTCGGCAAGAACTCCTCAGGCTTCGCCGGTGATGAAATCAAAGTCTCCGGCCTGCAGGTCGGCTTGCGGCATTCGTTCTGAATGGCGTAGCATTTTCACCACTGCGTAATCGCATACTATCGTTATGCACTTTCCTCGCCGCACCTCACCAGGTGCGGCGTTTTATCGACGACAACACAGCGGAGGCTTTATGGCCATTTTTAACGACAACGCCCAATCCATCGGCAATACGCCCTTGATCCGGCTCAACCGCATCACC
>WOYI011110748.1_pt1 | contig 32916 bp, 34 predicted proteins | sample 6423411 | NCBI WGS metagenome assembly WOYI01 (sample SAMN13441803, study PRJNA592873) | oil field metagenome | biome: oil field; feature: oil-well bore; material: oil-contaminated soil; isolation source: oil-contaminated soil from oil-well borehole | place: Germany: Wietze | collected 2016-10-18 ...
TTCTACCGCGACATCATAGACGCGGGCATTGAGAATTTTTTTCAGGTAATCCATGGTGTGCACAGTCATGCGGGGAACATCCGCGAGGCGGTAAGAAAGTACAAAGGGTAACATGCGGCATGGATTTTTCTTTCACGTCAGAGGCTGGCTTGGCTGGTCTTTTTTTTGTTTCCTTTCTTTCTGCTACGTTGTTGCCTGGTGGCTCGGAACTCGCGCTGCTCGCTTTTGTGAAATTTCATCCCGCGCAAACCCTTGAAGCTTTTGTGCTGGCGACCATCGGCAATACGCTGGGCGGCGTGACGACTTACTGGATGGCGCGTGCGCTGCCAGAGCCCAAAGACCTTAATCGATTGGCGCTGGTACGCCGCTGGGGTGTGCCGGTATTGATTCTGGCCTGGGCGCCGGTGATCGGCGATGCGCTGTGCGCGGCCGCAGGCTGGCTACGGCTGCCCTGGATGCCTAGTGCATTGTGGATGGTCGTGGGCAAAGCGGCGCGTTATGGCGTGGTGATCGCGGGTGCTGGATTGTTTTGAGCGGCGATTTGTGCAAAAGTCGGCGCGGGTAACACGGCATGACGCTTTATCAGTCGCGCAAATCACGCCCGGTGAGCTTGAGAAAAACATCTTCCAGGCTGGCGGGTCGGTGCAATGTGCGCAGCGCGGGGCGTGCTGCCAGATGGGTGAGCAAGGGCGCGGCCTCAGCAACATAACAAAAGGCCGTCTCGCCGCTGATTTCCACCCGATGTGAAAAAGCCTGTGCTTCGGTTGCCGCCCAGCCGGGAGCATCTTCACCATACACTTCGACCACCTGGGCTTCAATGTGCTGGCGAATCAGCTCGCGCGGCGCGCCTTCGCTGATCAAACGGCCGTTATCGATAATGGCTAGTCGGTCGCACAGGCGCTCGGCTTCGTCCATGAAATGCGTGGTGAGCAAAATGGTTTTGCCCTGGGTGAGGAGTTGTTTCAGGCGCTGCCAGATCAGGTGTCGCGCTTGTGGGTCAAGGCCCGTGGTGGGCTCATCCAGCACCAGTACGTCGGGATCGTTGATCAGTGCACGGGCTAGCGTCAGTCGTCGCTTCATGCCACCAGACAGCTCACGGATATTGGCGTTTTCTTTGCCACCCAGTCCGGCAAACTCAAGCAGCACAGGAATTTTCGGGCGCAGTACGGCATCCGGCAGACCAAAGTAACGGCCATAAACCAGTAGATTTTCAGCGGCGGTAAAGTCCGGGTCCAGGTTGTCAAATTGCGGCACGACGCCAATTTTCATGCGTGCTTCGCGCGCGTGTTCGGGAACGGGAAAGCCCACTAGCCAAATCTCGCCGGCATCCGGCGCAGTAAGCCCCAGGCAACAGCGTAAGGTGGTGGTTTTGCCTGCGCCGTTGGGACCAAGCAGGCCATAACATTCACCACGCTGCAGGGTAAAACTTAAGCCATTGACGACCTCTTTTCCTGCATACGATTTGTGCAACTGGTGTACGCTTAACGGCACACCGTGGTTGATCGCGCTCATGCGGGCCATGCGCGACGCACAATGTCTTGCAGGATATGTAGCTTGCGATGAAAAAAGTGATCCGCACCTGGCACCACCACCACGGGCAGTTCCAGAGGTTCGGCCCAGGCGAGTACATTCGCCAGCGGCACGGTTGTGTCTATCGCACCGTGGATGACCAGGGTGCCGGGGGCGACGGCTTCGGTGGCATAGTTGCGCGCGCCTTCGATATAACCTGCCGCAGTGCCGACCAAAACCAGCCAGCGCGCCTCGTGTTGGGCATCGGCCAGCTTTTTGGCGACACGCGCCACCACATACGCACCGAAAGAAAACCCGGCCAGCGTGACGGGAAGCTCACCCCATTGCTGTTGTGCCCAGCTGAGTACGGCGAGCAGATCGTCGGTTTCTTTATCGCCATGATCATGCATGCCTTGTGAGCCACCTATACCGCGAAAACTCGGTCGTAGCACAACGCAACCCCGGCTACGAAAACTGCGTGCCAAGGTGGTGACAACTTTATTGTCAGCAGTGCCGCCAAACAGCGGATGCGGATGGCCAATCAGCGCAATGCCACTTGGCTGAGTGTCATCTGCGGGTAGATCAACAAACAGTTCAATTTTTCCATCCGGGCCATCAATCAGCAGGGTTTGCAAAAGCGGTTGCGCCATGTTTACACCTTCAGGCGTTCAACCACGTGGCCGCGCACTAAATGCTGATCAATAATTTCATCGATATCTTCTTTATCCACATAGGTGTACCAGACGGCTTCCGGGTAGATGACCAGAACTGGCCCGAGTTCGCAGCGATCAAGACAGCCTGCGCTATTGATACGGGTAGTACCAGGTAGCGAGTTTCCCAAGGTCTTGATGCGGTCTTTGGCATAGCTGCGTAATTCGCTCGCGTTTAAGTTGTTGCAGCAGGATTCACCCCCCGCACGCTGATTGGTACAAAAAAATACATGCCGTTGAAAATGACTCATGCGGTCACTCCAAAATTAAAAAGAGGCCACACGTTACACGAAAAAATGGTCTTTTTACACAGGGATAAGCGCGAGACAAGCATGTAAATCTCCGCACGTTGTTTGTCGGATTGCGCTGACTCAATGCGGCTTACAAACTATCTACCGGGTCATGCGAAATGCGAAGTTCGGCTTCATTTTCGGTTAACGCTACGCGGTGCAATGCAGATAGAAGGTCTACGATGTTATTTTTCAATGTCAGCAAGGTATGGCAGAGCACCTGGGCCGCAGCCTGCTGGCCGGTGCTGTACAGGTGAATGATTTGTGTACCGGTGTGGTGAACCTCGGCGTGAATCGGTTCAAGCGAGGTGAATTCGGATAAATGCCCATAACGTGCTTGGCCGCGACTGTAATACCAGAGGCCAAAACGGCACAGATGATGGTTGGTTAGTTGCGCATGAGTGAGTGACAATGGTGCTCGGTTCGCCACGGTGTCAAGCACCTGCTTGATCCAAGCCAGGTGATCATGCTCGGCTACCAGTAGCGGAAAGTCGCTGATATCCCATTTTTGCGCGCTGGCCCACTGGCGCCATTTCGGGTCAGGAGTGAATTGTGCTGCCCAGTCCAGCACTTGAGCCGCTGGCATGGGGCGAGCAATGCCATAGCCTTGGCCGATATCACAACCCAATCGTATTAGTATGACACCGTGCTCTGCCGTTTCTACGCCTTCGGCAATCAGCGCACGGTTAAATGCTGATGCCAGGTTGATCACCGCTTCAATCATTGCTAAGTCGTCGGTATCATCAAGCATGTCGCGCACAAAGGACTGGTCAATTTTGAGTGTGTCGACTGGCAGCCGTTTGAGGTAGCTGAGTGAAGAATAACCCGTGCCGAAGTCATCCAGCGAAAACTTGACACCCAGTGCCTGACACGAGCAAATCAGTTGCTGTACGTGTTGTATGTCACCCAATGCGACAGATTCGAGAATTTCGAGTTCCAGTTGCTGCGGTGGCGATTCAGGATGGCGTGAGAGAATGACTTTCAATCGATCAAGAAAGTCCGGCAACTGAAAATGGCGAGCGGCGATATTTACGCTGATTGGCCAGTTTTTTCCTGCCGCTGACCATATGGCGTTTTGCTGTAACGCCTGCTCGATGACCCATTCGCCAATCTCGATAATCAGATCATGCTGCTCGGCCAGGGGCAGAAAATCCATCGGTGGTACAAGGCCTTGTTGTGGGTGTTGCCAGCGTAGCAAGGCTTCCATACCAACGATGTTGCCATTGCGCATATTGACCTTGGGTTGGTAATGCAGACACAATTCATCGTTCTGCAGAGCCTCGCGGATGCGTGCCAGCGTCTGCTGCGACGTTTGTGCGTGCCGGTCGTTCGCAACGTCGAACCAGTGGAAGCGGTTGCGTCCTGCCTGCTTGGCCAGATACATCGCCTGATCGGCGTGGCGCAGCAGGGTATCGGCATCGGCTTCATCAAGCGGATAAATGGCTACGCCAATGCTGGCCGAAATGCTGATCGTTTGTTCTTCTATAGTATACGGCGCAGAGACGGTTTCAAGGATGCGCCGCAGGGCAAGTTCCAGTTGCTGGCTGTCGGCAAGATCGCCCAGCAAAATGACAAACTCGTCGCCGCCTAGTCGGGCGACAGTATCCTCGCTGCGCACGGCCTGATTCATGCGAGCGGTGACTTCAATCAGCAGGCGGTCGCCCATATTGTGGCCATACAGATCATTCACCGGTTTGAACTGGTCCAGATCCATCAAGCACACGCCCAGCAGATTTTTCTGGCGGCGGGCGTTTGCTAATGCCCGCTGAAACCGGTCGGCAAGTAAGACACGATTCGGCAGGCCAGTGAGCACGTCGTGCCCCGCCTGCCAGCGCACATTTTTCAGCAGCTGGTGTTTTTCGGAGACATCATGGAAAACCAGAACGCAGCCCAGAAGCGTGTTGTCACGCAGGAAGATAGGCGCGGCCGAATCTTCAATGTTGTATTCTTTGCCATCATGAGAAATCAGCACCGTGTGATTGGCAAGGTTGACCGTTTTGCCATTCGTCAACACTTCATCGACCGGGCTAACCACCCGCGCACGGGTGGTTTCATCGAGGATATGAAAGACGTCGGCTATAGGTTGCCCGATAGCATCGCTCGCCGACCAGCCAGTGAGCTGGCTGGCTACATGGTTGATGAAGGTGATGCACCCTTCGGCGTCGGTCGTGATGACGGCATCACCGATCGAGGCAAGGGTAATCTCCGCACGCTCCTTTTCGGCATATAGCGCGGCGCTCAGGCGGTTTTGCTCGGTCAGGTCGCGTATTTGCGCATGGACCAACGTTTCGCCACGCACGGTTATTCTGGTCAGGGTGATTTCCGTATCCACGAGGGAGTCATCCATGCACCGCATCTGCCACCCGAAATGGTGGTGCCCTTTTTGTAGCGTGATGGCGATCATCTCGTACGCCATCTGGGTAGAATCGCGCCCGTCCGGCTGACAGGGCAAAGCCATCTCTGTCGGCGATTTATCGGCAAGAATCTGCTTGCTGGGGTAACCAAACAACCGTACTGCGGCCTGATTGCTGTCGAAAATACGGCCATTTTTTAAGAGCATGAGCGGTGCCGCGGCTTCATCAAAAATCCGCCGAAAGGACTCTTCGCTTTCGCGCAGTTCTCTGGTTAGGCGTTTTTGTTCGCTGATGTCGCGCCAATGTGCGTGGAACACCGGTTCGTTATTGATGGTGATGACTGTGGCCGTGATTTCGATATCGAACAGGGAGCCGTCCGTCCGTTTGCACGTCCACTCGAAGCGGTGATATCCGGCTTGTGCGATAAGCTTCGACATTTCAGTTAGCTTTTCAGCCGAGGCACGGCCATCAGGTTGTAAAGGCGGCGAGATCGAAATCAGCGTCAGGTGACAGAGTTCGGCTTTGTCGCGTACGCCCAGCTGCGCCAGGGCGGCCTGATTGCAATCAAGAAAGCGGCCATTCTTGACCAACAGAATGGGATCCCTGGCCTCGTTGTAAATTTGCCAGAAGAAACTGCTGTTATCTGGATTGATGAATTGTGCGGCCATGCGAATATCAATCTCCTTGAGCAAGCATTATTATTTGTTGTGTCCGTCAACTATACGGCACCTGTCTTCTGCGGAGGTAATGACAAAGGATTATCCTGCACGAGTCCACGCCAGCCAGGATAAACTGGCCAATGATGGACGCAAAGGTCAGGTAGGAAAACATAATATATGCAGGAAAAAAAGCATGTTATTCGTTGCGTAGTGTGTCCTGCCCATAAAAAAAGCCGACCTGCGATGGTCGGCGTGAGGTAAAAACAATGCGATGCTTACTTCGACAGGCAGTCTTTCATGAATGCTTTGCGTTCGTCACCTGTTTTGCCTTTGGCTTCTTTGTTGCAGCTGACCATCTTGTTTTGTTGCGTCGCTTTTCCCGTTTTTTCTTTTGCTGCTGGTGCGGCGTCTCCTCCGGCACATTTTTTCATGTAAGCCGCTTTCGCTGCGCCGTGTAGTGGTTTGCCTGTTTTGCTGACAGCACTGGATTCGCAGTTGCTGGCGGGGGCTGTTGCAGGGGCCGCAACAGGACTTTGTGCCAGTGCGACATTGGCAGCGAATAGGGATGCCAGGATAATGAGTGATCGATGGTTCATTGTGCTCTCCTTGGTGAGATAGGTAATGGCAGCGTCGGCGGTGGTAGAAAAAAATGACTTGCGACAACGGGACCATCGCACTGTATAACGATAATCGCCGGATTTAGTTGACTGACCCGTTGTCGGTTTGCAGTGCATTTTCCTGGCGGTCAAGGAACTCTTGCATGCTGTTGATACCGCGCAAGCCCAGGATAGTGACGCGCACGGCGGCCTCAAGCAGCACTGCCAGATTGCGGCCAGCGGCAATAGGTAGTGTAATGCGAGGTATTGGCACGCCCAAAATGGTTTCATTCTGGGCATCCAACGGCAGGCGTGCCGCTTCAGGAACGCCACGTGCAGGTTTTTGCAAATGCACAATGAGTTTCAAGCGTATTTTGCGACGGCAGGCGGTTTCGCCAAAAACTGTACGGATATTAATGAGTCCCAGCCCGCGCACTTCAAGGAAATCGCGCAGCAGATCAGGGCATCGGCCTTCGAGTACATCCAGGCCGATGCGGGACACATCGACGACATCATCGGCGACCAGACCGTGACCCCGCGAAATGAGTTCTAGTGCGAGTTCGCTCTTGCCCGCGCCAGAGTCGCCAGTGATCAAAACCCCCATCCCCAAAACATCCATCAGCACGCCGTGCAAGGCGATTGTTTCAGCCAACTGGCGGGAAACAAAATGGCGCAGTGTGTCGATGACATAAGCGGCAGGCAGTGGTGTTTTTAGTAGTGGCGTATCTGATAGTTCACAGTCGCGCTGAATCTCTTCGGACACGGTTAGTCCATCGGTGACGATCAGCACGGGCGGCCGTGCGTTGTAGATTGTTTGCATGTGACGCTTTACTTTTTCCGGCGCTTGCCGCACCGCCCATGCAAGCTCTGGTGCGCCGATGACCTGTATGCGTTCCGGGTGCATGAGATTCAAGTGACCAACCAAGTCGGCAGGGGCTACAAATTCTTCTTTGGCCGAGATGACGCGCGTTAAGGCGCCACTTACCCAGGTAAGCTGCAACCGTTCTCGGTTACGTTCAAATAGCTGCGAGACGATTAGTTGGCGTTCCATTGGGCAAACAGGCTATGCAAAGTTGCAGTATCGGGTGCACTGGCAAGTTGTTCCCGAAAGGTGCGGTTGGAAAACATTTGCGCGAGTTCTGATAGCAATTGCAGGTGCTGCTCGTTGGCGGCTTCCGGCACGAGCAGTACAAAGATATGGCTGACGGGTTTGCCATCAGGCGCCTCGAATTGCACAGGCGCTTCCAGGCGAAAAAATGCACCCAGTGGTTTTTTGAGCCCCTTGATGCGTCCATGCGGTATGGCTACGCCTTGACCAAGGCCTGTGGAGCCGAGTTTTTCCCGTGCAAAAAGGGCTTCATATACTACGCTGCGCGCAATACCCTGATGATTCTCGAAAAGAATGCCAGCATCTTCAAAGACGCGCTTTTTGCTGCTTGCGTCAAGCGCGGCGACAACATTATCAAGAGATAGCAGGTTGGCTATGTGATTCATGAAGGGATGCGCGAGAAAATTATCGGGTACTTTTCAGATGTTTACCAGCAGCGGCGCGGGCAGTGGATTAAGGGGTATTTGTGGGGTTACTTATATCCACTTGCTTGTCGCGGTGGTGTGTAGATATTTTTTCTTTATGCTTGACGATCTGACGATCCAGTTTGTCGGCTAGCTGGTCAATGGCTGCATAAAGATCGATATCCGTTGCGTCAGCATGAATATCCTTGCCTTTGACGTGTAGCGTCACTTCAGCTTTCTGTTGCAGCTTATCCACGGAAAGGATGACATGCGTGCTCGTGACATGATCAAAATGGCGGACCACCCGATCCAGCTTCAAATTGACATAGTCACGCAGGGCGGGGGTAATTTCAACATGATGACCGGTGAGATTGAGGTTCATATAATTTCCTTATCAGTGGGTTGCTCAGAGAATTTTTCTTAGATTGACGGGCGGGATGTGTAACAATTCTCGATACTTTGCTACGGTGCGGCGTGCTACGACGATCCCTTGCTCGCCCAGAATATCCGCAATACGCGCATCCGAGAGGGGTTTTTTTCCATCCTCGGAGCTGACCAGTTGCTTGATCAGTGCACGTATTGCAGTGCTTGACGCCGCACCGCCAGAATCTGTGGCGACATGGCTGCCAAAAAAGTATTTAAGTTCATAAATGCCGCGCGGACTTGCCAGATATTTCTGGGTGGTCACGCGGGAAATCGTTGATTCATGCAGATTGACGGCTTCTGCTATTTCGCGCAGGACTAATGGGCGCATGGCAACGGCGCCATGCTCAAAGAAGGCGCGCTGACGATCAACGATGGCTTGCGATACTCGTAAGATGGTATCAAATCGTTGTTGCACATTTTTAATCAGCCATTTGGCTTCTTGCAACTGGGCCGCTAGCCCGGACGAACTGCCGGTCCCTCGCAAAATATCGGCATAAAGTTTGTTGATGCGCAGCCTTGGCATGGCCTCGTTGTTGAGCGTCACCACCCATTCTTTCCGCACTTTTTTTACGGTGACATCAGGAATCACGTAGCGTATATCCAGTGCAGAGAATTGCGATCCGGGATGTGGATTGAGCGAGCAAATGAGTTCTTGTGCTAGACGTAATTCGTCGTCGGAACAACGCAGAGATTTTTTGATGCGAAGAAAATCATGCGCAGCCAAGTGGTCTAGGTGGTTTGCAACAATACTTAGCGCCAGCTGGCCTTCGGGGGATGGCCGCAGGTTGTTTAGTTGCAAGGTGAGGCATTCTTTAGCGCTGCGTGCGCCGACACCGGGCGGGTCAAAATTTTGCACGTGACACAGCGCGCTGGCCAGTTCTGCGCGCAGTGTTTCGTGATTCGTTTCTTCTTGTGGAAATAGCTCCAGCAAATCATCAAGTGACTGCATGAGATAGCCATCATCATTCAGGGATTCAATCAGCAAAGCCGTTAGCACACGTTCGCGATCAGACAGGGGCGACATCATGAGTTGTGTATTAAGGTGCTCTTGCAGGCTCATGCTGGCAGTTTGAGTTTCACCACTATCGAGGTCATCATCGTTAGGGTCGCGCGGGCCAGTGCTGCTGGAAAACTCAATGCCCCAGCCTTCTTCGTCACGGCTGCCGAATTCGGTCGGCTCTTCAAAAGACTCACTTGTTCCGGGTGTTTCGGACGCGGTGGACTCGGGCGTGGGGAGATCCAGTGATGAAGTGTAGGTTTGTTGATCGGATTCAATACGTTCCAGCAAGGGATTTTCTTGCAGGGCTTGGTCAATTTCCGCGTTGAGCTCAAGTGTCGAGAGTTGCAGTAGACGAATGGCCTGTTGTAACTGAGGCGTCAACGTCAGGTGCTGCGAAACTTTAAGTTGGAGTGATTGTTTCATTACATTCTGAAGTGCTCGCCGAGATAAATGCGGCGCACGTTTTCATTATCAACAATCTCGGCGGGATGTCCAGCAGCTAACACGAGCCCATCGTTAATAATGGTGGCTCGATCACAGATACCCAGGGTTTCACGCACATTGTGATCGGTAATCAAAACACCAATACCACGTTCTTTCAGAAAGCGGATAATGGATTGGATATCAACTACCGCGATGGGATCAACGCCAGCAAAGGGTTCATCTAAAAGGATGAAGCGTGGGCGTGTAGCTAACGCACGCGCTATTTCGACCCGTCGTCGTTCGCCACCCGAAAGAGAAATTGCCAAGCTTTTACGAATATGAGTAATGTGTAATTCTTCTAGTAAAACTTGTAGTCGGTCATCGATTTCTTCTTTTTCAAGATGTTGCAGCTCAAGCACCGCACGGATATTTTCATCTACGGTCAGTTTTCTAAAGATCGAATTTTCTTGCGGCAAATAAGAGAGGCCGAGGCGCGCACGTTGATGAATCGGCATATGGGTTAGCCGGTTATGTTCCACATCTTTTTTGCCTTCACTTTCATTATTATCAATGCGAATTTCGCCCCCATCAGCGGCGACCAAACCCACGACCATGTAAAAACAGGTAGTTTTTCCTGCGCCGTTGGGGCCGAGTAGGCCAACAACTTCTCCGGCAGCGACTTCAAACGAAACGTCTGTTACGACGGTGCGTGATTTATATTTCTTGCGCAGGTTATGCGCTGACAGAGTTGTGGTTCCAGCTGTCATGCGCCTTCTTCTCCCGAAGAAAATTTCTCTTCCACCACCGGGTCTTCAACTCCATCCAAAGGGTCTTTGAGCAAGCGTCGAATGGTATCGCTGGCAAACCCACGGGATTGCAGAAAACGGGCTTGACGTGCCCATTCTTTGGAATTGGCGGGAACTGCCCCAAACTTTCTGCTCCAAAGGCTGCGGGCGCGAGCCAGGTCGTCTGGCATATCGGCAGCTACGAGAAGCGATTCGACTAATTCGTGGTCAAGACCTTTGGTTATCATGTGATGTCGCAAGCGCAAGATACCCAAACGGGGTGCTTGGGAACGCACATAGCTTTCCGCAAAGCGGGCATCCGATTGAAGATGGCAAGCCTGAAGTTCAGCAATCACGGCGTTAATTTCTTCCTGTGTTCCGTGCGCCGCCAATTTATTGGCGAGTTCAGCACGGGTATGTTCGCGCCGAGCGAGGAGTCTGATCGCCCGGCTACGTAATGCATTCAAACGAATTACTCGGCCGCTGGGGTGCTCGGGGAGGTGCTGAGTCCGGCAACACCAACGGCCGCGCGCACTTTGTTTTCAATCTCAGTGGCAAGCTGGGGACGTTCACGCAGAAAATCGCGTGCGTTGTCTTTGCCTTGACCAATTTTTTCGCCGTTATACGCATACCAGGCACCGGATTTTTCGACGATCTTGTGCACAACACCCAGTTCGACGATTTCGCCTTCGCGTGAAATGCCTTCCCCGTAGAGAATGTCGAAATGTGCTTCGCGAAATGGGGGCGCCACCTTGTTCTTGACCACTTTGACGCGGGTTTCGTTACCAATCACCTCGTCACCTTTTTTGATGGCGCCAGTGCGTCGGATATCCATTCGTACCGAGGCATAAAACTTGAGCGCATTGCCACCAGTGGTTGTTTCGGGGCTGCCAAACATGACGCCGATCTTCATGCGGATCTGGTTGATGAAAATAACCAGCGTATTGGTGCGCTTGATGTTCGATGTCAGCTTGCGCAAGGCTTGCGACATCAGCCGTGCTTGCAGGCCCGGTAGTTGGTCACCCATTTCGCCTTCGATTTCAGCGCGGGGCGTGAGTGCGGCGACCGAATCAATGACCACAAGATCGACGCCACCGGAACGAACCAGCATGTCAGCGATTTCCAGACCCTGTTCGCCCGTATCGGGTTGCGAGATCAGCATGTCGGGAACATTCACGCCAAGCTTGGCGGCATAGCCGGGGTCGAGTGCATTTTCTGCATCGATATAGGCAGCAACCCCACCGGCTTTCTGAATTTCAGCCACTACATGCAAGCATAAGGTGGTTTTGCCGGAAGACTCCGGGCCATAAATTTCAACGACACGACCCCGTGGCAAACCGCCGATGCCCAAGGCAATATCCAGTCCCAGAGAGCCTGTCGAGACGGTTTGAATGTCATCGCTGACATTGCCTTCGCCCATTTTCATGATTGAGCCTTTGCCAAACTGTTTTTCAATCTGGGCTAGTGCGGCTTGAAGTGCTTTGCTTTTATTTTCGTCCATGAGTTCTGTCCTAGTAGATAGTTTTGATTATGGCATGGATGGCATAGTTTTTGCCGACTTGGCTTACTGTGGGCTTTCAACCAGGCGCGCAAGTAATCCGCTAAGCGCATGAATCACCGCCTGACGGCGAATGGCTTCACGGTCACCTGAAAAACACAGCGTTTCAGCAGAGGGTGGTTGCCCTGCACAACACCAGGCAAAACAGATGGTGCCGATCGGCTTGGCGGCAGACCCGCCTGCCGGGCCGGCAATGCCGGTAATTGCTAGCGCGTGGGATGCGGAAGAATGCATCAAGGCACCCAGTGCCATTTCTCGCGCTGTGGCTTCACTGACTGCTCCATGGGTGGCAAGTGTCTGGTCTTGTACGCCTAGCATGTCACTTTTGGCGGCGTTGGAATAAGTGACAAACCCGCGGTCGAACCATGCAGAACTGCCTGCGGTATGCGTAATGACTTGCGCTGCCCAGCCGCCGGTACAGGATTCTGCCGTGGTAATGGTAGCAATGCGGGTCATGGCGGCTTGACCGATCGCCAGGGACAAGGTGGCAAGCTCCGCATCCATGGCTAATACCCCACGGAGGTCAGCAGAGTCTTGGCTACAGCCAAGGTGAGTATGGTGTAGCTCGCTGCAATGGCATCGTCCATCATCACTCCGAAGCCATTTTTAACTTGGGTATCGAAATAGCGTGCAGGCTGGGGTTTGACAACATCAAAAAAACGGAAGCCCAGAAAGGCCGCTAATTGCCACCAAAAACTGGTAGGTGTGAATAACAGCACGGCCCAGAATGGCACGATTTCATCCCACACGATGGCTCCATGATCAACTACACCGAGATTGCGTCCTGTAATTTGGCAGGCAGAAATACCGATTCCGAAGGCGAGCACAAGAAACAGCACGAATACCAGATCACTGGGCATTTGTCCGCGCAACATGCCATAGGTGACCCAGGCAAAAGCGGTTCCAGCCGTGCCGGGGGCAAACCCGGAAAGCCCGCTGCCGAAACCACAGGCGAGGAGATGCGCCGGGTGCTGAAAAAGAAATTTAAACGGTGGGGCAGGCAGGAACATAGGTGTTAGAAAAATTAAAGGAAATGGTCAAAACCGTGGCGCGTTGGGGTAATGGGTAATCCCTGGTCATCGTGAATAACAAGCCTGTCTGATGTGTTTGGCACAGAGGAGGTAATAGTGCCAATGCAGGTGAGCGGTAAATCGATTTCAACCGCCAAGGGGGTCATAAAGCGGCGATGCGCTGCGGGAAGCGTGAAAATCAGTTCGTAGTCATCGCCTCCCGAAAGATAACAATCGCGCGCTAATCCGGCGGGCGGCAGATGCGGTATATGGAGCTTTGCTGCGCAGTGCGAGGCTGTCAGGATGTGCCCGAGATCAGCGAGTAAACCATCGGAAACATCAATCGCTGCAGTGGCTAAGCCACGCAATGCCAAGCCGAGCACCACCCGTGGTTGCGGGCGATGCAGGGCTGCCAGGCATTGATCCAGCTGCGGTTCGGCAAGCGTTATGCGGCCTTGTAAATGGGCTAATCCGAGGGCTGCGCGTCCAGGGGTGCCAGAGACCCAGATCGAGTCGCCCACTTGCGCACCACTGCGCAACAGTGCGGCTCCCGCAGGGACCTCACCCATGATCGTGACACAAAAGGCCCGTGGTCCACGGGTGGTGTCGCCACCGATGAGGTCGATTTTGAATGCCTCGGCGCAGGCAAAAAAGCCACGTGAAAAAGCATCGAGCCAATCAAGAGTCGGCGCTGGCAATGCGGCGGCCAGTGTTGCCCAGCGAGGTGTGGCACCCATGGCAGCCATGTCGGAGACATTGACGGCCAGGGTTTTCCAGCCGAGGTCGAAGGGCTCGGTGTTGGCGAGAAAATGCGTGCCTTCTACGAGCAGGTCGGTTGAGATGACGAGCTCACAGCCAGGTGTCGGGGCAATCAACGCCGCATCATCACCCACACCCAGCAGCGTATGGGACGTTGGACGAACAAAAAACTGGCGGATCAGCTCGAACTCAGACGGCATGAGAAATTCGCATGAGAAATTCCTCTGCGGCAGGTTAGCGCTGTTGAACCTCAACCGTGCGCAACACCGCAGCCATTTTGTCCAGTACGCCGTTCACAAACTTGTGCCCATCGGTGCCGCCAAAGGTTTTGGTGAGCTCAACACACTCATTGATGATGACGCGATAAGGGGTTTCCAAATGAAAGCGAAACTCGCAGGCACCCAGGAGCAACACGCTGCGCTCAATGGGCGAGATTTCATTCCACGGACGGGCAATATGTGGCGTGATATCGGCTTGCAATATTTCTGCTTGAGCCAGTGTTTCATGCAACAGCTGAAGGTAGAGCGCGTTATCCGCTTTGTGAAAGCCGGTCACGCTTTCGGCTTGTACTTGAATGGCGGCTTCATCCTGGCCGCCCACCTGTCTTTGGTATAAACCTTGGACTACAAATTCGCGTGCCCGATGACGTGCTGAATTGCTGCTACTCATTATTTTTTTATCCTGCGTAACAGTTGCGCCATTTCAATAGCTGCCGCCGCTGCTTCTGTCCCTTTTGGGACCATGCGTGCCAGTGCTTGATCATCGTTTTCTGTGGTCAGCACGGCATTGGCAATTGGCACGCCGGTGTTTAGCTGCACATCGGTAATGCCCCGGGCGGATTCGTTGGAAACAATTTCAAAATGATAAGTTTCCCCGCGAATCACGGCGCCGAGCGCAACGAGTGCATCGAAGTTGCCGCTTTGCGCAAGTGCCTGCAGCGCCAAGGGAATCTCCAGCGCACCGGGGACGGTGACATAGGTGATATCTGAGGCTGCTACCTGCATGTGTGCCAAGCCAGCCAGGCACCCGGAGCGCAAGCCCTCGCCGATGGGTTCATTGAAGCGGCTTTGCACGATGCCGATGCGCAAGCCGTGACCGTTGAGATGGGGTTCTATTTCGTGAATACTCATCGTGGGTGTCTCGCTTGATTCTTGCAAGTTTGTTTTTATCAAGGAGCAAAATGCCCGCAGATTTCCAGGCCAAAGCCTGCCATGCTGGGCATTTTGCGTGGGTTAGACATCAGGCGCATTTTGCCCACGCCTAATTCGCGCAGAATTTGCGCGCCGATGCCATATAAACGTGGATCCCATTTGCCACCTGTCCCGTGTGAGGTCGAATCAACCTGCAGTGCCATGAGCATGTCCTGGGTAGACGCCGCATGATGCAGCATGACGACAACGCCGTGGTCTGAGGCGGCAATCTGGCGCAAGGCAAAATCAATGCTGAAGCTGTGTCGTGCATTTTGTACCCCAAGAAAATCCAGCACAGACACGGCTTCATGCACCCGCACAAGGGTTTCTTGATCGGCAGTAATTTCGCCATGAGAGAGCGCCAGATGGCTGTCGCCACTGGTTGTGTCGATAAAAGCACGCAGCCTGAATGTGCCCTGAGCGCAGGTGATTTCTCTGTCAGCTACGCATTCGACTAGTGTTTCAGTTTCTGAGCGGTAATGAATCAAATCGCGGATGGTGCCAATTTTTAGTTGATGCTGGGCGGCGAATTCAAGGAGATCAGGCAACCGTGCCATGCTGCCATCATCCTTGAGAATTTCGCAGATAACGGCTGCGGGCTCACAACCCGCCATGTGTGCCAGATCGCAACCCGCTTCGGTGTGGCCGGCACGAACCAGTACGCCGCCAGGCTGGGCGGCGATCGGGAAAATATGGCCCGGTTGAACAATATCTTCAGTGCGGGCGTTTTTGGCGACAGCCACTTGTACTGTGCGGGCGCGGTCGTGGGCTGATATGCCGGTGGTGACACCTGTTGCCGCTTCGATCGAGGTGGTAAAAGCCGTGCTGAACATGCTTTTATTGTGGCGCGTCATGGGCGACAGGCCCAGTTGCTGGCAGCGCGCTTCGGTGAGTGTCAAGCAGACCAAGCCGCGGGCATGCTTGACCATGAAGTTGATCATTTCAGGCGTGATGTGTTGCGCCGCGCACACGAGATCACCTTCGTTTTCACGGTCTTCTTCGTCGACAAGAATCACCATGCGACCAGCGCGAATCTCGGCAATGATGTCCTGGGTGGGGCTAATGTTCATGGCGAAAGTCAAAAAATGTAACAGGAAAGATGCGTATTCTACGCCCCCCAGTTACCCCGCTGTCACGCCGTTGGCGATAAGTATCCGCTCTACATAGCGTGCGATGAGGTCAATTTCAAGATTCACGCGGCTGCCCACGCGCAGATGATGCAGCGTGGTCATGGCCATGGTGTGCGGGATCAGGTTGATCGAAAAGTGATGCATAGCGGTATCCCCTGGTACGGCGTTGGTGATACGGTTTGTGGTGAGCGATACGCCATTCACGGTGATCGAGCCTTTGGGGGCGATGGTTTTCGCGAGTTCTTGCGGGACGCGAATGACCAGCTCGTGCGATTCGCCCACGGGCGCGAGGCGGATGACTTCACCGACGCCATCCACATGGCCTGCAACCAGATGCCCGCCCAGCCGGTCGGACAGGCGCAACGCCTTTTCAAGGTTCAATTCACTGACCCCATCCACTCCACCCGCGCCATCCAGTCCTACCGTGCAATTCAGGGTTTCACGCGAGACATCGACTTGATAGGTGGCGCCTTCTTTACTGATGACTGTGAGGCAGACACCATTATGCGCAATGGAATCCCCCAGTGCGACGTCGGATAGATCCAGCGTGGGCGCCTGTATCGTTAAGCGCAGCCCCGTTTCAAGCGGAGTGACCTGGGTAATGCTGCCAATGGCGGAAATAATGCCGGTAAACATAGATAGTGGGTTCGCGATGAGGTGAAATAAATGATTAGTGAGCAGCGCGTTCAAGTTGTTGCAAAAACTGTTCGGCATTTTGGAAGCCGACAACACGCTGGCCGAATTTTTCGCGGCCTTGGGCGTCAAAGAAAATAATTCCCGGTGGGCCGAACAAGCCGAAGCGGGCAAGCAGCATACGATCAGCGGCGTTATTTTCGGTGACATCAGCTTGCAGCAGAACAAAATCCTGCATGCGTTTTGCCACGTCAGCCTGTGTAAAGGTAAAGCGTTCCATTTCCTTGCAACTGATGCACCATTCGGCCCAGAAGTCGAGCATCACGGGTTTTTTTGTGGTTTGTGCGACGGTTTGCAGTTGCGCGTCGAGCTCGGCAAGTGTGTGGATTTTAATAAAAGTCGGCGCTGGTGATACGGTGGATAGGGAGGATTCAGTGCTATCGGCAGGTGACTCCTGTGCGGCGCTGCGGCGCAAAAAATCCAGGGGCTGCAACGGGTCTTTACTGCCACCGAGTACGCCCAGCAGCATCGCGATACCGCCCAACAAGATGACAACGCCTATCCCTTTACCCAGACGGTGCATGCCATGCGCATGTGCAGGCAAAGGGTCAAGGGCCGACAGAAACACGGCAGGAATAATCAACAATAACGCCCAGCCCAGCATGGATATCCAGATGGGCAAGACAGGGGACGCCAACCACAGTGCGGTGGCCAGCATGAGCACGCCAAAAAACTGTTTTACCGCTTCCATCCACGGCCCTGATTTTGGCAACAATGAGCGCGAGAAAGTGCCTACCAGCAACAGGGGTGCGCCCATGCCCAGCGCCAGCGAAAACAGCGCTGCACCGCCAAGCAGCGCGTCTCCTGTCTGGGCGATGTACAGCAGCGCGCCTGCCAACGGGGCGGCCACACAAGGGCCGACAATTAACGCGGATAACGCTCCCATCAGCGCAATGGCCCAGGCGGAGCCACCCTGCCGGTTGGCAGTATTGGCCAGCCGACTTTGCAAGGCGGAGGGCAGCTGCAATTCGTAAAAGCCGAACATTGAAAATGCCAGCGCGACAAAGATCAGCGCAAAGCCCCCCAGTACCCAGCCATTTTGTAACGCGCTGGTGAGTAGGGCGCCGGAAAATCCTGCCGCCACGCCGGCCGCAGCATAGGTGATGGCCATGCCCAGCACATAGGCCAAAGACAACATGAAGGCGCGCCCGTGGCTTACCGCATGGCCGTGATTCACAATGATGCCGGACAAAATCGGGATCATCGGAAACACGCAGGGAGTGAGCGAGAGGAGCAAGCCAAAACCAAAAAAACTGAGCACGATCAACGACCAATGGCCGCCTTTGAGTAGATGTGTGATACGCGAGCTTTCATCGCCGGAAGTTGCTGCCGCGTTGGCTGTTGCCGTGGGCGTTGGCGATGCGCTCGGCGCGCCAGCAACTACTTGGGGCAGGGTGATCGGTGCGGTATAGGTTTGTGGCGGATAGCAGATACCGCCATCCCAGCATCCTTGGGCAACTGCCTGCAAGATGATGGTGTGCGGTGCGTCAGTAGCCGTCATGGCATTTTCAAGCGTGTTCAGCGGCAGGCGAACAGTGACTTCCTGGCGATAAGTTTCGACCGTGCCAAACAGATCATCCTGTTTCATTTTGCCTGGCGGAAATTGCGCTTTACCGAGTTCGTGGGCAGGCTTTTCATCAGCTGAATTTGTCGAGAGATGAAAAGCAAATTTATTGCGGTAAAGGTAGTAACCCTCCGCAATCTGCCAGCGGGCTTCTAGCGTGTGCGCATCCACCGCGCGTGCCGAGAAGATGAATGCTTGCGCTGGCGACAAGGGTTCAGCGGCGAAGCTGAGTCCATTGACACTAATCATCATGAAGAAAAAAACTTGCAGGATGGGTTTGAGCAGGCTCAGCATGGGGTGTCCTGGGTAAGCGTTTCGCGAGCGATCCAGGCTAAATAGTCCGGCAGACCGCGCTCGATGGGAAGAGCGATGATTTCTGGCAGGGTATAGGGGTGACGGGCACGAAGCGCTGTTTCAAGCTGGGCATAGCGCGCCGCAGTGGTTTTGATGATGAGCGGTATTTCGCTGGTTTGTTCAATGCAATTTTCCCAGCGATAAACCGATTGCGCAGCGGACAGAATGGTAACGCAGGCAGCCAGATGCTCCGCCAATAATTCAGTTGCCAAGGCTTGCGCGCTGGCTTGGTCCGGCAGGGTTGTCAAGACAAGCAATACTTGAGTGGGGTTTTGAACAGAATCCATCGGGCTATTCTACCTTTGCTCGATTTCCATCAGGCCGTTTGACTATGAGCGACTCTCGGGCGAGGGCTTGAGTACGGGATATTTCTTGGCGTTCTTGACAATTTTTTCTTGTGCTGCGGCGAGCGGGTCGATATCCAGTACATCGGCTAACTGCACGAGATACATCAAGACATCGGCGATTTCGTCGGCTACTGCGGATTTTTTTTCAGGGTCAAGCGCGTGGCTTTCTTCAGCGGTTGCCCATTGAAAGTGTTCAACAATTTCAGCCGCTTCCTTGATCAAGGCCATGCTCAAATTTTTTGGCGTGTGAAAAGGCTGCCACTGACGTGCCGTACAAAAGATACGGAGCGCATCACGCAGGCTGGTGAGATCATGGATGTCAGAGACTTTGGTCATGGCAAATCATTGCGAATGTAAGTCCGGTGGAATGCAAACCAGGGTAATGCCAGATAAGGCCACAGCAAGGTAACGAAGTGCGTCAAGCCGTAAAAGTTGAGAAACTGGCCCGGATTCCAGGTGTTCTGTAAATTTTCAAGGTATGGGTTAACGGGCGCGAGATTGACCATCACGCTGGCGGTGAGCAAGGCGAGTGTCGCCAGCAGGCGCTGCCAGCTTGGCGGCAGTACCAGTGCCGCAAGCCACAATAAACCACCAGCCAATGACCCCATAAGCCCGCCAGGGGTGGCCCAGGCCAGTGCTGTTTGCGGATGCGTCATGAGTGCAAAGGCGAGCGATTTGGCCGCCAGGCCCACCGCAAGTAACAGCAAGGGGAAAAGTCGGCGTTGGTGATGCGGCGCGATAAGGCTTGCCATCAATAGCGTAGCGAGCAGACCGCTGGCAGCAATCAGACTTTCAATGCGTACAAAGCCGGCGGCGCTAAAGGGCTGTGTGTTGGGTAGTGGCAGGAGACTGCGCAAATCGCCAGCGCCAAACAGCAAGGTGGTTGGGTCGAGCTGAGTCAGCAGCCATAGCCCCAAAAAGACAAGTCCCAGCTCGACACTTTGCCCGTGATCGGGCCAATGGGTATGCCGCAAGTTGTCGATCAGCTGTCGGCGCCAGAGTGCACCTGGTAAGGCACCCAGCAACGCCCCGCACGCGTTTCCCGCGAGATCGAGATTGGAAGCCACGCGGCTGGGTAAATAGTTTTGCGTAAATTCCAGCACAAAACTCAATGCCGACGCGACGAGCACGGCTAGCCACAAGGCGTGTTTCGGCGCAACGCGAGGGCGCAGCGCCGTGGCAAGAAAAAATCCCAAGGGAATATAGGCCGCCACATTGATCAGCAGATCAAACAGGGTGGTGTAACGTGGCCAACCGGCAAAGAAAAAATCAAAAGGGGATACACCATTGCTCTGCCAGCCGGTGAGCGGATACAGGCTGGCATAGACAATCAGCACTGCGTACCCCAGGCTGAAATAAAGCAAGAGCGGTGTGTGGTTTTTATTCACGCACGTTTTTCTGCGGGTGTATACCCGCCACATGATATGTTTGTGCGGCAGCATGATGCCCATGGCGTAATGCATCATGGATAGTGACATCATGGTGCATACGCTGCGGCAGCAATGAGCCGATAATCATGCCCAGGATGCTGGCAATCAAGCCTGCAAATTGGGCGGGGACCAAAGGATCTTCCGGCCCGAACATGAGTAGCGCCAGCCAGATGGCCAAGCCCAGAAAAATAGCCATTGCGGCCCCTTGGTTAGTGGCGCGCCGCCAGTAAATCCCGGCCACCATGGGAACAAACGCGGTCACCAGCGTTATCTGATATGCATTTTCGACCATTTTGAAAATACTGGCTTTGGAGTTCACTGCATACAGTGTCACCAGTAGCGTAAATGCCAGGGTGACAGCGCGCATGGCAAAGAGCAATTTGCGATCAGACAAGCCGCCAACCAGCGGTTTGAGAATGTTTTCAGTGAATGTGACGGAGGGCGCGAGCAAGGTTGCCGAAGCGCAGCTTTTAATCGCCGACAGTAATGCCCCAAAAAACATGATTTGTGCAATCAGCGGGGCTTTTTCCAGCACCAACCGGGGCAGGATCATTTGCGGATCGGTATTTACCAGTTCAGCAACCATTGCCGGGCTGATGAGTGTTGCGGAATAGGCAAGAAACATCGGCACAAAGGCGAATGCAAAGTACAGACTGCCGCCTAAGACGGCACCCCAGACAGCGATTTTTTCGGTGCGTGAAGATTGCACGCGCTGAAAGACATCCTGCTGTGGAATCGACCCGAACATCATGGTGACCCAGGCGGCAGTGAAGGCGAGAATTTCTTTTAAATCCAGCGTGGGCCAAAAGGTGAACATGCCGGCTTTGGCGGCATGATCGACCACCACGCCCACGCCACCCACCATGCTGCTGACCTCGCCGCCGATCCACAGCATGCCGATGACGATAATGATCATTTGCAGGAAATCGGTTATCGCCACGGCCCACATGCCACCGAACAGGGTATAGACGAGGATGGTGGATGAGCCTATCCACATGCCGGCAACACGGCTGATTTCTCCCTCCGAGAGCACATTGAAAACCAGGCCCAGTGCCGTGATTTGCGCACCCACCCAACCCAGGTAGGAGATGACAATGGCCAAGGTGGTGGCTGTTTCGACCGTGCGGCCAAAGCGCTTGCGGTAAAAATCGCCCACGGTTAAGAGGTTCATGCGATAAAGCGGTGCGGCAAAAAACAGGCCGACCAGGATCAGGCACATCGAGGCACCAAACGGATCCGCCACAATCCCGTGCATTCCGTCCTTGAGAAAGGTTGCCGGAATACCAAGCACGGTTTCTGCGCCAAACCACGTGGCAAACACGGTGGCAGTCACCACATAAAACGGCAGATGGCGCCCCGCAATGGCAAAGTCACGCGCATTGTGTACCCGGGTGCCCGCATACAGGCCGATGCCGACTGAGATAATCCAATAAGCAATGACAAACCAGAACAATATGCTCATCGACTTTTTGTTTCCTTAAGATAGTGATTTCATACGGGGTAATACAGGGTGCGTGTGTGATTCATGTACAGATCATCCCGTACGCATAAGTAGTGCAACCAACATGGCACCTAAAAGTAGTGTGAGTAACGTGCTGATGAACAGTAGCCAGCGAGTTTGGGTGACTTGGGCGCGTAACTCGGCCAGCTCAGTGCGCACCTTGGCATGGTGATCCATGCTAAGTGCCTGGTGCGCTAGCCGGGGCAGTGCAGGTAACAGGGAAACCCAGGCGGGTGCTTCCCGTTTCAGTTGATTGCGCAGGCCACGCCAGCCAATCTGCTCGTTCATCCAGCGTTCGAGAAAAGGTTTGGCGGTTTTCCATAGATCGAGATCAGGGTCAAGCTGACGGCCAAGGCCCTCAATATTAAGTAGTGTTTTTTGCAGCAGCACTAGCTGAGGCTGTATTTCGACATTGAAGCGACGTGAGGTCTGAAACAGACGCAACAACACACGACCAAAAGAAATATCTTTCAAGGGGCGATCAAAGATAGGTTCGCAAACGGCACGAATGGCTGACTCGAATTCATCGATTCGGGTTGTTTTGGGTGCCCAGCCTGATTCCACATGGACTTCAGCGACGCGTTTGTAATCACGTCGAAAGAATGCCAGGAAGTTTTGTGCCAAATAATTTTTGTCGGTATCGGTCAGCGTGCCCACAATGCCAAAGTCCAGTGCAATATAGCGACCTTTGGTTGTTCCATCGATGGCAACAAAAATGTTGCCCGGATGCATGTCGGCATGAAAAAACCCATCGCGAAATACCTGCGTAAAGAAAATTTCAACGCCAGCCCGTGCCAGTTGTGGAATGTCCACGCCTGCTGTCCGTAATGCATCAGTCTGCGAAATCGGCAAGCCATGCATGCGCTCCATGACCATCACGTTTTGCGTGCACCAATCCCAATAGACTTCAGGCACGATGAGCAATGGAGAGTCGGCAAAATTTCGCCGCAACTGCGAGCAATTTGCGGCCTCTCGCATCAGGTCCAGCTCGTCATGCAAATACTTGTCGAACTCGGCCACGACTTCTTGCGGTTTGAGCCGACGCGCATCCGCCCAGAGTTTTTCTAGCCATATTGCCGCTATTTCGAGCAGTGCCATATCGTGATCAATAATCTGTCGTATGCCTGGACGGAGTATTTTCACGGCCACTTCACGGCCATCGGGGAGCGTTGCGAAATGGACTTGAGCCACGGAAGCTGAAGCGACAGGTTCTGGGTTGAATGTCAAAAATACCTGATCCACGGGCTTGCCATAGGCGGCTTCGAGCTCACTGATTGCCAGCGCGGAAGCAAAGGGCGGCACCTGATCTTGCAGCTTGGCAAGCTCATCGGCCAGATCGACAGGAATAAGATCGCGGCGAGTGGAGAGCATCTGGCCGAACTTGACGAAGATTGGGCCGAGTTCTTCCAGCGCCTCACGCAGCCTTTGGCCACGCGGTGCAGAAAGATCGCGCCAGAAGAGTAGCTTCTGTAGTGACCAGGCAATGCGCCCCCAGACACCAAAGACCTTTTCGTTGTCGAGGATCATGCGGTCCAGGCCGTACAGGTAGACCACGCAGGCGATACGAAAGAGGCGGAAGAGTCGAAGGATGTACACGGCTAAGAGCAGGCGTTCAGGAAACGGGAAGTATAATTCAGCGCTTGTTCAATGCCTGTCTTGTATTTTCTATGCCGTCCGCAACTTTACCGACCCTGCGTCAGCATCTCACCGATTTGTTACACACCGCGCTACGCTCTGTAGCGCCTGAGCAATGGGATGTCGATATTCTTCTTGAGCGTCCCAAGCAAGCGAGTCATGGTGACTTTGCCAGCAGCCTGGCGCTGCAGTTGGCGCGTCGCCTGAAGATGAATCCGCGCCAGGTGGCTGAACGGTTGGTGCAGGCTTTACCCTCATCCCCTTTGGTGGAAAAAGCCGATATTGCCGGGGCAGGATTCATTAATTTCACACTCACGCCAGGCGCACGCACGGCGGTTGTGCCGACGATTTTTGCACAAGGGGCGAGTTTTGGTAGTACGCCTGCGAATGGTCGTCGGCTGCAAGTTGAATTCGTGTCGGCTAATCCCACTGGCCCCTTGCACGTCGGGCATGGTCGCGGCGCGGCTTATGGTGCCAGCCTTTCGTCGTTGCTGGCATTTGCCGGCTATGACGTGAGTCGTGAATATTATGTGAATGACGCAGGGCGGCAAATGGATATTCTGGCCGTCTCCACCTGGTTGCGCTATCTGGCGATTTATGGCGAGGCCATTCCGTTCCCGCCAAATGCATATCAGGGGGATTATGTGTTCGAGATGGCCGAACAGATCAAGGCGGCGCAGGCCGACCAGCATGTTCGTCCGGCCGCAGCCGTCATGGCGAATGTGCCGGAAACGGATGATCTGGATGAGCGGCTGGATGCCTTCATTGTGGCTGGCAAGCAGTTATTAGGCGAGGGGTGGCGCGCGATTCACCAGTATGTGCTCAATGAACAACTCACCGATTGCCGTGCGGATCTGGAAGAATTTGGTGTGCATTTTGACGTCTGGTTTTCTGAGTGCAGCCTTTATGATTCCGGTGAGGTAGCGCAAGTTGTCGACATGCTTGCTGCGAACAATCACACCTATGAGCAGGACGGCGCGTTGTGGTTTCGCTCGATAGCATTTGGTGACGAGAAAGATCGCGTCGTACGTCGCGACAATGGCCTTTACACTTATTTTGCTTCCGATATCGCCTACCACCTGAACAAGTTTGCACGGGGTTTTGACAAGCTGATTGATGTCTGGGGTGCAGACCATCACGGCTACATCGCGCGGGTTAAAGGCGCGCTGACCGCAACGGGTGCGGATGCCAGTCGTCTGGATGTCGCTCTGGTGCAGTTTGTGAGTTTGTTTCGCAATGGCGAAAAGGCTTCCATGTCCACCCGCTCCGGCGAATATGTCACGCTGCGCCAGTTGCGTAGCGAGGTGGGTAATGACGCCTGTCGCTTTTTTTATATGTTACGTAAGTGCGACCAGGCACTGGACTTTGATCTGGATCTGGCCAAAAGCCAGAGCAACGACAACCCGGTGTATTACGTGCAATATGCGCATGCCCGTATTTGCTCGGTTTTGGCCCAGTGGACAGGTAATGTGGCACCGTTGGCAACGGCGGACTTAAGCCCGCTGACGCATGAACGTGAAATTGCCTTATGCCAGCGCTTGGCTGAGTTTCCTGAATTGATTCAAAGCGCGGCACGTGATTACGCGCCGCATTCTCTGGCGTTTTATCTCAAAGATCTGGCGGCTGATTTTCACGGCTGGTATAACGCCGAACGCGTGCTTGTCGATGATGAGCTCACGCGTAATGCACGGCTGGCCCTCGCGCTGGCTACGCGGCAGGTGTTGCAAAACGGCTTGTCGCTCCTGGGTGTTTCGCAACCTGAAAGTATGTAACCTATGAAAAACAATACCAACGGTATCCGCAATACCTCCGCTAAAAAAAGTCGCGGGAGCACCCTGACAGGTATCTTTATCGGCTTGGTTATTGGCTTGGTGGTGGCGTTTATTCTGGTCTGGGTGTTTAACCACACGCCCCTGCCATTTCGAAATCAGGAAACTTCTGCGCCGACAGCAGAGAGCGGCGCGCTCCCCTCAACGCTTCCTTTGCCAGGCAAGCCAGGTGATAAGCCGCGTGAAAAACAGAAGCTTGAGTTTTACGACATTCTTGAAGGCAAGCCCACGACTAATGCTGCGCCCTCGCTGGCAAATACGCCGGGCAATGCCGTCGGCGAAGCCCCGCCGGAAGCCCCCAGCGAAGCAAAACCCGTGGATGTTTTTTTCTTGCAAGTGGGCGCCTTTAAAAATACGGAAGACGTGGACAACCTGAAAGCCAAGCTTGCTTTGCAAGGATATGACGCCAGCGTGCAAGAAATCACGATTGCGAATAAAGGCGTGATGCAGCGCGTGCGTGTTGGCCCTTTCAGCAGCCTGGCAGAAATGAATCGCGCGCGGACCGCTTTGGTTCAGGGCGGTATCCAAACCACGGTCGTCAAGCAAACTGCTGAGCAGTGACATAGCAGTGAAATTATTTGCGCAACTTGTCCGCTAAGCGGATTTCGATTCATTATTTATGCGGCTCAGCGCCGTGCGCATTTTTCTCACCGGCGCATCCAGTGGTATTGGCGCAGCTTTGGCGCATCACTATGCGGCCGCCGGCGCCACCCTAGGGCTGGCGGCGCGTCACCAGCGCCGACTTTCTGATCTGGCGGCCGAGCTGCCCGGCGTGCATGCCACTTACTCGTTGGATGTGGTCGATGCACCCGCGTTACACGCGGCGGCGACAGATTTCATCGCGCAGTTTGGCTGTCCGGATATCGTGATTGCCAATGCGGGTATTTCCGTGGGCACGCTTACCAGCGAGGTGGAGGATCTGCCCGGTTTTCGTCGCGTATTTGAAACCAACGTGCTCGGCATGGTGCATACCTTCGCCCCGTTTATCCAGGCCATGCAAGTGCGTGGTAGCGGCACCCTGGTCGGCATTGCCTCGGTAGCAGGCATACGTGGCCTGCCCGGAGCGGGTGCCTACTCCGCTTCCAAAGCCGCTGTCATCGCTTATCTTGAAGCCTTGCGGATTGAATTGCGGGGCAGTGGCATTCAGGTTGTCACGCTTTTGCCCGGGTATGTCGCCACGCCGATGACAGCAAAAAATCCCTACCCCATGCCATTTTTGCTCCCTGCCGATGTCGCGGCTCGTCGTTTTGCGCGCGCCATTTCGCGTGGCACGAGCTATAGCGTGATTCCCTGGCAGATGGGCTGGGTGGCCAAGTTTTTGCGGTGGTTGCCTAACCCGCTGTTCGATGCGATTTTTGCCCGTGCGGGCAGAAAGCCGCGTGGCCTGGATTTGTAAATCATGGGTTTGGTCGATGCGCTGGGTCGTGAACATCGCCCGTTTAACGGCACGCCACGCATCATTTGCCTGGTGCCCAGCCTGACCGAATTGATTTGCGATTTAGGTCTGGCTGATGCGCTAGTCGGCCGTACCGGATTTTGTGTACATCCCAAAGAAAGACTGCGCAGTGTGCAGAAAATCGGCGGTACCAAAGACGTCAACATTGACGCTGCGCGCGCCCTCACGCCTACTCATCTGATTGCCGATATTGACGAAAATCGCCGTGAGCAGGTGGAAGCGATGATGGCCTTCGTGCCGCATGTGGTGGTTGTTCATCCGCGCATCGTGGAAGACAATCTGAGCCTGTATGCGCTGCTGGGTGGAATATTTCGCCGTATTGCCAGCGCCGAGAAATTGCGCGATGAATTTCAATTGGCACACGCAGCGCTAACCAAAGTGGCTAAAAATTATCCGCGCGAAGCCGTGCTGTATCCCATCTGGCGCGAGCCGTGGATGACGGTGCGCCGCGACACTTACATTGCTTCGATGCTCAAAGCCGCTGGCTGGGATACGTTGCCGGTGGAGGCGCTAGCGCGCTATCCGGAATTTACATGGGATGCTTCGTGGATGGCTTCCATCGACCGTATCCTGCTGCCCTCCGAACCTTTTACTTTTACTGAAAAACATGTCGCGGAAGTGGGTGCTTTGAGTAACAAACCGGTACAACGCATCGATGGCGAAATGGTTTCCTGGTACGGCAGCCGCGCTATTCTTGGCTTGCGCTATTTGGCAGAATTGCGTGCGCATGAATGAGGTGATGGAAGTAGTATTCTTTCTTAGCGCATTGATTATTCTCTCGCCATGATTGCCTTAATTGAAGCCCAGCGTGCCGGGTTGTTTTCTGCCAAACATCTCGTCAACAACCTGATTGCCGGTGTGATCGTCGGCGTGGTTGCGCTGCCATTGGCCATGGCGTTTGCCATTGCATCGGGTGCCAAGCCTGAGCAAGGCATTTATACGGCGATTGTTGCTGGATTTTTAACCTCCGTTTTTGGTGGCACGCGCCTGCAAATTTCCGGCCCCACCGGTGCTTTCATCGTCATTCTTTCCGGCATCACGGCGAAATATGGCATCACGGGTTTGCAGATTGCTTCATTAATGGCAGGCGTCATGCTTTGCGCCATGGGCTTTGCGCGCTTGGGCTCCGTCATCAAATACATCCCTGATCCGGTCATCATCGGCTTCACGGCGGGGATCGGCATCATCATCTGGGTTGGGCAATGGCGTGATTTTTTTGGGTTGACCGTCACGGGGGGAAGTGAGCATTTTCACGAAAAGCTGGAGCAGCTGATTCTGGCGCTGCCTTCTGCTCATCTTGCAACGACAGGTCTTTCCCTGTTGAGCTTGATCCTCCTGGTATTCGGCCCGCACCTGCTGCGCAGGGTTCCTGCGCCGCTGGTGGCGTTGGTGGTGGCTACCTTGTTACAGGGCATATTCAAATTCGAGGGTGTGGCGACCATCGGCAGCGCTTTTGGCGGTATTCCGCAAGGCCTGCCCACCTTTCAGCTGATACCCATGTCGTTTACCGACATCGTTAGCCTGATTGGCCCGGCGTTCACGATTGCCTTGCTCGGGGCAATTGAATCGCTCCTCTCGGCGGTAGTTGCTGACGGCATGGCCGGTACGCGGCATGACTCAAACCAGGAGCTTATCGGACAAGGCATTGCCAATATTTTTTCGCCCTTGTTCGGCGGCTTTGCTGCCACAGGCGCGATAGCGCGCACGGCCACCAATATTCGCAACGGTGCCAGCAGCCCGCTGGCCGGGATCACGCACGTTATTTTTCTGATCCTCACTGTTGTACTGCTAGCACCGCTGGCTGCCTATATTCCGCTGTGTGTGCTGGCGGCTATTCTGTTTGTTGTTGCTTACAACATGAGTGATGTGCCCCATTTTTTCCATCTTGCGCGTACTGCACCGCGTGCCGATGTTGCCATTCTGTTAATCACATTCGTCTTGACGGTATTTGCCGATCTCGTGATTGCTGTCAATGTTGGCGTCGTACTTGCCTCGCTACTGTTCATGCGGCGCATGGCGCATGCGGTTCAGGTGGTCGAAGATACTGACAATACAGCGGGTGAGAAGTTGCCCGCTTTACCACTGCGGACGCTGGTGTACCGGATCGATGGCCCTTTCTTTTTTGGCGCGGCTGAAAAACTCGAGCACACGCTAAAAACCATTCAATCGCCTATGGCGCAAGTAGTATTGCGCCTAGCGCAAGTGCCTTTCATCGACGCGACGGGTTTGCAGGCGTTGAGTGAAATGGTGGATAGTTTTCATCGTCACGATACCCGGCTGATTTTTTGTGAGGTGCGCCCCAATGTGCTGGAAAAATTGACGCGCGCGGGCATTTTGCAAAAAGTGGGCGAAGGCAATGTCTTCGCCACGTTGCAGGATTTCGTTAAGAGTTGCCAGCAGGATGAAGCTGCATCGGCTGAGAGTAACGAAATGTACCGAAGTCATCACTGATAGTGCCGCGCTGTATCAGCAGCGCCAGTGCTGTGTTTTCCTTCGGAAATTTTTAACTCGTTGTCTTTTAACCCGTTGTATTTAGCCCGTTGCCACCCGTTGCGCAATGTGCGCCAATGCTTCTTCAATCTGATCAATCAGAATGAGACAAAGGTCACCGGGGGCGAGGCTGGCAAGGGCCAGATCGATGGCGAGAAACTCGCCGTGAACTTCTTCCACAATCTGCGTGCGTGCGGCACCGGCAAGCCCTTCGCGCAATAAGGCGAGCGTTTCGCCCGGCGCACGGCCGCGCTGGCAGGCATCTTCATACAGCACGAGGCGATCAAATACTGCACCGAGCAGTTGGCTTTGGTGGCGGATATCTTCGTCACGGCGGTCCCCGGCGGCGCTGATGACGGCCGTGCGCCGCTTGCCTGGCATCGCTTCAACGGCCTGCACCAGCGCCACGATGGCGTCTGGATTGTGGCCGTAGTCGGCAATGAGTGTCGCGCCACGATAATCGAAGACATTAAAGCGGCCGGGCACGGTGGCGGTATCGCTGACAAAGCTCGCCAGGCCGCGCCGCACGGTGGCCCAGTCCAGCCCTAGTGCCCAGACGGCGGCAATGGCTGCCATGACGTTTTCAACCTGAAAGCCGAGCGCCCCGGCATGCGTGAGCGGAATATCTGCCAGCGGAAAACGCGCAACCACTTCACCCTCGGCGGCGACCAGCTCGTTCCCGTCACGAAACACCACGCGCTGTCGGCGTGCACGATGCGAGGCCAGCACCGGGTGATGGCTGTCAGCGGCGAAAAAAGTCACTGCGCTGGGGCAATGCGCCGCCTTCTTCGCCACGATCGGATCGGCCGCATTCAGGACAGTCATGCCGGTAGGCGCGACGTTATCCACGATGACGCGCTTGACCACGGCCAGATCTTCCACTGTGGTGATGTAATTGAGGCCGAGATGATCGCCCAGGCCGATGTTGGTGACCACCGCCACATCGCAGTGATCGAAGGCCAGGCCTTCACGCAAAATGCCGCCACGCGCGGTTTCCAGGACGGCGGCATCCACGTCGGGATGCAGCAACACATTGCGCGCGCTTTTCGGCCCGCTGCAGTCGCCGCTGTCAATGCGCCGCCCGGAGATATACACGCCGTCCGTCGTGGTCATGCCGACGCGCCGGCCAGCCACGCTTTGCAAATGCGCGATCAGGCGCACAGTGGTGGTTTTGCCGTTGGTGCCAGCCACAGCCACCAACGGGATGCGGCCGTTGTCGCCGGCCGGAAACAGTTGCTCGATGATCGCCTCGCCTATCGCACGGCTTTTGCCATACGAGGGTGCCAGATGCATGCGCAGGCCGGGTGCGGCATTGACTTCGACGATGCCACCGCCCTGTGCTTCGAGTGGACGAGTGACGGTGTTGCACACCACATCCACGCCGCAGATATCCAGCCCCACCATGGTGGCAGCGGCAATCGCACGGGCGGCGAGTTGCGAGTGGACGTCATCGGTGACATCAGTCGCTGTACCGCCGGTGGATAAGTTGGCGTTGTTACGCAATACCACGCGCTGGCCTGCGGCAGGCACGGATTCTGGCGTCAGGCCTTGATGCTGCAGCGTCGCCAGAGCAATTTCGTCGAGACGGATTTTGGTCAGCGAAGTCGCATGCCCTTCGCCGCGACGCGGATCGCGATTCACCGTGTCGACCAGCGCTCGAATGTTCTGGCGGCCATCCCCGATCACTTGCGGCGGATCGCGGCGGGCCGCAGCCACCAGGCGCTTGCCCACCACCAGCAGGCGAAAATCATGGCCGGGAAGAAACTGTTCTACCAGTACATCGCCACTGATGTCAGCCGCTATCGCATACGCCGCCAGAACAGCCTCGCGCGAACGGATATCAACGGTTACCCCCTTGCCCTGATTACCATCCTGTGGTTTGACTACCACTGAACTACCCCTGCGCTGCATGATTTCCTGCGCTACGGTCCACGCGGATTCAGCATCGGTCACTGCGCAGCCCTCGGGCACGGGAACGCCTGCAGCGAGCAGCAGGTGTTTGGTTAATTGCTTGTCCTGCGCGATGCTCTCGGCAATGGCCGAGGTGCGATCAAGCTCGGCCGCCTGGATCCGGCGCTGACGCGCGCCCCAGCCGAATTGCACCAGGCTGCCGGAAGTCAGGCGGCGAAATGGAATGCCGCGTGCTACGGCGGCATCCACAATCGCGCCGGTACTGGGGCCGAGTCGCTCGTCTTCATCGAGTGCGCGTAAACGCGCAATGGCCTCTTGCGTATCAAATGGCTGATCGTCGCGTGCGGCCTGGTATAAAGTCATCGCCAGATCAAAAGCCAGGCGACCAACGGCTTCTTCGCTGTATTCGACAACGACTTGATACACGCCTTTTTCCACCGTCGCGGCGCAACGATAAAACGTGACCGGACAACCGGCGCTGTTTTGCAGCGAGAGCACCGCGATGGCGATCAGCTCGGGTAGCGGAATGGCCGCCACGTTGTGTGCGGCCTGTAGCGCGCCAATCGCCGGGAAACGAGTTTGTACCCGCGCAGCAATACCGGGAAAATCAGCCAGCGTATGTTCGTTTTGCGGACAGGAAATCGTTGCCTCAATCGCTGTATGGCGACCCCACAAATTAGGACCACGCAAGGCACGCAAATGAATAATCTTCATGAAGAGATAACGTAAAAAGTGAGTTAAAAAGTTTCAATGCCGGTGCGCAGTGTCGCCAGTGGCACATTCAGCGCCCAAGCTGCGCCTATGGCGGCGAGAAGTGGGGTCAGGTTTTGATTGGCCGATGTCCCCCAGGGGAGTTTTACGGAAACGGACTCAAGGCTGTGCGGCGTATTACCAGCGCCGACTTTTTCCTTCATCGCCAGTGAAGATAGATCGGCTAGCGCCAGCAATGGTTGTGTTTGATCGCCCGTGACCAGAAGGATCATCCCTGCGTGCATTAAAACGGCCCTCCCATTTTTTGCGCGATGTGCGGCGATGGCTTCTGCGCTTGCCACATCGTCTGCTGTGCCAGCAGCAAACAGGATCACTTCGCCATCACACAACTCTGCCATGTCGCGTACTAGCGGGCAGTCTGCGTTGAGCACCGCCACACCGTTTGGCAACACGACATCCACTTGAGTGCGCACCACATTGAACAGGCGCTCGGGTGTATCAATGTGATAAGCCGGTAAAACATCAGCCGCATCGAGTGCTGTCACGATGCCCACTTGGCAGCGGTCATAGGCAAGCCCTTCGTTCAGCATCGTTTCGATGGAATTTTCAATCACCACGATTTCCGTCTGGCGATTGATCAACAAGGTCTGCGCTGCAGCCGCAGGCGACAAGCTCTGTGTGGCGACAGGCAGGGTGCCAAGAAACACGCCCTGTGCACAGGCTAGCCCGGTGGCCTGGTCGGTCAGGCGCAAAATGTGATCGAGTATCTGCGCGGCGAGCGTGGTATCTCCCGCAATGTTTCCATCACCGGCGCTGCCGGTAATGCCCACGAGCGGAATGCGGCCCGATGTGTGGTCATCTGCTTTGGCTGGAAAAAGGTAATCCACAATCGCCGACCCGACTGGGCGTGGTTGCCCAGTAGCCGGCTTGAGGTGCATCAGCAGCCCTGGCCCGGCATTGACTTCGACAATCGCCCCGCCCTGGGTGGCGAGTGGTTGCGCGATGTCGGTCGCGACTAGATCGATGCCGGCAATATCCAGCCCGACGATGCGCGCTGCCAGTGCTGCCAGCGCAATGGTATCGG
>WOYI011048964.1_pt2 | contig 32858 bp, 27 predicted proteins | sample 6423411 | NCBI WGS metagenome assembly WOYI01 (sample SAMN13441803, study PRJNA592873) | oil field metagenome | biome: oil field; feature: oil-well bore; material: oil-contaminated soil; isolation source: oil-contaminated soil from oil-well borehole | place: Germany: Wietze | collected 2016-10-18 ...
TTCGTGTGATGGGGTGCTCGTGGGGCGGGCGTGGAAGGTGGAAGACTGGGCGCGTGTTCGTTGTCGTGGGGGTCACGGGTGGTATCGCCGCTTACAAGACCGTACATCTCGTGCGGCGGCTGATCGCCGAGGGCCATGACGTGCACGTGGTCCCGACCGAGGATGCGTTGCGGTTCGTCGGGCTGCCGACCTGGGAGGCCATCAGCCGCAACACCGTGACGACCTCGGTGCACGAGGATGTCGCCACGGTGCGGCACGTCTCGCTCGGCCAGCGCGCGGATCTCGTGATCGTCGCGCCGGCGACCGCGAACACGCTCGCGAAGATGGCAGCGGGGCTGGCCGATGATCTTCTCGGAACGACGCTGCTGGCGACCGCGGCTCCGGTGGTCGTGGCGCCGGCCATGCACACGCAGATGTGGTGGCATGCCGCGACGCAGGCGAACATGCGGGTGCTGCGTGAGCGCGGTGTGCACGTGGTGGGCCCGGCAGACGGTCCGCTCACCGGGGGCGACACGGGCCCCGGGCGCATGAGCGAGCCGGACGAGATCGCGGATGCCGCGCTCGCTCTCGTGCGGGGCGAGGCGCCTGCACGTGTACCTGTACCCGCGCCCGACCCCGCACGAGACGGCGATCTCGCGGGGCTCCGCGTCGTCGTGACGGCGGGTGGGACGCGCGAGCCGCTGGATCCGGTGCGGTTCCTCGGCAATCGTTCGAGCGGGCGCCAGGGGGTTGCTCTGGCGCTCGCGGCGGCGGATCGAGGTGCCGAGGTCACCCTGATCGCGGCGCACATCGAGGGCGAGGTGATCGCGGCCGCGCGTGGCCGGGTGACGCTCGCGACGGTGGGCACTGCGGCGCAGCTGCAGGACGCGGTGACGGATGCGGCATCCATCGCCGACGTCGTCGTGATGGCCGCGGCCGTCGCCGACTACCGGCCTGCCGAGACGGCCGGGACGAAGCTGACGAAAGAGGTCACGGGCGGGCGGCTGGTGCTGGAGCTGGTCGAGAATCCCGACATCGTGGCGGGGCTCGCTGCCGATCGGCGGCCCGGCCAGACGATCGTCGCCTTCGCCGCCGAGACGACATCGGATGACGAGATGCTCGCGCGGGCTCGGCGCAAGCGCGCGCGCAAGGACGTCGATCTGCTGGTGGTCAACGAGGTCGGCTGGGAGCGCGGGTTCGAGACCGCCGACAATGAGGTGATGATCATCGACCGGTCGGGCGAGGTGACCGCGCAGGCTTCCGGATCGAAGCGTCTCGTCGCCGATGCGGTGTGGGATGCCGTCGTGGTCGCCCGGCCGTTGTAGCGCTCGCGCCGGCGCACAGCGCGTGCACCGGGGAACAGCGCTCGCGCCGGGCCGCGGCGTGCGCATCGGCGCTGCTGCCTGAGCGTCAGAACGGTGGCGCGTCGCCGTCGCCGGGCTCGAAGTGCACCGTGGGCGTGGGTGGCGAGTCGGTGTAGGTGGCTCCGAGCGGCGAGGTCCACTCGAGGATGCCGCCCTCGAGTTGTCGGACCTGCCACGCTGTGAACTGCTTCATCGAATGGTGTCTTTGACACAGGTGAGACAGATTCGAGACCTCGGTGGGTCCGCCCAGCGCGTAGTCGATCGTGTGATCCACTTCGCAGCGGATGGCGGGGATGCGGCACCCGGGGAACCGGCAGTGCTGATCGCGCGCCCGCAGGTGCCGGTCGATCGCGGCGGAGCGCTGGTATCCGTCGGTGTGAAGCACCTGCCCGGTGATCGGGTGGGTCACAAGGCGTTCCCACCACTGGGCGGAGGTTCCGGCGAGTTCGCGGGCCGTCGCGGGGTCGATGGGGGAGTAGCCGACGAGGTCGGCGGCTCCTGCCGCACGGCCGGTGCGCGCTTCGATGTCGAGCAGGTTCAGAGCGGGCACGATGACCTGGATCTTGGCGCGGATCGCGCCGAGGGTGCCGGGCCCGTCGCCCGTGACGGTGGGGTCGGCGAACGGCGACGAGGTCAACAGCATGTCGGCGACGATGTCGGCACGGATCTGGTCGCGTGTGCGGGTGTCGGTCGCGAGCGCCTCGGCAGACACTCGGGTGCCGTCGTGCGCCACGCCGTCTGTGAAGGTGACGCCCTCCGCGGCGTCGGCCGCGCTCGCGCATGTCGCGGAGGCCTTCGCGGCGTTGCGGGCGTCGAGGATGATGTTGGTCATCTGAGTGATCCGGTCATCGATCCCGGCGATCACGGGCGTCGGGGCTTCCATGTACAGCGCGGACATGCCGTCCGTCAGCGGTGTGATCCGCACGCATCGGTTCTCGCGCGCGCTCTGGTGACGCTGTGCGAGCGAGCGCGGATGCATCCGCTGCGCGAGGATCTCGAGACCCGCCTTCACGCGCCCCGTCGTGTCGCGACGGCAGCGGGCCAGTGCGGCTGCTTCGAACTCGGCCACGGCTTCGTCGGGCAGGTCGGCGGCGATGTCAGTGATCACGCGGACGTGCTGCCGGGTGATCTCGTTGCGCCCTCGCGCCTCGAGCGTCGCAGCGTGGCGTTCGACGAGCCGGGTGGCGTCGCCGATCTGTCGTTGCATCGATCGGTCGGACACCTTCGCGGGAACACCGATCGTCGCGGCGATATCCCGCAACGCCATCTCATGCTCCCGCACACCGGAAGGCTTGCCCGCCGTCATCTCGTGTGCAAGCCGGCCCGCCCGCGCCAGGGCACGGGCGCGAGCGGCCTCGGCGGCGGCAAGCTCGGCATCCGCCCGCTCGAACGCGGCGACCACCGACGCCAGCTCGGCGGCCTGCGCCTCGCTGTACTCGATGGATTCGTTCGAATGCATGTACCAATAATGGCACGAACCTCCGACACCCGATCGGGCCACCGACCAAGCTGTGGATAACTCGCCAAGCCCCGGAGAGAAGCGCCGGAAAATCACAGAAAGTCGGCGCGCCACTACGAACAGAGTTTCGATGAAACCGCTCGACAGCGCACAGCAGCCGGCGGACCTGGGCGGGTCGGCTAGGCTCACCACCACACGACACGCCACCACACCGCGCAGCACCGTTGCGGCGCCCGAGAGGGGAGCCCCGATGGACGAGGGTGACATCCCGCCGATGCCGCCGCCCCGCGCACGACGCCTCACGCGCGTCGCGTTGGGCATCTACGCGACAGCGCTCGCGCTGATCGGGCTCTGGCCGGAACCGGTCGACAGCGGCGCCGGCCCGCTGCTGCGCGCGATCACGCGGGTGACCCCGATCGTCACCTACCCGCGCATCGAGTTCGGCTCGAACATCCTGCTCTTCATCCCGCTGGGGGCGCTGCTCGCGCTGATCCTCACCAACCGTTCCCTGGTCATCCCGATCGCGCTGGTGACGACCGTCGCGATCGAGTCTGCGCAGGCCCTCATGCTCGAGCGGCGCACGCCGAGCGTCCTGGACATCGTCGCCAACGTCACCGGTGCGTGCATCGGCCTCTTGATCGTCGTCGGGGTCGAGTGGTGGCGACGGCGACGCAGGCGGTGAGCCGCCGGGCGACGCCGCGTTCGATGAACGGACGGATCAGGTTCAGAGCGCGGTCTCGCCCGGCGTGATGGCCGCCCTGGCGGTTCTCAGCACGATCGTGAGGTCGCCCACGAGACTCCCGTTCTCGACGTACGAGAGATCCAGGCGCACGCTTTCGTCCCACGAGAGCGTCGACCGGCCGCTGACCTGCCACAGCCCGGTGATGCCCGGCTTCATCAGAAAGCGCCGGTGCACATGGGCGGCGTACCGCTCGACCTCGCGCGCCAGCGGCGGGCGCGGGCCGACGAGCGACATCGATCCGCCGAGGACATCGAACAGCTGCGGCAGCTCGTCGAGCGGCAGTCCAGACACGGGACGAATTCGGATGCCTGGGCCGGCGATGCCGGCGATGCACGGCGCCGGCAGAGGTGCTGCTTGCCCGCCTCGAGGCTCCACGAGATCCGCGTGACCTCGGCGGGTGTGAACCGCTCCTGCCAGTGCGCATCGACGCGCGCTGCCGGCGCGATCGCCGGGCTCTTCGCGTTCCTCACTTGTGCATGGCCACCCGATGGCCGCGCGCAGCGCGGGCGACCGAGTAGGCGCTCCGCAGCTGCGCCGCCTGGACCCGGCTCGTGTTCTCGGCGACGGCGGCGGTCCCCGTGGCGAGAAGTCGAGCACGTGCGTCCGGATCGTCGAGGAGTTCGCGCACGCGGGTGACGAGTTCGGCATCCGACACGACCATCTCAGCCGGCAGGCCGGCGGCGTAGGGCCGGTCGGTGACGAGAGCGGGCACGCCGCACGCGAGTGCTTCCAGCAGCCCGACGGGAAATCCCTCCCAGTCCGCCGTGTGCACGTACAGCTGCGAGCGCGAGAGCTTCTCGAGTACCTCGGGTTTCGTCAGCCATCCCGTGATGACGACTCCGGCGCTCTCCAGATCGGCGGTGAGCTCTGGGCGCCCCCCGCCGATCCAGGTGAACGAGACCCCGTCGTCGTGCGCGCGTGTCGCCTTCGCCAGCCGGGCGAATCGGGGGATGCCCTTTTGCGGCACGATGCGCCCCGCGGCGCTCACAAGGGGCTCATCGCTCGCCGCGGGCAGCGCGGCCGGAATGTCGTGTGCGACGTTCACGACGAGGTGCGTCGATGCGCCGCCGCCGAGTTCGCGTGCGAGCTCGGCTTCTCTGGGCGAACAGGCGACGAAGGCCGTGGTGTTCCTGGCGAGCACGCGCTCGATGAGCCGGTAGGCGCCCTCGATCGGTGCGGCGAGATCCGTGCGCTCGAAGGAGAAGCAATGGGGCGAGTAGACCAGCGTCGCCCGCCTGCGGCTGCGAGCGAGCCGCGCGTAGACGCCCGCGTAGCTCGAGTGCGCGTGGATGATGACAGCACCGAGCGAACGGCTCCGCCGATTCACCTGAATGATCCGAGCGAGATTGCCCGATCGCATCAACTCACAGGTCGCGAAGCTCTCGAACAGCTCGTCCGAGGCCTTCGCATCGTCTCGCAAGGCATAGATGAGGTGATGCTCGAACTCCGGGGTGTTGTGGACGAAGCTGAGCGCCGCATCTGAAACCCCTCCTCCGAAGCTCTCGATGACATGAAGGATCCGCCGCTGAGGCTGCAGATTCGCTTCGTCGTCTGTCTCATCGCCGGACGCCAGATCAGTGTGCTGCACTCTGCCACTCTCCCAGTCCTGATGACTAGAGCATATCGGCAGGACGTGTATCGTTGGATTTTCCCGGTCACTCCTGTACGTCTGGGTGAATGAACATATACGTCTGGGGGTGTGGATGCCAGTCGGGTCTGGTCTGCTTGTACACTCGGGAAAAGCGTTTCGCCCTGACTTGGAGGGCATCCGAGGCATAGCGCTCGTCGTCATCCTCTCGGCGCACCTCATCGAGTGGCCGACCGGCGGTTTCGTTGCGCTCGACCTGTTCTTCGTTCTCTCGGGCTACCTGATCACCGGGTTGATCATTCGCGAGTACGAGCGAAGCTCGACGATCTCGATGACCGGCTTCTACCGTCGGCGCATACGGCGGCTGGCCCCGGCGGCGACTCTGGTGATCGTGGTCACCGTCGCTGCGGCGTTCGCGATCTTCCCCACCGCCAGGGCGGTCGGCGTCGCGTGGGATGGCTTCTGGTCGATGCTGCTCGTCGCGAACTGGAACTTCGTGTTCAACGGAACCGACTACTTCGCGACATCGTTGCCGCAGTCTCCGCTGCTGCACTATTGGTCCCTCGCCGTCGAGGAGCAGTTCTACCTCTTCTGGCCCGCGCTCCTGCTCGCGGCTCTCACGCTGTTCGGCGCGCGCGAGGTGGCGGCGGCAGGTCGCCCCCACAGCCCGCGCCGCGAGGTCCGGCCGAAAGCGGCGAACTATTCCGCTGCGGTTGCGGTCATCGCCGTCGTGTCGATCCTGTCGTTCGCGTGGGGAGTCATCCAGCCGCTGATCGACCCGGCCGTGTCCTACCTCTCCACGCTCACGCGCATCTGGGAGCTGGGCGCCGGTGCGCTCCTCTTCTTCGGCAACAAGTTCTGGCGGCGGCTGCCGTCGGTCTCGCGGCCGGTGCTGGCGTGGACGGGACTCGCGATCGTACTCGCGGCATCCGTCGTCCTCACGCCCGACGACCCCTACCCGAGCTATTACGCGCTCATCCCGATCGGCGCGACCGCGATGATCATCGTGGCAGGCGTCGGAGGGGACTCCAAGCTCTACGCCGCGACCAACCCCGTCGCGCGCTATCTCGGGCAGATCTCCTACTCGGCCTACCTGTGGCACTGGCCGGTCATCGTCTTCGTCGGCACGCTGGTCGGCCGCGAATCGCCCTGGTACCTCTGGGGGGCCGTGCCGCTTTCGCTCGTGCTGGCGGCGGCGACCTTCCACTTCGTGGAGAATCCGATTCGGGAGTCGACCTGGCTGGAGCCGAAACACAGATCCCGCTACGAACGACGCGCGCGCCGCGTCCGCTACGGGCGAGTCGCATCCGTGGCGGTTGCCGTCGTCGCGGTCGCCGCCGTGGCGGTGACGCTGAACGCCGGCCGTGCCGCGCCCCCGCAAGCGACCGTTGCGCCGCCGGCCGCCGGAGCCACTCCCGCGCCGCTCCCCTCCGGCGTCGCGGCGGTCGAGGAGATCATGGCGGCCGTGGGCAGTGCGAGCGCCGCGCAATCGTGGCCGGATCCCGTCGTGGCGGCGATCGATGCCAACACCATCGACTACGGCGGCGCCCTGCAGGAGACCTGTCTGATGATGCCCGACGACGCTGAGGAGGCCTGCGCCATCGGGGCCGCGGACCTGCCGAAGACGGCTGTGCTTCTCGGTGACTCCGTCGCGCTCTCGTGGTCGCCCGGGCTCGGCCTCGCACTGAACGACATGGGGTACCGGCTTCTCGTTCTCACACAGGGCCTGTGTCCGTTCGCACAGGTGGACGTCAGCGGCTCGCTCACATCCGGTGAGCCCGTCCCGGGGTACCCCGGGACCTGCAACGAGCATCGCGACCGGGTCTTCGAGCGTCTCGCCGAGCTGAAGCCCGACCTCGTGATCGCCGCCGACGCCGAGCTCGAGATGACGACCATGATCCTGCCCGACGGCGCCGACCGCACGGCGGCATGGCGTGACGGATTGGTTCGCAGCGTTCAAGCCGTGCAGTCATCCACGCTGCGCGTGCTGGCGCTGAGCTCGCCTCCACGCGGGATGGCCGTTCTCGACTGCTACACCCGTGTGTCGTCGCCGGTCGACTGCATGGGACGCGTGACGGATGACTGGTTCGCGCAGTTCGACGCCGCTGCGCGGGCGCAGGCGCAGCTCGATCCGGCGGTGTTCACGCCGGTCGATACGAGAGACCTGTTCTGCGCGACGGATGCGCTGTGCCCCGCGTTCGCCGGTGACCTGCTCATCCGCTCGGATGAGCAGCACATCACCACGGCCTACTCCGAGCAGCTCAGGGGCGCGTTGCGTGAAATGCTCGCCGAGGCAGGCGTCGGATAGCGCTGACTCGGCAATCCGCGGGCGCGGATCGGGATGCAGTACAGTCGATTCGACACGGGAAGCGAAGCGAGAACCATGGGACTTCAAGATCTGCAGCGCGTCTGGCAGCGGTTCTGGTCCCTGGTCGTGAGCGGCCTCGCTGTGGGCCTGCTTGTGGCAGCCGGCGCGATCTGGCTGATCGCGCCGTCCTACACCTCGTCAGCCCGCCTCTTCGTCTCGAACCAGGCCGTGGGTTCGGCGAACGATCTGCTGCAGGGCTCGACCTATACGCAGACGCGCATGCTGTCTTATGCGCAGGTCGCCACAGATCCGATCGTGCTCGATCCGGTCATCGAAGAGCTCGGTCTCGACACCACGGCCGAGGCGCTGGCATCTCAGGTCACCGCATCCGCGGAGCGCGACCAGCTCATCATCTCGATCGAGGTGAGCGATCCGACCCCCGATGGCGCAGCCGAGATCGTCAACGCGGTCGCAAACCGTCTCAGCGAGGTCATCACGACCGTGATCGAGGAGCCCCTTGCTGGTCGCGACGCGGCGGTCGCCGTCACGGTGCTCAAGGAGGGAGTGCCTGCGACGGAGCCGTCCTGGCCCGTGCTCTGGATCTTCTTGACGGTGGGCGGCGGTGCGGGCCTGCTCGCGGGGATCGGCATGGCGCTCCTCCTGAACACGTTGGACACCCGCGTTCGCGCCCTCCGCGACCTGCAGGACCTCACGACTCTCCCGGTGCTGGGCATGATCACGAAGACCCGCCGGTTCGGCCAGACCTCGCTGGTGAACGAGATGTCGAGCCGGAGTCAGTTCGCCGAATCGGTGCGCGCACTGCGAACGAATCTGCAGTTCGTGGATGCCCAGGGAAAGCCTCGCCGCGTCTTGCTGATCACGTCGACGGTTCCGTCTGAAGGCAAATCGACGACGGCGCTGAGCCTCGCTCTGAGCCTTGCAGAGGCGGGGAAGCGGGTCGTGTTGATCGACGCCGACATGCGAAAGCCGCGACTCGCCACGGCGCTCGGCCTCGAGGGCGCCGTCGGCCTCACCGACGTGCTGATCGGTCGATTCGAGTACGACGCGATCGTTCAGCCCGTCGGCGCCGAGCACAAGCTGTCCGTCATCACTGCCGGAATGGTGCCGCCCAACCCCGCCGAGCTGCTCGGCGGCGTACGCTTCACACAGCTGCTCGAGAAGCTGCGGTCGGAGTTCGACTACGTCGTCATCGACAGCCCGCCGGTGCTCGCGGTCACCGATGCCGTGCTGCTCTCGCAGCGGGTCGATGCGGTCGTCTATGTCGTCGGCGTCGAGCGGGTGCGGCGGCCCCAGCTGCAGACGGGTCTGGAAGCGCTGGCGAGGGTCGATGCGCCCGTGGTCGGCCTCGTCGTCAACCACCTTCCGCGCTCCGGCGTCGATGCCTACACCTACTATTGGGACGCCTATTCCGAGGAACCGGCGAAGGGAAGGCAAGCGGCCGTGTCAGCGCTCAGCGAAGATGCGGCCTCCGAGCGAAGACTCCGCGCGTCCGCGTCGCAGCGTGCGAGCGTGGGATCGTAGCGGTGGCGCTGCGGGACCGGTGGCAGCAGCTCGGAATCGCCGTCTACAACATCGTCGTCACGCACGTTCCGTCGCACACGCTGCGGCTTGCGACGTTGCGCGCCTGGGGGGCCCGCATCGGATCGGGCAGCACGGTCGGGCGAGGATCGACGGTGCTCGACATCAAGAACATCCGGATCGGCGAGGACTGCTCGATCGGGTTTCGCTGCGTGCTCGACGCGCGGGGCGGCATCGAGATCGGCGACAACGTCGCCCTCGCGAGCGACACCCACATCATCACGGGTCACCATCTGCCGCACTCCGACACCTTCGAGGCCGAGTTTCTGCCCGTCGTGATCGAGAGCTTCGTGTGGGTGGCATCGAGGGCCACGATCGTCGCGGGAGTGCGTATCGGCAGGGGAGCCGTGGTGGGCGCGTGCTCCCTCGTGCGAGCCGACGTGGACGACATGGCGATCGTCGCCGGGGTCCCCGCGCGTCCGCGCGGCGTCCGGCGGTCGTCGCTGAACTACTCGGCCCGGTATCGAAGACTTTTCTACTGAGAGGGCGTGCATGGCGCCGGAAGATCTCGACGACGGCGATCCGTTGTCGACAGCGACACTCGTCTACGTCGCTCCGAGAAGCGGGTCGAGCGGTGTGAGTGACTACGCCGACGACATCCTGAAAGAAGCCCGTGCGGCGCTGGGATCGGTGGTCGAGGTCAGGCACGGGGGAGCGGGCGCCGACAGCGTCGCGCAGGTGCGCGCCGGACGCAAGGCCGTGGCCCGGGCGGTCCGCGCGGCCGAGGGCGCCGTGATCGTCCACACCGAGCAGAGCGGCGGCGTGCTGCTGCCGTTCTGGAGCCTGACGCTCCGGGCCGTGAGAGACGAGCGCGTCCTGCGTTCCGCCACTCTTCACGACGCGCCGTTGGGCGTGTGGCTGCCGTTGCGGTCGAAGGGGGTCAGTCGCAGCAGGCTGATCACGCACGCGCTCCACTACCCGTTCATGGCGGTTCACCGCCGCGTGGAGCGGAGGGTATTCCACGGCGTCGCGCTGACCGCGCTCACCGAGTCGGGCGCGGAGGCGATCGAATCCGAGCTCGGCCACGACAGCGTCCGCGCGAGCTTCCTGCCGGCGCCGGCGCGGGATGCGATCCTCCCCGCTCCCCGGCGCCCTCTCGCGATCGGCCTGTTCGGGTACGTCTACAAGGGCAAGGGCTTCGATCAGCTGTCGCGCCTTCGGGAACTCGTCGACCCCGACATCGACATTCGAGTTGCGGGCCGGGGAACGCTCGACTTGCCCTCGATCGACGGCGTCACCCTGATCGGCGGCGTCGAGGGGCCCGATGAGGACCGGTTCTTCGAGAGCGTGCGCGCCATCGTGCTCCCCTACTCGCGCCGGAGCTCCTATGGTCCCGCGACGCACGTCGCGTCGAGTGTCGTGGCCCGGGCGATCGCCTACGAGACACCGGTGATCGCGCTTCGCTATCTCGGGCTTGCGGATGAGGGCGAAGTCGTCGACGGCGACATCGCCGACCTGGCGCGCGCCGTCAACCGGATCGTCCGCGACGCAGACGAGATCGGCGCGCTGGCCGCGAGGTCTGCCGACCTCAAGCGCCGGCTGACTGCTCCGGCGGCGTTTTCCGTGCTTGCCGGGCTGTGGCGCGAGCGTCTGCGAAGCGCCTGATCGCCACCCTCCCGGGCTCCTCGACGAGATAGTAGGTCGCGGCACCCACACCGACGATGATCGCCCAGGCGACGAGCCACAGCGCGGCGTGGAGGAATCCGGTCGGCACGAGATCGAGGCGTTCCAGCACCGTGCCGATGACCAGGAGCACGAGGAAGTGGGTCAGGTACACGGAGTACGAGATGCGTCCGGCCCACGTGAGCACGCGAGAGCCGAGAAGGCGATTGGCGACACCGCCCTGAAGGGCCGCTCCGAGAATCGCCATGCACAGGAACGGGTAGGCCGCGACGGGCAGCGTGACGACGGGGCCGGCCGGAGTCAGCACGCACGCGGCGATCGTTCCGGCCGTGCCGCCCAGCACCAGCCATCCGCCCCACCTGTGTCCGGGATCCCGGGGGATCCAGCTCCAGATGAGAAAGAGCAGGCAGCCCAGGGGGAACGCCAGCGCGATGCGCATCCACATGAGCGCATAGCCCGACCAGTACGGCCACTGGTCGGCGGTCGCCAGCAAAGAGCTGAGGCCGACCACGGCGGTCGCCAGCAGGACTCCCGTGAGCGTCAGCGTGAGCCACTTGGGGAGCCGGGGCAGCACGAGGGCCAGGAGCGGGAACGCGAGATAGGCGGCGAACTCGGTCGAGATCGACCATGCCGGGTCGTTCCACGCGACCGCGGGGGGGACCGCCTGCATCATCGCGAGGTTCATCACGAAGGTGAGCGGTGTGTACCGGTCGCCGAAGACGAATGTCGCGCCGGCCAGGGACGCCAGGCCGATGAGGACAGCCGCCGCGAGGAACGTGACCAGGTGCGCGGGGTAGATGCGGGCGACTCGAAGCAGGAAGAAGCGCGAGACGGCTCCCGGCTGGGGGCGCGAGAGGCGACCCAGGTACGTGTACGAGATCACGAAGCCGCTGAGGATGAAGAACAGGTCCACGCCCAGGTTGCCGGAGAGCACGACGGGGTCGAGGACGGGTCCCCCGATCGCGATCTCAGGGGTCAGCAGCTGCAGGTGAAACGTGACAACCCACGCGGCGGCGACGCCGCGGATGCCGGTCAAGGGGTCGATCTGCTCGGGCAATATCGTCCCACCACGTCGACTAATGTTCAAGAGTGTCTTCGATGCCATTGTGCATGTCGCCCGCGTGATGTTCAAGTTGGGGGGGCCGCGTGCTGCGCACGTATCTTTCGCTCGGCCTCGCCAGCGCGTGGATGGTCGTCGGCCGGCTGGCCGGGCTGGGCTGGACGCTGTTCCTCGTCGCTTCGCTCGGAGTGGCTGATTACGGACAGTATGCGACCGCCTACGCCGTCGCCGCGATCCTCTCCGCACCGATCGAGAACATCTTCGTGGTCCGCGTCGTGCGCATCGGCGACGAGGACTTCCGGGCCGAGAGATCCATGCGCGCGCTGCTGGGTGCCGGTCTCGTCGCGGCCGGACTCTCCGTGTACGCGTGGTCGTTCATCGCCGGCTTCGCGCTGGCGGTCGCCGGGTTCGAGATGCTCTTCAACGCCTACAAGAGTGTGGCGCTGCGCGGCGGGCGCCCCGGGCGCATCATGCGGATGGACGCGGCCCGGCAGCTGAGCTCGATCGCGCTCGCGGTGGCCGCCTACGGGATGCTGGGCGACGCGGCGACGCTCGAACTGATCTGCCTCGCCTACCTCAGCCCCTACCTCGTCGTGCTCCTGCTCGCGGCGAAGCAGGCGTGGGGGGCGGCCCCGCGGTGGCCGCGCGGCCTGCGTGCTCAAGCGGTGCTCGTGGTCGACGCCCTCGTGCTGTCGGTCTACCTCCAGGGAGACATCCTGCTGCTCGGGCTGCTCTTCGACCAGGAGGTGGTCGGGGTGTACTCGATCGTCTCGCAGCTCGCGCTGGCAGCCTCGACGATCGGTCAGCTCTTCGGGCAGCAGTATGCGGAGCGCCTTCGTGAGAACGACGGGCACCACACGGCGGGTGCGCCGATGCGGCTCACCGTCATCCTGGGGATCGTGCTCTCGGTGGGTGCCGGCGTTCTCGCCGTCGCCCTGTGCCTGTTCCCGGAGTACCGCTCGGTCGGGATCGTCCTCGCTGTGATCGCCCCGTTCGCGGGCCTGCGCGCCATCACGAACACGTGGGTGACCGCCCTGTACGTGAGGGGGGTCGACGGCGCACGCGTGTCGTGGTCGGCGCTCGCCCTCGTGGTGAGGTTCGGCCTGATCCTCAGCATGGTGGCGTTCGGGGTCTCGGGCGCGGTCGCGGCGGCGGCCGCCGCGGGTTTCGCGGAACTTATCCTCGTCTTCGCGTACTATCGTCTCGTGTTGCGACCCTTGTACGCTGACAGAGGGGGCGCGAGTGGGACCGGTTGAGTTCATCGTGGCGAAGGACCCCGTCACGGAGCGCACCGGCGACATGGCCATGCTGAACCTCGTGATGTCTGTCGCCGCCGACGTCGTCCCGGTGCGCTACGTGGCGCTCTCCGAGTCGACCGGGCCGAGAGGCGGCGACTACCTGGTCGAAAAGCCGGCGCCGGCACCCCTGGGGCTGCTGTCGCGAGCGACGCGGAAGGCGCGCAGCCTCGTCCACGAGCGGTTCGACGTGCCGCAACTGAGGACGTGGCTTGAGCACAGCGACGCGGACCGGTTCGTCGCGGACCATTCCTACATGGCCGAGGCGTACCTGGCCACGGGCCGGGAGGAACCGCTCTACGTCAACACCGTCGTGTCGGAATCGCTCGTGTGGCGGGCGACGCACGGCATGATCGGTCGCGCGCAGGCGCCGTTCATCCGGCGCGATGAGCTGCGGGTGGCACAGGCTGCGACCGCGGTCGGCACGTACGACGCCGCGGAGGCGGCGTGGTATCGATCGGCCGGGGTGGGCCGGGCGACGTGGCTCGACGTCACGCTGCCGCCTCTCGTGCCGAGACCCGTGCGCGATCTCAGCGCACCGAGGGTCGTCTTCCTCGGTGACCGCAGATGGCCGCCGAACGACGAGGGTGCGCGGTTGCTGCTGGACTGGTGGCCCGAGATCGCGGCCGGCATCCCGGATGCCGAGCTGCTGATCGTCGGCAGGTCCAACGGCATCCTGCCTCTGCCCGAGGGAGTCGAAGACCTCGACTTCGTCGACGACCTCGACGGGCTGCTCTCGACGGCTCGCGGGATCCTCGCTCCGATTCGCACGGGCGGCGGTGTGCGCGTGAAGGTGCTCGAGGCTGCCGCGCGCGGCTTGCCGGTGGTCGGAACCGAGGCCGCGATCGGCAGCCTCGCCGACGTGTTCGGCCTGCCGATCCTCGACACGAAAGACGAGTTCGTCGCCGAGGCGCGTCGGCTGTTGGCAGACCCGCATCACGCGGCCGCGGCCGGCGATGATCTGTACGAGCGCAACGAGGCGCACTGGGCGCACGGCGGCCCGCAGAGCTCCGTCGAGGGGTGGCTGAAGTGACGCGGGTCCTCGCCCGCGCCGGCGTGGTCTTCTCGGTCCTCGCGCCGATAGCGCTCGCGGTGTGGGGTCTCTCGCTGCAGAGCGCGACCGTCGTCGGCCTCGGGGTGGCGCTGGCCGCCGCGCCCCTGATCACGGTTCTGCTGCAGCGCTGGCCGCAGGTTCTGATCAGCACTCTCGGGTTCCTCGTCGGGTTCGCCCCTTTTGCGACCGTTCCCGGAACGGGAACCCAGGCGATCTTCTTCCTGAGCGTTCCCCTGCTCGTCACAGTGCTCCTGCATCCCACGACATCCCGCCCGCTGCTCGGGCCGCTCGGCATCGCGGTCGTGGTGCTCGTCGGCTTCTCCGCTCTGACGGCGATCGCAACCTACACGGAACGCGGAAGCATCGTCGCGTTCGGCAAGTGGGCGATCGCCGCCGTGATCACGGTCGTTGCGCTCATGCTGAACGATGACATCCGCAGGGTGCTCTCGCGCTCATTCGTCTACGGCGCAGCCGCCGGAGGCGTGCTTGCTCTCCTGCTGATCGCCTTCGATGAAGAAGGGCGCCTGCTCGATGCCCTGTCGATCTTCGGCTACGGCGGCGCATCGGCCGTCAACGTGCGCACGGTGACGGTCGATGGTGGATCGGTCGTGCGGGCGACGGGGCTGTATGTCGACCCGAACTCCGCGGGGCTGTTCATGGTGTTCGGTTTCGCGATCGCCGGCGTCCTGTTCACCGGCGCGCGGCGGATCGTGCTCATGGCGATCCTCGCCGCGGTGACGGTCGCCACCCTCTCGCGGGCCTCGATCGGCGCTCTCATGGTGGCCGGTCTGGTGCTCGTGCTGCTCTCACGACTCAGTGCGCTCTCGCGCTTCGGGCTCATCGTGCTGGGTGCCGCGGCTGCCGCGGCATCGTTTCTGGTGCCCGCGATATCGAGCAGACTGTTCGATTCCTTCAACCGGAGCGACGTGGGCGTCTCGGCGCGCATCGATGCGATCGATCGCTACCCCGAGCAGATGGCGGGCAACTGGCTGTTCGGCCGGGGGTGGTATCTGCGTGAGTTCTACGACCCGGACTACGGCTATCAGCTGAACCATGTGGCGAACACGCCGCTCATGGTCGTCTATCGGGCGGGGCTGATGGCGGGAATCCTCTTCGTCATCGTGCTGGCGATCGCGGTCGTCCTCTCGGTGCGCGCGATGGCCCGCCGCATCGAGGGCGCGGGGCTGCTCGGAGCGACCCTGATCGGCATCGTCTTCGTCGCTTTCCAGGCGGACTTCCCCGTTGTCACCATGCCGCCGCTGGCGATGGCATTCGGTCTCGTCCTCGCCGAGGTGCAGGCTCTGCAGCGTCACCCCTCCCCTGCGATACCGCCCGCGCCCGTCCCCGTGATCGCGAAGCCGGCGCGGGCGGTGGTCCTGGCATGACCACGTCGACCGAGAAGACGAAGACGAAGGCCCGGCGCCTTCCGGGCCTCGACGGGCTGCGCGGAGTCATGGCGCTGTGCGTCATCATCGTCCACGTCACGGCGCACTGGACCCCCACGATCCTCGGGATCACGCACGTCGAGCTCTTGGGACAGGCGATCGTGATCTTCTTCGCGCTGTCCGGCTTTCTGATCTACACGCCCTTCGCACGCGCGATCGTCGACGGCAAGAGGCCCCTTGCCGGCGTCGGCCGGTACTTCCGCAGTCGTGCGCTGAGGGTCTTTCCGGCCTACCTCGTGATCTTCATGATCGTCAACGCGCTCGGCGCCGTCTACGTCGAGAACGCGATGGTCGTCCAGCTGGACGGCGAGGGAGGCGGCACGGGGACCATCACGGGCTTCGGTGAGCTGCTGCTCCATCTGTCGCTCCTGCAGAACTATGTGCCATCGCAGCTGCAGACCGGCATCAACTCATCGTGGACGCTGACGGCCGAGATCGCGTTCTACGCGCTGCTCCCGTTCGTGGCGGCCGGGGTGGCGCTGCTGGCATCGCGCAGCGGCCGCCTCCGCCCGTACGTCGTCGCCCTGCTGCCGGGCATCCTGCTCATCGTCGTCGGATTCGCCGGTCGGGTGATCTCGGCCGTCTGGGCGGGCAACAGCGGACTGAGCTACGACATGAGCGAGTGGGGGCCGTACGGGGTCGCCGTCTTCTCGCGCAGCATCGTGCCCTGGGCCGACAACTTCGGGTGGGGGATGGTCGTGGCGGTCGTGTACCTCGCCTTCGTGCGCAAGGTGATCGGCGCCGCGGGCACGACGCGCATACGGCGCGGTCTCTGGCTCGTGCTGGCCGTCGGGTTCGGCCTCACCGCTGCCGCGTACTTCGCGGCGCCGCGGTTCATCGGAGCCGCGTTCGCCCTCATCGCGGTCGCCGTCATCCTCCTGCTCATCCTTCCTGTGGGCGAGGACGGGAGAGTGTGGAAGCTCGCCACGTGGGTCGACACCCCCGCGCTCTACTGGATCGGGACGATTTCGCTCAGTGTGTATCTCTGGCACTACCCGGTGATCATCATGCTCGACCGACTCGGTTTCGCTCCCAGCGACACCTGGGGCGGCTGGGCGCTGGGATTGGTCGTCGTGACCGCCGTCAGCGTCGCTCTCGGATCGGCGAGCTATCTGCTGATCGAGAAGCCGGCCATGCAGTTCAAGCCCAGGTCCCAGCGAGCGGTGAGCGCACCGTGAGCGGCGCGGGCGAGAACCCGAGTCTGCCGGGGCCGCCGCGCCCGCCCGGGCAGCCGGGCCCGGATGCGCCCAGCCGGAAGACCTGGCGTGGCGCGATCATCGCCGCCATCGTCGTCGCCGCCCTTCTCCTGGTCGGCGGTGGTGTGCTGGCCGCCGTCGCCCTCGTGACGTGGGCCGGTCAGTCGGGCGGCGCACCGGATCAGACGAGCGTCGCGCCGGCGGCAGATGCGCCCGGAGCGGACCTGCGGCGGTCGTTCTCTTCGTTCGGCCACACGGCCGCATCCGGAGACCTGGGTGCGGCGAATGGATACCTGGTCACACAGCGCCTTCCCTTCGTGTCGACGGTCACACCCGACCGCTTCCGAGTCGTCGTGCGCAACTGGCAGTACCTCGAGGACCTTGCACTGAGCGGCAGGATCGACATCGAATCGATCTACCTCGGCACAGAGGGCACAGGGGGCGAGGAGGGACGCTTCACCCCCGACGCGGTTCGGCTGTCGGGGCCGCAGACGCTGGTGGACGGCGCGTCACTGACAACCGCCTGGTTCGACGCCGGCACGCTGGCCATACAGGCGGGGAAGCGCTACCTGCTCGGGGTCGCCTTCACGCCGCAGTCCGGTGAAGTGGGTGTCAACCCGGCGGTCGGCTGGGTCGGACTCGGTCGGGGAGCGGGACCCATGACCTCCGATGCGCAACAGGGCGACTACAGCGTCGGCGGCATGTACCTCGATATCGCCATCGAGTACGCCTTCTCTGACCCCGGTCACGACGTTCCCGTCGTGACGGTGTTCGGCCACTCGCTCAACTCGGGCGGAAACGGAAATCCCGCTGTCCCGCACGGCGGCGAGATGACCGTCTGGCACCAGCTGTGGGCCGCGCAGCACGGTGGTGCCGCAGCGAGCTTCTCGGCGCCGGGCGCGTGGACCGCGAATTTCGCCCCCGACTCGCCGAAATGGGACCTCGTGCCCTCCACCGAGGCCGACTATGTCGCGGTCTGGGCGTCGTCGAGCGACCTCGTCGTGGGGACTCCGCCCGATCAGGTCGGGGTCATGTGGCAGGCCCTCGTCGACAAAGCGCGCGCGAGCTGGCCGGGGGCGAAGATCATCGGCTTCACCGAACCGCCGCGCGCCGCGACGGGCGTGGGCGAGCAGTACCGCCGTGAGTGGAACGATTATCTGCGCACGAGTCCGCTCATCGACGGCCTCGTGGATGCCGACGCGATCCTGGCCGACCCGGGCAACCCGAACGTGCTGAATCCGGCGTTCAACGGCGATGACACCCATATGAGCCCCGCGGGCCACCAGGCCATCGCGGATGCGTTCGAACAGGCCATCGCCGCGATCCGATGAGCCGGGCGACCGGCGCTCCGATCGATCGACGGATCGATGGATGAGCAGCTGCGCTAGTCGATCAGGGAGCGCAGAACGCGCTCGACCTGGGGCACGCTCGCGGCGATCTCCCGCACGCTCTTGCGGTACGCCCGCATTCCGCGGGCCATCGGGTCTGCGATGTTGTCGACGTCGGGGTCTTTCACCCGGGGGGCCGTCGCGCGGTGCGCGGCGATCTCGTGCACGGCGTTGCGCACGCGCCCGCGATTGGTGTGCGCCCGCGCGCGGGACCTGCCGATCGCGTCGTCGCTCATGTCCTGCGCGAGCCGGGCGAACTCGTTCAGCGTGAAGGTCGAGGTGAGCTTGTCGGGTGAGAGAAGGACGACCTCCCGTCGCTGTTCGCGTGTCATGGTCAGCACCAGATCGGATGAGCGAACGAGGTCGACGGTGAGAGCGGCGGAGCGATGATCCGCGGTCGTCTCGAGTGAGATGCCGGCCTTCGCGGCCGCCGTCCGCATTTCGGGCATCATCCGTGCCCCCGCGGATGCGTGCGTGCCCGCGCTCGCGACCGTGACGGGCAGACCGTCGAGATCAGCGCGCAGCAGGTACTCGGCGAACGGCGACCTGCAGGTGTTGCCGGTGCAGATCACGAGCACCCGAACGGTGGAATCGCGCCGCGATCGCCGGGTCGGCGCCGACGCGTCACTCACCATCGAGGTGCCCCGATCGGTCGGCGAACGCGCGGATGGAATCTTCGATCGTGTGCTGAGGAACCCAGCCGAACTCTTCTCGAAGGCGACGCGCCGATCCGACGACGACCCGTTCTTCGGCGGGCCGGGCCAGCGCCGGCTCGGTCACGATCTCGGGCACCGGTCGGCCGAGTGCCGCGGCGATGAGCGTGAGGATCTGGATGCCGCTGTGCGAGACGCCGTTCGCGACGTTGTACACCGTGTGCCGAACGGAGTCCGCCTGCGCGAGCAGCAGGAACGCGCGGGCGACGTCGCGGACGTCGGTGTAGTCGCGCGCGGTCGTGAGGTCTCCCGCTGCGAGCGGCGCGCCGGCATCGAGGGCCTCGAGGCGCGAGAACAGATCGGGCACGATGAAGCCGGGGCCCTGGCCCGGGCCGACGTGGTTGAACGGACGCGCGATCACGGTGTCGAGTCCGCGTTCGCGGTAGTACCGCAGCTGGTGCTCCACGAGCAGCTTGCTGACGACGTAGGGAGACGACTCCCTGATCGGCGCATCCTCGGTGATCGGCTCGGGTGACGCGGCGTAGACCGCTCCCGTCGACACGCCGATGATCCGCGGGCGCGAGGGGCTCTTCAGCACGGACTCGCAGAGGGTCGTCACCATGGCGCTGTTGTCGGCGAGGTACTGCTGCGGATGCGCGAACGACGGACCCACCGCCGCGCGGCCGGCGAGGTGCAGCACCGCGTCCACCTCGGGAAGCTCCGGACACTCGATCGTGAGGTCGGCGGAGTGGTACGAATCGAGAACCCCGGCGAGCTCGTCGGGGATCGACGACGCCCGCGACACTCCGCACACGCTCATGCCCAGCTCTGCGGCGAGCGCGGCCACGTGACCGCCGACGAAACCGTCGACCCCGGTGACGGCGAGCGAAAAGCGCTTCCCGCTCGACGACATGGCTCTTCCTCGGTGATCAGATGTGGCGGCTCTGGACGGCGAGGTCGTGAGCGACCATGCGTCGAACGAGCCCGGGGAAGTCCACTTCCCGCTTCCACCCTAGGATATCTTCGGCCTTCGACGGATCTCCCAGCAGAATGTCGACCTCGGCCGGTCGCATGAACGCGGCACTGTGCTTCACGTATGGGCGCCAGTCGTCGATGCCGACCTCCGCGAACGCGAGGGTGAGGAATTCCTCGATCGAGTGGGTTTCGCCCGTGGCGAGAACGAAATCGTCCGCTTTGTGGTGCTGTGTCATCAGCCACATCCCGCGAACGTAGTCGCCCGCGTAGCCCCAGTCGCGCTTCGGCCACAGGTCGCCGAGCTCGAGTGTCGACTGCAGGCCGAGCTTGATCCGGGCGACGGCGTTCGTGATCTTGCGGGTGACGAACTCGAGGCCGCGGCGCTCGCCCTCGTGATTGAAGAGGATGCCGCACGTGACGAACATCCCGTAGCTCTCACGGTAGTTCTTCGCGATCCAGTGCCCGTAGAGCTTCGCGACACCGTACGGGCTCCGCGGATGAAACAGCGACTCCTCGTTGTACCCGTTGCCGGGCCGGTTGTAGTCGAGCCCCCCGAACATCTCTGAGGTCGAGGCCTGGTACACGCGCGTCGCCTCGGCGCGCCCCGTGACCCGAACCGCCTCGAGGACGTTCAGCACGCCCTTGCCGGTCACGTCGGCCGTGAGCGTCGGATTCTTGAAGGAATAGCCGACGTGGCTGATCGCGGCGAGGTTGTAGACCTCGTCGGGGTCGGCGGTGTCGACCGCCCGGACCAGCGACGTCATGTCGGTGAGGTCGCCCTCGATCAGCGAAACATAGGGCAGCTCGGCTTCGACGGCCATCTGTCGCGGGTTGTTCTGACCCCGGATGAGTCCGAATACCCGGTAGCCCTCGGCGTGCAGCAGTTCAGACAGATGACCGCCGTCCTGCCCGGTGATGCCGGTGATGAGCGCGGTCCTTTGCGCCACTTCGCCCCCTCTGTGTGTGCAGGTGTCTGCAGTTTCGCTGTCGGGTCGATGTTACAGGGACACGGACGCGCGACCGGAGGGGGCGCTGCGGCATCGCGTGTTTACGCCCTGGTAACATGCGAGGCGCTCACAGATGATAGAAAGTGATCGTGCAGCGCGCAGGCCCGTGATCGCGGACGCGCGTTCGCCCACACAGACGCGCGTTCGACCACCCAGAGGAGTCTCGACATGGCCGCTGATCGCTCGCCCCTGTCGCGCAGGGTTTTTCTGACCGGCGCCGGTGTCGGTGCGGGTGCGGCGGTGCTCGCCCTCGCGGCGGCCGACGCCGCGTCCGGCGCCACGGCACCGGTGACCTTCCGGCCCGAGAGGACCGAATCGCAGGCGCCGGCCCGGGTGGGCACCTCGCGCGCGATGGCGATATCCGAGTCGCCGCGCGCCGGGGTGGGTTTTTCGGTGAACTCCGGAATCCTGTGGGAATCGGAAGAGTCGCAGAAGAAGAGCCTCGACCTCATCGTGGCACTGGGCGCGACCTCCATCCGCCTCGATCTTCCCTGGCGATGGCTCGAACCCACCCGGGGGGCGTACAGCTGGGAGCTGACCGACCGGGTGATCTCCGAGGCGGTCGCGCGAAACCTGTCGGTTCTCGGCGTGCTGACCGGTACCCCGCAGTGGGCTGCGCTCAACGGCTCGGACAACGCCCAGACCCGCCCCGCGTCGCTCCAGGACTGGGCGCAGTGGGTGAGCACGGTCACGGCGTACTACGCAGACCGGGTGGGTGCGTTCGAGGTGTGGAACGAACCGAACGCACGGATGTATTTCGCGCCCAACCCCGACCCCGCCTTCTACGGGCAGATGGTCGCCGCTGCCGTCACGGCCATCCGCTCGTCCGCTCCCGGAGCCACGGTGGTCGCGGGGGCGCTCGGACCGACCAACACGTCGGCTGCGGAGGGGAACATGCACGCGGTCGAGTTCTTCGACGTGATGATGGCGAACGGGGCCGGCGCGGCCGATGCGTTTTCGTTCCATCCCTACGATCACGAGCAGTCTTTCGCCGACGGCGGGCGGTGGGACGGCGCGCCGGCACGGCAGGTGCTCACGATGCGGGAACGTCTCGACGCCGCAGGTCACGGTGCGAAGAAGATCTGGGCGACCGAGTACGGCGCGCCGAGCACGCTGGGCGAAGAGAGGCAGTCTCAGCTGGTCGCCGGGGGAATCACGCAGTGGGCCGAGATCCCGACCGCCGGTCCGATGTTCATCCACCACCACAAGGATCAGGCGCCGGACGACTTCTACGGCGTCATGACCGCCGATCATGCCTTCAAGCCGGCTGCGTACGGCGTGGAGTGGATGACGTCGAACGGCATCCCGCCCCGATGGGAGGCGGATTCGTTCGACGGAAACATCGACCCGGCGCTCGGCGCATACGTGAGCCCGGTGTATGCGATCGGGGCGGGATACGGACGCGACGCCCAATCGGGGGTCCGCTTCGTGACGCCCGGGGGCTGGTTCAGTTCGCCGAAGCCGGTGGCGGCCATCGTGCGGCCCTCGGGCCTGCTCCCGACGGGCGCGTTCGTCGACGGCATGCAGTCCGTCGGTACCGCTCTGAGGATCTTCTACAAGTCCAGCACGGGAGCCTGGCTCGTGCAGGGCGGCATTCTGGCGGCGTGGGTGCCGAAGCTCGGCTTCCCCACGGGAAACCAGTACGTCACGGGCTGGTTCATCAAGGCCACGGTGCAGCAGTTCGAGTTCGGTCGCATCGAATGGAAGCGCGGCCGCGCCTCGGTGATCTACAAGAAGCGCTGACGCGCGCGGATGCGCTCTGCGCATCCCCCCAGGTACGCGCAGAGGCGGCCGGTATCATCGCCGGGTGATACATCGCGCGACCGAGGTCGAGTCCCGCAGGGCCCGGCGCGACCTCGCCCGGGAAACCGAGAAGGTCTCCGCGAAGCGGCGGTGGCTCTGGATCGCTTCGGGACTGGGGCTTCTGCTGATCGTGGGCGCCGGCCTCGCCGGCTGGAGGATCATCGCGGACGGCAACCAGGCCCGCGCGTCTCTCGAGCAGGCGATCCCGCTCGCAAGCCAGATCGAGGCGGCGGTCGCGACCGGTGACGTCGCGAGCGCACAGCAGCTGGCGGGGGAGTTCTCGAAGCTGACGGCGGATGCCCACGGCGCGACCGACACGCTGGTGTGGCGTCTCGCGGAGCCGGTGCCCTTCGTCGGCGGCAATCTCGTCGCGGTCCGCGTCGCGGCGGCGGTCGCGGATGAGATCGCGACGGGCCTGATCACGCCGATCGCGTCGGTGGACATCGGCCAGCTGAAGTCACCGAGCGGCGGGATCGATGTCGACCGGCTCGAAGAGCTCTCGACGATGGCCGATGGCATCGTGAACACGCTGGCGGGGGCGCAGGACGCCCTCGCGGCGGTTCCGCGCGACTCTCTCATCCCGCAGGTGCAGCAGAGCCTCGCGACCTTCGACGGCCTGCTCGCGCAGCTGCAGGGGCCGATCGCAGGCGTTCACAGCGCGCTCGCGGTGCTGCCGGCGGCGCTCGGAGCCGAGACGCCGCAGAACTACCTCATCCTCGTTCAGAACAACGCCGAGTCCCGCGGCACGGGCGGAAACCCGGCGGCCCTGGTGCTGATCACAGTCGACCGGGGCAACGTGTCGATCACGCAGCAGGCGTCGGCCCTCGACTTCGTCTACGGGCGTCCGGAGCCGATCATCCCGCTCGATCCGGCCACGGCCGAGCTCTACGGCACGAAGGTCGCCCGGTACGTGCAAGACGTGACCACCACACCCGACTTCGCGGAGTCGGCTCAGATCATCACGGCGATGTGGGATGAGCTCTACGACACCCCGATCAACGGCGTCGTCTCGATCGACCCGGTCGCGATGAGCTATCTGCTCAACGCGACCGGCCCGGTCGGCCTGCCGTCGGGGCAGGAGCTGACGGCCGACAACGCGGTCGACGTGCTGCTCAACACCGTGTACTTCGAGATCAACGACCTGCAGAAGCAGGATGACTTCTTCGCCGTCGCCGCTGTGGCGTTCATCGCGAAGCTGACCGCCGCTGATGATGTTCGTGCGATCGTCGAGCAGTCTTCGCGTGCACTCGCCGAAGGCCGCATCCTCTACGCTCCGACCGATGAGACGCAGGCGCAGCTTCTCGCCGGCGCTCGAGTGCTCGGCGCCTACCCCGCATCGAACGAGACCTCCACGCTCTTCGGCGCGTATGTCAACGACATCACCGAGGGCAAACTGGACTATTACATGCGAACCGCGATCGCCGTCGAGACGGACGTGTGCCAGACCGACGGCGCGCCGACGTTCACGCAGACGATGAGTCTGTCGTCGACGGTCGATCCCGCCGCCGCCCGCTCCCTGCCCTGGTACGTATCGACCGCCAACTACTTTCCCAAGGGCGTGATCAGCACGGATGTCGTGATGTACGGACCCGTCGGCGCCCAGATCACCGCCGTCGCCGTCGACGGCGTTCCCACGGCATTCACGCAGATCACTCATCTCGGGCGCCCGGCGGCCAAGATCAACGTGATCAACCAGCCGTCATCGACGCACGCCGTCGCGATGACCTTCACCGGGGGCGACGGTCCGTTCGGGCCGATCGAGATCTGGACGACCCCGATGGTGCGCGAGACGCCGGTGGCCGTCATGGCACCCGGATGCCAGGAGTGATCTAGCCGGCGTCGACCGTCGTCGCCGCGGGCTCACGGAAGACCGCCCAGTGGTAGAGCGCGAATCTCACCACCACGATGATGGCGATGCTCGCCATGTTGATCGTGTTGACCAGGAGCGGCCCGGGCGCCGACCCGAGCAGCGAACCCGCGAGGCCCACCCCCGCCCAGACCATGGCCGCGCCGAGCGCCGTCGTGAGGGCGTTGGTCGAAACGAACAGGGCGACTTCGGCGATCCGCGAGCGTCGCGCCCGCTCGCGGAACGTCCACTCCCGGTTGCCGAAGTACGCGTTGATGAGGGCGATGAGCGATGCGGCCACCTTGGCGCTGACGACATCCCAGCCGAACGCGTAGACGAAAACGTTGAAGCACGCGATCTCGATCGCCGTGCTGATCGCGCCGACCACGAGGAAGCGGCCGCCCGTGAACAGCGCGCGGCGCAGATTGAAGGCTGGGCTCATGACTCCACTACGCTACATGGAGTGCGCGCGGCCGCGTGTCGGGGGTGCGTGGAAGGGTAGGTAGGTGGCGGGACATGTCGCTGTCGTCATGCCGGCGTACAACGAGGCTGAGGGCATTTCGGGGTTCATCGCCGAGATCATCGACGCCGTGAGCCCGCTCGTCGGCACTCTCACCGTGCACGTCGCCGACGACTGCTCCACCGACGACACCGCGGGGGTCGTGCGCGCGCAGGGCGACGCCCGGGTCGAGGTCGTGACCCAGCCCGCGAACCGGGGTCATGGACCCACGGCGATCGCCGCGTACCGCCTGGGTCTCGCGTCGGGCGCAGATCTCATCGTTCACGTCGATGGCGACGGGCAGTTTCGCGGCAGCGACATCGCGCGGGTGCTGTCGGCGGCCGAAACGACGGGCGCGGCGGCCGTGCACGGCGTGCGCCGCGGTCGAACCGACCCGTGGTACCGGCGGGTGCTCAGCGGCAGTCTGCGCCTCGGGTCGCGCCTGCTCGTGCCCCGCGCGATCCCCGACATGAACACGCCGCTCCGCGCGTATCCCCGGGAGGCGCTCATCGAGCTTCTCGAAGCCCTTCCCGAGAACCCGCTGGTGCCGCACGTGCACCTGTCGATCCTCGAGGCGCGGTGGCGGATGCCGGTGCGCTACGTCGCTGTGCGCAGCCTGCCCAGAAGAGGACAGAGCTCCACCGGAACGATGTGGGGCCAGCGCACGCGCCGGGTGAGCCTGCCCCCGCGTGCGCTGGTGGTGTTCGTGTGGCGGGCATCCGCCGAGGTCTGCGTGGCGGGGTGGAGGCGGGCGCCGGCGGCCCATCGCCGGAGCGACAGCTGATGCGCTCGGCCCTGCGCCGGCCGGCGCTCCGCACGATCCTGTTCCTGGGCGCGGCGGCAGCCGTGGTGATCGCCAACGTCGTCGTCGCGTGGCACAGCATCGTGGTCGCGCCGCTGTGGGAAGACGAGGCGTACAACCTGACCGTGCCGCTCAACCTCGTGCGCGGGCTGGGATACACGAGCGACGGCATTCTCTCCGGCGGGCAGCTCATGCCGTTCGACGTGCGCATCTCGACCGGGCCCGTCGTGCTGCTGCCGGTCGCACCCCTCATCGCGGCCGGGATCGACCCCGCTCTGGCGGGGCGCCTCGTGGCCTACGGGTACTTCGTGGCGCTCGCGGCGGGCGCCGCCGTGGCCGGCCGCCGCATCGGAGGACGATGGGCGGCGCTCGCCGCGGTCGCGGTTCTGCTGGCTTTCGACCCGTCGGCTCCGCCCTCGCCGATTCAGGGCCCGAGCGATCTGCTCGGCGAGATCCCGGCGGCGGCGCTGCTGCTCTGGGCGGCGATCGCCGTGCGCCGGAGGCCCTGGCTCGCCGGTCTGCTGCTGGGCCTTGCCGTGCAGGCGAAGACGATCTCGCTCCTCGCTGCGCCGGCGCTCGTGCTCGCCGTGCTCCTCCTCGGCTCGGGCCCGCTTCGCCGGCGCATCCGCCGCGTCGCCGTCGCGGCCGCCGCGGCGATCGCGCCCACGGCCCTGTTCGAGCTGGTCGCGCTCGTGACGATGGGCATGCCCGCCTACGCGCTGCGCGTGAGGTCGATGGGCTCCTTCCTCATCACGGGCGGCCAGGCCTATCAGGGCACCTCACCGGTCGAGAAGATCCTTGTGCTCGCAGACTCGTGGTTCGTTCCGCCGCCGCTCATGATCGCGCTGGTCGTCGTGCTCGCGGGCTTCACGCTGTGGGCTGCGCGGAACGCGTGGCAGAACCGGCGCGCGTTCCGCGTGTACGCCCGCCGCGCGGGACTCGCGCCCAGCGGCACGATCGCGTCGCAGCTCGTGGTGGGCGCGGTCGGGCTCACCACGTTCGTCACGTGGTGGGCGTTCGCGAGCCACACGCCGCTGTGGGTGCGGCATCCGGCACCGGGGGTGTTCGCGTTCACGCCGCTTCTCGTAGCCGGTGTCGTCCTGGCGGTCCGCTGGTGCCGCGCCGGCGAGTCACCTCGCGCCTCGCGGCTCGTGGGCGCTGCCGTCGGCACGGTGCTCGCGCTGCTGATCTCGCTGCAGCTGTCGCTTCACGTGGCGTCGGCGCTCTCGCCGACGGCGCAGACGCTGACCGCCCAGCGCGAGGTCGCCGCCGATGTGCGCGACGCGACCGATTCGCCGTGGATCGCGACGCCCTGGGGCTCGGGCGTCAGCATCGGGGTCCTGGCCGGCATGCACGTCGGCATGACCGACGGCACGCAGCTGACCGGGGTGCCCACGCTCGCTCCCGCCGGGAACGCGCCCGCGTGCGAGGGCCGGGCCGTCGCTCTCGACGAATGGATGCTCTGCCTTCCCTGACGCGGGGGTGATGCACCCGGCCGGCTCACGCCGCGGTTTCTCCCGGCATGAGCGCTGCCTTCGCGGTCTTGAGGATGATGGCGGCGTCGCCCACGAGCGACCAGTTCTCGACGTACGAGAGGTCGAGGCGCACCGACTCTTCCCACGACAGCGTCGACCGGCCGCTGACCTGCCAGAGGCCCGTGATGCCGGGTTTCACGAGGAACCGGCGATGCACGTGGTCGGCGTAGCGGGCGACCTCCGAGGGCAGCGGCGGCCGTGGCCCGACGAGGGACATCGAGCCGCCGATCACGTTGAGCAGCTGGGGGAGCTCGTCGAGGCTGAACCTGCGCATGATGCGGCCGATCGGGGTGACCCGCGGGTCGTTCCTCATCTTGAAGAGCATTTCGTTGCCGGCGTCGCGCCGCTCGCGCTCGAGGTTCTCGAGCAGGTCTTCGGCGTTGACGACCATCGAGCGGAACTTGATCATCGAGAACTCCTCGCCGCCGAGCCCCACGCGGGTCTGGCGGAAGAAGACGGGGCCGTCGCTCGAGAGCCGCACGGTGATCGCGAGGAACACCAGCAGCGGGCTGATCACGACGATGCCCACGACCGACGCGACGAGATCCATCGTGCGCTTGACGACGCGCTGACCGCCGCTGAACAGCGGGGTCTCGACGTGGATGAGGGGGAGTCCGGCGACGGGCCGCATGTGGATGCGGGGGCCTGCGATGTCGATGATGCCGGGCGCGAGCACGAGGTGCTGTTTGCCGGCCTCGAGCGACCACGAGATCTGCTTGATCTTGTTGGGCGGCAGCTCGTCGCTGCCGGTCACGGCGACGGTGTCGGCGCCGCTCGCGATGATCGCCTGGTCGATCGTGCTGAGGGTGCCCACGATCGGGATGCCGGTGCCGGCGATCGTCGACGCGGCCGCGCCCGCCGGCACACACGCCCCCACCACGCGGTAGCCCGCGCTCGGTGCGCGCTGCAGCTCGCGAGCGAGATGAGCGACGGTCGGCTCCGAGCCGACCAGGAGGACGTGAGCCGAGTACTCGCCCGAGCGCCGCTTCCGGACGAGCCACTGGCGCCACAGCCAGCGCTCGAAGATCAGGAGCAGCACGCCGAGCGGAAGGCTGATCACGAGGAATCCGCGGGCGACGTCGACCCTCAGCAGAAACGCGAAGATCGCGATGATGCCGAAGAGGCGAACGCTCGCGGCGACGATGCGGATGTACTCGATGCTTCCGCTGCCGATCACGCGTTCGCTGCGCGAGTCGATCAGGCTGAGCGCCCACATCCAGGTGAGCACGAGCGCGAACGAGAACACCCAGTACGAGGGTTCGGAGAGCCGCGAGTCAGCGCGGATCGAGACAGCGACGTTGCCGAACCCGAACCACGCGATCTGGGTGCCGTAGACGACGCCCACGAGCACGAGAAGGTCGGTGATCAGGATGCGGCGGTGCAAGCGCGCGCGCCACGGAACCTGCGACTTCACTGACCATCCTCTCCGACGGCGAGTATAACCGCGACCCGGCTATCGGCACGAAGCGGCCGGCAGCTCGGCTGTCTGGATGCCCGGAGTCTGCACGACCTCGAGCCTGCCGGCCCCCGGCGACACGGCCTCAGCCCGCACCGTCGCGGTGGCCGACTGGCCGGGTGCGAGCTCGACCTCGAAGCTGACCACCCGCCGGCCGTCATGAGTGCCCCCGCCGAACCCGCTGTCGTCGTCCATCGACGCGCTCGCGAGTTCGAACCCGGTGGGCAGGTACAGGTAGGCGACGGTCTTCGCGTTGCCGGGGGGCACCCCGAGTTTTCCGCCACCCGTGATGTACGTGGGCAGGCTCGTCGCCGCGTCGGCCGGGGCGTTGTTCGCCACCGTCACGGTCAGCTGCGCGGTGCCGGTCACACCCGCGGACGTCGCCGCGCACGCGGTCCAGGCGACGTCGCTCGCCGCTGTCGCGTAGAAGTCCATCTTCGAGCCGGTGCCGTCGTTGAGGAACACTCCGAACCGTGCCGTCTCGTCGTCGGTCACCGGCAGCCCGCCCGCGAGCGTCGTTTCGGCGAGCAGAGCCTGCTCGTCATCGTGCGCGCTCCAGATCAGCAGCCGGCGCTCGGCGCCCATCTGAGTGAGCGCGCTCACGAGGCCGGCGGGGTCGACGTCGCCGCTCACCAGCGCGTCGAAGACCTCGGCCGTGGCCGACGCGAAGAACTCGTCCTGCTCAGCCGGGCCGGAGTAGCGGACATACACCTCGTTGAGCAGAAGTGACACCGCGTTCTCGCTCGTCAGCACGTCACCGGTCGGCAGCGCCACCGGCCCGGTCGCGCGCAGCATGTACGACAGCGAGACTGGGTCGAGCGCGATCACCCCGTCGACCTGCTGGCCGTCGTGTGTGCGCGCCCACATCTCGCGCGCGAGGGTCGCCGACACGGTGAAGTCGGGCACCTGCGTGACGTTGTGCATCCATCGGCCGGGCCGTTCCGTGTAGATTCCGGTGATCTCGTCGCCGAGCGGCAACACCGACGGGTCGTACCCCGGAAACCCGCTCGCCGACTCCGGCGTGGCCAGCGAGACCGCTCCGCCATCGGTGCGCAAGAGGGCGACCGCACCGGCGATGCCGCCGAGCGAGCGCCACTCGGCGTTGTTCTGAAAGAGCACCAGGTAGTCGCGCGGGCCCTCGGCGCCCAGCATCGCCGGCAGCAGCGTGGCCGCGCGCACCACGCCGTCGGCGCCGGCGAGCAGGCCGGCCACTTCGTCGACGGCGCGGTCGATCGGCCCGAGCAGCGCCGTGCGGTCGAGCCCGTCGAGCTGAGCTTTCGCCGACGCCACGCCTTCGGCGCCTGTGGCCGCCGCACCCTGCAGGGACGAGAGCGTGGCCAGATCGATGCGCCCACCCACCGGCAGCAACGCGTCGGCGGCGAACGACCCCGCAAGTTCCGAGAGCGGGGAGAGTGCCGTGGTGGCCACGAGATCGACGGAGGCCGCGACCGTCGACACCGCCTTGAGCTGCGGTCCCACCCAGGGCAGCGACTCGGCGGCTCGCCAGACCGGGTCGCTCGTGAGGTCACGCGCCGCCGAAGTCTCGGCAGCGATCCCCGCGATCGCGCTCTCTGCGACCGCCGGGTCTCCCAGGTCCGCGCCCACCAGCGAGGCGGCGCCCTGTGCTGCGCTCAGATGGCCGTATGCCAGCACACCCCGCACCCCGATCCACCCGGCCGCGAGCACGGCGACCACGGCGATGAGCCCGACGGCTACCGCGAAGGCGGCGGTTCGTGGAGGTCGTCGTCGTGCGGCGTGGGAGGCCATGTGCCCTACTCTCGCAGTTTTCCCACGTGCTCTCGGTACCACGCGACCGTGCGGCTGAGTCCCTCGGCCAGGCTGATCTTCGAGGTCCAGCCGGCCTCGGCGAGCTTCGACACGTCGAGCAGCTTCTGCGGCGTGCCGTCGGGCTTCGAGGTGTCCCACTCGGTCTCGCCGGTGTAGCCGACGACGTCGGCGATCGTCTCGGCGATCTCGCGGATCGTGACGTCTGAGCCGGTGCCGACGTTGACCTGCTCGGGCCCGTCGTAGTGCTCCATGAGGTGCAGCACGGCGTCTGCCATGTCGTCGGAGTGAAGGAACTCGCGCCGCGGCGCGCCCGTTCCCCAGTTGGTGACCACGTCCGCGCCCCCCGCGGCGGCCTCGTCGTAGCGGCGGATCAGCGCCGGCAGCACGTGCGAGCCCTGGGGCGAGAAGTTGTCGTTCGGCCCGTAGAGGTTGGTCGGCATGGCCGAGATCCACGGCAGACCGTACTGCCGCCTCACCGCCTGGGTCTGCAGAATGCCGGCGATCTTCGCGATCGCGTAGGCGTCGTTCGTCTCTTCGAGGTGCCCGGTGAGCAGCGAGTCTTCGCGAATCGGCTGCTCGGCGAACTTCGGGTAGACGCACGACGACCCGAGAAAAACGACGCGCTCGACGTCGTTCGCGAGGGCGGCGTCGAGCATGTTCACCTGGACGCGGACGTTGTCGCTCAAGAAGTCGACCGGGAAGGTCGAGTTCGCGAGGATGCCGCCGACCTTCGCCGCGGCGAGCACGACATACTTCGGCTTGATCTCTGACATGTAGGCGAAGACATCGTCGCGGTCTCTGAGATCGAGTTCGGCAGAGGTCTTGCCGACGATGTTCTCGAAGCCCGAGGCTTCGAGCTTGCGTGCGATCGCCGAGCCGACCAGCCCCCGGTGCCCGGCGACATAGAACGTCGCGCCGCGGTCGAGCTCGCCGGGCGTGTAGTTCAGCCCGTCCGAGGCGGTCATGCGACTTTCTCCTTGGAACCCAGCAGGAGCGACGTGAGTGAGAAACCGTTTTGTCGGGTGATCCCGGTGAGGAGTTCGCGCTGGGTCAAGGCCTGCTCCGTTCAGGGTGTGCTTGTCGGATCGAGCGTGATGTCTACGCTACTGGTCCTGTGATCGTCCGCTGTGATCAGTCGCATCAGCATCTCTGAGAATCTCTTGATCGCCATCTGTTCGTCGAGCACGGACTCTCGGTACAGTCGGCCGTTCTTGCCGAGGTGTTCGGCGTGGCCCGGGTCGGCCGCGAGGCCGCGGATGGCGTCGAGCAGTGCCTCGGGGTCGCCGGCCCGTACAACGATGCCCGCGTCCGCCGCGCGGATCTCTTCAGCTGTGATTCCCCTGATGTCTGTCGCGGCGACCACCGGCCGCCCCGCCGAAAAGTACGAGGTGAGTTTGCTCGGCACGGCCATCTCTGAGACGCCGGGCAGCTCGTTCACGAGCAGGCAGTCGGCGCTCGCCAGCGCCGCCGAGAAGTCTGCGTCGTTGAGGGGTGAGAGAAACTCGAGCGTCGGCAGGCCCTGGCCGAGCTCCTTGAGACGGTCACGCTCGGAACCGTGGCCGAGCAGAACGAAGCGCACCGGAAGTTCGCGGTCAGAGGCCACCCTCGCGGCTTCGATCACGTTGTGGAGGCCCTGCTTGACGCCCATGTTCCCGGCGTGAAGGACGACCGTCTCGGCGGGGGTCCATCCGAGCCTCTCGCGGGCAGACACGACATCGACCTCGGGTGCCGGCGGCAGGTGCGTCCAGTTGCGCACCACCTCGATGCGATCGCACGGCACACCGAAGTCTTCGGCGACGCGCTCCGCGAAGCGATCGTGGATCACGACGACGCGATCGGCACTGCGCAGCAGCCATCCCTCGAGCGCCGCGATCACGCGCACCGGGAGGGCGCCGGATTGGCCGGTCTCGACCATGCCCAGCGTGTAGAGGTCTTGCACCCACACGACGAGCGGCGTCTTTCGATGTGTCAGCTTGGCGCGCATGGCAACGAGCACCGACGAGATCAGCGCGGGGGAGACGACGACGATCGCGTCGGGCCCGCCCCACCGGTGCGCCGCCGCGCGGGCGCCGAACGACGCCTCCGACAGTGCGCGTCGCACACCCCTGGGCTGGGTCGGCACGTAGTGCTTGAGACGTGTGACGGCGACCCCGGCGATTTGTTCGCTGCGCGACCACTCCCCGTAACCCGACTGAACCTTCCAGTCTGGATAATGGGGGTGAGTCGTCAACACGCGGGTAACGTAGCCCAAGCGAGCCAAGCCTCGGGCCATCGCCCCGGTGTACGGCGAGATTCCCGTCTTCTCGGGGGGAAAGTTCAGCCCGAGAAGCAGAACGCGAGGGGCCGTCACACTTCCAGGCTAGCTGAGTTGCGATTTCGGTCGGGTTACGGGAA
>WOYI010265658.1_pt1 | contig 32826 bp, 33 predicted proteins | sample 6423411 | NCBI WGS metagenome assembly WOYI01 (sample SAMN13441803, study PRJNA592873) | oil field metagenome | biome: oil field; feature: oil-well bore; material: oil-contaminated soil; isolation source: oil-contaminated soil from oil-well borehole | place: Germany: Wietze | collected 2016-10-18 ...
AAGAAGAAATTAATGGAAGGTTTCGGAATGAATACCACAAGGGATTTATCAATTTGACCTATACGGTCAAATTGTTAAGTCATGAGTTTCATAAATCCCTTAAAGCGCACGGACTTACCGAACAGCAGTACAACGTTTTAAGAATACTTCGTGGTTTTCGTTCCCAGGCACCTCTTTCTATTGGTTTTATAAAACAGCGAATGCTTGACAAAGATTCGGATGTAAGCCGAATTGTTGACAGACTTTTTGAAAAAGGATTGCTTAGCCGGAAGGAAAATCCGGACGACAGGCGGCAAAAATCTGTCGAAATTACAACAAAGGGCTTGGAATTATTGGATAAGATGTTCAATTGTGAACAGAAAGCAGATACTTTATTGAAAAATTTATCTATGGACGAAGTTAAACAATTGAATTACTTGATAAATAAAATAAGAGAGAATAAAGAATAATGCACAAGGTGGTAACACACGGTATAAAACATTGGGGTTTAAGTGGTTATTCAAATAATCTGCCACGCATCAAGTTCGGTGTAACTAGACAGGTAAGTAGCCCGCAATTCCCAACGATTTCATACTGCAATCCGTTATCTGCAAGTGCAAATAATCCTTCATTGATGCCCGAATCAATCTCATATGAGAAACCTAGTCAGTATTATATCAATTCTAATCTGCTTCGGTATTGTAGTAATTATCTCAGAATTATTTGAACCTAAGTTTATATCTGAACGCCCAGTACTCACAGGGACTATTACAGTAATACCTGGACTAAGCTGGCTAATGAATAGACTAAAAAGGCCAGAAACAAAAACGCCAGCAGGTAACAGGTCGGGATCTGCAATGCCTTTGGCTTTGATGTGCCACAGGGTTGCGCCCCTGTATACCACTCAAAGAAAAAGGCAGAGAAAAAGCGGGGCAGACCTAAAAAACAAAACCCGATTAAACTGGAGAGTTAATTGTACAAATTAATGCAAAACCAACCAGTCAAAGAAAAAAGATAGAGAAGAAAAGTGGCCGGCCCAGGAAGACAACCGATGTTGTCAAAATCGATTAACAGTAGAAAATAACGCAAGGCTCACGTTCATCAGGATAAAAAGGAGAAATATCTGAAGATTGCATAGGATATCGGGTATAATGTCTCCGACCTCATCTGGGTAAAACACGACAGTCACAGATAGCGTCTGCTGGTTTCAGGCAGGCAACTGCGAGAGGCTTTCATGAGAAGAGGTTCTACCGCCACGGGGCATTAGCAACTTCAGGGTGTCTGTTTGCAGCCATCGTCACAATCTTTCTTGCCATGGCTTCATAGGAGTAGCCATGAATCTCTGCTGCCATGGCAAAGCTGGTATCAATGCTTATATCGTTATTCGGATTGAAATCGAGAAGATAGAACTGCTGGTCACGGAGGCGAAGGTCAAACCGGGCATAGTCGCGGCACCCCAGTCCTCTCCAGGCAGCAATTACCAGTTCCTCCATGGTTTTCATCTCTGCTTCATCAAGAGGTGCCGGCAACAGGGTCTCAATCATTTCATAATGTTTTGAACCGGGAATAAACTTCGAATCATAAGTACAAAGTCTGTCACGGGCTTCGCCAAAGAATGAAAAATCCATCTCTGCGGGGGGAAGCATCTCAGGTTTGCCATTGCACCATACAGAGACGTGGAATTCCCGTCCATCGATAAAATCCTCCACCAGCGCCGGCTGTTTCAGCTTATTGCTCACAACCGCGATCTGCTTTCTGAGTGCCACTGTATCATAAACAACGGAATCTTCACTGATTGTCAGGCTGCAATGTTCCCGCGACGGTTTTACGATGGCCGGAAAGAGGCCCCAGCCTTCAGTTTCTTCCGGAGTGAGGATCTCCCCGTAGGGGGTTTTTATGCCATAGGAAGCGAGAACTTCCTTAACCTGCTGCTTGTCGTAACTCAGGTCTATTACATCCGGCATGTTACCAGTAAAGGAGAATCCCCTCTCCTGAATTGTCCTGACAACTCTGCTTTCGCTTTCCGGAATTCCGGGCAATGTTTCACAGAGGTTAAACAGCAAGGTATCATCCGGAACGTACCTGTCCAGCACTTCGCCCAGTTCTGAGTTGTTCAATTCCTCAGAAACTGCCTCTATCCCTTCTTTCCGCAGTGCTCTGCATAACTCCAGCGCTGAGCTTCGGGCACTGCTGATTTCGAAACTGTTCCAGCTCAGATCAATATCATATATTACAACTACCTTCACGAAAATCTCCGGTTGCTAAACTAGAATAAAAGTTTGAAAACGTGAGACGAAAAACTGATGTTATGCAAACTTTACCCTCATAGAAAATCAAATATTTTCCAATACCAGAGATAAGACACATTTTTGCCGGAACCCTTCCCGGAACCGGGTTGCATTCAAATACTGACTGAGGTGTTGTTTACAGGCTGACCTCACCGGGGCATTCATGGTACTGACCCACGATTTGTCAGGTCGCGGCCTGACGGATGAATGCAGTCATGGCAAAACATTATCTAAAATCTTCAGCGTCCCGATTGGCATTTTTGATTGATTTTAATTATATTGCAGTTGCTTTTACCAGGCGTCATCCAATTGGCGCCAGGAGCTGTAACCCATAAACCACTGAGCGGACAACCATATGGAGAAAGCCGAAAATCCTTAAGAGTAGGCAAAACAAAAGATTAAAACTTATGAAAACGACCATTAAATTATTTCTTGCTGTTGCAGTATTGATATTTGTGTCCTGCGGCCAGTCAAAGAAAGAGACCTCAGCAAAAGATGTTGAAAAAGAGGTACAGGAGGCCGTAGATACCACCCAGGAATTCGCAGCAGACAAGCTGGGCGACCTGAAGGCTGAATTTGACAAGTTTGCCGAGAGTGCCGGCAAGCAGGTGGACATGGTGAAGGAAGAGTTCAACTCGCTGAGTGATGAGTTGAAGACAGAATACCAGGAAAAGCTTGACGCCCTGGAAAAGGAGAAGCAGGAGATTGACGACAAGATAGCTGAATACAAAGAGGCTGCCGATGACAAGAAGGAGGCCATGAGGGAAAACATTGAACAGCTCAATGAGGCATTTGCCAAAAGTCTCGAGACCTTCAAAAAAGAGATTGCTGACAAGAAGTAGTTTTAAGGGCACCGGGAACAGAGAATGCGTGCCAGGCGGGTACAATCCCATAAACCATAGAAGTATAATGACAAAACCAGGGCATTATTTCTTATTTTTCCCTGATGACAATTTATCTTGATTACAACGCCACCACCCCTGTGGACCAGGAGGTGGCACAGGAAATAAAACCATATCTCTATGAGCACTTTGGCAATCCGTCAAGTGCTCATAGTTTTGGTAGTGCAACCAAGCTTGCTGTTGAGAAAGCCCGCAGGCAGGTTGCTTCACTCATCAACTGCCAGCCCGGTGAGATTATCTTTACCAGCGGGGGCAGCGAGTCGAACAACTATGCCATTAAGGGATATGCCTTTGCCAACCGGCACAGGGGCAACCATATTATTACTTCCACCATTGAGCATCCGGCAGTGACAGAGGTATGCAGGTATCTTGAAGGTAAGGGATTTGAAGTCACCTACCTCCCGGTTGATGAATACGGGTTGGTTGACCCGGCCCTGCTTGAGGCGGCCATCACGCCGGATACAATTCTCATCACGGTGATGCATGCCAACAATGAGATAGGCACCATCGAGCCTATAGGCGAGATGGCCGCCATTGCACGAAGGAATAACATCGCCTTCCACACTGATGCAGCTCAATCGGTCGGGAAGCATCCGGTTGACGTAAAGGAGCTGTCCGTAGATATGCTGACCATTGCCGGTCACAAGCTTTATGCCCCCAAGGGTGTCGGTGCGCTCTACATAAGGGACGGAATCGTCCTTGAGAAGCTTATCCACGGAGCAGACCACGAGCAGAACAGGCGGGCAGGAACGGAGAATGTCGCGGAGATCGTCGGGCTGGGAAAGGCCTGTGAGATAGCCGGTCGTGATCTCGAAAAGAACATCACTCATTTGAGGAAGATGCGAGATCTCCTTCACCAACAGCTGGCAGAGCATATCCGGGATGTGAGGCTCAACGGTCATCCGGAGTTACGTCTCTCCAACACTCTCAGTCTTAGCTTCAGAAACATGGAAGCCAACATCCTCCTGAACGAGATGGAGATGAAGGGCATTGCCGCATCAGCCGGAGCTGCGTGTCATACTGACTCCGTTGATCTCTCCCCTGTTCTTGCCGCCATCGGATTGGAGAGTGAATATGCCATGGGAACCATCAGGTTCTCCGTCGGACGTAATACCACTGCTGACGAGATTGGCAGGGCATCGCAGATTATTGCCGGTATAGCCAGACGTTTGAGGCCTGACACTGGCGGGAGGCAGCAGGAGCATATCTCTGACGGAGAGAAGATAAAACTCACCAAATACACGCAGGGACTCGGCTGTGCCTGCAAGCTGCGGCCGCAGGAGCTGGAGAAGATACTGAAAGAGATTCCTGCGGGGACAGATCCGAATATCCTGGTTGACACAAGGCACTCTGACGATGCCGCCGTATACAGTATCAGTGAAACCACGGCACTTGTGCAGACCGTTGACTTCTTCACCCCCATTGTTGACGATCCCTATGACTTTGGCGCCATATCTGCTGCCAACGCACTCAGCGATATCTATGCCATGGGGGCAGTGCCCCTGTTTGCTCTTAACATCGTTGGTTTCCCGTCGAACCGTCTTCCGATGGAGGTGCTCAGGGAGATACTCAGGGGAGCTGCCGATAAGGCTCAGGAAGCGGGGATTTGCATACTGGGAGGTCACACCATTGATGATCCTGAGCCCAAATACGGGATGGTAGTAAGCGGCACCGTTCATCGTGACAGGATATGGTCAAATGCGGGTGCCCGTGAAGGTGATGCCATCATCCTGACCAAGCCGGTAGGCACAGGCATCCTGACAACAGCCATGAAACGCGGCCTGCTGGGAGAGAAGGTCAAAGCTGAGGTGACAGCCTCAATGGCGGAGCTTAACAAAAAAGCTGCGGCTATTCTGCATCATTATACCATTCATGCCTGTACCGATGTTACGGGCTTTGGTCTTATCGGACACCTTAGTGAAATAACTGTTGCCAGCGGAGTGAATGTTGAGCTGTATGCCGACGCGGTGCCATTTTTTCCCGAGACTGAAAATCTTGCAGTGGCCGGCATTATACCCGGAGGCACTACTAACAACCTGAATTATTTCTCACGTCACACTGTATGGGGAGAGGATATCTCTGCAATTACACGTACGCTTCTCTGTGATGCCCAGACATCCGGCGGCTTACTGGTGACCGTCCCTGCAGGAGATACGGAGAAGCTGCTGGCGGAACTCAGGGAGGCCGGACTGCCATCTTCAGCCCACATTGGCAACTGCACCTCCAGGGGCGACGGTAAAATAATGGTAAAACTGCAGATTAACAATTAACCTTTCAATAAAACCCAAAACCAATGGAAATAACCGTCAGATCTGCCACAGAGGATGATTTCCCTGCGGTACTGTCACTCATTAAGGAGCTTGCTGAATTTGAGAGAGCACCGGAGAAGGTAACCAACACCGTGGATCAGATGAATCAGGAGCAGAGTCTATTCAGATGCTTTGTCGCCGAAACCGATACAGGTGAGATTGTCGGCATGGCTCTCTTTTTCCTTGCCTATTACACATGGGTTGGCAAGTCGATTTATCTCGATGATATTTATGTAAAGAGGTCGCTCAGGCATCAGAAGATCGGCACTGCACTGCTGAACAAGGTGTTTGAGGTTGCCAGGGAAGAGAATTGCAAGCGGGTAAGGTGGCAGGTGCTCGACTGGAATGAGCCGGCCATTGCATTCTACAGGAAGTGCGGGGCTGAGATCAGCGGTGAATGGCTCAACTGCAGCTTTGATGAGGCGGGTATAGCCGATTTTCGCATATAGTTCAACAAATAAAAGCTGCACACATGAAAACGAAAAAAACTCTGGCCATGTTGACAATCATGATTGTCGCACTCCCTCCTTCTCACTCATTCTCTCAAGGTGAAGAGAAACCCGGATGGAGGCTGGTGTGGTCTGATGAGTTCAACGGGAACAGCATTGACACAACAAAGTGGAATGTTCTTAAGCGGGAGACCAGCAAGCACAATGAGCTGCAGTATTACATACCGGAGGAGGTATATCTTGAGAACGGATTACTGCGTATACAAAGCAGCAAAAGGAATTACGGTTCGCAGGAATACACCAGCGGCAGGCTGGACACCAGGGGCAAGTGTGCCCCTGTTTACGGCCGGTTTGAGATCAGGGCCAGGCTCCCCGGCGGACAGGGGCTGTGGCCCGCCTACTGGCTCTATCCGCAGAACCGCAACTGGCAGATGGAATATATCATGGCTGAAGCGGTAGCCAACGGAAAAGAATCGATGATACCTGAGGAACGGCCCTGGTACAGTGAGATTGACATCATGGAGCTTCTGGGGCATGAGACCGGTGTGCTTTACGGTACTCTTCATTACTACACCTTTGACGGTCAAAAGAGAACCAGTTCCGGAATCTGGCGCAGTTCCACGGATTACTCTGCCGGTTTCCATGTTTATGCACTTGAGTGGGAACCTGACTCAATCAGATGGTATATTGATGATCAGCCGATTCACTCCACCGTCAACGGTATTCCGCATACGCCTCATTACCTGATACTGAACACAGCAGTAGGTGGCAGATGGCCTGGAAACCCTGATTCGACCACTGTTTTTCCCCAGTACCATGACATGGATTATGTCAGAATATATCAACGGCAGCAAGAATAACTCAATGACAATCAGTGCTTCACTACGGACGCCTTTTCAATACTCACCGGTAAAAAGGTGAACTGGTGGCGGCAGTTGATGTCTGATTCCACCAAAGTCTCCGGAGACTGAGAGGAGACAACAAGATCCACGGAGACTGAGAGGAGACAACAAGATCCACGGGGACTGAGAGGGGACAACAATATCCATGGGACTGAGAAGGGACAACCTGATCTCCTGAGACTGAGAGGAGAAAATTAGGTCTCCGGAGACTGCGAGGGGCCAACAGATAATGTGTCTGGGAGAAACAAAACAACCCGGTTGAACAATGTGGGGAGGCAACCGAAGGCAATCGGGCCTCGGAGACACAATCCGGCACAAAAGACAAAAAAATATGAGAACAGAAAAACAGAAAATGCTATTGGGAGAGTTGTACGACGCCACGGATCCCGATCTGACAAAAGAGCGGCTTCGGACCCGGTTGCTCCTGAAAGAGCTGAATGATTCACGGGAGGATGATGATGATAAAAGAAGTGACATTATCAGGGAGCTGATACCGGACGCGGGAGCTGGTTTATGGCTGCAACCGCCATTTTATTGCGACTATGGCTCAAACATTGCAACCGGGGAGAATGTTTTTTTTAACTTCAACTGTGTGATTCTCGATGTAATGCGTGTACAAATTGGCAACAGGACCCTTCTTGGTCCCAATGTACAGATATATACTGCCACCCATCCGATGGATTACCAAAAGAGGGCTGCAGGACTGGAATATGCAAAGCCGGTTTCCATAGGAGAAGATGTCTGGATTGGCGGCAGTGCAGTGATCTGCCCCGGGGTTACCATAGGCGACAGGTCAGTTATCGGGGCAGGAAGTGTTGTCACCAGGGATGTGCCCTCAGATGTCTTTGCCGCCGGCAATCCATGCAGGGAAATTAGAGACCTCAGGCAGTGACAGGTTACTGCATTACAAAAGAAGAACGGGTATAATGAACCTGAAATAATCATTAACTTTACATAGGTTACATGGTTTGGAACCTGTACATGTGCCATGAAATAAGCTGCCTGCCGTGAAGCTTCTGACAGAAATACTGGTAATTGGTTGTCTCATCTCCCTGACTGGCATTCACGCGCAGACATTACCCCCGATAACTGCTTACACTCCTGAAGATTACAATGCTGATAACCAAAACTGGCAGATTTGCCAGTCCGAGGAAAAATTCATCTATGTAGCCAACAACAGGGGTTTACTGGAGTTCAACGGATCTGAATGGAATCTGTACCCCTCACCCAATAACACCATTATCAGGTGTGTCAGGGCAATAGGCGACAGGATATACACAGGGTGCTACATGGAGTTTGGTTACTGGGTCCGAAACCCATACGGGAAAATGGAATATGTCTCTCTTTTGCCATTTCTTAAGGAGAACCTCAAGGATGATGACCAGATATGGAGCATTCTTAATCTCGATGAATGGGTTGTCTTTCAGTCAAGTGACAAAATATATTTCTTCAACAGCACCACCGGCAAATTCAGGATAATTGATCCTGAAATGAATATCTACAGGGCATATAAGATTAAGGATAACATCTATTTCAGTATAAGGAACCAGGGGATCTACCGGATGGAAAACGGTGAACCCAGGCTGCTGATTGACGATCCTGAGATCATCAACAAAAGGATAATTAGTATGTTCGGGAATTATGAGCATCTGATCATACTGACCCTTGAATCGGGCTTTTACAAGCTGGATGGCAACAGTGCAGAGAAGTGGGATATAGAATCCAACCATTACATTTCTGATGGAAGGGTATTCTGCGGGCTGCAACTGTCGGACGGAAATTTTATAGTCGGCACCATTTCTGACGGCGTCCTTCATATCAATAGTGAAGGGCAGATTGTTTACAAGCTTGACCAAACAAACGGGCTAAGCAATAACACAGCGTTATCACTTTTCGAAGACAGTGACCACAACCTGTGGATAGGTTTGGATAACGGAATCAACTGTGCCAACATAACAGCTCGGTAAAGGTTTTTCATGACTTTGACGGACGGCTTGGAACAGTGTATACTTCTGAAGTATTTGGCGACTGGCTGTATCTGGGAACCAATCAGGGTCTGTACTGCAAAAAGGTGAACAGCCATGATCCGTTCAGGTTCATTGAGGGTACGTACGGTCAGGTATGGGATCTGTATAATTACAATGATCAGGATTTGCTGTGCGGTCATCATCTTGGCACCTATATCATCAAACATGATAAAGCCATTCTTATTGATGACAATCCCGGAACCTGGGCCTTCAGGGAGGTGCCAGGCAAGGATGGCTTGCTTGTTAAAGGCAACTATAACGGTCTCTCCGTTTTGCACAGGGTCTCGGGTAGCTGGAGGCTCAGGAACAGAATCGAGGGGTTCAACAGTTCGGCAAGGTTTTTTGAGCTCGACAACCGGGGTCAGATCTGGGTAAGCCACGAGTATAAGGGCGTTTACAGGCTTGAAATGAACGACAGTCTGACCGGGACAGCAGAGGTCACCATGGAACCGTTTCCTGCAAATCTCAAGAATTCCAGCCTGACGAAATACGGTGGTGACATTCTCTATGCCTGCGAAAAGGGTATATACAGGTATAATGAGATAAGCAGCTCATTTACCTATGACAGCCTGCTTAGCCCACTCATCATCAGCGAAGAATATGTTTCAGGAAAGCTGATAGCTGACAAACACGGAAGGTTATGGGGTTTCTCGAAAGAGAACATTTATTATGCAGCAATAGACCACCTGACCAACAAACCGCAAATTCATTCAATACCAATACCACTTGATCTCAGGAAGGTAACACAGAGCTTTGAGAATATTGAACCAATCGCGGATGACACTTATCTTCTGGGCACCGCCAGGTTATCTCACCATAGATCTTCTTGGTATGGGACTGGATGCTGCTTATCAGATCCACCTTAACTCTGTGACACTACAGGACCTTGACAATAACATCGCCCATATCGAGACCGGGACTCCCGGTGAATTTAAGTTCAAGGGTGGTATCTTAACCATTAAGTATTCAGTGCCAAACTACAATAAGTACCTGGATGTCAACTATCAGTGCAAACTGGAGGGACACAGCAACCGCTGGAGTGACTGGACACCAAAGGCTGTTTCACAATATGAAAACCTCAGCTTTGGCAAATATGTATTCCAGGCGAGGGCAAAAGTTGGCAATAAGCTTACCGATAATATTGTAACGTATAATTTTGAAGTAACCAGGCCATGGTTTCTGTCCAACATGGCTCTCCTGCTTTACCTGTTGATCCTGGTAATGGCCGGACTTGCAGTTAATACTGCGTACAAACGCCACTATGCAAAGAAGCTGAGAAACGAACAACTGGAAAAGGACAAGCTGATTATTGTGTTAAGGAACGAACAGCTTGACAGAGAAATAGAGACAAAGAATCGCGAGCTGGCTCTGTCAAAGATGAACATTCTTAAAAAGAATGAGTTGCTTAATGAAATAAAAAATGAATTGATCCGGAAAGACAAAAGCGATAATATAAGTTCAGTTACCAGGCTGATTGACAGGAATCTCAACAACAGAAAAGACTGGAAAATATTTGTCAAGGCCTTTAATGAGGCAGATAAAGGATTCATTGACAAGCTGAAAAGTCAACACCCCGATCTTACCCCGAACGATCTGAGGTTTTGTGTCTATCTCAGGATGAATCTCTCTTCCAAGGAGATGGCACCTCTTATGAATATCTCTGTCAAGAGTGTCGAAACCCGCAGGTACAGGTTGAGAAAACGGATGAATCTACCACATGAAGAGAGCCTGGTAAACTACATAGTGGGACTGTGATCACCCTACGGTTTGAAATTCCACCACTACATTGCCACTACAAAAGACCCATTTTTGCAGGGAGTATTTAAGCAGGGTTCATGCAAGACACTTCTGATTCACCCTTATAGTGGGCGTTTCACAACTATTTTTCGGAAGAAGTGAGAGTATTCGGATTGTAGGCTTTTTGTGCAGGTAATAACTTTCTCATCAAGGCTCATCGGTTGTAAATTAGTTTCATGTTTTACAGCACATTTAAGTCTAACCTAACCACAAGTCCTATGAAATTATCATTATGTTTTAAAAGAATCGGAATATTCTTTCTGATGTTCCTGTTCTTTGGGGTTTATGCAGTCAATGCACAAACTTTTACAATCAAAGGAACGGTAGCCGATGAGACCGGCGCTCCGATGCCTGGAGTTTCCGTACTGGTTAAGAACACCACCCGTGGGAATAGGTGGCGACATTAATCTTGACAGGTTCAGGCTTACATCGAACATGGCATACACCAAGAGGGAATCACCGAACCTGGGTTCAAACGGGTACACTTCTTATGACCCGATGTACACTCTCCTGATCTTTTCATCAGCTGATTTTGACATCCGTGATTACAAGGATAACTACTGGCTGAAGCCCGGGGAGGTTCAGAACAATCATTTCGGGTATAATCTTGAAACCGGCCAATACAGCGGCAAGCGACCGTCTGAACTGGCTATCAACTCTCTGAAGAATCTGAAGGACCGCAGGTTGTTCTATTTTGCTGAACCTGCCCAGGCTCAGATCACAGGCGGGCTGACCGAACAGGACTGGGATGCTTATGTTGGTGCCCCTACAGAACTTGCGCCCGACCAGCTTGCACTCAATAATGCCACAGGTAATTATTCCTTGCTCAGCAGGAGGTATGTAAAGTACATGGATAATGACCCGATGCTTTACTTCACCTACTCAGAGCAATGCTTTATCATTGCTGAGGCGATTGAAGAGGGCTGGGTTACAGGTAATGCCCAGACCTGGTATGAAAACGGGGTAAAAGCTATCCTGAATTATTACAGAACGCTGCCCCATACGGCCGGAGAGGTGCACGGCATGGAAATCGACCAGGCATATATTGACGGTTACTTTACAGACGCTGCCGCCTATGCAACAGCCGGAACAAAGCAGGATCGTCTGGAACAGATATGGATGCAAAGATGGCTTCTGGATTTCTACCAGGGCAATGGCGGTAATTACCCGCAGTTCCTGCGTACAGGGTTCCCGGTGTACCCGCTTGATCCGGCAACCAGTCTGAATCCTGAGGATAAAAATGTATATCCCAAACGCTGGATGTACCCGACTGATGAACGAACAAAAAATCCCGAGAACTATCAGAAGGCTATTGACGAACAGTACGGCGGATATGACGGCATAAACCAGGTGCCATGGTACATAAAGGACTGACAACAAAAAAGAGTGATAAATTTCTGGTTTCATTAATAGAGGTTGGTTGCTTAATTCTGATGATTGAAAGGGTTTAGATTTGTGGTTAGGGAAGAGTTGTCAGATTGTAAAAGATGATAAATCGGCGCTGGTAGAGTATGATTTTGACAGGTCGCCGACAATTCTTGTGCCGGGTGACTGGAACTCTCAGGATGACAGACTGCTCTACTATGAGGGCACGATCTGCTACAAGCGTTCTTTTGACTATCAGCTGGCAGATCACGCCAGGGCACTTGATGATACACGTCTGGTAAGTGCCGCCCTGGAGAAGCATTTCAGGGACGGGGTCAACATTGTTGACGATGAAATGGGCAATCACCTTGACATTGTGGCATTCAACCAATACACCGGCTGGTACGGAGGCTCGCTGGAGGATGCCCCTGACACAAAATGGGATATCAAATTCAATAAGCCTGTAGTAATATCAGAGTTTGGAGGAGGCGCCCTTCAGGGGTTACACGGTACCATAGAAGAGAGATGGACAGAGGAATACCAGGAGTACCTCTATCAGCTAAACCTCAAAATGATTGAAAGGATTCCCAATATAAGAGGTACCAGTCCGTGGATACTGGCCGATTTCAGATCACCCAAGAGGCTCCTTCCGGGTATACAGGACGGCTGGAACAGAAAGGGACTGGTATCTGACAACGGCATTAAAAAGAGAGCTTTCTACACATTAAGAAGTTTTTATGATAAAATTGACGAGAAATATGAATAGGAAACACCTGGCACTGCTGTCAGCTCTGCTCGTTCTTGTTGCTTCACAGTTCTTCTCATGCAGGGAGACAAACAGAACGGTACCTGACGGATATAAGCTTGTATGGTCTGATGAATTTGAATACTCAGGCAGACCTGACAGTAACAAATGGGCCTTTGAATACGGTTTTGTGAGAAACAACGAAAAACAGTATTACACTGACAGCATGAAGAATGTCAGGGTAGAAAACGGTTATCTGATAATTGAAGCCCATAAGGAAAAAATTGCCAATACAAGATTCGGATCAGATGAATTCAGCAACAAGCCCTGGCTGCAGTATATTGCTGGTACGGATACGGCTGAATGTGGCTATTGGCGGCGGTTTAGGCTGTCGGCACGGAATTGATGATTCAGTCTTTCCTCAGAAGATGGTAATAGACTACGTCAGAGTTTATCAGATGAAATAAACAGTCATGGTAAAGAAGAGTATTCTGGTTCTTTCACTGGTGTCAACCATATCATTTTCCTGCCAGAATGGGGGAAACAGGATTAAAAAGGAGACATATAAAGAGAAAAAAACTGTGACAGAGTACATTCTGTCATGGTCCGACGAATTCGACGGCGATCAGATCAACCCTGATAACTGGTCTTTCGAGATCTGGGACGCCGGAAGAGTAAATGATGAATGGCAGCAATATGTCAAGAATCCGGAAAACTATATGCTCCAGGATGGCAAATTGTATATTACTGCTACCCGTACAGGTAAAAATGAAAAAGGCGGGTATGCCTCAACCCGTCTGTCAAGCAGGGGAAAAAAGGAGATCACCTATGGCCGGGTTGAATTCAGAGCCAAGATGCCATCCGGAATCGGCACCTGGCCTGCCCTCTGGATGCTGGGGGCAAATATCACTGAGGTCGGCTGGCCAGGGTGTGGATGAGACCATCTGGCCACAATCTATGATTGTCGATTATGTACGAGTCTATCAATTAAATTAATAGCCTGTTGCCAAATGAAGTAATATAATATATAGATATCTTCGCTGGCTATCATTAAAATATGTCAACAGACAAAGATCCCGGGTTCACTGACCCGGGATCTTTGTTAAATGGGATAATTGTAGTATTTTAACGGAGTAAAGCAGGCCGGAGCCAATTCTGCCTGGAATGCGAGCAGTCTGTTATGAGATTGTTGATTTTATGACAATTAAATCCGACCATACGCCTCAGATCCATTCTTACCTATCTCTCCGCAAGGCAGTGGGGTGGATTGGCATCTCATGGCTAACCAAAGGAGGAACCCTTTATCCCGATAAACCAATAATGAACAATAAAATGGAAAAAGAAGAAAATCTTGTAAAGGTGTTTACAGGCCCCGAGCCCACGGCCCTGCTTCTGATGAAGAGGCTTGAGGAGACCGGGATCAAATCGCTGATCAAAAATGACTCCGGCCTGGGATATCTGGGCGCCGTACCTGCTGTAATCGATCTCTACATCTTTGAGGAGGATATGGAGAAGGCCAGGCCCCTGATAGAGGAGATGAATGAGCAGCAGCAGGAGGAAGAAACCGAAGAGTGATCCCGGGCAAAAAAAACAGATTATGAAAAAAACGTACAGATGCCTGACGGCAATTGTAATGGCAATAATTGCCGTGTCATGCAATAATTTAAAACAGCCCGCGGAAATGATTATTATCAATGCTGAAATATGGACCGGGAATGAGAAACAGCCTGTTGCAGAAGCGATGGCTGTCGCCGGGGACACCATCGTCGCCGTGGGCAGCAAGAGGGAGGTGATGAAGCACAGTTCCGGTGACGTTACATTTATTGACCTGGGGGGCAGGTTCGTGACCCCGGGTTTCATCGACTCGCATGTTCATCTCCTGCAGGGAGGGTCAAACCTTGCATCGGTGCAGCTGCGCGATGCCTCCACACCTGAAGAGTTCATTACACGGATCAGGGAGTATGCCGCCCTGCAGAAGCCGGGTATCTGGATCCTCGGGGGCGACTGGGACGGAATGGGCTGGGAGACTCTTCCCCACAGGGAGTGGATTGACTCCGTCACGCCGGATAACCCGGTCTTCGTATCACGGCTCGACGGCCACATGGCTCTGGCTAACTCGCTGGCCATGAAGCTGGCAGGTGTTGACCGCAGGGTGAAGGATGTCTCCGGTGGGACTATAGAGCGAGACGGCAGCGGTGAACCAACCGGCATTTTCAAGGACAATGCCATGGATCTCATATCTGTCAAAATTCCCGAACAGTCAGATGAGGAGGTCGACAGAGCACTGGTGGCTGCGATGAATTACCTGGCTTCCAACGGTGTCACATCCGTTCATGGGGTTGATGCTGCAAGTTATGCTGACGCCATTTACAGGGTACGAGCCAGGGGTGAGCAGATCACCCGCATTTACTACCTGAAGACCATAAGCAGATGGGATGAGCTTCAGAAGCAGATTGAACGTGAGGGCAAGGGTGACAGGTGGATCAGTACTGGTGGTGTAAAGGGATTTGTTGACGGTTCGCTGGGCTCGCACACTGCTGCATTCATTGAACCCTACAGTGACCTGCAGACCGATTCAGGCCTGTTTGTAAACAGCAAGGAAGATCTGTACCGTTGGATATCAGAATCCGACAAGGCAGGGCTGCAGGTGGTCATACATGCCATTGGCGACCGGGCCATCAATTTCCTTCTCAATACCTATGAGAGAGTTGCTGCGGAGAACGGCGAGCGCGACAGGCGGTTCAGGATTGAACATTCGCAGCATGTTGCTCCCGGTGACATAAAGAGGTATGCCGACCTTAAGGTGATAGCAAGTATGCAGCCCTACCATGCCATTGATGACGGAAGGTGGGCGGAGGAATATATCGGCCCTGAGCGCATGAAGACAACCTATGCCTTCAGGTCGCTTATTGACAGTGGGACGACTGTTGCCTTCGGAAGCGACTGGTTTGTGGCCCCGGCCACTCCCCTGGAAGGCATTTACGCTGCCGTGACGCGCAGAACGCTTGACGGTAAAAATCCTGACGGTTGGGTACCAGAGCAAAAGATAACAGTGGAGGAGGCGCTGAAAGCCTATACTATCAATGCTGCCTACGCCTCTTTCGAGGAGGATATCAAGGGAACCCTCGAGCCCGGTAAGCTGGCTGACTTTGTGGTGCTTGACCGTGACATCACCGCCATTGATCCCGTGGAGATATGGGATATGAAGGTGCGACAGACCTGGGTAGGCGGAAAGAAAGTTTTTGAACGCCTGGAAAACAAATAACCAAGGGTACGTGAAAAACAGAAAGAATTTACTGAGGGCGGCATTGGCGATTTTGGTCATGCTGCCGGTTATGAACTCTCAAAATACCAATGCTCAGATGAAGAGAGCCAGGGACTACGGAATAGAGATCGGCATCCTGCATACCGGCCGGTACAATGCCATCACTGATGTGCCGGGAGTGAAGGTAGGCCATGTCACCCTTAAAGAGGGAGACTCGGTAAACACAGGGGTCACTGCCATCCTTCCGCATGACGGAAACATTTTTCAGCAAAAGGTCCCGGCGGGGATATTCGTGGCAAACGGTTTCGGCAAGCTGACAGGCTATACTCAGGTGGAGGAGCTTGGCAACCTGGAGACACCGGTGGTGCTTACCAACACGCTGAGTGTGTCAACTGCCATGGCCGCTGTGATTGAGCATATCCTCTCCCAGCCGGGCAATGAGAGGGTAATGAGCGTCAATGCCGTGATTGGAGAGACCAATGACGGCAGGATTAATGATATCAGGGGAAGGTACATAACCACGGAACATGTGCTGGAGGCAATAAGGAATGCCAATAGCGGCCCTGTTGCAGAGGGCAATGTCGGGGCTGGCACCGGTACCGTCTGTTTTGGTTTCAAGGGAGGTATAGGCACTTCCTCGCGTGTGTTGCCCTCTGCAAGGAGCGGTTATACCGTAGGCGTGCTTGTGCAGACGAACTACGGGGGCATCCTGCAGGTCAACGGGGTACCTGTCGGGCGGGAACTGGGACGTTACAGCTTCAGAAACAACCTGGACGAGTACAGGGAGGACGGATCATGCATGATAGTACTTATGACCGATGCTCCTCTCACCTCCAGAAACCTGAAGCGGCTTGCTTCAAGGGCATTTGCAGGTATGATGCGTACGGGAGCATCGGGATCAAATGGCAGCGGGGATTATATCATTGCGGTATCAACGGCAGAAGAGCTGCGTATCCCCTACTCTTCCGGCTCGATGTACGAGGAGTGGCGTGAAGTGAGGAATGATGAGATGGATCTTCTCTTTCAGGCTGCGGCCGAGGCAACCGAGGAGGCTATTATAAACTCACTCTTTGCCGCGGAGACAGCCAGGACGAGAAACGGCATGACCATCCAGGCACTGCCCGTGGAGGAGACGCTGCAGATACTCCGGAAATACAACAGGTTGACTGAAAAATGAGTTCCATCTCAATAAGTGGTGCCATGGGAGGATTGATCTTCACGGTCGGTGATTTCTCCAGCTATGCCATAATGCATCTCTCGGCATGGCCACCACGCAACGCACCTGAGACCGGCCCGGTTAAAAGAAGCACCCTGAGGGAGATGCGTACACCTTCATCGGGAGTGGCATACAGCAGCAACGCACATCCAGGTCTTCAGCATTGCCTTAAAGCCAAAGAGATAAGAGTATGAGAGGAGTGATAATTCTGTCAGCCTGCCTGCTGCTGGCTTCATGTTCAACAAAACAACCGGGAAAGATTATGTTAAGCGGACTTGATTCATTGCTTACGGCAGAGTTCCGGGCAGATGAGCCCGGAGGGGCGGTCCTCATCATGAAAGGTGACAGCACCGTTTACATGAGATGTATCGGACTGGCCGACCTGGAGACAAGGGATGAGATCACCCCAAACACACTTTTTAACCTCGGTTCCATCTCCAAAACCTTTGTGGCCAACGGCATACTCATCCTGGCGGAAGAGGGCAGGCTTTCGTTACAGAACCCACTGAGCATCTATTTCCCTGAATTCAGAAGCAGGGAGATAGCCAATATGGTTACTATCACACATCTCCTCACCCATACGTCGGGTTTGCCGGATATAAGACCCGTGGATGAGAACCGCGAATTCTTCATCACCGCGAAGGACTATGACAATTTCGCACCTGTAATGCAGGCTGAGAAGCTGAATTTCTCTCCCGGGGAGAAGTATGAGTATTCCAATCCCGCCTTCAACGGCCTGGCTCTTATCATTGAAAAGGTAAGCGGAGTGAAGTGGCAGCAGTTCATTGCTGAGAGGATCTTCGCCCCTGCCGGAATGACAACCAGCACCATCACCGACGGTCCTCACCCTGAAGAGGGTGTGGCTCACGCCTATGAGCTGGTTAACGGCAAGTGGGAAGAGTCAGACTATGGAGAATTCCCTACTTTTCCCGCTGCAGGCAACGGAGGGGTATGGAGCTCAGTAATGGAACTTGCACTGTATGAGAAAGCTATCAGTCAAAACCTCTTCCTTGGAAAGGAGCTTACAGAGAAATCAAGGAGTATTTACCGTCCGGAGAGCTGGAGTGACACCGTACCTCCCTTCATCGGTTACAGCTGGTTCATAGGTGAGGGAGAGTTTCTCGGGGAAGAAAACAGCTTCGGTGCCAGGTTCGTCTATCACACCGGCGACCAGGGAGGGTTCAGGGCTTTCCATGTAGCCATCCCGGAAAAGGATATCCTTTATGTGGGACTGTTCAACAGGCCCCCCGAAGATCTTAATTGTATCATCAGGACCGGACTGACTCTCCTCAATAAATATAACTGGCTGGATTAGTTTTCATTGCGATTCATAGAGGATATCAATCCAATCTCTGTTGAGCACTTGTAAACTGACCGTCGGGAAAGTCCTGCCAAAAATTATTATTATTTTTGTGCCATGACACTTCAGATTTTTCTTTTGCTGGCCGGCCTGTGTCTGGTGATAGCCGGAGCTGAATGGCTGGTCAGGGGAGCCTCTTCACTTGCAAGGAAATTCAAAATACCGGATCTCACAATCGGATTGACCATTGTTGCATTCGGGACTTCAGCCCCCGAGCTGGTGGTAAACCTCTTTGCATCAGCTACCGACCACCAGGATATTTTCTTTGGAAACATTCTGGGGAGCAACAACTTCAATCTGTTCATCATCCTTGGCCTTGCTGGTGTGATCCTTCCGTTGAAGGTACAGGTAAGCACCGTCTGGAAAGAGATTCCAATGTCACTGGCTGCACTGGTGATCTTCTACCTGATGGTACACATCCCCTCCCCCGGCGGGGAGATGATGCTGGGGAGAATAGACGGTCTCATCCTGCTTGGACTTTTTGTCTTGTTTCAATACTACATCTATCGGCAGATCAAGGATTACAAGCCGGAGGATACCGAACATAACACTTCCGGCCCGCTCTTCAGGATGATTATTTTTGTCATCCTCGGGCTCGCAGGACTAGTCATCGGAGGAAAGCTGGTGCTTGACAATGCCGTTGAGCTGGCGAAGGCCATGGGTGTCAGTGAAAAGGTCATAGGGCTGACCATAATTGCTGCCGGCACCTCCCTGCCTGAACTGGCTACCTCTGTAGTGGCCGCCATCAGGAAGAATGCCGACATTGCGATTGGCAACATCGTTGGCTCCAACATCTTTAATCTCCTCCTTATCGGTGGCACGGTCTCGGTTGTCAGTCCCGTCAAATACAGCTCAATCTTTGATGTCGACTTCTACATTCTTGCCGCAGGGACAATCGTTCTCTTCATCAACCTGATAACCTGGAGGAAGCATCGGCTTGACAGGTGGGAGGCAGCATTGCTGTTGCTGTTTTACGTCGGTTATACTGCCTATCTGATAGCGAAGTAACAGAAAACATGCTGAGAATACCGGTTAATCATATACAGGACACACCCGCCGGTAAATACTACCAGGTTCAATCGTTCACCGGCTGCTGTCTCAGTCTTCCGGGGGGTAGGCCCCCACATACGGTTTTGTTCGCTTTTTAAGCTTCAGCAGTGACTGTATATCGGCAGGCAGTGCCGCTGCAGCATTGTTCCCCGGGAAACCGGGAAGAGGCCTGTAATTGAGAAGCTCAGGGCTTATAAAGACATTATGATCAGTCAGCAGCATGCTGTGTCCTTCAAAGCGTGGATGAAGGGCATTCAGTTCCGCAGGTGATTCCAGGGGCGTAATACAGTTCTCAGTTTCAGCAGGGCTCCAGAGTATCAGTGGCATATCCTGGCGGTTACTGCTTTCCGCGTAGACATTATTGTCAATTTCTTTCAGCTGAGGGTCCTTCAGCCTGTCACACAGGATATTCCTCTGCCAGACGAAGAGATGAGGCCTGTTCAGGCTGGCATCGGCCGCCATCAGGTTATTGACGAATATATGACCGTCGCGTTCATCAACATCAGGACCCGTAGCCGGATGCCACCCGAAGTGATCACCCGCTGCACTGCGCTCGCTGCGACTGATACATGCGATGCTGTTGACAAGAGTATTGTTGTACATCCTGACATCGCAACTATTGAGAATGTGTATTCCCAGTTCGCAGTTAACAAAGACGTTACCGGCGCATATAGCACCCTTCGATATCTCAAAGAAGAAGCCGCTTTCGCTGGGCCATGTCTGAAGATATGAGACACCACGGTTGATCAGTCCCACTCCCTCAACCCAGTTGTTGATGAAAACGCCGTCAATATTGCCGACATCATACCATATGCCGTTTGAGAAGGGAAGGTCTGTCACCAGGTTGTCACTGCAGGTGACGCGGTAGCACTGGTTGAAAATCTTGACCGCAGCCGGGTAGTATCCGGTTATGCGCTCAATATTGTTGCGGGTAAAGATGTTTTTTCAAGCAATACGTCGGAGGAACTTAGAATATATATTCCCTCAGTACTCGTGTCGCTGACCTTACAGTTTCGTATTGTAAGCCTGTCCCCTCTCAGGTAAGCCGCCACGCGTGAGCAGAATGATATTGTACAGTGCTCAAGTGTGGTACCCACTACATCCTTGCCATGTTCGCTTTCCGGAGAGATGCCTTCCGTATCCTTGCCATCGACCTCTATAGCCCTGGGTGAAGTAATGCTCTCGCCCGTTGACGCCCTGTCGCCGTCGGGTGCAACGTATATTATCTTTCCCCCGGTCTGCGGTATCTGCCAGGTTTGTCTTACCGGGCCGTACGGGCCACCAGAAGGCTGGGCAGAAATAGGGATGAAAAAGAGGGCTGTGAAAGCCGTTATGGCTGCAAGACGAAAAAAAGATGTTAACTTTAATGAGCGATCCGTGTTCATATTACATGACTTATTGATGAAACCGATTGTCTAAAGTTACTAAACTATGCAGGACCGTAAAAATAAATCCCATATGAAATCCACAGGATTGACCACAATCACAAACACGAATAAATAAAATTTACAATTATGTGAGGTTCCATCATACCCTTAAAATCAAAATTATATTATGATGAAAAGGAACATCCTGACTTTGGTCTTAGCCCTGATCACACTGCTCCTCACGGGTCAGCCGGGAGCTGTCAACGGCACATTCTTCAACATGCGAGAGGGTTGCAACGTCCATTATGTCAGGGTTGATGACAGTCTCATCGCGGTAACGGACGAAGGGGAATTCGGAATCCGTGCCACAGGTGTATTCACTGCTACGGGTGAAGTTGCAAATATCCTTCCCTGGGGGTCCGGAGCGGGAAGATGCCGGTGAGGGCACCGACGGGGTGGTTAACAGGCCTTCAGGAGAGATACAGAGGCCTGTGCCGAGCATCCTTTTTGTAAGACAGGCTGACGATAACTGCAAGGAATAAGAATTTCGCAGACACTGTGCAGGCAGAAAAAAATATAAGCGCTTTATTCAAACATGACAAAAAACAACACATATGAATTACACACTTCAGCCAGGCCAAAAGGCCCCGGATTTCAGGCTCCCGGCCACTGACGGCAGGGAATACAGCCTGTCAGACTTCAATGATCACCCATACCTTGTAATATTTTTTACCTGTAATCACTGTCCGTATGTTATCGGCTCCGACGAGGTGACCAGAGCCACGGCAGAAAAATTCAGTGATGCCGGGGTGGTATTCGTTGGAATAAATTCAAACAGTGAGAACACCTATCCCGAGGACAGTTTCCCCAACATGGTGAAACGTATGGAGGATCACAAGTTTCCGTGGAAATACCTGTACGATAAAGATCAGTCGGTGGTAAAAGCCTACGGAGCTCTGAAGACCCCTCACTTCTATGTCTTCAATCGTGATCGCGAGCTGGTTTATACAGGCAGGGGCGTTGACTCCCCGCGTGACACCTCACGCATGACCGTCAATGATCTTGAGAGGGTGCTGGAGGAGCTGACATCCGGCAGGGAGATCACGGTGCCGGTGACCAATCCCATAGGCTGCAACATCAAATGGGAAGGGCGTGATGCAAAGTGGATGCCGCCCGAGGCTTGCGATCTTGTATGAGCTCTCCCGCCAGACAGATCCCGGATCTTACCAAGAGATAGGGCAAGGACTGTGGTATAGAGAAAATAAATTGTGTGGGCGGCAAACAAACAAATTAGTAAATTATGGCAATCAGGATAATCACTCCTATTCTTATAGTGAGGGCACTGTTGGTATCAGGCCCCCTGTGGTCACAGCAATACTCAGGAAACATCTTTGACGAGAGCGGCGACATTGGAAGATGCGCGATCAAAGGTTCAACTGAATTCGTTGCGGAGAGGCAGGAATACCTCCTGACCGGGTCAGGTGACAACATATGGTTCGGTGAGGATCAGTTTCATTTCGCCTGGAAGAAGCTGAAGGGCGATTTCATCCTGCGTGCTGACGTCAGGTTCATTGGTGAGGGCAGTCATGCCCACCGGAAGGCCGGGTGGATGATCCGCCGGAGCCTTGATACAGGCTCACCGCACGTCAGCGGCACGGTTCACGACGACGGGCTGGATGACGGGTCAGAATATTCGCCTGACGGCAGGTACATCTATTTCAACTCGGTACGCACAGGCACCATGCAGCTCTGGAGAATGAAGCCCGACGGTTCGGAGGTGCGCTGTATGAACGTCTGAGGGAGGAGGCCGGCTCGCTTGATGCCACAGGACTTTTCTGTGAGTGCCTTCCTGACGACCCGTTGCTATGCAGCGATCCGCAGATACTTCAGCAAAACCGCAAACGGCTGGCTTATTATGAGCGCTTCGGAGCAAGGCCTATTGACAACACCCTGTATGCAACTTCTGTCAAACCAGGTGACGACTGCCCTCCCTACCTTGTCTTTGACGGACTTGGGAGAGGTGAACCGCTGTCGTGCAAGAATGCCCGTGAGATCGTCAGGGCCATACTGGAAAGGAAGTACGGAGACTATTCCGGCGCCGTTTACAACGTTACTGTGATTAACAGTTTTACAGATGATCCGGTGATTATCAGGCCTCCCCGGTACAGCCGGAGGAAAAGCAATGCCGGTGCGCAGTCTGACCTTCCCGGTAAGAAGATATGGCTGGCCGTCAATGACCGTCACTCGATCCATCACATCAGGGAGCGAGGCTATGTTGAATCGCCGGTAAGGGTAAAAAGCATCCTGAAGGAACCTGACAAGAGCGGGCTGTTCAGGACGGGAAAGATCAGGGAGTATCCTGACAGGCATATCCTCGAGGTGCATGACCCCAACTACTACAGTTATTTCAAAAAGGTTTGCCAGAGCATCCCCGGGGGCGAATCGGTTTACCCTTATGTCTTCCCGAAAAGATATGCCTCACGGGCTCCAAAGGAGCTATCAGTACGGGCAGGCTATTACTGTTTTGACACCTTCACCCCTCTCAACCAGGATGCCTTTCTTGCTGCACGCCGGGGCGTAAACTGCACGGGCATTCTTCACCGGCTTCCACAGGGCATGGAACGGCATTAATACTAAGTAATCCAACAGCTTTGAGTATATTTGCAGAATTGGTGCAAGAGCGTAAGTACCGTGGATATTTGCGGATAAAAAGGAGCTGATGAAGAGATCGATATTCAAAATGAGCAACCTGAAGAGTTACATCCTGGTGATAGTCTTGCTGGCCGTTGCCATCATACTTTTCGCGAACAAGCTTCTTTTGTGGGGCGCGGGATTTCTTGCTGCCGGGCTCATTGTCTTTGGCATACAGCAGCTCATACAGCTCAATGTTAAGGTCTCGAAATTTGAAGACAACATCAGCGGACTTAAGGAGAAGAACCAGAATCTTGTTGAGATTAATGAGAAGCTTGCCGAAGAGAATGCTTTCCTGAAGGAGAGGCATTTTCAGATAACTCAGATCAAGAGCATCCTTGAAATGAATCTCTTTGAGATTGACACCAGGTTCAAGCGCACCATAAATAAGCTGGAGCAGACGGCTGACAGGGAGATCAGGTTCATCGGGAGCCTGAGTGTATCGCTGAAGGCAAAATACGGTATTGACCTGAAGGAGCTGAGATTCAAATATGTACCTGAGAGTGATGAACTTGTTGTTGCCAACATCAATCCAAGGTTTCTCTCCTTCGGCAACAGGAAGCTTGAGTGGGAATTCTTTGAAACGCTTGAGTACAGGCGACAGATGCCGCTTACCACAAAGAGGTGGATGACCAGTGATGACCTGGCAGAGAGGGCGGAAAAGCTCAAGGAGGAGATCAGGCTGCAGACGGAGCATTCGCTGGAGAGCGGTCCCGAGGAGTTTGCCTGGATCATGGAGCCTATCAGGGAGAACGTTGAGAACACCATCAAGATCATGTTCAAGGGTATCTGCAGCAACATTCATATTGCTGAGCGTGCAGACAAAACCTTCGTACCTATTGAGGAGATAAAGATCGACAGGCTGCAGGAGCAGAAAACGCTGAAGAAACATGATGAGAAGTAAAAGCCGGAAAGCCCTTCTGGCTTTTACGGTAATTGTGCTTACCCTTTCGGGATGCGGCCGGCATCAGAAGTCCGGTAGTGAATATACGCTATGGTATGACACACCCGCCGGGGAGTGGACCGAAGCTCTACCCGTAGGCAACGGCCGTCTCGGGGGAATGCTCTTTGGTAATCCCTCTGTTGAAAGACTCCAGGTAAATGAGGAGTCGTTATGGGGAGGCATTAATGTGCCAAACAATAATCCCGGTGCGCTGGAGAACCTGCCCGGGATCAGGAAACTGATCCTTGACGGGAACATTCCTGAGGCCTATGATCTGGCCGAGAAGCACCTGGCTGGCATTCCGGGAAAGACAAGGTCATACCAGACACTGGGCGACATATACTTTCGTTTTGCAGATACGGCCGGTACGGTAACAGATTATCGCCGTGAGCTGGATCCGGAGAGAGGGATTGCCAGTGTTAGCTACCTCAGGGACGGCGGCCGGATCGAATATGAGGTCTATGCCTCGGCTCCCGATGATATCATGGTCATCTCAATGAAGTCGCAGCGTAAGGGAGGCCTTGATATGTCTCTGTCGCTCTCCCGCCCGCAGGACGCTGTCATCACGGTGACGGAGAACCGCATAGACATGGAGGGACAGGTTATTGATGCAGAGGACCCATCAAAGGGACCGGCAGGAGAGCACATGAAATTCTTCGCCTCACTGATGGTGATGAGCTGTGATGGAACCCTTACCCCTGCAGACTCAGTTCTAAAATACTCTGGTGGCAGTGAGATGGTGCTCTTTTTCAATGCATACACAGATTACAACATTGACCATCTCGACCTTGACCGCTCCATCGACCCTCGAAAGCGATGCATGGAAGCCATCAGCGCCGCATCATGGAAATCGTTCAAGCTTCTGAGAGAATCACACATCGGGGAGCATTCGGAAAAATTCAACCGTGTGAGCCTGTCGCTCGGCGGTGACCCTGCTGCTGACACCATACCCACTGATGAGCGTCTGAGGAGATTCCGGGCAGGAGGTGATGATCCGGGCCTTATAGCCACATATTTTCAGTATGGCAGGTACCTGCTGATGGGGTCATCGCGCCAGCCGGCACAGTTGCCGGCCAACCTGCAGGGCATATGGAACAAGGATATGCTTGCCCCGTGGAACTCGGACTACCACACCAATATAAACCTGCAGATGAACTACTGGCCGGCGGAGGTCTGCAACCTGGGAGAAACCGTGATGCCGCTGACCAGGTTCATTGAGGAGCTTACGGTCCCGGGCAGCGTCACCGCCCGTGAGATGTACGGTGCGAAGGGGTGGACCTTGCATCACACAACAGACCCCTTCGGCAAGACGGCAGTGCTTGACGGCGTCTATTGGGGTATGTTCCCGCTGGGAGGTGCCTGGATGACCCTGCCTTTATGGGAACACTATGAATTTACGAATGATACGGTTTATCTTCGCGAGAGGGCCTACCCAGTGATGAAGGGCGCCGCAGAGTTTATATCCGGTTTTCTTGTTGAGGATAAACAGGGCAGGCTGGTGACAGTCCCCTCCTACTCGCCGGAAAACAGTTACATTGATCCGGTCTCGGGCAGGGAGTTCAAGCTCACCTACGGACCAAGGATGGACAACCAGATCATACGCGAACTGCTGGGAAATTGCCGTAAAGCTGCAGATATACTTGGTGTTGACCGTGAGTGGGCCGATTCACTGCAGTTCATCCTTGACAGGGTTCCTCCGGACAGGGTGGCATCAAACGGCACAATCATGGAGTGGATCGAAGAGTATGAGGAGGCCGAACCGGGTCACAGACACATGTCGCACCTCTTTGCGCTCCATCCGGGCACTCAGATCACCCCGGAGACAGCTGAGTTGTTTGCTGCCGCTCGCCGCACCCTGGAGCGGCGTCTTGAATACGGCGGAGGGCATACCGGCTGGAGCAGGGCATGGATCATCAACTTCTACGCCCGCCTGTTTGACGGCAATGAAAGCTACAGGCATCTGAGGCAGCTTCTTGAGAAGTCTACCCTGCCCAATCTCTTTGACACTCATCCTCCTTTCCAGATAGACGGCAACTTCGGTGGCACGGCAGGCATCACGGAGATGTTGCTGCAGAGCCACAACGGTGTGATCAGAATCCTGCCAGCGCTGCCTGACGCCTGGCCTGAGGGTAAGGTCACCGGGCTAAAGGCCAGGGGTAACTTCGAGATCGGGATAGAGTGGAGTGACGGCTTAGCCGGCCTGATAACGATAAAGTCACTTTCGGGCGCACCCCTGAGAATAACCTACCTTGGCCGGGATACCTCGATGAAGACTGAAAAGGGGGTCACATACCGGTTTGACAGCAATCTGGAATTGATAAAGTAGTACTGTTTATAGGCCTGAGTCTGCCTGTGATATTCATTTCAAAGCAGAGCCTGTTCGACTTTAAGAGTCACGGCTTCACGCGGTTTTTCAGCTGGGAATGCATCATAGCCCTGTTCGTGATTAATTATGAGCATTGGTTCAGGGCTGGCCGCCTCCCCGACAGCTGCTGTCAGATCTCCCTCAGGGTTGAACATACCCTGAACGCCCGCTGTCAGATCTCCCTCAGGGTCGAGCATACCCTGAACGCCCATGGCTCCGTGCAGTGACAGGTATATGCCGTCGACCCTCTCCTGGTTACTGACACCGTCAGGAATCATGTTTTTGACTTTGGCGCAGAACACGCTGTCAACAGGGCCACCTGAAAGCGATTTTGCCAGCACCACAGGTGGTAAAAACTATTTTCCGGATTATCCTGCGGAAAGAAAAGCAGTTTTCCCATATATTTTGTAAATTTCCCGGTAACTAATTAACTGCAATGAAAAACAGCTATCTCAGCTACAGGTTTCGGTTTCTCTGGCTCGCGGTGTTTGCGGTTGCCATGGGTTTCCTGGAAGCGATTGTGGTGGTTTACCTGAGAGAGCTCTACTACCCTGAAGGTTTCAGCTTTCCCCTGAAGCTCATGTCGCCCGATCTTGTCTCTATTGAGTGGATCAGGGAGATCGCCACGCTGGTGATGCTTGCCGGTGTGGGTATCATCGCCGGAAGAAACAATCTCCAGCGGCTATGGTATGCACTCTTCGCATTCGGTGTATGGGATATCTTCTATTACGTTGCCCTTAAGTTGCTGATCGGGTGGCCTGCCTCCCTTCTCACCTGGGACCTGCTGTTTCTCATACCGGCATCGTGGCTGGGGCCGGTGCTCGCCCCGGTGCTGAATTCAGTGACCATGATCATGATGGCCCTGCTGCTGGTGGCAAGAGAGGAGAACGGTTTCTGTGTGAAGGTTCATCTCACTGACTGGATTCTCATCTTCGGCGGTGCACTGATCATTCTTTACACATACCTGATCGATTACTCCAAACTCATCATTCAAAGCGGGGTAATGGCACGCGGAAAATCACAGGAGGCGGCAGACCAACTGATGACATTGATAACAAGCTACACACCTGACAATTACAGGTGGTTTCTCTATATTGTCGGCGAGATACTGATATTGGCTGCCACGGCAGATATCCTGATACGAAGCAGGAAATACCCAAAAACTGAAGCCATTAGTTAATTCGGCGTGTTGATCGTGCTTTAATTGATTTATCCTGACGAGTGCCAAGATACAACCTTGTTAGTCTGTCCCGGGATTTATTTCGGTTCTCCCCATCCATGAGAGAGAGAGATTGCTTCCGAAGTGTTCCCTGAAGATGCGGTAATAGAACAGCGCCTCCTTGTCGTTGAGGATCCATCCGTTTGGCAGCACCCGCTCATTGAGGAAATCAGTGTCAGAGATAGTCTTATCCGCGATCTCTGCCAGTTTCTGACTCACCCCTGCCCCCTCCCAGAACTTTGCTTTGGGTCTCCAGAGCACCTCAGGGGGAAGCAACCCGTCCATGGCCTTTCTGAGTATCCATTTCTCCACTCCGTTGACAATCTTGTATTTGTCGGGGATATCAAATGCAAATTTTTTAACCAGTGGATTTGTGAAGACCAGGTGAGCCGTTGTGCCATGTGCCGAGGCACAGCGGTCAACCCGCTGGAGTGCGGTGTTGTGTAATTTTCCTGTTATGCGGATAAGTTCATCACGCAACATCTCTTCCGGAATTTCCTTCAGGTATTCATATCCTGCAAACAGTTCATCTGCACCTTCGCCTGAGAATATTTCGCTGACATAGTCCGATGCCTTCTCTGCAACAAGGAAATTGAGCACGGATGAACGTACGAGCAGGGTATCAAATGACTCCAGATAATAAATTACATCGGGCAGAATTCTTACCAGGTCATCTACTGCCACCATGAACTCGTGATGTTCAGCGCCAATGAATTTTGCCATCCCGGATGCAAATTCCAGGTCAGGAGCACCTGGCAGTCCTGCGGTAAAGGTCTTCAATGCCGGCAGGTATGGGGCGGCCAGTGCGGATATTGCAGCTGAATCCAGTCCTCCGGAGAGCCATGCACCGGTATCGTCAGTCCTGATGCCAGCTGAGACGGCATTGTCAAGCAGCTCTCTCAGACTTGCTGCAATTGATTCCGGGTTGTCTGATGAGCATGGGAAGCTGGGAGCGGAGGGATTGAGATATTCAACAATACCATCGTTCTTTCCCGGGGGGATCTCACTGATATCGCAACTTTCCGGTAAAAGGGCCTTTACCTCGGAGGCGAAGGTGACATCTCCGTCACTGTCGCTGCCTTTGTAGAGAGGAGATGCACCCAGCTCATCGCGCGCAAAAAGAAAGTTACCGTTATCAGCTGTTACCTTAGCGTAATGGCCCGGGCCAACTATATCACCAACATAATTCTCATCGTGATGATTATAAATTGTATTGCATTCCGGATCATTCCAGATTACGCCCATGGTTGTTCCTTCTGTCTCAAAGATCTTTCTTCTGCTTCGTCCGCGATGACTTATCCGGTCAAGCATCTCAGACACCTCGCTGAATGAATCCTGACGTGCTATTCCTGCTATTCCGGCCATGACTGCATTACTTTTTCCGTTCTCGTTTTCTCGCTTATTTTTTCACCTGTTGAGGGATCAATGGCGAACCAGGCTCCGTCAATCAGACTTGTGACAATATTGCCGCACAGGTATTGATTGCCCCTGAAGTGGGGTGTATCGAGCAGTCCTTTTCTTATGGCATCAGCGAGCAGGTCGGGGTCAGACCATGGATCGTCACTTCTCTCTTCGCCAAACTTTCCGAGTGCTTCCAGGAGCACCTGCGCTTCCTCCTTCAGCTCATTCTTTCTTGCCTGAATAGCGGGGTTATCAGTAAGGTCAGGCATACCGTGGAGGGTGTTGTGCAGAACACCGTGGACTATCTCGCAACTTTCTATCAGTTCATCGGGGCAGATGGCATGATCACCTTCGCTGAAGCCGACGACGTGAAAGATATGAGGGCTGAGGGCAAGGCTTATCACTCCCGACGCTGCCAGCTGGCCCTTAGCCTGGCCGGGATTGGATGAGAAGTGTGCCAGTCCTGCTCTCACCTCACGCCACACAGTAAAAGTGCCGTCAGAGAGGCTTTCTATCATCTCATTCTTGGCCAGCATTTTAGCAATATCCATCCGGGCTGAGGTTCCGGGAGGATTATTGAACATATACTGGGATACGTAATCCTTCACCCCTGCTTTTTTTGCATTGTAAGCTGCCAGAAAAGCCATAGCCACAGCAAGTGAGTCATGAGCTTCGCGGAGGCTCCATTGGTGGGACTCATTGACCTCAACCGGTATTCCCTGCCGGGCATACCATCCCATAACTGACTGGTTCTCCTTTATGGCTTCGTTTATCGATCTTTTTGACCTGCCGTCTATGACGTTGTACCAGCATAGGGGTATTGCTCCCCATGCATTATTTATGGTGACAACGCTCATCTCAGCCCATCTCAGCAGATCACGGGTACCGGAATAGCATCTGACAAGCGGATGGTTGCCGCAGCGTGACCTGCGGTAGATTGCCTCCAGATCTTCGGGTTTCCTCAGGGGCACACCGCCCGCTCCATCCTGTGCATGGTCCATCTCCTCCGGGTGAAAAAAGTGTTCCTGTGCGTTCTGGTCCGGGCCAATAGATAGAACATCAAGCACGCCAGCCATGGCAATCTTCTCAATACCCTCAAGGGTCTCCTCCATGGTAGGCCTGCCAAAGTGATGACGGATCAGCGGATAGGGATATTTTTGTTTTATCCGTCCGGTCAGGGTATCAGGGAGGATTTCACTCTGATGCTGAGGATTTGATCCCCTCAGGTACTCTCTAATTCTGATTTCGGGCTCGGTACCGTCGAAGATACGGCTGAAGAGACCGGTTTCCCTTGCCACTGCTGCCACGGGCGGAGTGCCGCCGAAAATCATATGGATACCGGTTAGTCCAGCCCTGCGCAGAGCCTCACCCAGTTCAGCCAGGAGCTCTTTTGCTGATGCAGGTGTAAGCCGGTAACTCAAGGCTACGATATCAGGTTGTTCCTGCTTTATGATTTTTACAAGCCGTGGAACCTCCACTGCGGGGCCGGCAGAGAGAGAGACAAAACCTTCACTCTCTGCAAGAGTAAGAAAGTGATGCAGACCTCCGACATGAACACAGCTGCCCAGTGCAGCGCCAACTATCTTCTTCATACAAGGTAAATATTACAATCACATCCTGGCTTCACCAATGGCAAGAAGCCTCAGGTCTCGCAGGCTCATGCCTGCTATCCCCAGATTCTCAACTGTGCGTCCTGCCGCACGGTAATCTTTTGCATTTATGATGGAGCCCATCCTAATGATCGAATCCATCGTATCAGTATTGACATTCAGCATATTACCAACGGATGCCATAGGCACAAGGCTGCACGGAATATCCTCTTCAAGATATCTCATCTTCAATGACCTGGGGGCCAGGATACCCCTGTAACCCGAATTCTTTTTCATCGATTCATAGAGTGAATGTCCTGTTGTGCTGTATGCCATGTAGAGCCACTCTCTGGCAGTGATGGCTCTTATGCCCAATGCTTCCGCCACTCTGACACGCTCATCATCGATCCGCTCCAGGATCCTGGCTACGGAAGGCGTCACTCCCTCGTGGTAAAACTGAAAATCAATTTCATTTTCGATCCATCCGGCATTCATTACACAAAGGGCCGGATGAAAGACGCTGCCTATATTTTCAAAACTTGTCTTGAAAATGTTGTCTCCGGGAACGAACTGAGGGTATATTCTACGCAGTTTTTCAATCACAATGGGAATCAAATGTGCCCTCACAGAAGCTACCGGAATCGAGTGTTTAATCCTGAAGATATGTACCTGGGAAGGGCCGGAAGCCCTGGAAGCATAGATGAAAGTCTGAGCTTCAGCTATGATGACCTCTGCCGTAACCTTATGCGCAATGAGTACCTGCTTAAACTCCAGTGCACCCAGGGTTCTGCCCGGATGGAGGACAATAACCTGTCCGTCGACCAGGTGCGGGGCGATCTGTTCAGCTATCCATTTGTGACCGTAAGCAGGAACAACAACCATAATCAGCTCAATGCCCCTGATTGCCTCAGCAATATCATTGGTAGCCATATTGAGCTCTCCAAAACCCTCAACCTCCCCGGTGATCTCTATCGCTCCCGTTGATCTTACGCCCCAAAGTCTCTCCTTACCCCTGTTGAACAGATTGACCTTATGCCCCATAAGTGCCATGTGGGCAGCCATAGCCATGCCTCCATGGCCGGCTCCAAGCACGGCAACCTTGCAGCTCTCCTTTGATCTTGTCTTTTGCATGATTCGCTGAATATTGCCTCTCTTTAGCAATATAAGAAAAACCACGGAAAAAGCCAAGGGAAACAGTCAAAAATGGAAGACTGCCGGATTGGGGTGCCGGCAGCCTTCGCTGCATTAAAACGGACTTGTGGAAAGAAAGACAGTTGGAAGCTGTCGCCGCTTCCTGTATCGCTGCCTCTGCCGGGGGTCCTCTTTGCAAGTCACCTGGCATTGACAGAGTAAAGTTTAAGAATGAATTATGAAGATTTGATGAAGTCCGGGGAAAATTTGCATAACTATTTGCTGTCTAATTCTCAAAGGAAAATTTCATACTTTTAGCTCAGATACAAAACGGTATTACGATGTGCAACTTCAAACAACTGAATAACCGTCTGCTGGTAACGTCATTAATCTTTTGTCTCCTTCCCGCCGGGCAACTCATGTCACAGGATGCTCAGGCAGGGTGACAGGCACAATCTGAGAGAGA